>Ga0129308_1001628_pt1 | contig 22443 bp, 21 predicted proteins | sample L827metagenome_FD_94440 | JGI IMG/M metagenome (GOLD analysis project Ga0129308, IMG submission 94440) | Ring-tailed lemur group fecal microbial communities from Wisconsin, USA - L827 metagenome | ecosystem: Host-associated > Mammals > Digestive system > Large intestine > Fecal | place: USA... | reverse complement strand
TTCTCACAACCTACTGGCACAATACTGCTGCCGTGGGAAGATTAATACGCTTATTACTTCGCCGTACACCTCGGCGAGGTTTTTATTTTCGGTGCGAACGCTGGTTATTTGACGCTTACATTCAGAAAGCCGCAGGGCTTGAAAACTGCCTTATCTATATGGCGAGAGAAGCGGTGTTTGAGTGTATGGTTTATATCTGAGGTTTGACGGCTGTGCCTTCGGGTGCAGCCGTTTGCATTAAAAGAATCGTATACCACCAGAGTACGATGTATTTCTTATATTTAATCTCTGCGGATTAAAATCTAACGCTTCACATAATCCATTATATAAAAGGCAGGATAAAGCATAAAATAATGGAGTGTGATCTTTAAATATTGATCCTATATCAGATCCATGTGTTGTGCTAATATAATTGTCTGCGTGATTATCAGTGTAACTTTCTTCTACAAAATCTGAATCATATATAATTGACAAACAAGTATCTTTATATTTTTGATAAATATAGCCAATACCTAAATAAGTTGATTCACGTATAATTTGTTTAACTTTGAAATAATACTTATAATTTGTCTTGAAATCATTGCAACGAAATAGCTTTTCATAGGTTTCATTATAAATTAAAGATAGCTGCGATACCCATTTTAGCATAAGATTTTCAATTGCATTGAATTGATCATCTTTCGACATTCGACATATATCAAACCACTTATAATCCCATATTGGTTTTATTATCTCAATTTTTCTTTTTTCTAATTCTATAAGAACATCTAAATATCCAAAATAATCTTTTGAAATATAAAGAAACAATTCAGGAGAAAAAATAGGATTACTATTTGTATTTGTTTTACAATACTCTAAGAATGACGGTATTAATTCTCGGTGTGAGATTATATCAAAAAAAGATGTTTGTCCTCTATTCATTCGATTGATAATAGATTGTTTAACACTTTGTTCTTGAGAATTAATGGAATTATTACTTAGTATGTACTGGACATATTTCCCCATAAGCATATATCGTTTATTTGCTTCTTTTACTGATATTTCCAATGTATCGGATGCTTCAAAAAAACAACTACTTTTTCGGGTGAAAGTATTTATTATCTCAAATAGTACTATATCGGGGAGATATTTAGCAGGAATCCCATTCTCAAAGAACATAACAATGATCTTATTAAGCGTACTCTTGCTGTACTCAGATAAATCCACTTGCTTTCCAAGTGCAAGTTGGTTAAATAAGTTGTCGTTTCCCATAATATATTCTTGAATTCCTGTATCATTTGTTCCTTTTATCTGAGGATATAAAGCAACAGCGCCGCTGCAATCGATTGCTTTCATCTCTTGACCAATGCCAATAGATATTCCCGGATTATCGGAGCATTTAATTCCAAATCTCCATAGATTAGGAAACACACTATCTTTAATAGCCTTTAAATCATGATCTAAATATTGATTTAAGTAATCAACAGCATCTTGCATTGCTATTATCTCTTCTTTTGATTTGGCAAGGAAAATTTTGTTACGTTCCACAACAATTTTGTTCAATATAGTTGTGAACGAGGTTATATCAGATAAGATATTATCTTCTGAGAATGCATAAGATACCTTTTCACGATTTTCAAAGTTCATGCTCATAAGGACTTCATCAGAAAGATACAGCCAAAAAATACGATTTTCCTCAATATCTACAACAAAATAAATAGCAGGACTCTCTGTTACTTTTTTCTTGACGTATTCAAGAAAATTAGTTTTTAATTCATATACATATTTACCTTTATTTGTACCTTTAACATTTGGCGTGAGCTTTTTTGTTTTTTTAATCTGTACAATAAATTGTTTTCGAGGGGCTAATGTTGAATCAACCAATTCAAAAAATCCATCATGATTTGGAGTTTTTTCATTATCTCCGAAAAATGTTTTAATGGTATGTTTTGATTCAAGAACATCTTTTAAAAGCTTTATAGATTCTGATTCGTCAAAGGATTCGATTGAATGAATTGACATTCCCACTATGAAGCACCTCCTCTCCAAATACAATTAACCGTATTATTATTAGCGGGCACACCCAAGAACAGAATATCAAATTATAATGATATCATTCTTCTATGAAGTATATCGTTTTAGTATCTCAATGTATAGCTTGCAATAGGAACTGTATCCACAGTGGTGTGTACATCCTTTAAGATGCTCTATTCCTCTACAACACAGCTCACAATGATATCACAAAAAGCCATACTATCAACAACTGATCTGACAGCCGCATCGAGCATCGTATCCCGATCCACACGGCTCCAGTCCAGCGAGAAGCCATAGTGTAGTGCCATATATCGTATCAGCTCACGGATACTTCTTCCGTTACCCTCACGGAAAGGATGAATGATATTCAGCTCGGACATGATATAGGAAAGACGCTCAATCTGGCGTTTCCTGTCTGTTTCTTGCAACATCCTCTCGCTGTGCAGTTTGGAAAATACCTTGTCCATCTCCTGACCGATCAGATGCGGCGGAAAGAACAGCGTCTCGCCCTTGCTGATCTGCTCACGGCGGATATGTCCTGCAAACGGATAGATATCCTCGAACAGAAAGCGGTGTATATTCATAAGCTGCGTTTTGGTAAATTTCCCCTTGATAGGTGATTCCATAAGCATATACTGTTTGAGTGCGGTAATCTCCTCCTCCGCCTGTTTCAGTTCGTTCCTGTCCCGGATATTCAGCTTGTTTTTGAGCACATCGGAATCCGGATAGCAGTAGAGCGACTGCACCGTGGTATACACATCATATTTTGAAAACATTACTCAGCCCTCTGGTATTTTGCCTTCAGTTCTGCCATGATCTGCTGATAATTTGCCTGACCGCTGGCATATCTGTCAAGGTTGCGTCTGCTTGCTTCGCTCAGTGTGAGCCCCTCGATTGCCATTGTTCCGGCAACGCTTTGTACTCGCTGTTTATGGATTTTATCGGTAACAGTCTTTCTATGTACTTGATGTTTCATAATCACGCCTCCTCTAAGGGGTTATGGAATGTAATATCTTCATCGGCTTCATTATCAACTTGCTTTAGCCTGACGATCGTAAAACTTCACTTACTATTATATCATATCTATATCGAAAAAACAATATCATTCCCGATTTCACGTTTTTTCTGGCTTTGACTCCATTGGAATCAAAGTTTCAGTTTTTGCAAGCCACTTACTGATTTTCTTATTATAGATTGTTTCCTACATTTTTCTAAATCCGGTACACATAGTATCTTCGCCAGTTATTTCAGAGCTTATTTCATCAACGAATTGATCTAACGCTTTATTAATAAACTCATGTAGCAACCAGTTTTGCTTAGATGACATATACTTATTGAAAACTTTAGGCTGATATCTTACTAATTCACTTAACCAATGAAATACAGCGAATATAAGTACAGCCGAAGAAATATCTTGCAACTGATTGTTATTCGTGTTTACTACTCTCTTTATGTACCATAATTTACTGGTACTGTGAATGTAGTAAAGATATTTTCTTGCGTTTTGATGATAATTACATAACAATCTCTTTCTTTCTTCAATGTCAGTGTGAATATCCCATTTAATCCGTTTTTTCATCCTTATTACACATTTATCTGTAAAAGATTGATCTTTTTCAAATTTAGTCGGCAATGAGGCGAGCATTTTAGAACTTGCATATCTATCTTGAACAATAAATGAAATCCAGACTTTTGAATCTTTATTTTTGACAAACTTGGGATTAGAAATAGGAATAAAGATTTCGGGCTTGCTATATGTTATGCAAAATGCTCTATGAACACAGGGAATATTATACATGAGATCATAAATACAATAATGCTGAGGCTGAAGGTTGCATTCAAAATATTTTGACAACTCAATTAATACTCCAGCACCCTTAATCGCAGTTTCCGATTTCTTTAGATTTATTTCTTCTGAATTTCTCACTGATGAAAGACCGTGATTGGTAAGATTTTCTTCACCTATGTTATGATATCTTAATAAGGCTTTTGAAGCATTTAGAATACAATAATATGAGTTTAATGGACTTGCACTGTCTGGTAATGCTTTAGAAGCCTGATAGAAACTTTGTGCTTGTTTCCAATAAAACAATGCATCGGCTGAGCCTGCTGTTTTTCTTCGTTTCAAGAATAAAGCAACATATTCCCAAGTAGAATCCGTGAGAATGTTACGAGTTCCATACTTTGGGTTTTTATAAGGCTTCATTAATTCACAGGGCTTATTGTTTATTATAATTTCATTTGACATTGTTTCTCTCCTTAATTAGTCGAGTATATCAAATGTATCCATCATAAGCTTAATCAGCTCTTTGGCCATTTCTCTATCGACTTGAATAGACTGACTTATTTTGTCCTTCATTTCTCTTGTTGGGCTTCCATAAGTATCAATCTGAAAATATTTCTTTCCGTTGTTTGTAAATGTAGTATATGTAGCTTTAACTTTACTATGTACACTATTTCTGTCTTTATCAAGCTTTTTCATATTATCCTTTGTTATTAAAGCCATATTTTATTCTCCTTTAATTTCCGAAATAAGATGGTTTAGCCTGCATTCATTAATCTCACATTCCCAAACAACAATGACTTTCCAGCCTTTCTCTTTCATTTGATCATGATATTTTTTGTCACGGTTCTTGTTATTAATGAGCTTGTTAGTCCAATACTCCGTGTTCGATTTAGGCCATACAAAGTTTTTACAATCGTGCATATGCCAAAAACAGCCATTGATATATACAGCTGTTTTATACTTTGGCAGTATGATGTCTGGTTTGCCCGGATACCGTTTATCATTTTTTCTAAAACGAAAGCCATTGCGATGAAGGAAACTTCTAACTATGATCTCAGGTTTGGTATCCTTGCTCCGAATATGCGACATATTCATACTGCGGACTTCTTTACTATGATTATCAGCCATTTTTCTTTTTATCCAGGTATAATGCAAGATGTTCAGCGATAGCTTTAGCAAGTATCGGTGGTACAGCATTGCCTACCTGCTGATACTGTGAATCCTTTGTTCCGCAGAAAACAAAAGAATCAGGGAATGTTTGCAGTCTGGCCGCTTCTCTTACACTAACTGCTCTGTTTATGGTGGGGTGAATCCACATGGACTTACGGACGTTGAGAACTGTGCCTGACGGCTTTTCATAGTTCAAGCGCTGATAGATCGTGTTCTGTGTGCGGCTAACGTCAGTATATGTGTTTTCTTTTAAAGCTGCATCGAGGGAATGGAAGTTTTCTCCCTGACTAAGTGCTTCAAATCGAGCTTTTGCAACTGCTCTTGTTTGAGTAATGATGTGATTATACAGCCTTTTACTGTTCCTGAGAAGAGGGGTGAGCACAGTAGGTTCAAAATCGTCTGTTAATTCTGTGCCGTTGTCTTCAGATGCTTCAAATATTGTTTGAACGTTTTCTATATCTTTTATAGCATCTTTCACTGTTCTGTAATTATCTTCTGTAAATGTTCCTATGGGCATTTCAATTGTTTTTGCTATCTTCTTCTTTATTCCAATAAATACAAAACGGTTTCTTCTCTGCGGTGCGCCAAATTCTAATGCATTCAAGACTCCCATGTTAAAAGTGTAGTTTCCAAGCATCTTGGTGATATATTCAAGAACAGAATATGACTGAATAACAGCTGTAATACCATTCTGGCAAATAAGATCATCGATTTGCAGTTCATTATCATAGATTTCTTTTATTCGTGAGAGACATCTTTGGATCATAATCGTTTTCTCGATGCGTTTTACTACCTGATCTGCATCTATTTTTTTATCGAAGAAATCAAAAATGGCATCTGCTGCGGCTGTGAAGCATTCATATACTCCGTTATTATCAGCCTGATTTATCTTTTCTGCAAGTTTAAGATACTTTTTCTGATAGCGGAATAAAGCTTCTCTGCACTTCTTCAGATTTTTTCGCTGACGATACGCAATGTTAAGCAGCTTGTAATCTTCCTCAGGCCAAAGTCTTAACTCGACTTCATGCAGACTGCGAATATCCTCGGCTATTTCTTCTGAGAAATAATTTTCTTCCAAGAGCAGAATCTCTGCTGGAGTAGTTTCAATGTTATATTCATCGATTATCTCTGTTTCGTCGCTGCGCAGGTAAAATCTATGAACGTCAGATTTTAGCATTTCAACGTTTTCCATGACAAATGCCTTGGGCTTTAGTTCCTTTACAGCTCTAACGTATTGTTTTACAAGCATATTATTTTGGCTTATAACATGGTTCTTCTGTCTGTTAGCCATTGAAAATCCCTGGCAGGGCGGGCCTCCTATAACCACATCTATCTTTCCGAGCTTCTTCCTGAGTTTTGCGAAGTCGGCTGAACATACATCTGAGAACACTTCCGTTCCTGAATGATTCTTCTTATAAGTTTCCTGTGCATTTTGATTTATTTCAAATGCGGCAGCAATTTCATATTTGCCTGTTTGCTTAAAACCCAGGCTTAGGCCTCCGGCACCGGCAAACAAATCAATTACCTTATGCATTTCACTAATTCTCCTATTCTGACGGCGTATTATATAGAATCATTCTGAAAACGCTCTTTAAGCATTGTCCAGCAGTCTTCTTTCTTACACCATTGAGTTACATTAACGCCCTTTGCGTTATTGGTGTTTGGATTCATAAAATGATTCCAAACTTTATAGCAGATATCTTCTATAAGCTGTGATACTTCAGGAGATATGTTCTGATGCTGCCATATATAGCTGAGATCAACCTTGTCACTATAATACTCCGAAAGCAGAGCAATCGTGTAGTAATTGATCTGGGCTTTATATCCGCCGAAATTCTGAGCATCTACTATCCTATCACACTGCTGAAAAAGAATAACCTGAGCGATAAGATTGCAGTAAAACTTTTCATCTGGCTCTCCGATTTCGCCGGCTTGTATCATTTCTGAATACCTAATGAAGTTTGTTTCAAGTCCCTTGCTGACAATATCAGGGTGTCTCAGCCAACACATTGCACACTTAGCTGCCACTGTCTTTGAGATGCATTTATTTTTAGGGTTTTGCTCTTTATATTTTCTCTTTGATGCAGCGGTAAGCTGTCTGTTGACCTCCACACTGTACTGTCCTCTTGCACGTTCGTAAAACCATCGCTGAGAAGGCTTTCCCTTTTCAACAGGAATGAACACACGTCTTGACAGCTGCTCAAGCTTAATATGGAAATCATCATTAGCACTGAAGTCAGACATAGTGATCTTATTTTGGCTGTTTGCGTACCTTGATATACTGCTTATTACGGTGTCCATTTGTTCATCAGATTTAATTACTGTAAGCTTCATCTGAACATTAACATTGGATAGATCCACTTTGTTTTGAAAGGCAGCATATATTGATGCTGTTGTTTGACCGCCGTTAACAATTTGCCAGCCGACAAGCTCTTTTATGAGAATAAAATCATCGGTGCTTTCGTTTTCATCTATGACAACTTGCTCAGCAATCGTAGAAATACCGTTGTTATACGCCATGAACATTGCCGGATTGCTCCTCAATGTATCTCTGATGCCCTTGTTGACCTTTCCTGTCGCTTGCAGGAACGATCTAACATTCTTTTCGATAAGTCTCTGTCCTTCATCACGGTATATTTCTGCTAAGCATTCTCCTGATATGTATCCAACATAACAGTCATAAACATCGCTCTCCTGCGGTATTTTAATGAGCTTCAGCCTATACTTGTATTTGTTTTTGAAACGTATTACAAGTTTTTCAGCTTCTTTTCCCTGGTAGACAGCCTGAACAAGGCGCTCAATATCCCACACATCATATTTAACGGTGGTTTTATTAATCATGGCATCTTCAGGTAAATCGCTGTTAATGAGCTTATTGGTAAGAAGAACAACATAAAGATTTTCGATTTTATCTTTATTTTCCTTAATGAACTCATAAAGCATATATTCGTTTGATGATTCTTCCATTTCATCAAGAACACTTGTGCTTGAACAGCATAATTTATAGAATTTTGATGCCTGCCTGCATATCTTGGCTGTTTCCGATTTATTCAGCTTTTCAATCTTGCCGTTCTTCTCATAGCAACTGACTATGAGCGTGAGACTCTGAAAATATTCACTGAAAGCATACGCATTAACTTTGAACTTTTCTGACTCTTTCATGCAGTAGCTTACTTCTGCATCAGCGGTTTTTGATTCGCCAAAATCAGCAAGATAAGATAGAAAAACGCTTGTAAAGGCACTTTCTGTATTTTCAGAATGCTCCGAGGCATATTCCTTGACTTCTTCTATTAGCTCTTGATTAAAATCATCTAATTCACGATTCTCCAATTAGTATGCCTCCCTTCAAAGCATTAATTATATCACTCCACTCCGTCACAAAATCCGAGCAGGCGTTTAGATCAAGTGAGTATGTTACCTCTGATATACCGTTGTCGAGGTTGTCTGGTACAATATTTGGGAAGTTCTCCTCAACTTTGTATGTTTGGTGCGATCTCAGATGAAATCCCAGCGTATATCGTTCTTCACATGAAGATATATAGCCGTATTTAAACAATTTCTCCTCAAAGAAAGATCTGTATGGTTCTGAAAGACCAATATGGATAGATTTAATAATCTCCGGCAAAGTTGTACCGTCGCTGCGGCTCTTTCTAACCATATTGACATACAGAAACAATGTGTTCTCTACATCTTTAGGGTTAAGCTGATGTTCACTGCTGATTCTTATCTTTTCATTTGATTTTGCAGATGTTGTCTTTACTTCTATTGCAGATCCATTCATATAAAAATCGTGAGTTTCCTTATCAGCTCCGCTCCAATATGATACAGCTTCATCACCAAAATTGAATATCAGTTTTTTTAGGACAAGCAATTCCCCATAAAGACCTTCCTGCAATTGCTCCGACATAATAACATCGGAATTGAGTGCAAAGAACTTTTTCCACTTGCTCAATGTGTCTGACAAGCAGCTTATCATTTTCTTTTGGGTACTTATTTTTTCAAGCTGATCGGTGATGTCGTTGGCTATTATCTCAAAGATGCCGCTGTCATAGTCTTTTGACTGAGAAATGATTATGTACTCGTTCTCGCTGTTCAGATTTTGATATTCAGTGATATGGTCATATGCAAATTCTATTCCGTGCCACTTCGGGAAACGGCTCAGCGGCTCCTTAGTACAGTCTTTGGGCAGCATCACAGCAATAATTCTCTGATGATCCTTTGCAGCAACTATATAGACTATTCGTATTTTATTCTTCAGGAGAATACTTCTATTCAAGACGGTTAAACTGGAATTCTCTGCCTTTTTAAAGTCAGCAATGATCTCCTGATATATTTTTATAGCATTACTCAAAATTCATCACCATTTTCAATTGCGATAGGATTAAAGCGATAAGTTATATCATTTCCCTGACCTTCATTGTCAGGAAATACTGCAATAAATCCAAAAGGTGTCTTATAGTTCTGACCTTCTATTTTTAGTCCTTTAATCTCTTCTGTGTCAAGAGGACAGAGAATCAACAAGCCTCTTTCTCTTGTCCTAAGTTCCTTTCTTATACTATCATCGCTTTCGTCGTTTGCTTTCATCTTATCCTTTTCTTGGAGCTGCTCTTTTGTAAAATCGATATACTCCTCATCTTTAGATTTAAGTGATTTGATGGAGCATACAGATGAATCACAAGCATATTGACCTTCGCTTCTTTTTAGGCCTTGTCCGATAGTATAGTTTCCGATAGAAATCGGCGGATCAGTACGACCGGTGTTCTTTAAGCATACGGTCCAGGTGACAAGTCCGCCAAGCTTCATCTGATCTTTGATATATTCAGCCATATACAGCGAATTAACCTTGTTTGCTTTTTCAGATGTACGATATTCCGAAAGAAAATCAGCAACAAGACTACCGTCAACATTATCCCAAAAGATATGATCAGTACCGGAAGATCTGCCAAGTTTCTCCCAGTGATCAGTACTCTCAGCACCAAGTTTGGATATAAAGCTTTCTACTGCTTCAAAATTTCGGTTGTAGGTGCTTGCGTTAATATCAATAGATCTTGTTTGGCTTACTGTATTATTAAATGTCAGCGTCCTCTCCTGTCCTGTTTTTATTTTGTTCCTTGAAGAAATAAGCATATCTGGGTGGGAAGCGATTCTTAATCCGAAATCCATAGGTGTACGGTTGTATTCGTTCATATAATGAATCTGGTTGCGCAGGTTTTCTGTCGCAAAAGAGACAACCATGAACCAGCGGAAAAGTTCATCAGAAACAAAAAGCCGGCAAAGGTCAGTGTATTTAGGTCTGAAGCCAAACCATCTGCCCATCTGCATAAGGGTATCATACATCTGAGAAGAACGCATAAAAAAGCTTACTGTCAATCCCTCAAGAGTTAATCCTCGTGAGAGCTTGTCGCCGCCAATCGCTATAACATTAAGCTGACGGCCTTCATCTTTGAATTCTTTATAGCAGAGAACATCATCGCTTTTTCCGTTAATTTCAAACACTCTAATCTGATGATTGCCGATAAGACGCTTGATCTCTTTTTCAACATCGCTCCAATCAGAGCAGTCTACGCCCTCCATGTAAGCAGAGAAGTCCTGCTGCATTTTCTTTGTTGTAGGAACAAAGTCATTGTCCCACAAATCATGCAGAGTATCAATTATTTCCGTGTCACCGCCGTTAATATACGACTGTACTTCACTGAAAAAATCATCAACCATTGATTTCAGTGAATTCTGAACATCATTCAGCCTGTTTACATGAATCAGCATAGAGTTAGGCTCCAAGACCTGACCTCTAACGTTTCTCGCTGCAGTTATAATTATAAAGCACAGAATCGCCTTCTTCAATTCGTCAGGAAGCGGCGAGATAATTTGTTTAGTCTTGGAATCAATGAAATTATCGAGTTCGGTAGTAATTCTTCTGCGGAGAGGCATTGTTTCGCTGTTTTCATCTTCTCCGAAAAACTCCATTGCACCAACATATCCAGCTGGCTTAGGAAGACATACTATAAAATCTTTTGGGAATAAGTCGTCTTCCAGTTCAGCGTCGCTGATCTGCGGAGGAATAAAGACATTAGCATAAGGAGTAGCCGTATATCCAACATAGGAACGGCATGAGAACAAGGATAATATCCGTCGTATCAGCTCGTTGATCTTAGATACTTCTGAATCATCACTGATTTCTCCGCTGCGGTCAGTCTTATATTTTGTATTAACAGAAGCCTGATCTGCCTCGTCATCTATTACAAGCAGAGAATATTCGCAAGGGAACAGAATTGTGCCGTCAGGACTTTGAACAGCAGCGTGGTTTTTTGATAAATTATCATAGACATACTGCAATACCTTGCTTTGCTTCTTAACAATGAAGATTTTCGGCTGATCATATTGTCTGCTGACACCGGATCTGCCTTTAGTAAAATCACCTTTTTCGTCTCTTGATGTAAGTGCTTCAATTGACTTATCCATTTTGAAGTTTAAGGTTCCAACGCCTATTATAGAAGGAACCAGTCCAGCTTTCTGACGTAGATATTCAATGCTGGTTTCAAATCCAAGAACTTCCTCATCGATACGCATCTGTGTCTGGCTTCTCAGGTTATTATGCATTCCAGCGAGAACGATTATAATTTTATATCCTGCGTCAACAGCTTTGTTTATAAGTCCGATATAGTTAGCCGTTTTACCTGACTGTACATAACCAAATACTGCACCGTATGATTTTTCAGGAACACCAGAGTTTGGATTTGAAATACAGTTCATAACGAAATCAGTAGGCTCATTAATACTTTTTTCTATTGTTTTTTGGCTCCACCTCTTTGTGCCTGATAAATATGCCTTGTATCGGTTCCAGTAAGTTCCTTTAAAACCGGAAGTTTGCCTTAAATTATTCCACCATTCTTTATCCTTGCCTTTACGATCATCAGCACTAAGCATTGATGCTATATCGTTGCTTGAAAAACTTACTTCTCTGTAAAGATACTCTCTTAAATCCTCGGCATCAGAAACCAGAGGCCCCATCATATCTACGATCTTATTAATGGCTTCAACCGGTTCAAGCCCCTTTTCTTTTTCTCCAAGGCACAGTGTAAAAGTAGCTTCATATGTTCTTAGTTCATTTTGATTCATTGCAGGCCTCCGTATATATATTATCAAAATCGTCCATCAAGACAATATAGTCTGGCAACTGCTGCAAAAGGCTTTTTATTTCTTCTTTTGAGCTGCCATTTATTACTAATGTTTTTATTAACCGTTTCGCTTGATATGCAAGATCATTATATTTGTCTTCAGGCAGGTTGCCCTTGCTTACTAACATATCATTTACTCCTGAAAGTTCCATAGGAGAGCATTTCTCAACAAGGTTCAGATAAGCATTTAATAATTCTTTTTGCTCAGGAGAAAGTGATATCTTAAGCTTATTCAGCAAAGTATGCTTCTTATTTAGGACAAAAGAATATGATCCTCTCGAATCTTTTCGCTGTTCCCATACATAACTCAGCTGAGGAGCATTGGCATTTCCTTTGCGGTCGGAATATGTACCTCTTGAATTATATACCTTTACCGACTGCTTTGTTGCCTTCTCAGCAGCGAGCCGAATAATATCATCGGTATATGCAGGGGGAACGGCTTTTGATTTTTTTATGTCTATCTGCCAGTCAAAGTCGCTGTCTGAATATATGTCCAGCTGTATTCTTGCCAGGTTAAATGACATTTCTTTCTTGAATAAGCCGAACCAAGTTCCATATATAATTAGACGTTCATTTCGATAAACATAAAAGCCTTGATGATGCAGCCAACCTTTATATCCTCCGGCAGCCTTAACTTCATCGTCGTTTGCAAACTTTGTTTTATGCGGAAGGACGTAAGGACGTATTACAACCTTATGCCCATTTTCGTTTACTTCTTCAGGCTCTAATTCCTGACGAGCATTATTGTCGGGTATAAAAGGGTTCCATGGAGTTAGCGGCATTCCGTTTACAATAATAGATATTTTTCCAGATTCCATAAACCTATGGAACACAAGTGAAAGATGATTTTTCACATTATCTATCATTTTATAGAATTTCTTCTTTTCATTAGCTGAATCAGATGATATAACTTTATCAATGTTAGAAATGCATACAGCTGTTCCATTGTCATACTCTGAAAGCCTATCTGACAATTGCTGGATAAACAATGAAGAACTGTCTTCAACAAGTATCTGCCATTTATCCTCTTTTCTGACATAGTCTAAATCCCAGCTCGCATTATTAATAATGCCGCCGGTCTTTGCAAGAACAGTCAGTTTCTTCCCAAGAGAAAAGGAGGCAGTTTTCATTCCCATACCAAATCGGCCAAGGTCATGAATGCTCCTCGAATCAAGCGGATCGGAGGAACCTATATTCATAGATTTCAATAATTCTTGCTCAGACATACCATCGCCATTATCTGAAATGATAATGACTTGCTCTTGCCAGTCAAACTCTATGGTAATAGCTGAAGCGTTAGCAGATAGGCTGTTATCGACAATATCTGCTATTGCTGTTTCAGGAGTATATCCCACAGAGCGAAGCGAAGAAAGCAGAATATTGGCACTCGGTATAGAAGTAATAGTTCCACCCATCCAGAATCGTCCTTTCGTATGATATAATTAAGCTAATTATACCACATTTTGACGAAATATTCAATAGCTTTTCTATAAAAAATGACGGCTGATGCTAAAAATCAAAGCTGAATAATTAGTAAAACCAACCAATGAATCCAACTTTGACGCCAGTGGATTCAAAGTTCCTACTTCTGCTTCCTCGGCTTCTTGATCTTAGCCACAGCAGTCACATCAAACCCATACTTATCAAGTATCCCCTCGGCGAGAGCTTTGATTTCAGATTTATACTGTTTCCCCAGATCATACAGCTCTGCAGAGGGCAATCCGTTTCGTATCAGCTTCTTTTTAAGCGCCGTCATTTTATCCATACGCACTTGCTTTGCCTGTATAAATTCGTCATAATCGTCAGGGTGATAGCGGTCGATCTCCACCACATCGAGATAACCTTTATATCTGCGGACAAATGAATCATAGTCCTTCTTTATCGCAGAGTATTCTTGTGTGCTCTCCTCTATGATTTTTTCTTTCTGCTGCTTCTGAGCTTCGATGCACTCAGCAGCGTGACAGCAGACCTCGCCTTCCGTTCCGAGGAACAGCTTATGACAGAAACCGCACTCGCATACTGTCCACTTGTTTTTGTGAACGAGCTGTCCTATCTCTGCAAGGACAGTCAGCAGACAATTATCACTCTCATGAAACACATTAAATGTATAATCATCGGCGGCGATTACTGTTCTTCCGGATGCGAGTGAGAAATGCTCCATAGTCATATTGTGGCTGAAATACGCTTCACTGCACAGCATTTCGAGCTGCGTATCGAAAAAAACATTGATGTGTTCAGAAATGCCTGTCTGTATCTTATTCCTGTTCAGCTTAGCAAGCACAACGTCATTCGGCTTCAAGAGCTGATAACGCTCAGTATCATACAGGTCAATGACCGCAGACACAAATCCCCTGAAAAAGATATTTTCCCCATACTCTGCAACGAACCTTGCAATCATATCATCGGTGCTGACTTCAATGCTCCTGCCGATATGTAAAGCACTGTGAAGCCTGTCTCGAAAGGTAACAAACGGCTCAGTATGCTCACGAAATATCTTGTGCTGATTCATAACTTCATCAAAGGTGTATGTACGAGTATTCAGCACTGCACCATGAATACTCTCCTCATCATTCTGTACAGACTGTGCGATGTCGATCGTGCGGTCTGTTTCATTTATGCGGTAAATTACGGTAGTTCCCATAGGCTCACCTCGTTTTTAGTATCTTTTTCTATTATATCATACAATACGTAAACTGTCAATAATATGCGTATTCAAATAAATATATCGTATCATAAAAATATTTGCGTATTTGATTGGAGCTATACGCAATATCCGCACTTAGGCTCGTTCGGAAATGTTACAATATTCATGTCAGCAGACGAAAGGCAGCTGACAGCGGAGCAGCATAGCCTATGTTGACCGCCACGAATATAAAGCGCTTTATATAATAATAGAAGAAAGGCGATGATCTATATTGTCTAACAACCAGTGGGTCCAGCCCACACCCCTTCGTCCCGACGGGACAAACCTTCTGCCGTTCCCTGTGAACGCACTCCCACCTATTATAGGGGACATGGCGCAGGCGATAGCGACTACCACCTCTACGGACGTTGCAATGGCAGGGACTTCGATGCTCTCGGCGGTGAGTTACTGTTTTTCGGGAGTATACCGAATGTCCGCCAAGCGTGACCACACTGAGCCGTTTGTGCTTGATACCCTGACAATAGCAGAGCCGAGCTTCAAGAAGTCTCCTGTTATGTCTCTCATAAAGAGACCTTATATCCAGTTCGCCCATGACTGGAACGAGAACAACAAGCAGGACATCTTCACTTCTCAGGCGAAACGCAAGCTGTTGCAGAGCAAACTGGAAGCACTTGAAAAGAAGAAAGATGTTACCGCTGAGGAGATAGCCAAGCTACAGACGGAGATCAGCAATATCCCTGCAAGCAACTTTCGCAGGATAGCCGTGGACGATGTTACGCCTGAATCCCTTGTGAATCTGCTTGAAGAGAACGGCACTCTGCTGATGATCTCCGATGAAGCCGGAATGCTCGGCAATTTCAGCGGACGTTACAGTAACAACGTCCCGAACCTTGACCTTCTGCTGAAATCATGGAACGGCGAGACCTATATCAGCGACCGAGCCACCAGAGGGGGCATAGTCCTCAAAAAGCCTTACATGAGTATCTGCCTTGCCTGTCAGCCTTATGTGTTCGACGGTATGATAAACAATCCCGTGTTCCGTGGCAGCGGACTGATAGCGAGATTCATGTATTGTTTCCCCGTAAGCAATATCGGCACACGCAAGTACGATACGCAGGCTGTGCCTGAACAGGTCGCTGAGAATTACAAGAACCTTGTTTACAAGCTCCTTGGAACGAAGTTCACCTACCATGATGAGAAAGAACTGTATCTGCATTTCGATGCAAAGGCATACGGCGAGTTCGTTGACTATTACAACAACTTCATCGAGCCGCACCTTATCACGGACATGGCGTTCTGCAAAGACTGGGGCGGTAAGTATCACGGCGAACTGCTTCGCCTGTGCGGTATCATTCACTGCATCAAGTGTGCGCTGAATGGAGTTGAACCTGTGGAGAACCGTGTGACGCTGGACACGTTCTGCAACGCTATCGAGATAGGCGAGTATTTCCGTGAACAGGCTATCTACGCTTACAGTCTCGGAGATATTGACCTTGGAACGATAAAGGCAGAACGTGTGCTGAACAAGATACGCTCCAAGCATATTCAGCAGATCAGGCAGAACGATCTATACAAGCTCTGCCGCTGCACACTGTTCAAGAACGCCGCCGACTTTGCTGAGACTATGGAGATGTTGGAGGAATACGGCTATCTCCGCCGTGAAACTATTCCGGCAGCAAACGGCTGTAATCGTTCGGGGACAATGGTCTATATCAATCCCCACATCCGTACACAATAAGCATTTTAGACATTATAGGAGCTATTGTGCTTAAAATGTTTAAAGTTCATAAAACACAAACCGTAGAAAGAAAGAGGTTTACACTATGGCTACAACAGAAAAGAAAGCAATCGTAGACAACATTCTGGAGCTGCTCATTCAGCTCACCGAGGACGGAGACTACTCCGCTCCGAAGACTACAAAAGCACCGACCGCCTACAAGGTGGAGATGCTCACTATCCAGGAGAGTGCCGCACTCATCAGCGGACTTTCCGAACACACCGTCCGTCAGCTTGTGAAGCAGGGCAAGGTCAAGTCCGTCCGCACCGGCGAGGGCAGGAACGGAAAGATCCTTGTGAACAAGGCTGACCTGATCGCCTACTTCAACGGAAAGGGGGTGTGAGATATGCCCGATATGGAAAAGGTAAAAGCGCTGACTTCTATCCTTGAAGAAAGAAGCGGTCTTGATGTTCGTGAAGCTGTTGCACGCAGCATTCACTACCTCGACTGTTATGAGAGTTATCTCTATCGTGATGATATAGAATATCTGCTCGAAACTCTTGATGTCGAGGAGGAGCCGCCGTTCTGATTCTTCTGAACTCGGAGCGAGTATTGTTACAAAATCTGAGCTGAGATTTTTGCAGAAAAATATCATTTCCGATATGATGTTTTTTAAAAAATGTAATGCGGATTTTTGAATAAATGCGCCCACATTTTCGGCTGCTCCGTCAGCCGTTCAGCCTCGCAGAGCCACATTAGCATTTTTGATAGTCCGAGTAGGCTGTCAAAAGTGCTATGGGGTTACTGGCGGCGCTCCGCAAGTAAATCCGGCTCTCCGAGCCGTTTGGTTTGCCGATATCCTTATCGTTGCAAGCCAATCCGCCCGTCAGGGCTTTGCGTAGCATATAGCGAAGTCTTGTGCGTGCAATCTCCCTCATCAGAGGATCCAACTATAAATATAAAGGAGTTTTTTATCATGATCACAAAAACAATTTCGATGTGTCAGGGAAAAGGCAGCCTGTCACACAACAACAGAGAGTTCACTGCCAAGAATATTGACCCGTCCAGAACTGCTGACAATATCGTGTTCGTTCAGCAGGACTTGGGTGAAGCTTATCACCAGCTTTTTGATGAAGCGGTAGAGAGATACAACGCTCATCAGAAAAGAAAGGATCGTATGATCGACGACTACTTCCAGCATATGTTCAACCGTGAGCCGAGCAAGAGCGTTATCACCGGAGCGAACAAGCAGAAGAGCTTCTATGAAGACTTGGTGCAGATCGGCACAAAGGACGATACCGGTGTCGGCACTCCCGATGCGGAGATAGCGATCGTCTGCCTGAAAGAATACATGGAGGGTTTCCAGAAAAGAAATCCGAATCTCTATGTTTTCAATGCAGTGATGCACCTCGATGAAGCAACGCCGCATCTGCACATCAACTACATTCCTGTCGGTCACTATGACAGAGGACTCGACACCAGAAACGCTATGGCGAAAGCTCTTGAGGAAATGAACTTCGGTCATGATGCAAGAGCGATCAACCGCTGGAGACTCAAGGAGTGGGCTGTCCTCAGCAATATTTGTGCCGAACATGGTATTGAAATCAGTGAACCGCAGAAGTCCAGAGGGTACAGTTACACAGTCGAGGAATACGGCAAGCATCAGGATGAGATAAAAGCTCTCAATGCTGAAAAGGTTCAGGTCGAAGGTGAGCTTGCCGAGAAGCAGGCAGAGTGTGAAAATCTCGACCAGCAGATCGAACAGAAGACTGCTCAGGTTAAGACGATACTCAACTACATTCCCGACTATGAAAAGGAGTTCAAGATCGAGGATGAGTGCGATCAGCTTCGCAGGGAACTGAGCGGCTTGCTTGACGGTAAGCTGTCTATCATGAAGCACAAGGATGCTATCATTGCCAATGTGCAGAGGCTCTGCAAGCTTGTCAAGAAGGTCAATGATAACGCTCACAAGTCCGGCGATACGATCTACTCTCTCCATGAAAAGCTCGATGCTACGATGAAAGAGTACGATGATGCGTGTCAGCGCTGGAAACGTGCAGCAGAAGAACGCACGGAGCTTCGCCGTGATAATGCTGAACTGTCAGCTGAGGTCGATGACCTGACTGAGTTTGTGAGCCTGCTGAAACGCTTAGAGCCGCAGAAGTATGCTGAGGTCAAGCAGGCACAGGAGTACGTTCACAGCCAGCGTGAATATGAAGTACAGCAGTCCACCACCAAAAAGAAAAAGTCGTGGGGACTGGAATAACACAAGATAGAACAAATTTATGACATACCCTGAAAAGATACGTCAAATCTCTTGACAAGCCCGAAATATTGCGCTAAGATTATAGATGTACAAGGGTATGTCATAGATTTTTAGGAGGTAATCTATGGCAACAATAAGAAAACGTGGCAACAGCTATCTCATCAGAGTGAGCTGCGGCTACGATATAAACGGCAATCACAAGGAACAGTCCATGACTTGGAAGCCCGATGATGGTATGACCAAGAAGCAGATCGAAAAGGAGCTTAACCGTCAAGCGGTGATGTTCGAGGAATCGGTCAACCACGGTTTCAAGACTTCTGCTATGAAGTTTCAGGAGCTTGCGGAGGAGTGGTTCGAGAACTATGCGAAGAACGCCCTCAGAAGCACTACATACGAGAGAATGCTCCAACTTACCCAACGTGTCTATCCTGCGATAGGGCATCTGCGTATCGACAAGATCACAGCAAGGCATTTGCAGGGATTCGTGAACTCTCTTGCCAAAGAGGGAGCGAACGAAAAGACAGGCAAGCCACTCGCACCCAAGACTATCCGCCACAACCTCAGCTTCATCAGCGACGTGTTCAGCTATGCGGTTCGTATGGACTTGGTGTCGGACAATCCTTGCAGGAAAGTCACTATCCCGAAAGGCGAGGTCAAGGAGAAGCCTATCTACTCTCAGGAGGAAATTGCACAGCTTCTCACGGCGATAAACGGTGAGGACACGAAGTACAGAGCTTTTTTCTTCCTGATAGCGTACAGCGGTTTTCGCAGAAGCGAAATGCTCGGTCTTGAATGGAAGGACATCGACTTCGAGAACAACATCATCAGCATCAGGAGAACGAGCAACTACACGTCTGAGCGTGGCATCTATACCGATACTACCAAGACCAAGCGTTCAAAGCGTGTGCTGAAGATCAGTCCCTACATCATGGGTATTCTCAAAGAGCTGAAAGACGAGCAGGACGAGGAAGCACTCCGCTTGGGCGATAAGTGGGTGGAAAGCGACAGGCTGTTTGTCAAGTGGAACGGCGAGCCCATGAACAACCAGACCCCTTACGGCTGGCTGAAAGAATTCTGCGAGAAAAATGATATGCCTTTCTACGGTATTCACAGTTTTAGGCACTTCGCAGCTTCGGCTCTGATCTCGGCAGGTCTTGATGTGGTCACGGTATCGGGAGCGTTAGGGCATTGCAATTCAGGAACGACTTTGAACGTCTATGCTCATATGTTCCAGACCGCACAGGCGAGAGTGTCGCAGGCAATGGACGGAGCGTTCAGTTTCCTGCCTTGTGATGATACGACAACTTAAAACAAGAATGTCCGCTACATGATCTGAATAGCGGACAAGTAGCGGACAAACCCTATTTTCGGTATAAAAGAAAAACTCGGAAACAACGTATTTACGCTGTTTCCGAGAACATTGAATGGTGACCCGTACGGGAATTGAATTAAATTTTTCAGATTTTCTAACTTGTCGTAATATGGATTTTATCCCGTATTTACGGCATTTTTTAACCTTAACTCGTTTTATTATGCTGTCCTTTATTCTATCTTTTTGGGACTTGTAAAGGACAGACAAAGGACACGTTATGGTCATACTCCTGTTATTTTCCTTTCAGAAGAACACTAACAAGATAATATGGAGGACTCGAAAATGAAAAATCTTCTCGATGAACTTTACGACTATGACCTGTTTCATCTGACCGAAATTGAGGATACGGACGGAGCATATAAGGCAGCTCTCGACAGACTCGTTAAGGCAGAAGCTGAGCTGAGAAAAAACTATCCCGACTGCACCGAAATACTCGATGAGTACCAGTCGGCTGACATTGACTTGCATAATCTGTCCAACCGTAATGAGTTCCGCAAGGGCTTCAAGGTCGGCGCACAGCTTGTCCTTGAAATGATAAAACCAATCAAGTGAGGTGGACGATATGAGCAGATACAAGAGTGAACAGGTGGCTTACAATCCCCTGAAAAAGAAATACGTTCCGCTGTGGAGATTGGATACAGCAACAGCTACTGTCACATATTTCAATGCTGTGACCTACACCACGGAGAGTAAAACCTACCACACCGACTATGTGCGTTATCATCTTTCTTTTTTAGCAAGCCATTATTCCGACAGACTTCGCCGGCTTGTTAACGAGGGTAAAATCGAGCAGTACCTCGATGATCTCGAACAGCGTGTCGGAGATGCAATAGACAGGCAGATAGAGCTTTGGAAACAGTCCGATAAGGAATATCAGGCTGCTGTCCTCGCAGGTGATATACAAAAAACCGCAGGGCTTGAAAATTGCCTTGTTTATATGGCAAGAGAAATTGTGTTTGATTGTATGGTCTATATCTGAGCTCAGACGGCTGTGCCTTCGGGTGCAGCCGTTATTTAATAATAATTAAAATCCCCAAAAATCGTCAACTTTTTTCTTTAAGTCAAGTAACTTCTGTTTTAGATCATCAAGCTGCATCGTCAAAGGTGTCTCGTTTCTCTCAATATACAATTTTTTTAAAAGTAAATCGAGAGTATAAGTATGAGTATCTCTTTTGTTTCGCAACGTATCTGTCAATTCTTTAGCAGTATCCTCATCGATTATATTGAAACCACCAACTGCATCGTGCTTTTTTATAACCTCTATGTTATATTCATCAATATGCTCAATAGTGTTTCTGAAAGCTTTATTACTTAAAATAGGAAAACTATTATTATCAAATTCATAATTATTTCGATTTGCAGCTCGTCTTACGAAGTAGTCATTTAATTTATTAGGATCAGAGCTTTCTCTAAATCGTTCAGCTATTTGTCCAAGCGAATAGAGCAGATGATCTGCATAATAATGATAATACTGTGCCTTACTTTCAAATAAGTCATTGTCAGCGTATTTGCATTTGTATATATGATCAAGTGAAACTAAAGCACTAACTAACTGAAAATGCAAGTAATAGCTTGTCTCCAGTTCATATGCCTCATCGGCACTATTTATGTATTTATGAGGAATCGGCATAGTCACATCTCCTTATTTCAGCTTTAATAAAGGGGTCAACAAAACTTCATAGGCATATCTGTATACATCCGAGGTTTTTCTATCTGGAGTAATATCACCATGAGCTAAGCAACAACGTATCATATATAAAATTTTAATTATTGCTTCAGCTATCTTATCATAGCTTTTTATAAATAGATATGTACCGATTTGGGTTCCTTGTTTTTCATCTTCAGAATTGCTGAGGACGCTTGAGACTATATATGGAATCATCTCATTATAACATTCTTCACATTTAGTCTTTTTTTCCTGAGATAGATTGATATAATCAGTTTGTTGCCTTAGAGCGTCTATATCCCATTCGTCTTGTTCATACCTTAATAATTCAGTACCATTCTTGGTATTCAAAACAACAGTTGTAAGTTTACCGTGGCTTTTGCTGCACTTATAATTTATACTTCTATAATAGACTTCCTCAGAAACTAAAATTAGGACTCAAAATTGATAATGCCGCAAATCAGATTTAAGCGCAGGCCATGACGCTTTCTTCGGTTGCGATAGGGATATTTCATGATTTTAAAAACCTTGATTTTTGCATTGATATTTTCTATCAGGATACGTTCACGCGAAATACGTTGGTTTTCTTTTTTCTCTTCAGCAGTCAGCTTACCGCCCCTTGGTTTCTTTTTAG
>Ga0129308_1001627_pt1 | contig 22449 bp, 20 predicted proteins | sample L827metagenome_FD_94440 | JGI IMG/M metagenome (GOLD analysis project Ga0129308, IMG submission 94440) | Ring-tailed lemur group fecal microbial communities from Wisconsin, USA - L827 metagenome | ecosystem: Host-associated > Mammals > Digestive system > Large intestine > Fecal | place: USA... | reverse complement strand
TTGGGACCTGCTCCCGTCAGTTGAAGGCATAATGTTGCAATATGCTTATCTGCCTGCTTCGCGCCTCATGCCCGGCAGGCAGGATAAACCGTTCTAGATGTACTTCTGGATCATCGCCTCGATATTGGTTACGGTGGCGTCGTCCTTCACACACTCGTCTACCTTTTCCCCGCCTTTGTAAACGGCGATGACCGGCAGACCCATGATCTTCTGACCGATGGCCAGTCTTCTGGCTTTGGTGGTGTTCAGAGCGGCAAACTTCATCTTGCCCTCATATTTTTCAGCCAGCTCGTGCACGTGGGGCATCAGAGCCTTGCAGGGCTCGCAGCCGTCTCCATAGAAATCCACCAGCACGTATCCTTCAGCCTTCAATACTTCTTCTTCAAATGTGTTCTTATCTACCTCAAGCATTTTAACTCCTCCTTTTTTCAGCGGCAAAACAGACTCTCACCACTTACTACGCAAATCCCGTGCCACTTTCGGTCAAGGCCGCCGCCAAACGCGTCTCCGCCTGCAAACAGACGGTTCCGACGTGTGAGCTGTCGGCTCGACACGTTTGCAGTCTGCAGACAGTGCAGCGCCGCCGCGAACAAGTCCTCCCGACCGTGAAGTAAACCGCACGATACTTCCGTTTTCTCTATTCGTGCTCCTCGATATACTTTCCGGCCTGAACCGCAGCGATGGCGCCGTCGGCCGCCGCCGTGACTACCTGTCTCAGGCTCTTGACTCTCACATCGCCCGCGGCAAATACGCCGGGAATTTCCGTTTTCATATCGTCGTCCGTGCGGATGTAACCCTTTTCCAGAGCCAGCTTGCCTTCAAACACTTCGGTCTGAGGCTTGAAACCGATGAAGACGAACACGCCGAAGAGGCCGTCCTCTTCATCCGCAACGATCTCTCTCTGCTCGCCGGTCTTCGTGTTTTCCACGATCATGGAGGAAAGCAGTCCGTCGCCCTTGAGCTCCTTGATCACAGAATCCCACATGAAATCCATCTTCTCGTTCTTGAACGCTTTTTCCTGAATGGACTTGGCCGCCCGCAGCTCGTTTCTTCTGTGGATGACGGTGACCTTTCTGGCAAACTTGGTCAGGTACATCGCCTCTTCCACCGCCGCGTCGCCGCCGCCTACTACGTAGACCTCAAAATCTTCAAAGAACGCGGCGTCGCAGGTGGCGCAGTAGGAAACGCCCTTGCCTGTGAATTCTTTCTCACCCGGGCATCCGATATTCACCGGAGAAGCTCCCGCCGCAATAATTACGGTTTTTCCCTGATACGTTCCGTTCTCGCATTTGATGGTCTTTACATCGCCCTGAAGCTCCACATCCAAAACAGTGTCGAAGACTTTTTCCGCTCCAAAGTGAGCCGCCTGCTTGGACATACGCTCGATGAGCGTAGGACCGGATTCCTCTTCCAGAGATCCCGGATAGTTTTCGATCTCAGCCGTCTGTACGATCTGGCCTCCGTCCTTTGCCTTTTCGATAATCAAAGTGCTCAGTCTGGCTCTGCCTGCATACAGACCTGCGGAAAGTCCTGCCGGACCGGCACCGATAATGATGACATCATAAATTTTGCTCATGAGTGTGTACTCCTTTCATCTTAGATAAGATTAATCTTTCTCACATCGGTAGTCAAGGCAAAATTTTCGCCGATTAACGGCAGATCGACACCGACAGTTTTTTGTCGACACTTGCATCCCTTCCAATTTCTAGCGTCCAGCGTTTCGTAATCACGATTATTTTTTAAAATTGCATTTATGAAACAGTCAGAGAATTTCGTCAACTGATAATTTTCGTCTGGCCCCGGGCACTTTTTTCCTGGGCCGAAACCCATATTTCCGCCCTGGCGGACCGGGCCCGTAAGCCCGATTTTAAGTCTGCCGGCCCATAGAGCGGACCGGCAGACAGATATGTGTTTTGATTCGATCACATCAAAAGATCTTCGTATGCCCCAAAAATTCCTAGACCGTCACCCAGTCGAACACGGTCTGATCCGTCACTTCTGTGGACAGAGCTTCCAGAGCCTTGGAGAGCATCTTTCTTCTGATATCCTTCTCTTCTTCCGCAGACAGCGCCGGATTGCCAAGCGGATGCGGGATCGCTACCGCCGGAACGATCCGATTCGCTCCGACCGTCAGGGAGATGGGGACTACCGTACAGACGTGGACCACCGGAATGCCCGCTCTTTCAATTTCTTTTACCATCGTTGCACCGCAACGCGTACAGGTTCCTCAGGTGGAGGTCAGAATAACCGCGTCCACGCCGTCGTTTTTCAGTTCCTGAGCGTATTCCGCAGCAAACTTCTTAGCGCTGGCAACGGCAGTTCCATTTCCTGTCGTCGTATAGAAATATCTGTGCAGGCTTCCGATCCTGCCTTCCTTCTCAAACTCTCTCATGACGTCCACGGGAAGCACTCGGTCCGCGTCGTCGTTGGCATAAACGGGGTCGTAGCCGCCGTGAGCGGTCTCATAGGTAGCGGCGGTCAGATCCGTCACGCCCTCGATATCGTATTTGCCGTAGTGGGAAGCGCTGGAGGACTCAATGTGATCCGGATTGCCCTTGGGCACGATCCCGCCGGAGGTCACCAGCGCGATCTTCGCCTTGGAGATATCCTTCACAGCTGGATTAGGCGTCACGCGGTCGAAGTCCGGCATGGGGAACTCGGTGACGTACTCTTTTCCGCCCAGTTTCGCAAGCAGCATATTTACCGCGCGCTTGGAGCCCCTCTCCTTCTCAAAGAAGTTGACGCGGATTCCGTTGGGAATATAGCCTTCCTCTGCGGAAGCGCCGATCTTTTCGCCCTTGGCGACCTTCAGAGCCAGCGGCGCCATTATCTTCACCGCGTCTCTCATGCCGGCGGCGCTGTTCTTTGTGGAAGCGATATAGACCTTCGCTTTGAACATATCCGCGCCGGGGTTCTCCTTGTACATGCCGGTGATGACCGGAACGCCAAGCTCTTCCTTGACGGCCGCAGCCACGGTGCCGCAGGCTACGCCGTAACGGCCGGCGTTGAATGCAGGTCCGCAGATCACAAGATCCGGGCTCTTGCTTTTGATCATATCGAGAACGGTCTTCTTGGCCGTGTCGAGATTTTCATTGAAATAGGAGTCGCCGCAGATCACGGTGGCGACGATCTCGGCTTCCTCGCCGAAAGCGGTGTTGAATGCCATTCCAGGGCCTACGAATCCGTCGCGCAGCTCCGGCTGATAATCCGCTTTTTCTTCTCCGCCGATGTTGGCAAAGAACTGGTTGATGTAGTGAACTACTTTAAGCTTACTCATTTCTTTCCCTCCTATCTGGCGCTCAGTCTGTTGAAGCCAAGCTCATTGGTTGCTCCGGTGATAACCTGCAGTTCGGCCTCGATGCTGCCGTCTTCCTTCAGGCTTCCGTCCCATCCGCCGGCTATTTTGTTGGCTACCTCCGGATGACCGATGACCTTATCCATGGGCGGCAGTTTGATGACTACGTTGGCGTTTCCTCCCGTGACCACGGCGTCGGCGCTGACATCGGCGTCCGCCAGAGACTGAGAAGCGCCGTCCTGACCGGCATACTCGTCGGTGATGATAACGGTCTTGATCCCCTTGGCTTCGATCTTCTTGCAGTTCATGATCAGGTCCGTATCCGGATTTCCGAAGCCCTCCTGAGAGATGATGACTCCGTCCACTCCCAGGAACTCGGCCAGCTTGGCGGCCCAGTTGGAGGAGCGTTCCTTGTCGGCCAGATATACGTTCTCATTGGTGATGATCACGCCCACAAAGTTTAATTCTTTTCCGTGCTTTTCGAACAGATCTTCTATGACTGGATTGTTCAGATGATGGTACGTGGTATTCTTATCGCAGGCGGACACGCAGTTTCCGCTGACGATGGCGCCGTCCATCAGTTCCGTGGGGCAGATCAGCGTGCTCAGAGACTGCTTAGCGTCCACGCCGTACACATAGGTGTCGTGCAGCAGACCCTGGCTCTGGAGCATGAGAACGTAAGCCACTCTCGGCAGATCCGGCATCTTTTTCAGGCCTTCCGTCACGGAATAGGTCTCATAGGTCTTCACTTCTTCCGCTTCGATGGACTTCGCCAGTTTTCCCAGATAGTCCGCCGTCTTCAGACCGGCCATGCGGGTGGCGTGCTCATGAGCGTGCTGCTTTATTCCTTCCACCGGTTCGATCACCAGCACCAGGTTGTTCAGTTTGGAGAACGGCGTGTAGTCTGCTCCCGGACCGGTCATGTCGATGATTCCCTCCTGGAAACCGACGATCTTGCCTGTGGTGACCACAGCTGCGCCTTTCAGTACGTTCGTCCTCCCGCTTCCGACGGTCTCCACCTTGGAAATGATCCCCGGGAATACTCCGCCTTTTCCCTCGACCTTCACTCTCGGCTCGATAACGTCTTTTACGGGCGTGATCCGGATGCTGTCACCCGGCTTTGCGATTTCGATATCAACGGACGCGATGGTCTCATCCTCAAGCAGCATGGCTCTCACTTCGTCTTTATTGACGTAGAGCACGTCGCCCTGCACTTTGGATTCGGGACCAAATTGAATGTCATTGATATGGATGTAACCCAATTCTAATTTCATCGCAATGTCTCCTCCTCATCTGATTTTGGCAGTTTTATGCTTCCCGATATGGCCTTGGGTCATACGGGACATTTTTGCGGAGGACGCCTTCGGCTCCCTCCGTTTCCACGCTCCCCGCCTCCGGTCTTCCGGACAGGTGCCGGTGCTAGCCCAGCGCGCTTGCGAGCAGCGATAGATCGATCTCCCTGAAATCGTCTTTTAAACTTTCACTGGCATTTTCCCCGAGATGGGGACGCTTCATCTCCATGAATTTGTCGTATGTGGCTATACTGTGTTCGATCACCTGGAGAGATTCCATGCTCAGCGGGCCCGTCTCTTCGGACATGGCCACAGATTTAAAAGGCGTTTCGTTGGGTTTGACGCTTCCCATAAGCGGGTGCGTCAGCAGCTTCTGCCCCTGATGAACTCTGTTCCGCGCTTCGATCAGCACATCCCGATACGATCCGTCAATAAACATGATCTTGTGATCCTCGCCATAGCGTTCTCTGACCTTTTCATTGTTTGTGATGATAATCATATTGGTGTGATGTTCTCCTTTCATTTGTGAAGTGCCTGTATGCCTGACGCTCCGGATCCACGGCCCTGCCGGCCCGCCGTTTTTCGGCGTTTCGGCGTTTCAGCCGGCCGTCCGGGTCTCCCCCGCCCGCCCACGTGGGGGCCAGGGGGTCTTTCCGCTTCTCTCAGGCTTTCGGTTCTCCAACAAAAAAGAGCAGAAAGCATGCAAGATTATGCCTTCTGCTCTGTTTCTAACCTGAGAGTTTCTCCCTGCAGCGGACTGCCTTTATGGCCTCCGCCGGAATTGCCCCTTCGGCGCTTTCGCTTTCCAGAGTTCTGTCCGACTGCGGTTCGGGTACCTGAGATCATCACGGCGCACGTTGGCATCATGCGCTGCTTATTCCTTCGGTGTTGCCTGAGCAAACTCTCCCGCAATCATCAACCAGTCAGTGTTCATTTACAAGCACATTTTAACATAGCATCAGATATAGATGCAAGCTATAATTGTTAAAAAATTAATAATATTCTCCTATTGCTCATGCGGATTTCTCATCCTGCCATTCGGAGACTTCATGGAAGGAACAGCAGGCTGTAAGGCCCCGTCCTCTCACTCCGCCGTCTCTTCATTCCGCGGCTTGTTTCAGCGCGTCTCTGCGCAGTTCCTGATATTTTCCTGTCACAAACCCGCGGAAGGTCTCCGCGATGGGCGAGAGAGTAATGCTCTTATTGTGTACCAGATAGAACATACGATTCATCTGAAGACCTCGAATGCGGAAAATCCGCACATCCGGACTGCCGGCGAGATCCTCCGCTGCCAAACGTGAAATGACCGCCGAGCCCATCCCGCCCTTTACAGCCTGCTTGATGGCCTCCAGACTGGAAAGCCTGGCCACCACGTTCATATTTCGCTGGCGGATCCCCAGGCCGGATATGTAATTTTCAAACTCCCGCCGCGTTCCGGAACCCTGCTCCCGCAGGATCATCGGCTCGTCCATAAAGTCTTCCGCCGCGATCTCATCCCCGCCCATCTGGCCCAGCCTGCCGTCCGCCGGGGCGATGACCACCAGTTCATCTTCCAGAAGAGCCTCATAAGTGAGCGCGCTGTCCTCCACCGACCCGGCAAAGCCCAGTTCGCCCTTGCCCGCCATGATGTTCCGGGATACCTCCTCGCTGTCCGACTGCATCACATAATACCGCACGGCAGGATACAGTTCGTGAAATTCCGCCAGAAGCCCCGGAAGCATGTACTCTCCCGGCACAGCCGAGGACTGGATCTCCAGCACGCCCCGCATGTCCTTTCCGTATCCCTGAATGGCCATGGACGCCTTCTCCCGGGTGTTCAGCATGGCGGCGGCGTACTTATAGAATACCTTTCCCTGTCCCGTGGGCACGGCTCCCCGTCCGTTTCTGTCCAGCAGAGGCACGCCCAGTTCCTTTTCCAGAGTGCTGATGTGAGCGCTGATGGTGGGCTGAGTCAGAAAGCAGGCGTCGGCCGCCTTGGAAAAGCTCTTGTACTTGACCACGTTTACAAACGCTTCGATCTGTTTGAATTCCATGTCTACTCCTTCGTCTACAGCAGCGAACCCTTTCCCGGCACGCGCTCGTCGCCTTCCTTCACCGTCAGCTTTTTTTCATCCGTATAGTCCAGGATCATCAACGCAAATTTCCGCGAAGTGTTCATCAGGTCCCTCGCCTCCGCCAGCGTGATGCTTCCCTTTGCATTCATCTGTTCCTTTATCAGCTGCACAGCCTTGTCGTGATACTCTCTGTGCATATAGATCTGCCCCGTCATACGGACCAGCGCGCCCTCGTTGACCAGCGCCAGTACCGTCTGCTTCGCTCCGTTCTTGTCCTTCTCCCCGGCCAGCGCCTCCTCGATCTCCGGAGCTTCGAATTCCCGGCTTCTGTAGAATGCCTCCAGCCGGTCTCTCTGTTTTTTCTGCTCCGGCGTGTAAGAGATCTCAAAATCTATTTTCGCCACGGCGTTGCCGGCCGTCCGCACGCGGCCTGCCTCCTCAAAACGCTTCAGCAGCAGATCCGCCTCCCTGACGTCGCTTCTGTGGAGCTTTGCCAGCAGCTTGGTGCGAAATTCTTCCTTCTGCATGCCCGGGGACAGCGGATTCTTCTCGTGGTACTCCTGAAGGAGCTTCTCCGCCGCCTGCGCCGCCTGCTCCAGATAATCCCGGTGTATTGGGACCCTGTCCATCAGCATGACCGCCTTCCCCTCCGCCACCAGCTCGTCCACCATCCGCGCGGTCTCCGGCGCAGTCCGGCGCAGCTGACGGGCCAGAGCGTCCAGATTCAGCATGTCCCTGCTTCCTTCCTTCACCATCTGCTCCAGAAGCCCTCTGTCGTCGCCCGACTCCCTCACGGAGAGTGCTTCGATCACCTTCTCGTCAAACCGCTTGTGCTTTCTGGGGTTTGCATCCAGTACCACTCCGCCGCCGATGGTCTCCACCGGCGAATAGAAGCGAATGACAAAATGATCGCCCTGCCGCACGGCGATCTCCCCTTCCACGCGCAGCTGCGCGTATCCGCTCTCCCCCGGAGCCAGCGCCTCAGCATCCAGAAGCACCGCTTTGCAGAGTATCTCGTCCGACCCGTAGTACAGATGCACCCGGCTGCCGTTTAAAAGCTCCCGTTTTGCGTCGGCCAGCATGGAGATCTTCGCGTCGATCATCATGGATGTGGTCAGAGAGCCCTTCGCCGCCAGCACGTCGCCTCTGCGGATCTCCTCTTTCTTTATGTTGACCAGATTTACCGCGGTCCGCTGTCCCGCTCTGGCCTCCTCCACCATCTTGCCGTGGACCTGCAGGTTTCTCACCTTAGCCGGTCTCTGCGACGGATAGATCTCCACCTCCTGACCCACGGTAATACTGCCCTCCGTCAGCGTTCCTGTGATCACCGTTCCGAAGCCCCCGATGGTGAACACCCGGTCGATGGGAATGCGCAGGATGTCCGGGTTGCAGTTTTTTTCCGAACAGTCTTTTACCAGCTCGAAGATCAGCTCCCTGAGCTTATCGATATTCTGTCCCGTGAAAGAGGATACTTCCACCAGCGGAGCGTCAGCCAGAAATGTACCCTTGACCGCCTCGCGCACATCCTCGGCCACCATCTCCAACCAGTCCCCGTCCACCGTGTCCGCCTTGGTGAGCACGATGATCCCCCGCTTGATGTCCAGCAGTCTGAGGATGTCCAGGTGCTCCACTGTCTGGGGCATGACGCCCTCGTCGGCGGCGACCACCAGCAGCACCAGATCGATGCCGCCGATGCCCGCCAGCATATTCTTGATAAAGCGTTCGTGGCCCGGCACATCGATGATGCCGATGGTCTCGCCGTCCGGCGTGTGCAGATCCGCGAATCCCAGCTCAATGGTGATCCCCCGCTGTTTTTCTTCCTTGAGCCTGTCTGTGTCCACCCCGGTCAGAGCCTTGATGAGACAAGTCTTTCCGTGATCTACGTGTCCCGCTGTTCCTACGATAATATTGTTCATATGCGTATCATTCTCCCGTCATTTGCAGTCTGTCCATGGACCGCTTCTTTCTTATTATGCCATTAAATCCATGCTGATTCAATTGCAAATCACGCACAAAATTTTGGCGGCCGGTTTTTCCATCCGTCACCCTCACGCGCTTGATCAATATCTGACGCACGGTCGATCCGCTTCTGAACCACACCCGATCCGGTTTCGACGTATGCCCGATCCACATCTGAACCACACCCGATCCGCTTTCGACACATGCCCGATCCACATCTGAACCAAATCTGACGCATGGCCGACCCCCATTTGATCTGTCACCGGTCCGCTCCGATCCACATTTGATTTTCCTCCGATCCACTTTCGGCCCGCTCCGATCTGCTTTCGATCCATCTCCTGTCCATTTCAGACGTACGGGCGATCCAGATCCGCAGCAGAATACTGCACCTGATGCGGGTGACTGCTTTTTATCTACAATGCTTCTGCAGAACGGATCATCAGCAGACACTTTGTGAATACAAGGCCGCACACTTGTATTCCGCATACGTCCGCAGAATGGCTCCCTGACTGCGGATGCCTGGGCTGTACTGTTTTCTTTCCGCGTTCTTGACCTCCGGCACGTTGAGACAGCCGACCCGAAAGATGTGATCCTCCGCTCTCGTGGCCGAATCCCCTGCAATGTACCGTGAACGTACCATGCTGCTGGACGCATTCGTTCTGCGCCGGCTGTAGCCTGGGACACATTCCCTGGCAAGCTCCCGCCCCCGTCTCCCATTGTGGCGTCCGCTTTAGGAGGTCGCCGTTACCGGCCGGGGTTCGTTTCCTTACTGTAAAAGTAGACGGTTTGGAAAAATTGTGGTACAATACTGCTGTTTTCCGAGTCAGCAACGCAGGTGAAGATCACCGCGTTCCGGGCCTTCCCGGACGCGTCAGAACAGCGCCCGCTCCGCCGTACCGGAGACATGTCCGTCAACACTATTTTTCACGAAGACAAAACAGAGGAGGTATGACTATGAGCTGCAGCGATCAGAACGGACCCAGGCTGACCGACATGACGCCTCACGCCGGGTGAGCGGCTAAAATCGGGCCCGACGCCCTGGCACAGGTTCTGTGTCACTTACCGAAATTCCACGATGAAAATCTGATAGTGGGCTTCGACACCAGCGACGACGCCTCCGTTTACAAGATAGACGAGAATACGGCGCTCATCCAGACGGTGGATATTTTTCCGCCGGTGGTAGACGACCCCTACGACTACGGCCGCATCGCCGCGGCCAATTCCCTGTCAGACGTTTACGCCATGGGCGGAAGACCCAAGCTGGCCATGAACATCTTCTGCTATCCGGAAGATCTTCCTCTGGACATGGTCCAGGGCATCCTCCAGGGCGGCTATGAAAAGGTGGCCGAAGCCGGCGCCATCGTCACCGGCGGCCACACGATCAAGGACGCGGTGCCGAAATATGGACTGTCCGTCTCCGGCTTCGCCCATCCTTCGGAGATCCTGACCAACAGCGGAGCGCGGGAGGGCGACGTGCTGATCCTGACCAAGCCTCTGGGCTCCGGCATTCTTAACACCGCGGCCAAGGCCGGCCTGACAGAACCGGAGACCTTCAAAATCCTGGTGGAGACCATGGCGGCTCTGAACCGTACAGCCGCGGAGATCGCCTCTGCATCCCCGGTCCACGCCTGTACCGATATTACCGGCTTCGGATTTTTGGGACATGCGTGCGAGATGGCCCGGGGAAGCTTTCTGGCGGCGGAGATCGACTCGGCCGCCCTTCCCCTCATGCCCCAGGCCGAAGAATTTGCGGAGATGGGGATCATCCCCGCCGGCGCTTACAACAACCGGGGGTATCTGGAAGGAATGGTCCGCCTGTCCTCCGGCGTTTCGCTGGCTCGGGCCGACGTCATGTTCGACCCCCAGACATCCGGCGGCCTGCTCTACGCCCTGCCGGAAAAGGACGCGGTAAAACTTCTCGCCCGTCTGAAAGACGCTCTGCCCTCAGCGGAGATCGTCGGTCATCTGAAGGCGTTCGACGAATATTTTATCGAGGTAAAATAGAACTGCAAAAAGGGCTTCCGCAGACTTTTATTCTGTGGAAGCCCAATATTTTTATATGAATGAAAAAAGGTTCCTTGGGAAACATGATTCGTCCCGCAGTCTGACTTTCATAAACTGATTTTCATAATAAGAAACGGACCCGCTCCCTCCCTGGACGCACCGGCGGGGGATCGCTGTTTTCTAATGAATATACATCCTTGTCATATCAGTATCTCCGTCTCCCTGGACCATGCAAAGGAATCTCCAACCGTAACGCTCATAAAAACAGGTATGGTCTGTTATCAGATATAACGTGCCGATTCCCTTCTTTTTCATATCAGCGCATACATAATCCAGCAAATTGCCGGCTATTCCGCTGCCCCGCCTATCTTCTTCTGTATATACTGCACAAACGTTTGGAGTAAGGTCTTTTCTATCGTGGAAATCATTCTCGATCACTCCCAGGCCGCAGATGATCCTATTACCTTCCATTGCCATATACCATTGTGGAACTGTTGCGCTCTTCAGGCATTCCTACATACTTTCCAAATATGCTTCCAATGGAATACCCCATTTCTCATGAAACCATTGCGCCGCTTGTTCCTTTATCTCTGGTCTGTCTATCAGCCTGACTATTTCATAATCCATTTAATCAACAACTGCCTTTCAAATTTTGATCTTTTCGTTCATTTCATTCATTGCATTTCAAGTGATATGCGTCCTGTTCCTGCCGGTCATATTCCATACAGAGCAGGTCCCGGCTCTTCCAGTGCCATACCGCAGCCGATGTGCGGGATTGCCCTCCCGTTCTTTTGAAGTCTCTAGGGCGTTGGACTTCTGGATTGGCCGGCGGGGCGTTGGCTGCTGGGTCCAGCGGGCTTCGAAATAGGTGAAAAACGCAAAAAAATAGGAAATCACCGAAATCCACGTGAAAATCAGTGAAACCTCCTCGACATTTACTGCAAAATAGGTGAGAACTCAATAAATAATGGGATCTCACCTATTATACAGCTCTTTTTCGGTGAGATCGAAAAAAAAATCTGCATTTCACCTATTTACCATAAGTTACCTCCACCGATCAGGTACTGACAGCTGCCGGGGACCGCCAATTGTTCGCCAGGAACCTAGAACCTGCCCGGTATCGACATCCCGCCGCCGGCCATTAATCCACCGGAAGGCCAGCACCCCGCCGCCGGCATCGATCCACCGGAAGGCCAACACCCCGCCGCCGGCCAGCGATCCACCGGGAGACCAGCACCTCGCCGCCGGCCATCGATCCCGCTTTCTCACTGCCGCCCGATCATTCCGACTTCTGCGGAACTGACCGGTCAGCCGAAGATCTTCCGGTCAATGTCCGCTATTGTGATATGCTCCAGCTTTTCCCTGCACAGCGTATCCAACTGCGCGCAGATGCCGTCCATGATGTCCGCCATGCCCGAAGCCACCAGACATATCATATCTTTATTTCCCGATCGCCAGGATGCGGAGACCAGTTTGGCCTCCACCGCGTCGGATATCTGTCTCAGATCCACGCTCTTCGGATCTCTGTCGAAGAGGTAACCCCCCTCGGCTCCTTCTTTCGTCACTACCAGCCCCGCCTTTTTCAGCTTCGCCATCACCTTCCGGATCCTGGCCGGATTGGTGCAGACGTTCTGCGCCAGAAGTTCACTGGACAGCGTGGTCTGTTTGTGATTCAGATAGACCAGCGCATGAACTGCGATGGTAAATTCTCCTGTCATGAGTTCCTCCTTTCCGACGCGTTGGTCATCACAGATAAACCTGTAAACCCTGTTCAATGCATCCGTTCCTGTTATTTATCATAGCAGATCATCCGCACAGTTGACAAGAACATCTATTCTCAGGAAAACAGATCGTTCAGAGCTTCACTCATCGTGGGGTGAGTAAAGATCTGGTCCCGCAGCACAGTGTAGTGCACATCCAGATCCATCGCCAGCTTGACGATATTGATCATTTCGTGGGATTCCTCACAGAACAACATGGCGCCCAGGATCCGGCCGGTCTCCTGGTCGATGACCGCCTTCAGCAGGCCCCGTGGCTGGTTCAGCACCTGCGCCTTTGGAATGGCCGCCGCCGGAAGTTTTGCGATCCTCACATGATAACCTGCGGCTCGGGCTTCTCTCTCGTTCAGACCCACCCGTGAGAAGGAGGGCTCCAAAAACACGCTGTAGGGCACATTGCGGCGCTGATCAGCCGTGTAATTGGGCTTCCCGCTGCTGCAAGCCTCGCAGAGCTGCGACTACACGATGCGGAAATCGTCCAGCGAAACGTAAGTAAACTGCAGGCCGCCGGCCACATCTCCCATGGCCCAGATATTTTCCGCCGTAGTTTTTCTGTTGTCATCTACTTTTACGGCGCCCCGCGGCGTCAGTTCTACTCCTGCAGCCTCTGCGTTCAATCCCTCTGTATTCGGTCTGCGCCCTGTGGCCACCAAAATAGCGTCTGCCTCCAGTTCCAGACTTTCGCCTTTCCACCGGTACACGATCCTGGAGACCTCCGGACCATCCTCAAACTTTTCCACTTCCGCGCCGAGCCGGAAGTTCACGCCTTTTTCTTCCAGGACTCCGCGGATCTCCGCCGCCATATCCTCGTCCTCTTTCGGCAGGAAGACCCCGCCGTCCTGAAACACCGTGACCTGAGAACCGAATCCGGAATAAATAGAAGCAAACTCCATTCCGATGTAACCGCCTCCTATGATAGCCATACGCCGCGGCAGCGTCTCCAGGTCCAGCATGGTCTCACTGAAATAGACCCGCGAATTGTCTTTCAGCCCCTCGATAGGCGGGATCACCGGCTCCGCTCCTGTGTTGATGAAGATCTTATCCCCCTCCAGGACCAGCGTTTCCTGCTCTGTGCTCACTTCCACGGTATCGGCGGAAAGAAATCTGGCCTGACCGTTGTAAATGTCCACGTTATTCATATCGTTCAGCTTATCGAAATTCTTCTTGCGCAGCGCGGCGGTCAACCCGCGCTTTTCCTCTATAGCGGCTGCGTAAAACGCGGCCTTTTCCTCAAAGGACCATTGCGGATTGTGCGCCGCCTGCTTCGCGTTCTTTACCAGAGATTTTGAAGGAATGCAGCCCACATTGATGCAGGTGCCGCCGTACATCCTGTCTGATCTCTCGATGACCGCCACGGTCTTTCCCGCAGCCGCCAGCTTTCCTGCCAGTGTCTTCCCGCCTTTTCCAAATCCAATTATGACCGCATCGTATCGTTCCATATATAAGCCTCCCCCGCTTTATTGCCCCGATCCACTATTTTGTTCTGTCACCGGTACGGACCGTCAGTTAGCCGCCTTCCGGACCTCTTCCAGCGTGTCCCGGATGATCTTTTCCCACTTGTCCTTGGTCTTTGAGCCGCTGTAGACGTCGCCGGTGAGGTTTCCGTCCTTATCCACGAAAAACGTAAAGGGGATCGTCCTGACGGAAGCAACTCCCGCGTAGAGCAGGTCCTCCGACGGGATCAGGTGCAGATAATCCGCTCCGGTCTTTTCTATGATCTCCTGAGCCGTCTCCAGCTGTTCCTTTGAAACGGACAGATCCTGATTCAGCACGTCTGTGACGATGCCCACGATCTGAAATCCCTTTCCGTCGTACTCTCTGTTGATCTCTCCAAGCTCGGGCATCTCTCTGATACAAGGTCCGCAGAATGTCCCCCAGATGTTGACCATCGTCAGATCGTAATCCGCGAATATACTTTCATCCACCGCGTTCCCATTCACATCCTCCGCCTCAAAATTGGAGAAAGAGGGATCCGCTGATTCTTCAGGATCCTGCGTGTTGGGAGACGCGGTTCCCGCCTGACTGCTGCCGCCCGCCGTACCTGCAGCGTCCCCCGTCTGTCCTTCTCCGCCCTGTGGCCCTTCTGCCTGCCCTTCTCCAGCCCCTGCGCCGCTGTCGTCAGGCGCCGGACCGGAAACAGTCTCATAAGGCCAGTCTTTGATTCCTCCGAAATCAAAAACGTTGGTGTAACCAAGACCGATCAGCTTTTCCGCCGCCTGCCGGCTGCGTTTTCCGCTTCTACAGTAGATCAGGATCTCCGCATCCTTATCCGGCAGCTGAGCGGGCGGTTCTTCTCCGATGGTCTCGTTGGGGATCAGCAGCGCCCCATCAATATGGCTCTCCTCGTATTCTTCCTTCGTCCGCACATCTACCACGACGACGTGGTCTCCGCCGTTGATGCGGTCGTATGCTTCCTCCGCCGTCAGCTTATTGTACGATCCGTCAGCGCTGCCGCCGCCATCTTCGCCTGCGCCTCCGCAGGCCGCCAGAACGCCGATCAGCAGTAACAGTACGGCAGCTCCGGTCCATAACTTCATTTTTTTCATCCTTTTACCTCTCCAGACTCATGGTCTTATTTCTCACTACTCTGATTTTCCCCTGCGTCGTCCGCTCCGGCGCTGATCTACGATTCTTCTCCGAAACTGTAATTCCATAAGTTTCAGTTTGTACTGTAATAATATCAATTACAGTTGTGTTTGTCAAGTACTCATTCGTATTCTTTTTCATTTCCAGAGCAGAAAAATGTTTTATTAAAAATTCCCTTCAGAAACATATTCGCCCTGCAGGCCCACTTTCACAACGTAACTTTTTTGAAACATGCAGAAATGAAACCGACCATATTTCTCATGTTATAAAAAAAAACAGGCGATCCGGTGGTCTCTTACATCTCCGGATCGCCTGTTCCTAAAATATCAGATAGAACGATCAGTGTCTGTCCCCAACGCTGCCCGCACTGCTTTCCACCGCGCCGCCGGTCCCTGCATTTCCCACAGCCCCGCCCCTTCGGATCAGGTCCGCAGGCCCCGTGAGCCGGATCGCCCCGTGTGGGCAGGCTTTCACACAGTCGCCGCAGCGGATACATTCCATGCTGGCCGGCTTTTCCCACACCGGAATATCCATGCCGCAGGTCTTCTGACAGACGCCGCACTTCGTACAGATCTCCCGGTCCACCTGCAGCCGGCAGAGCGAGACTGGATTGAATACGCCGTACATGGCCCCCAGCGGACAGAGATACCGGCAAAACGGCCGATACACGACCACGGACAAAAGCACCAGCACCGCAAGCACTGCCACTTTCCACAAAAACAACCCTCCCGCAGCCTCCTGAAGGCCGGGATCGCCCGCTACCAGAGGAATCCCCGCCATCAGTGTGCCGCTGGGACAGATATACTTACAAAACCAGGGCGATCCCTGTCCGATGATATCCACCACTGTCATGGGAAGCACGATAACGAAGCCCACCAGAATGACATATTTCAGATAACGAAGCCAACGATCTCCCGGCAGTCTGCGAAACTTTTTCACAAAGGGGATCCGGTACAATAGATCCTGTACCAGGCCGAAAGGACACAGCCAGCCACAGACAAACCGCCCCATCAGCGCGCCCACCGCCATGAGAAATCCCACGATATAAAAAGAAAAATTAAAATTCCGGCTGCCCAGCACCGCCTGCAGCGACCCCAGCGGACAGGCGCCGAACGCCCCTGGACAAGAATAACAGGAGAGACCGGGCACGCAGAAATGCTTCAGATCTCCCGCATATATGGTTGTATTTGCAAAACCTGCCGCGTATCCGTTTGTCAGCGCTGTGAAGCACAGCTGTACGAACAATCTGAGCCGGTTTCCTTTTTTCTTCCCGCCGCGCCCTGCGCTCCGGTTATTTTCCGTCTGCCGCCGGCCTGCGCCGTTCTGCATGGCTGCCGGCCCCTGACGGCCCTGATCTGATGTTCTCATATTTTCCCCCATTGAAATACTCTTCTATCCGATGCCGATGCATTCCAGGCAGATATTGACCGCTTTAATAAAAACCGTTGCCATTTCGCCTCTGTAAATTCCCACTGCCATAAACACCGCGCCCGCCGCCAACAGCAGTATACCCGCTGTCCGGCGCTTTCCGATTTCACCGCCTTGCTTCTTCATCGTACCTCCTCCAGAGTATCACTGATGATCCGCTCCCATTTGTCCTTGCTCTTGGCTCCGCTGTAGACGTCGCCCACCAAATTTCCGTTCTTATCCACAAAAAAGGTCGTAGGATAGCTGCGGATGGACGCGATCCCGGCGTAAAGCAGGTCGATGGAGGGGACCAGATGCGGATAATTTGCCTCCGTCTTTTCCACTACCTCTCTGGCCAGCTGAAGCTGCTCCGTGTTCACGCTCAGATCTTCGTTCAGCACGTCGATCACGATCCCCACTACCTGCACGCCCTCGTCGGCATACTCTTCGCTGATCTCTCCCAGCTCGGGCATTTCCTGCAGGCAATACGTGCAGAAAGTTCCCCACACATTCACCATGGTGAGATCGTAGTCCGCGAAAATGCTCTGATCCACGTCGCTGCCGTCAATGTCCACTGCCTTGAAACTGGAAAAGCTGGGCGTCCCGACGCCGTCTCCCGCGCCCTCTTCTCCCTCCGCTCCCGTCTCTCCGTCTGTTCCATCGGCCGTCCCCCCGGCTCCGTCATTCCCTGAAAGCGCGCCGCCGGCCCCCGCCGCAGCTTGTTCTCCTGCCCCGCTGATCCCGTTCTCCCCCGGGGCGTCCCCGCCGCCGCAGGCGCCCAGCACGCCGGCCAGCAAACTGACCATTAAAAGCAGCGCTGCTGTCCGCGGCAGAAGTCTGCATTTCTTTTCTCTCATTCTCATTACCTTCCCCCGTGTCCACTCTGCAGAGTCGTCTGAAATTTTCTTGCTGAATATGATGGCGCTTTTCTTCCTATGTAAACCGTCTCCGTACACAGACCGCGGCGTATATCCCTGAATCATTAATACAAAACGCCCCGGACAACGTTTATAACGTCCGTCCGGGGCGTCGATCTCTGGCGGAAGTATGTGGGAATCGAACCCACCCAGGAGGCTCCTAACCCCCCGAACTGGTTTTGAAGACCAGAAGGCACACCAGCACCCATCTACTCCCAAATCGTTCTATTTCCGCCATTCATACACCGGTCGACAGGGCGTGCACCACGCTTTTTCAGCTGTATGCCCCTGCCGGCTGAGGGTATTCTCTGCAGCAACCGCCGGCCCTTGTCTCAGAATCTCTTCTGCACACGGCCGCCGGATCGTTCTCACGAACCGAACGTCTGCCGCTCTATGATTGTACTAAATTTGAGGAAAAATAGCAAGCATTGCTTTCGCGATCACAGAAAATTCTTTCTCCCCGATCGTCCGCACATCCAGCAGAAGCCTGTCCCGGGATATGCGGGCAATAATTGGAATTTCATGGTCTCTAAGTCTTTTCTCCAGCTGATCCACCGTCATTACCTCCGGCGAAAAAGCCAAAGCAAAAGTAGGCAGATCCAGCATGGGCGCAGACCCACCGCCGATCTGCGAGCACTCTTCCACAAGTTCCGCACGACAGCCCCCCATGCGGCCCTCGATCAACGCCAGCAGACGCAGGGCCTTTTCCTTCAGTTCCTTTCTGTCCGCCGAGATCATCTCCAATACGGGGATCTCCTTCAGCGCTTTTTCCCGGTCCAGATAGATTCGGAACGTCTCCTCCAGTCCGGCCAGCGTCAGTTTATCGCTTCTCACCATCCTTGCCATTGGATGTTTTTTCATGCGCTCGATATACTCTTTTTTTCCCACGACGATGCCTGCCTGAGGCCCGCCCAGCAGCTTATCACCGCTGAACATGACGACGTCCGCTCCCGCGGCCAGTCCCTCCTGCACCGTAGGCTCGTCCACGCCGTATTCCCGCAGATTCAAAAGCAGGCCGCTTCCCATATCGTACAGGACCGGCAGACCTCTCCGGTGACCCAGCTCAGCCATATCGCTCAGCGCCGCCTCCTCCGTAAAACCGATGATCCTGTAATTACTGGTGTGCACCTTGAGCAGCGCACCCGTGTTCTCGCCTATGGCATTTTCGTAATCGGAGAGCTTCGTCTTGTTGGTGGTCCCCACTTCTTTCAGGAACGCGCCGCTCTGCTCCATGATCTCCGGTACGCGGAAGGCCCCTCCGATCTCCACCAGTTCTCCGCGGGATACCACCACCTCGCGGTCCTGCGCCAGCGCGGACAGGCAGAGCGCCACCGCCGCGGCGTTATTGTTTACCACCATGGCGTCCTCGGCTCCCGTGATCCTGGCCGCCAGCGCCGAAATATGCTGATGTCTCGATCCCCGCTGTCCCCTGTCAAGATCGTACTCCAGGTTGGAAAAATTTTCAGCCGCCTCGGCTATTGCTGCCGCGATCCGCGGATTCAGCCTGGCCCGTCCCAGATTCGTGTGCAGGATAATACCGGTGCCGTTGATCACCCGGCGCAGGTTTCTGCGTTCCAGCCTTCTGATACGGCTCTTTACCGCCTGCAGGATAGACTCCATCTCGATCTCCGCGTCCTCCCCGGCCAGGATCGACTGGCGCAGCTCGTCCACTGCTCCGCGCACCGCTTCCAGCACGATCTCTCTGGAAGATCCCGCTATCTCTGAAGCCAGTTCTTCTCTTTGTATGATCTCGTCCGTCTTTGGTAGATTTCTCAATTTATCGTTGATTCCGCTCATTTTGGATACCGCTCTCCCTGTAAATTAGCTATAATACGCCTGTTTGCCGCTGCATACCGCGGCTGTCCTGAATTTATTCTATTTCACCGAAAGAGTTAATGCAACAGTTTTTCGCTTTTTGCCCTCTCACATTCAGACAGAACTGTGCAGCCCAGCGCCGCAGCGCGGGGCAAGATTCGATGCGACCGGGCGAGGCTGCGCTGTACGGACCCGGCACAAGATCCTCCTGTACAGCACCGGTTCAGCGTGGAGCCCGGCACAGCGTGGAACTCCGTTTCAGCGTGAAGCACCGGCACAATATGGAGCGGCGCCGCACTGCGCAAAAACGCCGGGGCGCGGTCGTGTGCGCGTCTCCGGCGTTCTGTTCCTCATCGCTGTGCGATTATTATCTTTTGTATACTCCCTTTGCTCCGATATTAATCCGCTTTCAGCGCCCGCATGGCGTTTAAGATCGCGATGACCGAAACGCCTACGTCGGCGAAGACTGCTTCCCACATGTTCGCCATGCCGAAAGCTCCCAGAATCAGGATCAATCCCTTAACGCCAAGTGCAAACACGATATTCTGCTTGACGATGCGAAGGGTCTTTCTGGCGATCCCGATAGCGGTCAGAAGTTTGGAAGGCTGATCGTCCATGAGCACCACGTCCGCAGCTTCGATAGCTGCGTCCGATCCCAGCCCTCCCATGGCCACGCCCACATCAGCCTGTGCCAGTACAGGCGCGTCGTTGATGCCGTCGCCCACGAAAAGCAGCTTTCCTTTCGGCGATTTCTGCTTCATAAGCGCTTCCATCTTCTCAACTTTATCCCCCGGCAGCAGCTCTGCATAGGCAGCGTCCAGACCGATCTGTTCTGCCGTGCGTTCAGCCACATTCCTGGCGTCGCCCGAAAGCATAACAGTCTTTTTCACACCCAGCCTGCGCAGCCCTGCCACCGCTTTCGCGGAATCCTGCTTGATCTCGTCCGATATGAGCACCGTGCCGCAGAAACTGCCGTCCCGGGCCACATATACCACCGTGCCCGCCTTATCCTCCGGCGCGCACTCGACGCCGAATTTCTGCATCAGTCTGAGGTTTCCGGCCAGCACCGTACGGCCGTCCACCAGCGCCTTAACGCCGTGTCCTGCGATCTCCTCCACGTCTGTGACGCGCTTTTCTTTCACAGGCCCTGACGCTCCATCTGTGCGCTCCGTCTCAGACCGCACTGTCTCTGACTGATCTGTCCCGGGCAGCGCTGCTTCCCCCCTGTTCCCAGCCTGTTTGACCTGAACTGCTTCAGCCTGCGCCGCCTCCTGCGGTGTATTTCGCTCCATCCACGCCTGTTTCAGCGACAGGGAAATGGGATGGTCGGAATAGCTCTCCGCCAGCGCGGCCATCTCCAGCAGCGCGTTCTCGCTGACTATCCGGCTTCCCTCCGCCGTATCGGCGCCACTGGCGCCCGGCGTGACTATCTCGGACAGCTTTCTGGACGGGTTGATCTCCGTCACGCGAAATACCCCTTTTGTCAGTGTGCCTGTCTTGTCGAAGACGACGATCTCTGCGGAAGCCATCGCCTCCAGATAATTGCTTCCCTTTACCAGCACGCCGTTTTTTGAAGCGCCTCCGATCCCCCCGAAAAATCCCAGGGGAATAGAGATGACCAGCGCACAGGGACAGGAGATGACCAGAAAGATCAGCGCCCGCTGGATCCAGTCCGCCCAGGCAGCGCCCGGCACCACCAGCGGAGGGATCAAAGCCAGAGCCGCAGCGGCGATAACTACCGCCGGCGTATAATAGCGCGCAAATCTGGTGATAAAGTTCTCCGCTTTTGCCTTCTTGCTGCTGGCGTTTTCCACCATATCCAGGATCTTAGATACGGTGGATTCCCCAAATTCTTTCGTCACGCGGATGACCAGCAGTCCGTTCTGATTGACACAGCCGGACAGCACCTCCGTGCCGGCTGAAACACTGCGGGGCACGGATTCTCCTGTCAGCGCCGAGGTATCCACCATAGAATTCCCCGATACCACCAGACCGTCCAGAGGGATTTTTTCGCCGGCCTTTACCGTGATCAGGTCGTCGATCCGCACTTCCTCCGGGTCGACCTGGACCAGCTCTCCGTCCCGCTCGATATTGGCGTAATCCGGCCGGATATTCATCAGTTCTGTGATGGACTGACGGGACCGGTTGACCGCGTAACTCTGGAACAACTCTCCTACCTGATAAAACAACATGACCGCTACGCCTTCCGGATATTCTCCGATCAAAAACGCTCCAACGGTGGCCAGCGCCATCAGGAAATTCTCATCAAACACCTGCCCTCTGAAAATATTCCTGGCAGCCGACAACAATACCGGTCCGCCTACCAGAAGATACGGTATGAGAAACAGCGCCAGCCGCAGATACCCTTCCGCAGGGGCAAGTGCCGCGATCACAAGAAGCACGCCGCCTGCTATAATCTTTGCCAAATCTTTTTTCTGTCTTTTGCTCATAATCTCTACTCCCTGCTATTCTGGGTCCGGGCCGCAGCGGCGCACCAGCCGCCCCGTTACGGTCCTGCCGTCCCGATCACCCCTATTTCACAAAACAAAACGCCTCAGCTTCCCTTAGATCAGGATCGTGCAGTCCGGCTCTACCTTCCTGCAGGCCTTCACTACCTCCTGCATGATCGCGTCAAAACGATCGTCTACCGCGTCTATAGTGAGCTTCTGGGTCATAAAACTGATAGTGGCGCTGTTTACCCCATCGATTTTTTTCACGGCGTTCTCCATCTTAGCCGCACAGTTCGCACAATCCAGATCTTTCATTTTAAATACCTTTTTCATTTTTGATCACTCTTTCCTTTCCTCTGCCTGCGTTGATGTATGCTTCTTGCTTATTTCAACGGCTGCCTCGCCGCTGTTTTCATCTCTTATCCGCTGACGCGTCATTCACCTGCCGCGCTCGCCTGCCGCCGCCTGGAGACGTCGCTTTCCAGCTTCCCGCCACGGGGCAGCCTGTTGCCGTTGCTTTACCGAGGCACCTTCTGCCGCCACCTCGGGTCTTGTTCTTTGATCTCGTTCTGCGGTCGCATTCCGCTGCATAGAGCGGATCCTCGACTGGCCGCCCGGGCTACTCCATGATATGCTCCATCCCCTGATCGATGATCGTTCTCACGTGATCATCTGCCAGAGAGTAGATCACCTGCTTGCCTTCTCTGCGAAACTTTACCAGCTGGGCCTGTTTCAGTACACGAAGCTGATGCGAGATAGCCGACTGTCCCATGGATAGCGCTTCCGCGATATCGCAGACACACAGGTCTGATTCAAAGAGAACATACAGGATCTTGATCCGCGTACTGTCTCCGAACACCTTATACAACTCCGCCAGATCATACAGGATCTC
>Ga0129308_1001625_pt1 | contig 22466 bp, 16 predicted proteins | sample L827metagenome_FD_94440 | JGI IMG/M metagenome (GOLD analysis project Ga0129308, IMG submission 94440) | Ring-tailed lemur group fecal microbial communities from Wisconsin, USA - L827 metagenome | ecosystem: Host-associated > Mammals > Digestive system > Large intestine > Fecal | place: USA... | reverse complement strand
TATCCGTTCTGAGGCAAGGCGCAGCAACGCAGGAATACTTGGTGTATTGCAAGCTGCTGCAACGCAGCTTCAGGGCGGATATTTCTTTCAGGGCATTTGTTTTCTTTTCCCACCACGCCTAAAGTACTCCTTTTGTGCAATCAGTGCGTGGAGCAGAATCCTTCCCGCAATGTATTTTTATTTTACTGCATATTGCAGTAAAAGTCAATACAACAATTTGCGGTATGCTATTATGCGGTGGGAGGTGGGGTGCCGCTTGTATCCGCGTATAAGAGCTCTGCGAGAGGATCACGATATGAAGCAGAGGGAAGTCGCTGCTTTTTTAAACTGTTCGCAGCAGGTTTACAGCAACTATGAGCTGGGACAGCGGGATATTCCCACAGATGTATTGATAAAGCTATCTTCGCTCTATCAAGTATCTGTCGATTTTCTGCTCGGAATAACAAACAATCCACAAAGATTTTGAAAACAGTAAAACGCAGACGGGATAAAAACCGTCTGCGTTTCTATTACTGTTCTATTCTGCCGTTTTACCACTCCAGATTCTTCTCGGTCTCCTTGGAGAAGACGTGGGCAACATTGCCGTTGAAGCTGAAGCTGACGGAATCGCCGATGCTGTAGCTGGTGCTCATGTCGATGGTGGGGACGATGATAATCACGTCCCGGCCCTCAGCGGAGACATGCAGATGGACGGAGGAACCCATCATCTCGGACACATCCACCTTGGCGGGCACGCCGCCCTCTACCAGATTGGTATGCTCCGGACGGACGCCCAGGGTCACATCCTGCGGCTCCACATTCTTGGCGGCGAGACGGGCCTGCTTGTCCTCGCTCAGCTCCACCTTCACACCGGCCAGCTGGACGAAATACTTGCCGTTCTCCTTCAGCAGCTTTGCATCGAAGAAGTTCATCTGAGGCGTGCCGATGAAGCCGGCAACAAACAGGTTCCGGGGATTGTTGAACACTTCCTGGGGTGTACCGATCTGCTGGATGTAGCCATCCCGCATGATGACGATGCGGTCGCCCAGGGTCATGGCCTCGGTCTGGTCATGGGTAACATAGATAAAGGTGGTATTGATACGTTCGCGCAGCTTGATGATCTCGGCGCGCATCTGGTTACGGAGCTTGGCGTCCAGGTTGGACAGAGGCTCGTCCATCAGGAAGACGGCAGGGTCGCGGACGATGGCGCGACCGATGGCCACACGCTGGCGCTGGCCGCCGGACAGAGCCTTGGGCTTGCGGTCCAGATACTGGGTAATATCCAGAATCTCGGCAGCCTCACGAACCTTCTGGTCGATGACTTCCTTCTTTTCCTTGCGCAGCTTCAGAGAGAAGGCCATGTTTTCATACACGGTCATATGGGGGTACAGGGCGTAGTTCTGGAAAACCATGGCGATGTCTCTGTCCTTGGGGGCTACATCGTTCATGAGTTTGCCGTCAATGTACAGCTCGCCCTCGGAGATCTCCTCCAGGCCGGCCACCATACGCAGGGTGGTGGATTTGCCGCAGCCGGAGGGGCCGACCAGAACGATGAATTCCTTATCGGCGATATCCAGGTTGAACTCCTGAACAGCCACAACGCCCTGCTCGGTGATCTGAAGGTTGACCTTCTTCTCTTCCGGCTCGTCCTTGCCCTTTTTCTTTTTCTTCTTGCCTTCGCCGCTGACGAACGGATAGATCTTCTTTACGTTTTTCAGTGATACAGTTGCCATTTTTACCGACTCTGAACGCCGGGCCTCCGCCGCTGGCGCACTCACGGGGGCACAGCCGCCCGCATTACGACAGGTCTCCACACTGCCGCACCCTGAGCCACAGGGATGTTTTACTTCCTCCTTATGAAAGCTATGCCCAGCTTAGAAATGGAGAGCCGGACACGCAGTCAGATTCGGGCACACACGTACCCGGATATATTCTATAGGAAGGATCCTCATATTGCAAGCCAAAGTTCCGGCGCTAAATTTATGCACAATTCACAAGAAAAGCCTGAGTGGGGGACTATGAGGGCGTAGGGGCGTGCATCGCACGTCCGCGATATTGCGGCATGAGCGACAGGTGGACAGCCGATGGCCGCCCCTACGATGTGTTCTCAGGCTGCTGCGGCAGAGGAACGAACCTCTCAGTCAGCTTCGCTGCCAGCTCCCCTTGAGAAGGGGAGCCTATGCCCTCTCAGTCTTTTGCTGCGCAAAAGCCAGCTCTCCCGGAGGGGGAGCCTTTGGGGGAAAGCTGGTGCAAAGCGCCTGAGAGGGGAACAGGGAGCAGAGGGATGAATGGTATTCCAACAAGGAAACGAACCTCTCAGTCACGGCTACGCCGTGCCAGCTCCCCTTGGGAAGGGGAGCCATTGGTGGGATGAAAATTCCTCGGCCCTTACGGAACCGGGGAAATGGAATGAACCGAGTTTCTTTACACCCCCCGACCAAACCGGAACCCAACGCAGTGGTTCCGGTTTGGAAAGGAAGAATGCGTCTATGGATATGAAGTTTTCGCAGCTCTTACGGAAACTGCGGAAACGGAATGGAATAGACGCATTCTGACGTCAGGAGAGTGTCTCATCCTGGACGGCGGCGTCCACATTCTCGTCACCGGCCACCTTGCGCTCGAACTTATCCATGAGGAAGGGGGAGAAGATGCCGATGATGCTGAGGATGATCAGCACCCAGCTGACAGGGGACTTGAACAGGCAGCCAATATCGCCGCCGCTGACCCGCAGCGCGCCGCGCAGGCCCTTCTCGCTGATGGGCCCCAGGATCAGCGCCAGCACCACGGCAGCCGTGTTCAGGTCAAACTTCCGCATCAGGTAGCCCAAAACACCGAAGATGATCATAACCACCACATCGCTCATATTGCGGTGGATGGCGTAGGAGCCAATGACGCAGAGCACCGTGACGCAGGGGATCAGGATCGCGTCAGACAGGCGGGAGATCTGGGCAAAGCCACGGCAGCCCAGGGTGCCGATGGCCAGCATGAAAAACTGCACCAGCACGAAACCGGCAAAGAAGGTGTAGGTCATGGCGGCGTGCTTGGTGAACAGCTCCGGTCCCGGAGCCAGGCCCTGGATGATCAGGCCGCCCATCAGCACTGCGGTGACGGACTCGCCGGGGATGCCCAGGGTCAGCATGGGGATGAGGGAACCGCCGGTAACGGCGTTGTTGGCCGCCTCGGAGCCTGCCACGCCCTCAATGGCGCCGTGGCCGAATTCCTCCTTGGTCTTGGAGAACTGCTTTGCGCTGTTATAGCCCAGGAAGCAGGCGATGGAGGCACCGGCACCGGGCAGGATACCGATGATGTTGCCCATGATCCAGGAACGGATGATGGTGGGACGGATCTTTTTTCGCTCAGCCTTGGTAAGGGTGATCTTATCGCTGAACTTGGCGGCCTTTGCCCGCTTCTTGATCTCCTTCTCTGCCAGGATGAACACCTGGGACATGGAGAACAAACCGATCAGGGCGCAGGTGGTGTTGACACCCTCCGCCAGGAAGGACTGACCGAACATGAAGCGCTTGGTGCCATCAATGGGGTCAAGGCCGATGGTAGAGATGATCAGACCCATGGCGCCGGACATCAGACCCTTGACGATGGACTTGCTGGAAACACCGGCGATGATGGTCAGGCCGAAGATGCCCAGCCAGAACTTCTCGGCAGACATGAACTTCAGCGCCAGCTGAGCCAGCAGAGGGGCGAAGAAGTACAGGGAGATGCAGCTGAGCAGACCGCCCCAGAAGGAGCTCCAGCAGGCAGTGGCCAGGGCCTTGCCCGCCTTGCCCTGGAGTGTCATCTGATAGCCCTCAATGGCGGTGGCGGCGGAGGCCGGGGTGCCGGGGGTGTGGATCAGAATGGCGGAGATGGAGCCGCCGAAGATGGCGCCGCAGTAGATGGCGCCCAAGACGATCAGGCCGGTATCCGCCGGCATGGAGAAGGTGAGCGGCAGCATCAGCGCAACGCCCATGGCGGCCGACAGGCCGGGCAGGCAGCCGATGATGATACCCAGGGCCACGCCGCCGGCCATGGCCAGAATGTTCATGAAGGAAAGGGCACTGACAAAGCCCTGACCCATCAGTTGTAAGGTTTCAAGCATGTCTCACCCCTCCTTAAAACAGAATGCCTGACGGCAACCGTACGCCCAAAAACAGAACAAAGGCCAGATAGATCAGTAGATTGATAGCCACCAGTGCGATCACGGAATGGAGCAGCGGCACCTTCAGGTAGACAAAGGAAGCGATCATGAAGATGGTGGTGGCGCTGAAGAAGCCCAGGTATTTCACCAGGAAGAAATACACAATGGTCAATACCAGGCTCAGGGTGAACTGCAAAGCCTTGAACCCGGCAAACACCTTGTCCACGCCGCTTTCCACACCGAACTTCCGGGCGGCAATAATCATCTGAATCAGGTACAGGGTGGTCAGGCCAAAGAGCAGGGTAATGGTGAACAGGGGATAGGTCTTGCTCCCGGCGCTGAGCTTGCTGCTGTAAGCATAAAAGAAGGCGCAAAAGGCGTACATAAAAACCACGACGCCGATGTCCGTCTTTTTCATTTTCAAGGGAAATCCCTCCTATCTCTAAGTGAAAACGAATCGGAAAAGGGGGGCAGGCAAGCCTGCCCCCCTGGAGTTTTCCGGGATTATTCGTACCAGAAGCCCTCGGCCAGGCCTTCGGTGAAGGCCTGCTGCTGCTCGATCAGAGCGGCGGTAGCGGCGGCATCCTTGTAATCGGTGGCGAACTCGCTGGCGGCAGCCAGGTAGTCGGGATCTTCCATGGTGGCCTTGAAGGCGGCCTCATAAAAGGCGATCACGTCTGCGGACACACCGGCAGGAGCAACAACGCAGCGGGAGGAGCCCAGCCACTGGTCGTAGTAGCCCTTCTCGCCCAGGGTGGGCACATCGGGCATTTCAGCCAGGCGCTCGGTGGAGAAGGCAGCCAGGGCGCGCACGTCGGTGCGGCCGGCAATGTCAGCCACCTTGGCCACGCACCAGTCAGCCTCACCGCCCAGCAGGGAGGTCAGCTCATCGGCGGTGTTGCCCTGGGGAATGTCAGTGTACTTGAAGCCGGCGGAATTGGCAAAAGCCTGAGCGCCGATGTGGTTGGAGGCCTGGGCGCCGTTGGTGGAGGCAACGGTGTTGTTCTCCTTGGCGTAAGCAACCAGAGCGTCAATGTCAGGGAAGCGGTCATCGTCAGCGCGAACCAGAACCAGAGAGGTCTCGGTAACATGGTTGCAGATGGCAGCGAAGTCAGCAGTGGTGTAAGTACCCAGTTCCTTCACGATGGAACTGTTGAAGTTGGGCAGGTTCATGAAGCCGATGGTCATGCCGTCCGCCTCAGCATTTGCCAGCTGGGACCAGCCGATGGAGCCGGAGCCGCCGTCAACGTTCTCGATGACGATGGTCTGACCCACGTACTTCTCAGCGTACTGGGCAAGGATACGGGCGGTAACGTCGGTGCCGTTGCCGGCCTTGTAGGCCACGATCATGGTGACGGGGCCATCGGGAGCCCAGCCCTCAGCGGGAGCTTCGGCAGGAGCCTCAGCGGCGGGGGCCTCAGTGGCAGCGGGAGCCTCAGCGGGCTTGGAGCCGCAGGCGCACAGAGCCAGAACCATGCACAGAGCCAGAATCAATGCAAGATACTTTTTCATTTTTCTTCCTCCTGTAAAATATGTTCTTTAGAACTTGAAACGTTATATAAGGTCAACAATTTTTTGTCAACATCTCTTTGTTTTTTCGCCTATAATTTACAAAAACATCGGAGCCCTCGGAAATATTACCTAATTTTGAACTTTGGTGGAAAAGTGCCGGGTTTTCCCGCTGTTAAGTTCCTCGCTTCCTGTTTTTCTCCTTCCCGTCAGAAAAAAATTATGGAAAATGCTGATGCCCTTTGTCCCCGCTCTCACACAGCAAAACCTCCTGTGTTTTGCTTTTGCTCAACACAGGAGGTTTTCTGAACGAAAATGTTTCTTTTCACCCCCGGTTGAACCGGGGGATTTCCGCAAAGCACGGGAAGCGATTTTGCCCTTATAGGCTGTACTTCACGTACTCCACCTTGTTGGAAATATTGCTTCCGTTGCCGGGGTCAGTGGGCTGGTACTGGAGGTTGCGGTAATAATCATAGTACCTGGTATAGTCGGTATAGCTTGAGGTATAGTAGTTCAGGCGGTAGAAGTAGTAGCTGCCCTGGGTATCCGCATAGCTGGTTCTGCCAGTGACTTTATACCACTGATATATGCCTGACTGACCGTAGCCGTTGCTCACCTGGCCGAAGCTGGTGCTGGATTTGAAGGCGCCGAAATACTTATAAAGCCAGTTGGAGTTGGCGCAGTCGCTGCCGCCGTAGCCATACCGGTAATAGATGGCCCGGTTATATGCGTTCGCACCGCCGCAGTCATACATCCAGTGCCAATACACATAGCCGGCGTGGGAGTTCGTGACCTCACGCTTGGTGTCGGTGTATTCATAGGCCGTGTAGGGCGACCTGTTCAGGCTGGTGTAGATGGAATTGCTTGTATCAAAGCCGCTGGGGAATTCATTGCTGTACTGCACCGAGCCGGAGCCGGTGTTGACCCAGTGGCTGCCGTTGGCGGTCCAGCCGCTGAGGGAGGAGCTGGTTGAAGTGGTGCTCTCTCTGTAGCTCCAGCTTCTGGCGACGATCTTCGCGCCTGCCGGGGCCTGACTGGCCGGAACCCAGGCGGACTGGGCGCTGATCGTCAGGGTGGCGGCATTGGAATACACCGTGCCCAGGCTGTTGCTCACCTTGCAGCGGTACTGATAGCCGTTCTGGGTGGCAGCCGTAAAGCTGATGGCGGCGGTCTTGTTGCCCGGCGCGCCGGAGTTCACCCAGCTTGCGCTGGAGCTGGTGCGGTACTGCCACTGATAGCTGAGACTGCTGCCGCTGGCCGTTACCTTGAAGCTCACATCCGCGCCCTTGGGGGCGGTGACGGACTGGGGATGCTTTGTGATCGACGGGGCGGTGGCTTTCACCGTCAGGGTGGCGGCGTTGGAATACACCGTGCCCAGGCTGTTGCTCACCTTGCAGCGGTACTGATAGCCGCTCTGGGAGGCAACCGCAAAGCTGATGGAGGCAGTCTTGCTGCCGGGAGCGCCGGAGTTCACCCAGCCGGCGCCGGAACCGGTGCGGTACTGCCACTGATAACTCAGGTTACTGCCGGTGGCCGTAACGGCAAAGGTCACCTGTGCCCCACTGGCGGCGGTGACGGACTGGGGATGCTGCGTGATCGCCGGGGCGACGGCCTTCACGGTCAGGGTGGCGGCGCTGGAATACAGCGAGCCCGCACTGTTGCTCACCTTGCAGCGGTACTGATAGCCGTTCTGGGAATCCACATCAAAGGTGATTGCCGGGGTCTTGCTGCCGGGAGCGCCGGAGTTCAGCCAGATCCCGCCGGAGCTGGTGCGGTACTGCCACTGGTAGCTGAGGGCGCCGCCGGTGGCCGCCACCTTGAAGGTCACCTGGGTTCCCCTTTCCGCAGTGACGGACTGGGGCTGGCTGGTGATCGTGGGGCTGACGGGCCGCACCGTCAGGGTGGCCACATTGGAATATACCGTGCCCACGCTGTTGCTCACCTTGCAGCGGTACTGATACCCGTTCTGGGAGGTGGAGGCGAAGGTCAGGCTGGCGCTCTTGCTGCCCGGAGCGCCGGAGTTCACCCAGCCGGCGCTGGAGTTGGCACGGAACTGCCACTGATAGCTGAGACCGCCGCCGGTGGCCGCCACCTTGAAGGTCACATCCGCGCCATAGGTCACGGAGGCGGACTGGGGCTGGCTGGTGATCGTGGGGCTGATGGGCCGCACTGTCAGGGTGGCAACGCTGGAATACACCGCACCGGCGCTGTTGCTCACCTTGCAGCGGTACTGATAGCCGTTCTGATAGGTGGGGGCGAAGGTAAGGGTCGCGGTCTTGCTGCCCGGGGCGCCGGAATTCACCCAGCCGGCGCTGGCACTGGTGCGGAACTGCCACTGGTAGCTGAGATTACCGCCGGTGGCCGCCACCTTGAAGCTCACATCCGCGCCATAGGCCACAGAGGCAGACTGGGGCTGGGTGGTGATCACCGGAGTGACCGGCCGCACCGTCAGGGTGGCGATGTTGGAATACACCGTTCCCGCGCTGTTGCTCACCTTGCAGCGGTACTGGTAGCCGTTCTGGGAGTTGGCGGTAAAGCTGAGCTTTGCCGTTTTGCACCCAGGGGCGCCGGAGTTCACCCAGCCGGCGTTGGCGTTGGTGCGGAACTGCCACTGATAGCTGAGACTGGTGCCGCTGGCCGCCACCTTGAAGCTCACATCCGTTCCATAGGCCACGGAGGTGGACTGGGGATGGCTGGTGATCTTGGGGGCAATGGGCTTCACCGTCAGGGTGGCAATGTTGGAATATACCTCGCCCAGGCTGTTGCTCACCTTGCAGCGATACTGATAGCCGTTCTGATAGGTGGGGGCAAAGGTCAGGGTCGCCGTCTTGCTGCCGGGGGCGCCGGAATCCACCCAGTTTGCACTGGAGTTGGCACGGAACTGCCACTGGTAGCTGAGACCGCCGCCGGTGGCCGTCACCCGGAAGGTGACATTTTCCCCGCTGGTCACTGTGGCGGACTGGGGATGGCTGGTGATCGACGGAGCGGTGAGGGTTGCTGCTCGGTTGAACAGAACATCGTTACAACCCTGCGGGTATATCTGTACATGACTACCAGGCAAACCTTCTTTATTACAAATCGCCGCGATCGATTCGTAAGTATATTTATAAGTCTCATAGAAGGTCACTCTGCTGTCGCCGTTGATGTCCGCAGGCATTTCGGAGGAGATATATTGTGTGAAACTGGATCCGCTCTGCGCTACCGGGAATCCTGCGCCTTCTGCCGCCAAACCAGTAAACAGGAAGTAACCGTTTGTAAGATCAGATGACGTTATAGAGAAACTATATTCAGTGTTATTGCAGGCTGTTAAAACCGAGAACTTAGAGGTTCTCAATTCACCGAGATTCGGTACTATCGTGCGACTATCAAGTTCGGCAAATGAATTGACCACCGCTTCATTAAAACTGTTTTGAGCAATGACTCCGCCGGAGCCGCAGGTATCTATGATAACAAAGAAATGGCCGTTCTGCGCTTTGAGCCAGTTTGCAAGTTCGTCTGTTGAGATATATGTACCGTCATAGCAAACCATCTGTCCGCCCGGAGGACTTCCGTGGCCGCAGAAGTAAAAAAGATTAATATCGCTTGCGCTTGCGTTGCCAAAGACTTCGTAAATCTTGCTCCGAACCGAGGTCTTTGTGACGTTGTAATAGCTGTTTATCTTCCAGTTATCATTTGTGTGGCTAAGAGCATTAGATAAATACCCGACGGAAGCCTTTCCCGGACGGGTATCGTCTCCGCCGTAGTCCTGCTGTCCGATAAGGAGCGCCCTGCGTGTAGTTGCATTGGTCAGAATAGATGTTCCGAGGTTATCTTCTGAAGCACTGCCTGTGTTGTTGATAAGTACCGGGGTATTCCCGAGCATAGTCCAGACCGACGCAAAATCGAAGCCGGCGTAGCAGCTCTCATAGGAAGCATACTCTCCGTCTATCATGTACGCATAGTAGTCTGCACCCTTAACGGCATAGCTGTTGACAACATCCGGACCTTCGGAATAACCTACAACGAAACCGACCTGCAACGCCGGAAGCATTGCTGACAAGGCCGGAAACATAGCTCTCGCTGAGTGTGCCGCCCTGCATCAGACCGACAATTGCGGCGGCGCCTTCAAGGCCGGACACCTGAATGTTTGCGTTTTCAAGGCCAATTTTTGAGAGCTGCGCACCGTTTGTCACGCCGAACAGGGCAAAATATCCGCCGTCGATTCCGGCGCAAAGTCCGTTGATTTTATGCCCCGCGCCATCAAAGCTGCCGGAAAAGGGGCTTTCCGCAGTACCGATGGGAACCCATGCAGAACTGATGGCAATATCTTCCGTCAGAATATAGCAGGCAGATACATACTTTTCCTCCGCCTCGTTTACCAGTTCGGCAAGCAGACCCAGCTCTTCCTCTGTGCTTATCCGGTAGGGATCCTCCTCTGAACCGTCGCCCTCAAACTTTGCCTTTTCCTCAACGGTAACCGTGACCTGGTCACTGACCCCGCTGTCATCTTTGGCCTTTGCTGTTATTTCCACCTCACCGGCAGCAACACCGGTAACAACACCGTTCTCGTCCACTGTGGCAATCTTCTCATCCGCGCTGGACCAGAGCAGGGTCTTATCTGTTGCGTCCTCAGGCAGCGCTTTTGCTTCCAGCTTGAGCTGAGCCTCCACTTCCACGGTGAGATTTGTCTCATCAATAGAAATTTCTTCTACCAGCTTCGGCTCTCCCGGCTCAACGGTGATGGTGAGTACGTTGGATGCCAGCGTGCCGTTTTCCGCATATGCCGTCACATCCGCCGTTCCTTCCGAAATGGCCGTGACAAGTCCCTCTGCCGAAACCGTTGCCACCGCCTCGTCAGAGCTTTTCCATATAAGCGTATTATCTGTGGCGTTTTCCGGGAAAATCGCGGCGGAGAGCAGCAGGGTCTCCCCGACCTTCATGGTATAAACCGCATCCGGGGAGGAAATCAAAAGGCTCTCGACCTTGATGATTTCCGGCTTCTCCGTCTCTACCGGCTTCTCCGTCTCTACCGGGGGCTCGGTTTCTACCGGAGGCTCGGTCTCCATGGGAGGCTCCGTCTCTACGGGAGGCTCGGTCTCTACGGGAGGTTCGGTCTCCACGGGAGGTTCGGTCTCTACCGGAGGCTCGGTCTCTACCGGAGGTTCGGTCTCCATGGGAGGCTCAGTCTCTACCGGAGGTTCCGGTTCTACCGGGGGTTCGGTCTCCACGGGAGGTTCCGTCTCCACCGGGGTTTCCGGTTCCACCGGAGGTTCCGGTTCTGCCGGAGGTTCCGGTTCTGCCGGGAGTTCCGGTTCGCCCAGAACCTCTGTTCCGGCGGGCAGCTCCGGTTCGTCCGTCAGGCCGCTGGCGCTGGCGGGGGCGGGCACAAAGCCCGCCAGGAGCACCACGCACAGCAGCATGGCCAGCATCTGTTTCAGCTTCATTTTCTCTTGTTCCCCTCTCTATTGAAAAGTTCAAAATTTGCAAGATATAAACGGAAATCTGGAATATTTTCTGTGAAACAACCCCTCAGTCAGCTGCGCTGACAGCTCCCCTTACACAGGGGAGCCTATTTCTCAGACAACCTACGGCTGACCTGCCTGCCTCCCTCTGACGAGGGAGGTGGCAAAATCGTAGATTTTGACTGAGGGAGAGAAAACACAAGGCTGCAAAAAACCACGGTCTCTCCCTCAGTCAGCTGCGCTGACAGCTCCTTCATCAGAGGGAGCCTATGGGTGCGGCAGAAGTCGAACCTCTCAGTCACGGCGATGCCGTGCCAGCTCCCCTTGGGAAGGGGAGCCTATTTCTCAGGCAACCTACGGCTGAGCTGCCTGCCTCCCTCTGACGAGGGAGGTGGCAAAATCGTAGATTTTGACTGAGGGAGAGAAAACACAAGGCTGTAAAAAACCACGGTCTCTCCCTCAGTCAGCTGCGCTGACAGCTCCCCCATCAGAGGGAGCCAAGGGGGCTACGTTAAAGTGACCGCATCCCCCTTCGCTGACAGCTCCCCCAAGGGGGAGCCTATGGGTGCGGCGGTAATCGAACCTCTCAGTCACGGCGATGCCGTGCCAGCTCCCCTTGAGAAGGGGAGCCAAGCCCTCTCAGCCCAGTGTGCGCACTGGGCAGCTCCCCCGGAGGGGGAGCCTGACTTTGAACCTGGCTTTTTTGACAGTCTCAAGGGTCATTGGCCCTGTTCGTCCTGCCTGCAAACCTGATAAAATTCCCGCAGGGCCGCGGCTTCTTCCTCCGTGGTCATTTCCAGCGGGTTGAGATCCTCCTCGCTGATGATCCCCTCATAGACGGGGTTGATCATCACGCCGCCGGGAAGTGATTTGGTCTGGAACAGGTCATCCGGGGAGGCCACCGGGACAAGGGTCTTGTCATAGGCGGCATCGATGCGGAAAGTTCCTTCCCCGGCATTTGCCATGGTAAAGCGGTATTCCCCCGCCGGGAGGGTAAACACGCCGTAAACCGGCTGCCCGGTGCTCTCCGATGTCACGGGGCTGATCTCCTCCCCCGCAGCGCTTTTCACGGTAAGTGCCGAAAAATCCTCCGTATCTTCGCTGAAGAACACCACGAACACGGTTTTTTCCTCAGCCGCTGCCGGGACTTCGGTGGCTTCCGGTGTGGCCTCCACCGGGGCTTGGGTGGCTTCCGGCGTGATCGTTGGCGCAGCGGTTCCCCCGGGCTTTTGCGTACCCGACACCGCGCAGGCGGAAAGCAGCAGGCCCAGAATGACAACGGCAATGACGGCCTTGTACAAGGGATCACCTTCCTTTATTTATAACGTATATTCCGCAAAAAATTTTTTATTCCTCACGGCTCCCGAACGGGCTTTCTGCGCCCGCAACGCCCATGAATTTAGTCTTTTTTTCATTCTATACCACGCCAAAATTCTTGTCAACATCTTCCTCTTGCGATTCCGGCACTATCCGGGCACAATTTCTTTTCCGCTGAGCAAAAGGCGGCGGAAAGTGTTGACACTTTTCCGCATACACTGATAGCGCCCTTCTTTTCCACTTTCTACCGGGAGGATATCGCTATGAGGCTTTTAAAATCCGGGAGCACCGGCCCCGCCGTGCAGCTGCTGCAGCTGGCCTTGAACAGGGCCGGTTTCGGCGAACTGGATACCGACGGCACTTTTGGCCAGAGAACAGATGCCGCCCTCCGGCGCTTTCAGGCGAGCCGGGGCATAACCGCAGACGGCGTGGCCGGGAATCAGACCCACCGGCTCCTTCTGCCCTGGTACTTAGGCTATACCACCCATCAGATCCGCCGGGGTGACAGTTTCTATGCCCTGGCCCAGCGCTACCGCAGCAGCCCGGAGGCCATTGCGCTGGCCAATCCCGGTGTCCGGCCGGAGGCTTTGCCCATCGGCCATGAACTGGTGGTTCCTTTTTCCTTCCCGGTGGTGCCCACCAACATTGCCTACAGCGCTGCCCTGGTGAGTTACTGCGTCCGGGGCCTTGCCGCCCGCTATCCCTTCATCGGCACCGGCGAGATCGGCCGCAGCGTGATGGGCCGGCCCCTTTGGCGCATGAACCTGGGCAGCGGGGAAAACCGGGTGCTTTACAACGCCAGCCACCATGCCAACGAGTGGATCTGTACGCCCCTGCTGCTGAAATTTGTGGAGGATCTCTCCCAGGCCTTCGCCTCCGGCGGCCGCATTTTCTCCGTTTCCGCCGCGGAACTGCTGGACTATGCCTCTCTCTATCTCGTTCCGGCGGTGAATCCGGACGGCATCGACCTGGTGACCGGAGAACTGCAAAGCGGGGAATATTATAACGCCGCCCGGCGGATTGGGGCCAACTATCCCCAGTTTTCCTTTCCGGACGGCTGGAAAGCCAACATCGTGGGGACGGACCTGAACCTCCAGTACCCCGCCGGCTGGGAGCAGGCCAAAGAGAATAAATATGCCCAGGGCATCGTCTCCCCGGCACCGGCGGATTACGTGGGGCCCGGCCCCCTCTCCGCGCCGGAGGCACGGGCCATGTACGACTACACCCTGGCGCTGGATTCCTCCCTGATCCTGGCTTATCACACCCAGGGCCAGGTGATCTACTGGAAGTTTCTGGACTATGAGCCGGAGAATTCCCGCCAGATCGCCGCCACCTTTTCCGCCGTCTCCGGCTATGCGGTGGAGGAGACCCCCTATGCCTCCGGCTTTGCCGGGTACAAAGACTGGTTCATCCAGCAGTTTGACCGCCCCGGCTACACCATTGAGGCGGGGCTTGGGATAAACCCCCTGCCCATCACCCAGTTTGACCAGATTTACCGGGATAATCTGGGCATTCTTACCATGGGCGCCCTGGTGACTTAGGACTATACAAACGCCATCTTCTGTAGTATCATAGGCACAGAAAGGGGGCATATCCGTGACAAAAATTCTGCTTTACATTGCCATCCTCATTCTGGCCTATCTGATGGGCTGTTCCAATATGGCTTTGTATCTGTCCAAATACAAAGGGGTTGACCTGCGCAGCTCCGGCTCCGGGAATCTGGGGGCGTCCAACGCCATGGTGCTGATGGGTTGGGGGCCTGGGGTGATCGTGGCGCTGCATGACATCGGTAAGGCGCTGCTGGCCGTGGTTCTGGCCCGGCATTTTGGTCAGGGGCTGCCCTTCATCGGTGCGGCCGCCGGGGTGGCCTGTGTGCTGGGGCATATGTTTCCCTGTTTTCTCCGCTTCCGGGGAGGGAAGGGCTTTGCCTCCTACCTGGGCATGACGCTGGCACTGAACTGGAAGTTTGCTCTGCTTGTCATGGTAATCGTGGCGCTGGTGACTTTCATCAGTGATTATATTGTAGTGGGTACTGTTACCACCGTGGTGCTGGTTCCGGCCTATATGGCTTTCACCCGCGGTTTGTATTTCTCTGCCATTCTCTGCATTGCCACCGCCGCCATCCTCATCAAGCACCGGGAAAACTACGTCCGCATCTATCGGGGCACCGAGATCGGACTGCGAAAAGCCAACCGGGGCGATCACAGGAAAGTGTAGCTTTGTTAACAAAAGAAACGGAAAAACGCATCCCATGGTTTAAACACCATGAGATGCGTTTTTCCGTTCTGTTTTGATATCAGAAGTCAGCGTTGCCGGTGGTGCGGGGATGCAGCTCCACATCCCGGATGTTGCTGACGCCGGTGAGGTACATGACCATCCGCTCAAAGCCAAGGCCGAAGCCGGCGTGGCGGCAACTGCCGTAGCGCCGCAGATCCAGATACCACCAGTAGTCCTCTTCCTTCAGGCCCAGCTCCGCCATGCGCTTGGTCAGCATATCCAGCCGCTCCTCACGCTGGCTGCCGCCGATGATTTCGCCCACGCCGGGCACCAGGCAATCCGCTGCGGCAACGGTCTTGCCGTCGTCATTCATGCGCATGTAGAAGGCCTTGATATCCTTGGGATAATCGGTGACAAAAATGGGCTTCTTATAGATCTCCTCGGTGAGATACCGCTCGTGCTCGGTCTGCAGATCGATGCCCCACTGCACGGGGTAGTCAAACTTCTTGCCGGACTTTATCAGCAGCTCCACCGCCTCGGTGTAGCTGACCCGGCCAAAGTCGCTGCTGACCACATGGTGCAGCCGCTCCAGCAGGCCCTTATTCACGAAGGAGTTGAAGAACTCCATCTCCATAGGGCAGCGCTCCAGCACGGTGTTGATGATGTACTTCACCATGGCTTCGGCGGTATTCATATAGTCGTTGAGATCGGCAAAAGCCATCTCCGGCTCGATCATCCAGAACTCGGCGGCATGGCGCTGGGTGTAGCTGACCTCTGCCCGGAAGGTGGGGCCGAAGGTGTACACATCGCCAAAGGCCATGGCAAAGTTCTCCGCATTCAGCTGGCCGGACACGGTAAGGCTGGTGGGTTTCCCGAAAAAGTCCTTGCTGTCGTCCACGGTGCCGTCCTCTTTCCGGGGCAGGTTATTCAGATCCAGGGTTGTGACCCGGAACATCTCACCGGCGCCCTCGCAGTCGGAGCCGGTAATAATGGGGGTCTGCACATAGACGAAGCCCCGGCTCTGGAAAAACTCATGCACGGCCTGGGCCGCCACGCTGCGCACCCGGAAGGTGGCGGAAAACAGGTTGGTGCGGGGCCGCAGATGCTGGATGGTGCGCAAAAACTCCACACTGTGGCGCTTCTTTTGCAGGGGATAGTTGGGGGAGGAGACGCCCTCCACCGTGATCTCGCTTGCTTTCAGTTCAAAGGGCTGCTTGGCCTCCGGGGTCAGCACCAGGGTGCCCCGGACGATCAGGGCCGCGCCCACGTTCTGTTTGGCGATCTCCTCATAATTGCTGAGGCCCTCCCGTTCAAAGACCACCTGCAGGGATTTGAAGCAGCTGCCGTCGTTGAGTTCGATAAAGCCGAAGTTTTTCATATCCCGCACGGTTCTCACCCAACCGCAGACGGTGATGTGACCGCCGTCAAAGGCCTTACTGTCGGCGTAAATCGTCGCTATTTTCTGACGCTCCATTTGCGTTCATCCTTTCTCTCCATGCTGAAATATTATTCCATAGCTAAGCATTATAAACACTATAATAAAAGATTGCAACTAGAAAATAAGCTGGATAGGCCGGTGATGGTTACAGAGCTGAATCTCCTGATATTCGCCGCCAGCCTCGCCGTCCCGGGTCCAGGCCACCGGCTTTTCAAACCGGAAGCGGGCCTTGCGGGTATGGAAGATCAGCAGGTTCTTGTTATCGAAGTTCTGGCGCAGGACACCATCCACAATGTTGTTGAACTCAGCCAGGTTGCCGGGATTGCGCACCAGCACCAGCTCGGACAGGCCATCCCCCAGGCAGACCAGATCCTCCCGCAGGTGGACGATCCCCGCCACGGAGGTGGAGTTGGACACGCTGCCATACAGAAAGTCTCCCTCTACCACGCCATCGTCGTATTCTACCCGGGCCTTGTAGCTCTCAATCTTGGGCAGCTGGATTGCGCCCTGGAGCACATAGGCCAAATGGCCCAGCACCCGTTTCTGGTTCTGGGGCGTGGCATAGCTGACCTCGGTGAAGGCGCCAAAGGCGGCAATATAGGCAAAATACTCCTCCGGCCCGAAGCCGCCCACATCAAAGGGATGGACTTCGCCGTGGACAATTCGCCGCGCGGCGGCAACGGTGTCGTTCTTGGGCAGGTTCAGCGTGGTGGCCACGTCGTTGGCGGTGCCCATGGGAATATAGCCCAGGGGAGGAGGGGCGCTCACATCCATCAGGCCGGAGATCACTTCGCTGAGAGTTCCGTCCCCGCCGATGCAGGCCACCGTGTCAAAGTCTCTGGCGTAGGCCCGGGCAAATTCGGAGGCGTCGCCCCGGCCGGCGGTGAAGAACAGGCTGGTGCGGTAGCCGCCCAGATCCAGCACATGCAGTGCGTCCGCCAGATTCACCTTATAGGCGCCCTTGCCCGCCGCAGGGTTGATAATGAGCATCAGTTTCTTTTCCATAGGCGTTTCTCCCATCTATGATAGAAAAAAGGACATGCCGGAGCATGTCCTTCATTTGTCTTTGATTAAGCCATCTCGTTGAGCTTGCTCGCCATAGCGGACTTTTTGTGCGCTGCATTGTTCTTGTGCAGAAGACCCTTGCCGGCTGCGCGGTCGACAGTCTTAACAGCAACTTTATAGGCACTGACGGCATTTTCACGGTTGCCCTCGGCAACGGCTGCGTCAAACTTTTTCATCATGGTCTTGAGCTCGGTCTTGTCAGCCCGATTCTTGGCTCTGAGTTCCTTAGACTTTTCGTCTCTCTTTGCAGAAGATTTAATGTTGGCCATGCTTCAATCGCCACCTCCTCCTATAAAATTGAGTTACAATAACTCGCATTGATGGATTATATCAAAGAAGCCCTTGAAAATCAAGTACTTTTTTCAAAAAATCAGGTGTTTTTTTCTTTGCGTTATCTATAGTGTTCCCTGCGGGTATAATACACTATATTTTGATATGGGAGGTTGAATTTATGCTCTATCAGGGCAGAACCGATCTTGCTTCTGAGCGTCTTTGCCAGTTGGAGAGAAGTGCCGGGGAGCTGACGCGAATTCAGGGGGTCCGGGCTGTTCATGAGCAGCTTCACGATCTGGCATTGACAGCGGTCGAGGTTCTGGATGAAGCCGGTGCCCAGGCGCTGGGCAAGCCTGTGGGCAAATATTATACGCTGGATCTGCCTCAGCGCTTTGAACGGGGGGCGGAACAGTTTGAGGATGCCGCGCTGGCGGTGGGGGAGCTTCTTTCCCGCTGCTGTCAAAGCCACGGAAATGTCCTCGTGGCCGCCCTGGGCAACCCGGATATTACGCCCGACGCCCTGGGCAGTCTGGCCGCAGCCCAGATTCTTGTCACCCGCCATTTGAAGCAGCAGGCGCCGGAAGATTTTTCCGTCTTTTCTTCTCTGGCTCTTTGCCGCCCCGGCGTGTTGGGCACTTCCGGCATAGAGAGTACCCAGCAGGTGGAGCTTCTGAGCAGCCACCTGAAACCGGATCTGATCATTGTCATTGATGCCCTGGCTGGGGCCGACCCGGAACGTCTCTGCCGCTGCGTTCAGATTTCCACCGCCGGGATCTCGCCCGGTTCCGGCGTGGGAAATGACCGGCTGGAGTTGAGTTCACAGGCGCTAGGCGTTCCGGTGATTGCCCTGGGTATTCCCACGGTGATTGATGCCGGGAATCTGGGGGAGGGGAGTCTCCCCGGGCTTTTTGTCACTCCCCGGGACATTGATGCTCAGGTGCGTTCCGGTGCCCGGGTGATCGCCTACGGGATCAATCTGGCCGTCCATCAGGGGCTTGGTGTTGCGGATATTGATTTGCTGGTGGGTTGATGTTTCACGTGAAACGGCGTCAGAACAAGCTCGCACCGTTCCGCTTCCACCTGGCGGTGAAAGCTGCACTATGCTCCCTTGTTCTTCCTTTCCAAGTTGAAGCGTTCGCTTCAACTTGGTGGGGGTGTGAAATTTGCTACATTCCATTTCCCCGGTTAGCGTAAGAGCCGGGAAAATTTCATATCCGCTCCTTCCTTCTTCCTTTCCCCAAGGAAGCTTGCGCTTCCTTGGGGCCCCAGCGGGGGAGCCTATGGGACGTAGGGGCGTGCATCGCACGTCCGCCTGTTCCGGTCTGGCGCAAATTGCGGACGTGCAATGCACGCCCCTACAATCTCATAGATACCCTCTCAGGCGCTTCGCGCCAGCTCTCCCCCGCGGGGGCGAGCCTATGTCCTTGTTCCCCATGGCTCCCCCTCCGAAGAATCTGTCAACGTAACGCCTGAGGAAAAATAACTTGCGCTCTTTTATCTGATTCAGCACGCGAAAAAATTCCTTTTAAAAATGTTTCACATGAAACATTGAAAAGCCATCGTATCCCCTTGTCAGACGATTTGAAAACTGCTATAATGCCAACGGTGTAAAGGAGAGAAACTATGGCTAAAATCATTGCGGTTGCAAATCAAAAGGGTGGTGTAGGCAAAACGACCACCAGCGTCAACCTCTGTGCGGCCCTCAGCCTGATGGGGAAGAATGTGCTGCTGATCGACTGCGACCCCCAGGGAAACGCCAGTTCCGGCATGGGGGTGGCCAAGACCCAGCGCCCCAATACATACGATATCTTGATCAACGGTGCTGCCGCTGCCGATTGTGTGGTACACACCGATTATGGTGATGTAATTCCCGCCAATAAGGAGCTGGCCGCCTCCTCCCTGGAGCTGATTGACACGGAGGAACGGGAGTTTGTGCTGAAAAAAGCCATTCTGCCCCTGTTCAGCGACTATGATTATATTTTTATGGACTGCCCGCCTTCGCTGGAGCTGCTGACCGTCAATGCCCTGGTGGCAGCGGACAGCGTGCTGATCCCCATGCAGTGCGAGTATTATGCTCTGGAGGGCATTACCGATCTGCTGACCAGCATCAAAATGTGCTCCAAGCGGCTGAACCGGCGGCTGGGCATTGAGGGCATCGTCCTCACCATGTATGACAGCCGGGCCAATCTCACCACCCAGGTGGCCAATGAGCTGCGCCGTTATCTGGGGGAAAAGGTCTATAATACGGTGATTCCCCGCAGCGTCCGGCTCTCCGAGGCGCCCAGTCACGGCCTGCCTGGGGTGGTGTATGACAGGATCAACCGGGGCAGCAAGGCCTACATGGCCCTGGCTGTAGAATTTATTGCCAGAGACGGGAAGTGAGGGAGACAATGGCAGCAAAAAATAAAGGTCTGGGCATTGGCCTGGACGCGCTCTTCGGCGGGGCTGATTTTGACGATGCGGAATCTGAGCTGATGAGCCTGCCCATCAGTAAGGTGGAGCCGCGGCTGGAACAGCCCCGGGAATATTTTGATGAAGCCGCCTTGCAGGATTTGGCTGACTCCATCGCTCAATATGGTCTGATCCAGCCCATCACCGTCCGCAAGCTGGACACCGGGTACTATCAGATCATTGCCGGGGAACGGCGCTGGCGGGCTTCCCGGATGGCGGGTTTGTTGGAAGTGCCCGTCCGGGTGATTGAAGCCGATGACCGGCGCACGGCAGAGCTGGCCCTGGTGGAGAACCTGCAAAGAGAGGATCTGAACCCCATTGAGGAGGCCAAGGGCTACCGCACCCTGATTGAGGAATACGGCCTGACCCAGGAGGAGGCGGCCAAAAGTGTAGGCCGTTCCCGCCCGGCCATCACCAACGCCATGCGGCTTTTAAGTCTGTCCGCCCCGGTGCTGGAGATGGTGGAGAAGGGGACGCTGTCCGCCGGGCATGCCCGGGCGCTGGTTCCCATCAGTGATGAAAAGCTCCAGCTGGAAGCCGCCAATGAAGTCAGGGATAAAAACCTCTCCGTCCGCAGGACGGAGCAGCTGGCCGCCCGCATTACCAAGGCGCCCAAGGCAGAAAAGCCTGCCGTCGACCCTCTGGATGTGGATTACAGCGCTGAGGTCTCCAACCAGCTCACCGCCGTTCTGGGTCGAAAGGTACGCCTGGTGGACGGGAAAAAGACCGGCCGCATTGAAATTGAGTTCTACGGCGCTGATGACCGGGAAGCCCTGATCGCTCTGCTCAGCAGGGCAGGGGAGAGCAAGTAAGAGAAAAAGAAGCAATATTGTTTATTGAGGAGATACAACCATGCTGGATATTAAGTTTATCAGAGAGAATCCTGAACTTGTCAAGGAGAATATTAAAAAGAAATTCCAGGATGCCAAGCTGCCCCTGGTGGATCAGGTGCTGGAACTGGACAGCAAAAACCGCGCTGCCATTACCGAGGCCAGCGACATCCGTGCCCAGCGCAATGCTCTGTCCAAGCAGATCGGTATGCTGATGGGCCAGGCCAAGAAAGACCCCTCCAAGCTGGAGGAAGCGGAAGCCGTCAAGGCCCAGGTCAAGGCCCAGGCCGACCGCCTGGCCGAGCTGGAGAAGCTGGAGGAGGAGTACGCCCAGCAGATCCGCCACATCATGCTCTCCATCCCCAATATCATTGACCCCTCCGTCCCCATTGGCCCGGATGACAGCGCCAACGTAGAGGTGGAGCGCTTTGGCGAGCCGGTGGTGCCCCCTTATGAGATTCCCTACCATACCCAGATCATGGAGCGCTTCAACGGGGTGGATATGGATTCCGCCGGCCGGGTCTCCGGCAATGGCTTCTATTACCTGATGGGGGATATCGCCCGGCTGCACTCCGCCGTACTGGCCTACGCCAGAGACTTTATGATTAACAAGGGCTTTATCTACTGCATTCCTCCCTTCATGATCCACGGCAACGTGGTGGAGGGCGTCATGAGCCAGACGGATATGGACGCCATGATGTACAAGATTGAGGGCGAGGATCTGTATCTGATCGGCACCTCCGAGCATTCCATGATCGGCAAGTTCATTGACCAGATCATCCCCGAGGAGAGTCTGCCTCAGACCCTCACCAGCTATTCCCCCTGCTTCCGCAAGGAGAAGGGTGCCCACGGCATTGAGGAGCGGGGCGTCTACCGTATCCACCAGTTTGAAAAGCAGGAGATGATCGTGGTCTGCAAGCCGGAGGATTCCATGGCCTGGTATGAGAAAATGTGGCGCTTCTCCGTGGAGTTGTTCCGCAGCATGGAGATCCCTGTGCGTCAGCTGGAGTGCTGTTCCGGCGACCTGGCCGATCTGAAGGTGAAGTCCTGCGATATTGAAGCCTGGAGCCCCCGGCAGCAGAAGTACTTTGAGGTCTGCTCCTGCTCCAACCTGGGGGATGCCCAGGCCCGCCGCCTGCGGATGCGGGTCAAGGGAGAGGACGGAAAAATGTATCTGCCCCACACCCTCAATAATACCGTTGTAGCGCCGCCCCGGATGCTGATCGCCTATCTGGAGAACCATCTCCAGGCCGACGGCAGCGTCACCATCTCCGATGTGCTGGTACCTTATATGGGCGGCACCAAAGTTCTGGTTCCCAAAAAGTAAACCGGAACCGTCACAGCATCCAAGAACAAAACATTTTAATTTGAGACTGTCAAAAAACTATGCTTCATGTGCCGAAAACAGAGCAGCGGGGGTGCACGAGGGGTAGCGAAGCGGCGGCGCGGTAGTGAATGATATGCCGGTGGCATATCAGAGCCGTGCCGTGACCGAGCCACAGCGAGAAAAGACCCTTTGCTCGCCTTGACGCAATATCATTTGGTTTTCGTTGTCACTCAACCAAATGATGCGTCTGCGGAAACACAGCAATGCCTTCATCTGCCGCTGGCAGCGGCATAGCTGTGTTCTCGTGATCCAATAGCCCGCCGCAGAAAAGCCTTGATTTTCAAGGCTTTTCGGGCGAAGCTGCATTTTGATTGCTTTTTCGTTGTTCTCATCGACCGAAACACAAACCAGCAAAGCGTTTGTGTTTCGGAAAGGAAGACGGAGGGAGCATAGTGTAGCTTTCGCCGCCCGGCGGAAGCGGAAC
>Ga0129308_1001623_pt1 | contig 22493 bp, 22 predicted proteins | sample L827metagenome_FD_94440 | JGI IMG/M metagenome (GOLD analysis project Ga0129308, IMG submission 94440) | Ring-tailed lemur group fecal microbial communities from Wisconsin, USA - L827 metagenome | ecosystem: Host-associated > Mammals > Digestive system > Large intestine > Fecal | place: USA... | reverse complement strand
CGCCGCAGGCGAAGGCCCCGATTTCATCTATGTCCCCGAGGTTGACTTCGACATGGACAAGTTCATTGCCGACGTCTCCGCCTTCTACAAAGAGCACCACAACTGCCTCGTCGCCGTCTCCGAGGGCATCCACTATGCCGACGGCTCCTTCGTCTCCGAGGCCAAAGCCTCTGCCACCGACGGCTTCGGCCATGCCCAGCTCGGCGGTCTGGCCGCTACGCTGGCCAACATCATGAAGGAGAAGACCGGCGCCAAGGTCCGCGGCATCGAACTGAGCCTGCTGCAGCGCTGCGCCACCCACTGCGCCTCCGGCACCGACATCAACGAGTCCTTTATGTCCGGCAAGGTCGCTGTCGAGTCCGCCGTGGCCGGCATCACCGGCAAGATGGTCGGCTTCGAATGCGACCGCACCAATGGATATGCCTGCACGCCGAAGCTGTTCGACCTGAAGGAAGTCGCCAACTATGAAAAGAAGCTGCCCAGAGAGTGGATCAACGCCGAGGGCAACAACATTGAGCAGGGCTTCATCGACTACGCCATGCCGCTGATCCAGGGCGAAACCCCCATGGTCAAGGAAAATGGCCTGCCCCGCTTCTGCCGTCTGAAAAAGGTCTTTGCCGAGTAATTTCAGCATACAGCTCAAGGCCCGCCCGGAACAAATCCGGGCGGGCCTTGCTGCACGTTCTTTTGCTGTTTGACCGGCGTCAGGCTCTGCGCTTCTTCTTCGTCAGAAGCAGCACGACGGCCGCCGCCGCGCAGACCGCCATAATCCCGCCGTAAAGCCAGAGATTGGCGCTGTCCCCGGTCTTGGGGATGCTCTTCAGCGTGTTGGTAATCGTCAGGGTATCCTTGCTGTAGGTCGCATTGTAGGCCACGGGCACATTCAGCTCCTTGGCGGTATAGGTGATCTCCTTGCCGTCCGCGCAGGCCGGCAGGCTCTTCCAGACATAGCTCCAGCCGCCGTCCTTCGTCACCTTGACCGGATCGCCCAGCGCCTTGCCATTGGCATAGAGCTGTACTGTGACCTCTGTCGGGCGGTCCTTGCTGTTGCCGTCGACCCACTTCTTGACCACGGTCACATTGACTGCGCCGGGTGTATGGGTGTTGACAATCGTATCTCCCTTGTAGGCTGCCGTGTAGCCCTCTACAGCCGCCTCCTCGAAGGTATAGGAAATCTCCTTTCCATCCGCATACTTCGCAAGGCCGGTCCAGGTGTAGGTCCATTTGCCCGCCTCGGTCAGTTCAACCGGGTCGCCCACGGCCTTGCCGTCCGCCAAAAGCTGCACCTTCACAGACGCCGGGCGGAGGCCGTCCTGATTGTCTGCGTCGTTCCACACCTTGGTCACGGTCTTATCAACGGTTTCGACCACCGGCTCCGGATCGGCCGGCGTATGGGTATTGGTGATGGTCATGCCGTCCACCGCTGCCGTATAACCCGCAGGGACGTCAAGCTCTTCGACCGTATATACAATCTCCCTGCCGTCTGCATATTTTGCCAGACCGGTCCAGGTGTAGGTCCATTGACCCGCCTCGGTCAGTTCAACTGGGTCGCCCACGGCCTTGCCGTCCGCCAAAAGCTGTACCTTCACGGACGCCGGGCGGATACCGTCCTGGTTGCCCGCGTCGTTCCACGCCTTGGTCACGGTAATCGCCGGAATGACTTCCGGGGTATGGGTATTGGTCAGAATGCCATTCTCATAGCTGGCCGTGTAGCCCGCTACCGCCGTTTCACCCACGGAATATGTAATGAGATTGCCACTGCCGTCCTTATCGGGCAGATCGGTCCAGGTATAGGACCAGTCGCCGTCCGCAGACAGGACCGCCGTCTTTCCCTCTACCGCTTCGCCATTCGCGAGAAGCTGCACTTCCACCGACGCCGGACGGATGCCGTCCCGGTTGTCCGCATCGTCCCAGACCTTCTTTACAGACAGCTCCACAGGCACAATTTCTGCCGCATAGGTGTTGGTGACGGAAACCGTCTGGTTCTTCTGGTCGCTGCTGATGGCCACGGTGCCATCCGAAGCGCCTGTGCCAGTGGTCTGATAAGCAATTGTAACCGTATAGCCGTCCAGCGCGGCAGAATCGGCAAGCTCCACAACCGTGTAGGTCCCAAAGGGCACCATCACCGTTGTTGCGGCGGTTGTCTGACCCGCCGGTACCGTCACGGACACGGTCTCAATCACCGCGCCCGCGGCGTCCTTGATCTCGAACCGGAAGGTTTTATCCGCCGCCAGCGCCGCGCCGGCCACGGTCTTCTGCACCGTAATCAGGCCGTAGTCCGCAGAGCCTTCTCCGAGCTTCAGGTCGATGCCCTTTGAGGAGCCCCAGCCCGGGCAGACGTTGCTGCTGTCCCAGAAGCCGGCTGTCGCGGACAGGGTGACGGGAATTGTAACGCCGTCCACCGTATAGTCCTTTGTCACGCTGACGGTATATTTCACCGGGTTTGTACTGGTTCCGATCGGGAAGGTTCCCTCGATTCGGATCTGTCTGTTTCCCGCGCCGTCTGTGCTGGTGCTTACTCCAGAGCGCGTGAATTCCACCGCTGTCCCGTCAGCGTATTTGCCGCTGATCTGAATCAGGGAGGCGTCGCTGGCCGTCAGGTTCGGGAAGGTCACATTGACTTCCTTTCCGTCGATCATCAGCGTTGTCTCCAGGCGGACGTCGATGTCGATATGATCGACAGTCGTCTGTGTGCCGTAATTTCCGCCGCCGGCGGCCAGCGCCGTTGCCGGCAGCATGGCCAGCAGCATCAATACCGCCAGACAGATGCTGAGCAATTTCTTCTTCATTTGTCCCATCCTTTCTCAAATTCATTCCCCATCGGAAATCCCTGCTTTACCAGGTTCCGGAATCGCCCGTTCCATGTTCTGTTGACGCTCCGCATCTCCTCCTGTGCTGACAATGGGTTGTACATTTTATAGTACCGTATTTTGGCAAAAAGGTCAACAAAAAGATTGCGCATTTTGCACAAATTGTTTCGACTTTTCCCTCCTCTATTTTGCTTTTCTTTACAAGCCAGAAGCCCGCCTGCGCGATCGCGCAGGCGGGCTTCTGATGCCTCTGGCTCTGTTTTTGAAGCGCTGGCCTATCCTACCACGGCCGGCATGAAAAAAGCAAGGGAACTTTGCCGTTCACTCCGGCAGTCCCAGCAGTGCCCGGCTCAGGTCCAGAATGGCCGGGTCCTCCAGCGAATTGTAGAAGGTCACGGTACCCGGCTCCCGGGACAGGTTCAGCAGCCCCCGCTCCTTCAGCCTCCGGCGCAGTTGGGCCGTGGTGCCGGCGTTGCCGTCGAAGATTTCCGTTTTCCCGCCGAGAACCCCCGCAATGGCGCGCCGCAGGAAGGGATAGTGGGTGCAGCCCAGAACCACCGCATCCACGGGCCGCCCGCGCCAGGGCGACAGCTTTTCCCGCAGATACTCCCGCAGGGCCGTACCCTCCAGCTCCCCCCGCTCCACGAATTCCATCAGCCCGCCGCAGGGCACCGGGACAATCTCCGCCCGGTCGGAAAACCGGTCCATCAGGTCCCGGAACCGCTGTCCCCGGCAGCACATCGGCGTCGCCATCACCAGCACCGTCCCGCCGGGATGCGCCTCGGCCGCAGGCTTGATCGCCGGCTCCACGCCGATGATCGGCATGTCCGGATACTGCGCCCGCAGGGCGTCCACCGCCATCGCCGTCGCCGTATTGCAGGCGATGACCACGGCCTTGGCATTCATGGCCAGGACCTTTTCCATGACGGCGGAGGCCAGGCGCAGAATCTCGGCCTGACTCTTTGTGCCATAGGGCGCGTTGGCGGAGTCGCCATAGTAGATATAGTTCTCATGGGGCAGCGCCCGGCGGATATGCCGCAGCACGCTGATGCCGCCCAAACCGGAGTCAAAAAGCGCCACCGGCCGCTCTGTTTCTCTCATGGTATCGCCACCATCTTTTCCAGTTTCATTCTATCGCGAAACGAAATGACATCCTTCCCGGCGGTTCCGGCGCGAATCGGGGCCCGTCGGGATAGAAAATAGCTATATTATAATGATTATACCACAGAATGACGAAAAAGAAAAGGCATAGCATATCTCTGCCCGGACAGCCATAGGCTTCAGCGAGGTGATTTCCGTGAGAACAAAGAAATTCCGCATTACCGCTGCCATTTGTCTGGCGTTCCTGCTTCTTCTGAGCGGCTGGAGTATTTTCGCCGCGCGATATGAGGCCGTCGAAACCGGCGCCTGGGGACTGAGCTTTCAGAAGGAGGGCAGCGCACCGTCCGGCACCGTCAGCCAATCCGCCCTGGACGCCTATGACGCCAAATATCTGGGCGACACAACGCAGCCTCAGATCTGCCTGACCTTCGACTCCGGCTACGAAAACGGCTGCACTGTCCAGATTCTTGACGTGCTGAAGAAGCACGACGTCAAGGCCGCCTTTTTTCTGGTGGGCAATTATCTGGAGCAAAATCCCGAGCTGGTCAAGCGAATGGTGGAGGAGGGCCACACTGTCGGCAACCACACCTACCACCACCGGGATATGTCGGCCATCAGCGACGAGGCCGTCTTCCGGGAAGAGCTGACCGCCGTGGAGGACCTCTACCGGAATATCACCGGCCAGGAGATGTCCAAATACTACCGGCCGCCCCAGGGCGTCTACTCCGAGGAAAATCTGAAGATGGCCAAGGAGATGGGCTACAAAACCGTCTTTTGGAGCCTGGCCTATGTGGACTGGAACAACGACCAGCAGCCGACCAGGGAGGAGGCCTTCTCCAAGCTGATCCCGCGGATTCACAACGGCGCCATCGTCCTGCTCCATTCCACCTCCCAGACCAACGCCGAAATCCTCGACGAGCTGCTGACCAAATGGGAGGAGCTGGGCTATCGCTTCGTCACGCTGGATGACCTGTACAGCGCCTGATTCGCCAATTTTTTTCGACACAGCCGCGCACCAAACCACCCCTTCTGCATAACATGGAATGAGCGATAACCGCTCCGAAATTTTTCTGGGAGGTACTCTTTTATGTCTTGCAATAGCTCTGGTTTCTGCGCATTCGGCAATAGCTGGTGGTGGATCATCATTCTCGTGATCGTCGTCGTCCTGTGGGGCGGCAACGGCTGCTGCGGCAACAATGGCTGCTGCTGCAACAACAACTGCGGCTGCAACGATAACTGCGGCTGCGGCTGCTAATTCTGCTCTTACGGAGGGGCCTCTGGCCCCTCCGTGCTCAGGATTCGGCGGCAGGGGAGAATCGTCTCCCCTGCCGTCTCAATTTATTGCAGAGAATCCGAAAAAAATCCATCTTTTCCGCAGAATTTTCTTGAAATCCTGGATATACTGTGTTATATTTTTTCATTGTTGAGAATTCCTGGAGAGAGTATGTGATCCCCGCAGGACGGACAAGCGCCGGCAGGCGGGGAGATTCTGGAGGCAGTTATGCAGCAAGAAAATATCAGAAATATTGCAATTATCGCCCACGTCGACCACGGCAAGACGACGCTGGTTGACGAAATGCTGAAGCAGGGCGGTGTCTATCGGGAAAATCAGGCCGTTGTGGACCGCGTCATGGACTCCGGCGATCTGGAGCGCGAGCGCGGCATCACCATTTTGGCGAAAAATACCGCAGTCCACTATAAAAATACCAAGATCAACATTGTCGACACGCCGGGCCATGCCGATTTCGGCGGCGAGGTCGAGCGCATTCTCAAAATGGTCAACGGCGTTCTTCTGCTCGTTGACGCCGCCGAGGGCCCCATGCCCCAGACCCGCTTTGTGCTGCAAAAGGCGCTGGAGCTGAAGCACAAGGTCATTGTCGTCGTCAACAAGGTCGACCGGCCCGATGCCCGTGTCGACGAGGTTGTGGACGAGGTCCTCGAGCTTCTGCTGGATCTCGATGCCACGGAGGAGCAATTCGACTCCCCCACCATCTTCTGCTCCGCCCGGCAGGGCATCGCCTCCTATGGCCCCCACGAGATGGGCAAGGACCTGACCCCGCTGTTCGACACCATTGTCGATTATATCCCCGCCCCCGAGGGCGACCGCGAGGGACCGCTTCAGCTTCTGGTCTCCTCGATCGACTACAACGAATACGTTGGCCGGATCGCCATCGGCCGCATTGAGCGCGGCGTCATGCGCCAGAATCAGGAGGTCATGATCTGCGACTACCACGACGGCGCTTACCAGGAAAAGGGCAAGGTCGTGGCGCTCTACGAGTTTGACGGCCTTGGCAAGAAGGCCGTGCAGGAGGCCGGCGCCGGTGAGATCGTGGCCTTCTCCGGCATCTCCGATATCACCATCGGCCGTACCATCTGCGCGCTGGAGCAGGTCGAGCCGCTGTCCTTCGTCAAGATCTCGCCGCCGACCATGGAGATGACCTTCTCCGTCAACGACAGCCCCTTTGCCGGCCGCGAGGGCAAATATGTCACCTCCCGCAATCTGCGGGACCGCCTGCAGCGGGAGCTGCTGAAGGATGTCTCTCTCCGGGTCACCGAGCAGGGCACCGACGCCTTCAACGTCGCGGGCCGCGGCGAGATGCATCTCTCCATTCTGATTGAGACCATGCGCCGCGAGGGCTATGAATTCCAGGTCTCTACGCCCCGTGTTCTGACGCAGGAGATCGACGGCGTCGTCTGCGAGCCGATCGAGCGGATGGTCGCGGACGTGCCGGACACCTCCATGGGCTCCGTCATCGAGAAGATCGGCCAGCGCAAGGGCGATCTCGTCTCCATGACGCCTGTCGGCAGCCGCTACCGTCTGGAGTTCCTGGTTCCCGCCCGCGGCCTCTTCGGCTATCGCAACGAGTTCCTGACCGACACCCGCGGCGAGGGCATCATGTCCTCCGTCCTCGACTCCTACGCGCCCATGAAGGGCGAGATCGAGCGCCGCAGCAGCGGTTCCCTCGTCGCCTTTGAGTCCGGCGAGGCCTGCTCCTACGGCCTGTTCAACGCGCAGGAGCGCGGCCAGTTGTTCATCGGCGCCGGCACGCCGGTCTACGCCGGTATGGTCGTAGGCATCTGTTCGCGCAACGAGGACATGTCGGTCAACGTCTGCAAGAAAAAGCAGCTCACCAACATGCGCGCCGCAGGCTCCGACGAGGCGCTTCGCCTGACCACCCCGCGGGTGCTCTCCCTGGAACAGAGCCTGGAATACCTGGCCGACGACGAGCTTTTGGAGGTGACTCCGAAGAACATTCGCATCCGCAAGCGCATTTTGAACCACGCAGACCGCATGAAATCGATCAAAGGTGGCAAATAGTATCAATTTGTTGTTGATTTTTGGCCAAATCTTATGCAAAATAAAGGGTAGTGCAGTATGCCCGTCAGACGCGAAGGCTTTTGCGCGTCTGACGGGCACAATTTTTCTGTTCTGGAGATGAATTCATGAAGCATCCGGTCATCAGCAAGATTTTAATCGCCACCGGCTTTATTCTGCTTGCCGAGGGACTTCTCTTTGGTTTTCTCGTGGTCAAGCGCAAAACGGATTCCCGGCCCATGCTGCAGGCCAAGCTGAACAACGCAGTCGCTCCCCAGACCGAAGAAGCCGAGGAGGCCCCGGAGGCGACGGATGCAGCCTCCGCAACCATGCAGGTGGCAGAGCCGGTTGAAGATGCGCTTGTCTCTGGCAAGCTGGACTATGAGCCGCCGGAGCCGGAATCCTTCGTGCTGACCATGGTCGGAGACTGTACGCTTGCCACCGACGCCATGAGCTACGGCGGTGAGGGCACCTTCGTCGGCGTAGTTGGCGACGACTACGACTACCCCTTTGCGGCCGTCCGCGACCTCTTTGAGGCCGATGATTTCACCATCGTCAATCTGGAGTGTAACCTGACCGACGTGGCCACCGTCTCCGACAAGATGTTCGCCTTCCGCGGCCCGACAGCCTATACCGACATCCTGACCGGCAGCTCCGTGGAATTTGTAAGCTATGCCAACAATCACATGTATGACTACGGCTATGAGGGCTACGACGAGACCATTGCCGCCCTGGAAGACGCCGGTCTTCCCTACTGCGAACGCAACAGCACCGCCCTCTACACCACCGAAAGCGGCCTGACAATCGGCGTCTACGCCGGGTACTTCACTTTCGACGAGGCCGACATGGTTGCCGACATCGGCGCGCTCCGGGAGCAGGGCGCCGATGTGGTCATCGCCTCTCTCCACTGGGGCGACGAGGGAAAATACCACCAGTTGGAATCCCAGGAATACTACGGCCACGTGGCCATCGACGCCGGTGCAGACATCGTCTACGGCCATCATCCCCACGTCCTGCAGCCGGTCGAGACCTACGGCGACGGCATTATTTTCTACAGCCTCGGCAATTTCTCCTTCGGCGGCAACACAAACCCGCGGGACAAGGACACCGTCATCGTCCAGCAGGAGATCATCCGGGAGGGCAATGAGGTTCGTCTCGGAGAGACCACGCTGATCCCCTGCTGTGTCAGCAGCGCGGCAGACTGCAACACCTATCAGCCAACCCCCTATGAAGCCGGTACCGAGGAATATGACCGCGTCCTCTCCAAGCTGGACGGCACCTTCGACGGCAAGGATCTGACCATCGATTACAGCGCAATGGGCGGCTGACGGCCAGGCCGGCGCTTCCCTCATCCAGACAATGTCCCCCGGACGGCCTTCCGGCCATCCAGGGGACAATTTCATGTTGGGGCAAGGGACGTTTTTCCATACCATTACAAATGCAGGTCCTCGTCGGTGATCTCGCCATGGCAGACCATGTTGGTCGGACCGGTGAGCCAGAGATTCCGTACCTGCGCTCCTTCCCGCTCGACGGTGACATAGAGCGTGCCGCCGGGCATGGAGGCACGGACGTTTTGACCGGATACCTGTCCCAACAGCGTCAGCGCCAGAACCGTTGCGCCGGTGCCGGTGCCGCAGGCATAGGTAAAATCCTCCACGCCCCGTTCGTAGGTCAGGATCTGCACGTGGTCCTCCCCCACGACCTCGCAGAAGTTGACATTGGCGCCCTTGGGGTAGGCGCTGTGATACCGCAGCGCCCGGCCGCAGGCAAACAGCTCATCCCGCGCCTTCTTCGCCAGCCCCTCCACCGGGATCACGGCGTGGGGAATGCCGGGGCTGCCAAGCTCTACATAGGCCCCGGGATAGACCGCACCGCGGCAGTCCACCGGGTAGTCCAGCCGCACGACCGTCGGATCGTTGAGCCGGATGCGGTAATTCCGCCGGTCAATCCGTGTGCCGGTCACCAGACCTGCCGTGGTCTCAATCCGCTGCGTCTCTCCCGTCAGGCCCAGCTCATAGCCATAGCGGCAGATGCACCGCGCGCCGTTGCCGCACATTTCGCCGGCGCTGCCGTCGGAATTGAGGTAGATCATGCGATAGTCGCCGCCCTCCCTGGGCTTTGCGACCACCATCAATCCATCGGCGCCGATGGACAGGTGCCGCTCGCACAGCGTTCTGGCAAGCTGCGGCAGCGATGTCTCCGGAATTGCGCCGTCCAGATTGTTCAGAATGATAAAATCGTTGCCCGCGCCGTTCATTTTATGAAATTTCAACCGAATCAACCTCCAATGACTGATTGCCGGCGGCGCTGATCCGCCGACGGCGAGGCGCCGAACCGTCTCCGGTAGGCCCGCGAAAATGTGGAATAGTCCTGATAGCCCGCCTGGAAGCAGACCTCGGTCACCGGTTGGCCGGTGTGCAGCAGTTGGCGCGCCAGCAGCAGCCGCTTCTCCGTGATGTAGCTGTGGATCGTATAGCCGGTCTCCTCCTTGAACCGCCGCATCATGTGGTACTTGCTGATATAGAATCTGGCGGCCAGCTCGTCGATCGAGAGCGGCTCCTTCAGATGCAGATTCAGATACTGAAGGATGGAGACAATTTTGGAGTCGCCAAAGGCGGCGGTGATATAGCGGTTCCTGGCTGTAGTGCGGTTAAATTCAATCATCAACTGCAAAAAGATGGCCCGGCTCAGCAGCCTGGCGCCGAATTCCCGCTCGGACAGCACCTTCTCCAGCGCCTGGAGCAGCGGCTTGATCTGATCGCCCGGGCCGCTGCGGTAGACATAGTGGAAGTCCGCCTGCGCCCGCCGGAAGCAGGTCTCCAGATCACAGTCCTCCGACCGGAAACTCGCCAGATATTCCGGTGAAATATAGAGAATCATCCGCTCATAGAAGGCGCCCTTTTCCACCTCCGGCCGGTGAATGCTGCCGCGTCCAACCAGCACAAAGTCGCCCGGCTGGAGGGCATATCGCTCGCCCTCGATGGCATAGCCGCTCCGGCCCGCCAGCAGGATGATAATCTTATGGAATGTGTGGTAGTGATAGTCCATGGCGCCGAGATTGTTGTCCGCCAGATGGAACAGGCGGAAATCCTCGTTCAAATATCCACGCTTTTCATAGCTCAGCGGCTCCACACCGACACCTCCTGCACATTTTGCATAGATTATAGCACAGAATATGCAAATTGTGCAAAACTTTTTTCTGCCGATTCCGGATTCCGTTCACAATTCGTTCACGATTCAATCGAACGGACATGGTACAATAAAATTATGAAAGGAGGACCAGATTTTATGAACATTCTGTTTTTCCTGACTCCGAAAGCAACCTGCTCCTACCTCTATGCGGACTTCACCATCCGGCAGGCGCTGGAACGCATGGAGAGCTCCGGCTATTCCGCAATCCCGATTTTGGACCGCGAGGGCAAATACGTCGGCTCTCTGACGGAGGGCGACCTCCTCTGGGCCTCAAAGGACCTGTGCGGCATGGATCTGAAGCAGACAGAGGAACACGGAATCATGGAAATCAACCACCGGAAGGACAATGCGCCGGTCTCTGTCAATACAGACATTGAAGACCTGGTCAACAAGGCGGTGGATCAGAACTTTGTCCCGGTCATCGACGACAAGGGCAGCTTTATCGGCATTGTGACCAGACGCGCCATCATGCGCTACTGTCTGGATACCTATATTGCAAAAATGCATCCATAAATTCAGGAACCTGACCACGGCGGCTCCCCGGTTTCGGCAGGAAACCGGGAAGCCCGACGACATACAGGCAGGAAACGGCAAAACCGGCGGCTCAAAGCCGCCGGTTTTCTGTTATTCATCAGATCTCCCAAGCAGATAATCCACCGAGACATCATAAAAATCGGCAAGCAGAACTAACGCCTGGATGGGAATGTCCAGCGCGCCGGATTCATACCGCGAATAGGTCGCCTGCGATACATGAAGCAGCTCCGCAAGCCTTTTTTGCGTGTGATTATATTTTTCTCTCAAGTTCCGAATTCGTCCGTACGTCATTCTTCATCACCATATTTATCATAGCATACGAGGCTTTCCGACGCAAGTTATATGCGATTTTGACATAAAATCCCAAGATTCCGCCCGGTTTCTTCGCAAAAAAATCGGGCTGGGACCCCGCCCAGCCCGTATTTTTTACGCTTCTTCGTCCTGTTCCTCAGACCGGAATCCAAACTTCTCGCGGCTGTAGGACACAACAATCCGGCGATTTGGTTCCGTGCCGGTGGAGAAGGTTGTGACGCCCGGCGTATCCTGCAGCGCCGCATGGATGACATGGCGCTCATAGGCGTTCATCGGCTCCAGCGTGATATTGCGGCGGTACTTGACGACCTTGCCCGCAACCTTGGCGGCCAACCGCTGCAGGGATTCCTCCCGCTTCTGGCGGTAGTGCTCCGCATCGACGCTGATGCGCGCGCGGCGGCTGGCATCGCGGTTCATCGTGTAGTTGGTCAGATGCTGAATGGCGTCCAGCGTGTCGCCGCGGCGGCCAATCAGCATGCCCAGATTTTCGCCCACCAGCTCCACCATATAGGTGTCCTCGCCGGTCTTGACCGCGTGGGGCACGGCGTCGGAGCCCATGTGCTCCAGCAGGCCGCGGACAAAGGTCTCAATCCGCTCTTCCATCGATCCGGGGGCAGCGGGGGCATACTCCACAGGCGCAGGGGCCGGCTTCGGCTGTCTGGCGGGCTTCCGCTCCTGCGGCGCCTTTTCCGCGGGTCTGCGCTCGGGACGATGCTCCGGGGTTTTCCGCGGCTTGTCCTCCTGCGGCTTGGCCGGCTGGACCGGCTGCGCCGGCTTCGGGGCCGGCTTGGGCGCGGCCGGCGCGCTCTGAACCGGCGGCGTATACTTCTTGGGCTTGCTTCTGGACGCGGAGGACAGAGCCGGCGCAGGGCCGCTCTCCTCTTCCGGCGCCTCATAGGTGACCTTCACCTTCGCCGGCACAGCGCCAAAGCCAAGGAAGCCCGACTTCGCGTTTTCAATGATTTCCACGGATACGCTGTCCCGGTCCAGGCCGAGCTGCTTCAGCGCAGCTTCAATGGCCAGATCCAGCGTTTTTCCTGTGGTAATAATGCTCTTTTCCATACGATAAGCTCCTACTTACTCGTTTGTCTCCGGCTCGTCCGGATTTTCTGCTGCGTCGTTTTCCGCTTCCGGCGCAGTGTCCTCCGCGATTTCCGGTTTCTCCTCATAATCGTCTACGACTTCGATTTCCTCTTCCGGCTCCTCATAGTCGTCCACGATCTCGACCTCGGCCTCCCCGACCAGCTCCTCGCCGTTCCTGCCGTAGCGGTCCGGCTCATAGGCGCGGCCTCTGCAGTAGGGCCGGTTGAGTTCGCCGCCGGTCTCCGCGGTCCGCTGTGCCTTCAGAGCGGCGCGCTCCTCCGGCGTCAGTTTTCCCTCGATAACCGGACCGCGCTGCGCCTTCTCCTTGGCCTTCAGCTTCTTCTTGCTGGTGTTGGGGTCGGCGCCCTCAGGGTTCTTGGCCCGGCGCTCGGCGCGGATTCTCTCCCGTTCCGCCTCAATGGCGGCCTGCTCGGCGGCCCGCTGCTGGCGGATCAGGTCCTCCGCGTCGTACACCTTGCGGAAGTGCTTGGTCAGCACCCACTCCTGAACGATGCCCAGAATGCCCTGCGCAATCCAGTAGACAGAGATACTGGCAGGCATGGTAAAGCCGATATAGACGGAGAACAGGGGCATGATGAGCAGCATGGTCTTCATGCTGCCGGCAGCCGCGTCAGCGACCTGCTCCTTCTCGCCCTTTTCATTGGTGGCGACGGAGCCGTTCTGCTTTTGGGCAATCCACATGCTCAGCCAGTTGACAAAGCCGGATACAACGGGAATCAGGAACAGGCCGATGGCGGCCCAGCCGGCCAGCGTCCAGAATTTCCATTCGGGAACGGCGCTCAGGTCGATGCCCAGGAACGAAAAATTCAGGACCGGCACATTCGCGCCGTCCAGGGCCGGCACCATGCTGCGAACCTGATCGATATACTCCGGCAGCTTGCTGGCGGCGACCATCTGCTCATAGTAGGGGTTGGCGCTCAACGTGACACCCAGATTTTTCAGCGCGTCCACGATGGCGGTAGCCGTCTCCGAGGACAGGTGCATCATGTAGACAAAGGGCTGACGGATGACCTGATACAACGGAATCAGAATAAAGAACGGGATAAAGGACCAGAGACAGCCGCCGGTGGGCGAGATGCCCTCCTCCTGATAAAACTTTGTGACTGCCTGCTGATATTTCATCTTGTCGTCGCCATACTTCTTCTCCAGCTCCTTGAGCTGCGGAGAAAGGCGGCTCATCTTCATCGTACTCTTTTTGCTCTTGAGGCTGAAGGGCAGCAGAATGAGCTTGACAATCAGCGCAAACAGGATCAGGGCGATACCATAATTTTTGGTCAGCAGATAGAGCCATTCCAACAGGTATCCAAAGGGGACGCGGATAATATCCCAAAATGACATTGGTGTGTTTTCCTCCGTTCGTAAGGCCCCTCTCAGGGCACGGGATCAAAAGGGTCGTCGTGGTTGAATGGATTACAGCGCAGCAACCGCTTGAACGCAAGGCAGCCGCCCTTCCAGGCGCCGTACTTCTCAATGGCCTCCAGGGCATACTGAGAGCAGGTTGGAGTAAACCGGCACCGGGGCGGAAACAGCGGCGATATGGATTTCTGATAAAAGCGAATCAGTTTAAGGAGCAGGCGTTTCAGCGTCATCCCTCTTTTCTGAGAGCAGGCCCAGCTTCCCCGACAGCGTCAGAAAGGAACGCTCCAGCTTTGCATAGGAGGCGTCCACCGCGCGGCTGCGGGCGACCACGACAATGTCGCGGCCGGGCAGGAACTCCGCCTCATGGAGGCGGTAGATCTCCCGGAGGCGGCGCCGGACCCGGTTTCGGACCACGGCGTGGCCCAATTTTTTACTGACTGTGTAGCCGATCCGGTTTTCCTCCAGACCGTTTCTCCGGCAGTAGATCACCAGGCAGGAGCTGGCCGCAGATTTTCCCCGGGCATAGAGCCGGCGAAACAGGCTATTTTCTTTCAGGCTGCGGGAAAAACGCATAGCGGCCTCCACCAATAAACTGATGGGGCGAACAGAAATGCTTCCATTCACCCCTTAAAACCTCGAATTCAGAGCGGTATCGGCCTGGGTTTAAGCGGAGATCACTTTTCTACCCTTGGCACGGCGGCGGGAAAGGACCTTCCGACCGTTGGCGGTAGCCATTCTCTGTCTGAAACCGTGGACTTTCGATCTGTGGCGCTTCTTGGGCTGATAGGTACGCAGCATAGTGTACACCTCCTGTAAAAATATGCTCAACAGCTGCCAAAGGCGGCAGCCGCAGCGTGAAAAATGGACGTTTGCGCCCTTCTGGGGCATATGCGAAAGATATTATACTGCATTCTTGTCAAAAATGTCAACCAACTTTTCAGCTTTTCGGGCAAAAAACGAAAAAATAGTAGTCTTTCGGTTCGCGGTTCACAAGATATGGTCCTACAGGCTGTCCGGATCGACCCAGATCGAGACCGACTCCCGCTGGGCCTCCTGGAGGGCCAGGATAATCTGGTTGGAGAGCAGGAATCCCTGGGCCGTCAGCCGCCAGCGGCCGTTTTCCTTGGTGGCATAGCGGACCTTGCGCAGCTTTTCCAGAAGCTCCTCCAGCGGGGCAAAGTCCATGCGGAACATCCGCCGGTACTCCTTGCCCTCAATCCCATAGCGGGTACGCAGCCGCAGCATCAGATATTCTCCGGCCCGCTCCCGCAGCGGGATGGACTCGCATTCCGACAACACCGGCGCGCCGCCGAACATGCCCTCCACATAGCTCCGCAGGTCCCGCTGGTAGGTGAAGCGCTTTCCGGCAAAGTCCGAAGCCGCGCCGGGTCCAAAGCCCAGATACTCGCCGCCCATCCAGTATTTGAGGTTGTGCTTCGACTCCATCCCCTCCCGGGAGAAGTTCGAAATCTCATACTGGCGGTAGCCATAGGACTCCAGCGTGTCGGCGGCATAGAGATACATGTCCGCCTGCGCGTCGTCGTCCGGAAGATTGGCGCAGTCCTTGTATTCATAGAGGGGCGTCCCCTCCTCGACCCGGAGGCCGTAACAGGAGATATGCGCCGGCCGCAGCTTGATGATGCTCTGCAGCGTCCCGGCCCACTGATCCCGCGTCTGGCCCGGCAGGCCGTACATCAGATCCAGGGAGAGATTGTCGAAGCCGGCGTCCCTGGCCTCGGCCACGGCCTCCTTTGCCTGCTGGAAGGTGTGGGGCCGGCCCAGCGCCCGGAGCTGATCGTCCTGGTCCGACTGGACGCCGATGGAGATCCGGTTGAAGCCGGACTTCCGAAGCCGCCGCAGCGCAGGGCCGCTGACGCTGTCCGGATTGGCCTCCAGCGTCACCTCGGCGTCGGGGCGCAGAATAAACCGCCGGTCGATTTCGCCGAGCAGCCGCCGCAGGCCCTCCTCGCCAAAGAAGCTGGGCGTGCCGCCGCCGAAGTAGACCGTGTCCACCTCATATTCCATGGCGCGCTGGGCCGCCTCCTTCAGATGCAGCATGACGGCCTGGGTATAGTCCTCCATGGCCTTCTTATTCCTGCCGCCGGGCAGGGAATAGAAGTCGCAGTATTCACATTTGCTCTTGCAGAACGGGATATGAATGTAAATCCCGAGGGGTTTCAATTGCTGTTCCATAGGCTTCTCCTGTTTGTCAAAGGCAGACCGCGCCGGACGCCCGGAATGACCCGCACACTATTCGTCCAGCTTGAGGACGGCCATAAAGGCCTCCGAGGGGACGGAGACGGTGCCGAAGGACCGCATCCGCTTCTTGCCCTCCTTCTGCTTCTCCAGCAGCTTTTTCTTCCGGGTGATGTCGCCGCCGTAGCACTTGGCCAGCACGTCCTTGCGCAGGGCCTTGATGGTCTCCCGGGCGATGACCTTGCCGCCGATGGCCGCCTGGACCGGAATCTCGAACATCTGGCGCGGAATATTCTCCTTCAGCTTCTCGCAGATTCTCCTGGCGCGCGGATAGGCGTTGTCGGCAAAGAGGATGAAGCTCAGCGCGTCGATGACCTCGCCGTTGAGCAGGATATCCAGCTTCACCAGCTTGGAGGGCCGGTAGCCGGAGAGCTCATAGTCCAGCGAGCCATAGCCCCGGGTACGGGACTTGAGCGCGTCGAAGAAGTCGTAGATGATCTCGTTGAGCGGCATGTCGTAGTGCAGCTCGACCCGGCTCTGGTCCAGATAGGACATGTCCTGATATTCGCCCCGGCGCTGCTGGCACAGGTCCATGATGCTGCCCACATATTCCGGCGGCGCGATGATGCTGGCCTTGACAAAGGGCTCCTCCGCGTGCTCAATCTCGGCGGGGTCCGGATAGTTCAGCGGCGTATAGACCTCCACCATGCTGCCGTCGGTCTTATAGACGCGGTAGACGACGTTGGGGGCCGTGGTGATGAGGTCGAGGTTGTATTCCCGCTCCAGGCGCTCCATGATGATCTCCATGTGGAGCAGGCCCAGGAAGCCGCAGCGGAAGCCGAAGCCGAGGGCGATGGAGTTCTCCTGGGCATAGGACATGGAGGCGTCGTTCAGCTTCAGCTTTTCCAGCGCGTCCCGCAGATCGCCGTACCTGGAACCATCGGCGGGGTAGATGCCGGAGAAGACCATGGGCTGCACGGTCTTGTAGCCCGGCAGGGCAGCGTCCGTGGGGTTCTCGGTGCCGGTGATCGTATCGCCGACCCGGGTGTCGGAGACGGTCTTGATCGAGGCCGTCAGGTAGCCGACCTCGCCGGCCCCCAGCGCCTCCGTGGGCACCATGTTTTTCGGCTCCAGCACGCCCACCTCGACGACGCGGTAAACCGCTCCGGTGCCGAGCATTTTGATCTCCATACCGGGCCGCACCACGCCGTTGAATACCCGCAGATACACGATGACGCCGCGGTAGGAGTCATACTGGCTGTCAAAAATCAGCGCTTGCAGCGGCGCGTCCCGGTCGCCCGCAGGGGCGGGCACATCCCGCACCACCATCTCCAGCACCGCATGGATGTTAATGCCGTTTTTGGCCGAAATCTCCGGCGCGTCCAGCGCCGGCAGGCCGATGACGTCCTCGATCTCCCGCTTGACCTCCTGGGGCCGGGCCGCCGGCAGATCGATCTTGTTGACGACCGGCAGAACCTCCAGCCCCTCGTCCACGGCCAGATAGGTGTTGGCCAAAGTCTGAGCCTCGATGCCCTGGGAGGCATCCACCACCAGAATCGCGCCCTCGCAGGCCTTCAGGCTGCGGGAGACCTCATAGTTGAAGTCCACATGGCCCGGGGTGTCGATCAGGTTCAGGGTATAGGTCTCCCCGTCGTCGGCCGCATAATTCAGCTTGACGGCCCGGGCCTTGATCGTAATCCCCCGTTCGCGCTCCAGGTCCATGGAGTCGAGAATCTGATCCTCCATCTCCCGCAACTCGACGGTGTTGCATGCCTCCAGCAGCCGGTCGGCCAGAGTGGACTTGCCGTGGTCAATATGAGCGATGATCGAAAAATTCCGGATTTTAGAAAGCTCAGTCACGAAGGTTCCCTCCGTTTTATAGTCTATCGTTTAGTATACTCAATTTTTCCAGCTTTGTAAAGAAAAACCGGATATCGGTGATTCTTTCCGCAAAAAATGCCCGCGGCAGCGCCGCGGGCATTTCCCACTTATTCGAACAGGGGCGTGGTAAAGTACCGCTCGCCGGTGTCGGCCAGGACCGTGACGACGGTCTTGCCGGGGCCGAGCTTCTTTGCCAGCTTCAGGGCCGCCGCCGTGTTGGTGCCGCCGGAGATGCCGCAGAGAATGCCCTCCTCCTTTGCAAGACGCTGGGCCGTAGTCACGGCCTCCTCGTCGGTGATGATGGCAATATCGTCATAGACCTTCGTATCCAGCACGTCGGGAATCAGGCCGTCGCCAATGCCCATCTGAATGTGCGCGCCGATCAGGCCGCCGGACAGCAGCGCCGCCTGATCCGGCTCCACCGCCCAGATCGTCATCTCCGGATTGGCCTCGCGCAGCACATGACCGATGCCGGTCAGGGTGCCGCCGGTGCCGATGCCGGCGCAGAAGCCGTCGATCTGCACGCCCTCTGCCTGGGCCAGAATCTCCCGGGCCGTGGTCTCCTCCTGGATTTTCGGATTGTTGGGGTTTGAAAACTGGTTCGGCACAAAGACGTTGGGATTCTCCGCCGCCATCTGCTCCACCGTGGCGATGCAGCGCTCGATGCATTCCCCGATGTTGCCCTCGTCGTGGACCAGCTTCACCTCCGCGCCGTACTGCTTCATCAGCAGCATCCGCTCCCGGCTGCAGGAGTCCGGCATGACGATGATGACCCGGTAGCCCCGCACCGCGCCCACCAGAGACAGGCCGATACCCTGATTTCCGCTGGTCGGCTCGACGATGATCGTATCCGGGCCGATTTTGCCTTCCCGCTCCGCGGCGTCCAGCATTGCCAGAGCCGTGCGGGATTTGATCGAGCCGCCGACATTGAGTCCCTCGTACTTCACCAGCACCTGGGCGCTGTCCGGCCCGACCAGACGGTTCAGGCGGATCAGCGGCGTATGGCCCATAGCTTCCAAAATATTCTGATACATAACCTTCACACTTTCTCAGGGGCGACAAAAAGCCCTCGCCCCTGCCAAAATTTCTGCAGGGACAAGAGCTGAGCTCCTGCGGTTCCACCCGGCTTGACGCATCGCGTCCACTCATGCGCACCACCATGCGCCGATCCATGGTAACGGCGGATCACGCCCGTCCTCCCCTACTGAGCCGAAGCCGTTCAGTTTGCCCTCGCAGGTGCATTCGATCCGCAACCCGGCGCCGCGCTCCCACCGCCCGCAGCTCGCTTTGTCCGCATCCTCGGATGTACTCTCCTGTTCATCGGTTTTTGATTGAGTTAAATTATATCCATTTGGTATGAATTTGTCAACTGGGTATAGTTATCATTATGCGGGATTTTGAAAAAAAGTTCCATGGGTTTTCAAAAAATGAGGCGTCCCAGCAAACGCCGGGACGCCCCGCAGTTTCAGATCCGGCGGCAGCGCTCCGCTGCGCGGAAATAGGCGTCGATATTTTCCTGCGGCACGTCGGTGCCGATGCCGTTGGAGGGTGCAATGATATAGCGGCCATTTTTTCCGAGCAGCGCCGTCATCTCCTGCACATTCTCCTCCACCTCTTCCGGCGTCCGGAAGGGAAGCACCTCCTGATTGCAGATACCGCCGAAGAAGGTGAGCTTGTCGCCGTAGTCCTCCACCAGCTTCGGGAGGTCCAGAACCTTGGGCTGAATGGGGTTGAGCACGTTGACGCCGATCTCAATCAGGTCGCCCACCAGCGGCTGAATTGCGCCGCAGCTATGGTGGATCACCGGCAGACCGGCATTCCGGTAGACCGCGATGATGCGGGCCAGGCGGGGCTTGATAAACCGCCGCCAGAGGGCCGGTGAGATCATCAGGGCGTTCTGCGTCCCGTAGTCGTCCACGGTGCGGCCGCAGTTGACGCCGATGGAGACATACCGCTTCGCCAGCGCCACCTGGAACTCCGTGATCCTGTCGAGCAGCTCCTCCAGAAGCTCCTCCTCGAGATAGAAGTCCGTCATCAGGTTTTCAAAGCCACGCAGCATGTAGGCCCGCTCAAAGAGCGTGCAGAAATGGTAGGCAGTTACAATATGGGTCTCGCCATAGCGGCGAACCAGATCCTCCGCATAGTCCAGATAGCCGGGGGCCATCGGGTCCGGGAAGACGTAGCTTTCCAGCGCGTCCCAATCCTCCAGCGGATGGGAGATATAGTAGAGGTCCTGGTCCGTGTCCCAGTCGACGCCCCATTCGTCCCGGATGGACGCCTCTCCGCGGGAGTCCTTGGTCTTGAGCCGCAGGGTTGCGCCGTTCATATAGGCGTAGAGCACATGGTTGTCGAAAAAGGGCAGCAGCTCCAAGTCGCTGACATTTGTGATGCCCTTGCGGGCGAGGAACTGACGGAGGCCTCTGCCGGAAAAGTCGCATTGGATCGGGAGCATATCAATCTCCTGTCCGAACGCACACCGCGTGAACCGTTCTTTATTTGTCAGATGCATGACAATCTCTCCTTTGCCGGTTTGGCCGCGCCAGACGGCCTGAACATTATTTAGCATATCGGCAGGAATTTAAAATGTCAACGGAATTTAAAAAATCCAACAGAAATCACAATTTAAGTGGGAGATTTTACAACTCCGTACCGGCTGCTGTCATAAAGCGGCAGACTTCAAATTTTCCGGCGCAGGCATGGCCGCATCATTTACCAGGCACGGAATTCTTATATCGGGGTTGACAAAGCCGTTGTTGTTAATATATACTAAAATCAAAGAGTATATCACATAAATATTGTTCAAAAAATCAATTTATTCCGCTCCATTGCTTTATTCCAAGGGGGTGATTCCAATGGGCTGCTCTGTGTTTATTTGACGAATCAAGTTTCTTTGCTCACAGCTCGCAGTTTGTCCTTTCAAAACTTGCCATTTGTCATTTATTTTATCGCTGTCAAAATAAATGAACGACAATTATTTAAGGAGGCGTCAATATGAGTAAAAAAATGAAGCAAGGTATTTCTCTATTTCTCACAATTATCATGTTAACAACAATGTCTTCCATCTCTGTCTACGCAACTAATACGGATTCATCAGCGCAAATGCCAGCGCAGCCTTCCTCTCTGGAACAAATCCTAGAGGAATTCCACACAAAAAGCTTCCAAATTTCTCAGCAGGAGCAGGCCACAGCATCTTCTAGCCAGCACACTGTGCCTGGTAGGATAGACACGCAAAGCCTATTGGTCAATTCTACTGTTGCAGAACTAAACAATGCCGGCTATGAGGCCTACGCAATTACGCCAGAGAACTACGTCTCCATGGAAAATCTTCTAAAATCGGATTTTAGCGATATTCAACTTGATCCGGATTCGCACTATATTGCGGTGATTCATGGTGAAAGCGGCAGTGGCGGAGTTTCACCGCAAGCAACCACCGGTTCATCCTTTAGTTATACACATACAGATGGAAAAACATATACATTACGATATCTCACTTTAACATCTGCAGATAATAGTAATTTCCGAAAAGGTAAAACTGTAAATCTCTTAACTTCAGCAAGTGAAACAGCAATTAGAAACTGCTTAAATACATCTGTTTCTTATGCGTTATCAGCGCTCACTAAATATGGAATATTCGGAGTAATTTATTCATTATTAGGAGTTGACATCACACAAATCGCCACATCAGGAGACGCTCAGTTTAATATGTACTGCGGAGCCACATGGACAAGGATATATACCCAAGTATGGGTTCCATCTGATAGTTTATGGATATATGGTTCCATGGTAGAGTATGCAACTCTAAGTTCTCAGGTAAATTGCATGTATTATAGTGCAGATGTAAACCGCTATGTTACTAAAAACGGAATAACGACTGTCGAAAACGTTTATTCAAACTATTATTCTAATTTGCAATGGAAGGCTTCAAACGCTGTTAACTGTTTGCTAACCGGCTTTGGAACGTATAAAGATATAACTGGATCAGCTTTGTTCAAATATGGTTCTCAAACCGTATGTACGCTTCAGGAAAATTTTTAAATAAATGCAAAGAAGAAATTCTCATAATACATGGTGGTGCGTCTTAGCCGTTCTTGTCTTGGCGCCGCTGGTGGTTTTATATCTCCAGCCACGGCGCATAAAACTGGAACTGACAGCTCATTTGGAGGGCAATCCAGAAGCGACCTGTGAAATCCAGATCGATGGGTGGGCCATTTCCCCGTGTTTTGGCCGGCCGCGTCTCGATTGGCCGCATTGGGGTTGGCCGCGGCTCTGGGCAGATGTCGGCGTGGACATCAACGGAGAACACTGCGCTGTGGATGATTTGAATTTTCACGGATGGATCAATGGCACAGCCGAAAATGGCTACCTCTTTCCGGGTCTTATCTATTCCCCTTCTTTGAACGGATTTACCAGCTTCACGCTCTACGTCACAAAGGATTTCCAGCCGACTTCTTTTGAGCTTTACAGCCAAACCTATCTGATTTCCAATCCATAACAAACTGGCCCGCTGCAAGCCCCAAAGGCTTCGCAGCGGGCCATTTTATCATTCCTCCGTCGCTGTGATCGCGATGTGCAGCTCGTCGAGCTGCTTCTGCTCCACAGTTGAGGGTGCGCCCATCATGATGTCCTGAGACGGAAAATTCAGAAGACGCCGCCTTTCGGCAGCGCCTTGTGAATTTATTCCTCCGTCG
>Ga0129308_1001622_pt1 | contig 22499 bp, 18 predicted proteins | sample L827metagenome_FD_94440 | JGI IMG/M metagenome (GOLD analysis project Ga0129308, IMG submission 94440) | Ring-tailed lemur group fecal microbial communities from Wisconsin, USA - L827 metagenome | ecosystem: Host-associated > Mammals > Digestive system > Large intestine > Fecal | place: USA... | reverse complement strand
CTCTCCCGCATCGAACGGATCACCTCAGGATCAGCCATATGCGCCATCGGGCAGTCTGCCTCTGCATCGGGCATCAGCACCGTTTTCTCCGGATTCAGTACCTTCGCGCTCTCTCCCATAAACGATACGCCGCAGAATACAATCACCTGCTCCTTAAGTCCCACCGCGATCTTACTCAAATAAAAGGAGTCACCGATATAATCGGCAATTTCCTGTACTTCCGGATTCACATAATAATGCGCCAGAATGACCGCATTTTTTTCTTTTTTCAACTTTTTTATTTCTTCTGTCAGTACCATATTTCTCACCTTTCACTTAGGGAAATCCATGTGCAATTTCTATCTCATGCCCTTTGTCAACTTTTCCTTGCACAGCACCCTCATTTTTCTCATGACACACAGTATAGCATATATATTTACATGTGACAAGACAAATAAAATATCTGAAAAACATAGCCATCTCCTTTTCTCTTCATATAATAGACTAAAGCGAAAAAGGATGTTTGTTATGTATATTCTAAGCGGTTCTGTTTTTTTGATCTGCATATTATTTTTTGTACTCTTTCAATATAAAAGATATCAGGCCATACGCAAGGTCTGTGAAATGGACGAATGCCAAAAGCTATGTCTGCTGAACGAGCTGGCTATGCCATTTGGTTTTTCTTATCTCCCATGCCTGGATATCATGACCTCCAATATAGATGCATGGCAGAGAGAATTCGGCTATCAGGCGCTTTTTGACTTTAGCGCGCCGCACTTCAATATGGTTTTTGACTGTGAACCTATCTATTTTGAATACGCAGGCAGAACCTGGCTGATTGAATTCTGGAAAGGCCAGTACGGGCTAAGCACAGGCGCTGAAATCGGAGTCTATTCTGCCGACTCTGCCCTTTCACCGTCTCAGTATAGGGCAGCACATTTTCACAGCGCCGCAAACGAAGAAATGCTGCCTCTTTCCATGGAGCTGTATCACAAAAACCAGCGTATGTTTTCCATAAATAGAATTCACTGGTGGCTGACCGGATTTTGTGTTGGAACCTATACCAGGTCTGAAGATTTGCTGCTGCGTATTTCCATCACCTTCCCCTCCATCCCTATGCTGGACAGCTTTATCGAAGGGCTTCTTAAAATGGGATATGAGAAATGTAATCTATTTATCCGAAACAAAACTGTTGCTTTAGATTTTCAATCATCCCACACCGCCTGTTATCTGCCCCGTTTTTCTCTTCGCAGCATTTTGGCAAAATGCCTAAATAAAATCCTCTGCAGGCTATTTTGCCTGGTTACCCGGCCCTTTACCTGTACACCGGATCGGCTGCTGTATCTATATAATTTCCTGCCATTTTCATTCCGGCATATCATGTATTTTTACAAGAATACCATACAGAAAAAGCGAAGGCCAAACTGCCGGAAAGCTTTTGAAAAGGAGGCACAGCTATGAGTTCCTCCACCCGCATTTCCCAGGCTTTTGACCATGCACCTATCCTCCCTCTGTCACCGGATTCCAGATATATTCTTCTCAGTGACTGCCACCGGGGGATTGGAAACGCCAATGATAATTTTCTGAAAAACGAGACATTATATACTGCCGCGCTGGATTTTTATTTTAGAAGGGGATTTACCTGTATTGAGCTTGGAGACGGTGACGAGCTGTGGGAAAATCGCTCCATTCGGAAAATAAAGGAAATGCACAAAAAAAGCTTTGATATACTTGCCAGATATTACGAAGCGGGACGTCTGTATATGCTGTATGGGAATCATGATGTAGTGAAAAAAGATCATTCCTTTCGCGAAAAACACTTATGCACTTACTACTGCGACCGGGGACTTTGTAAGCGCCCTCTTTTCCCGGGAATCACATTCCATGCCGGAATTATCCTCGAACCAACGATGCCGGATTTCGGAGGCGAGAGTGAAAATCTGCCTGCAGGCAAAGAGATCTACCTCCTCCACGGCCATCAGGCCGATCCGCTGAACAGTACCTTCTGGTATCTCTCCCGCTTTCTGGTGCGCTATGTCTGGAAGCCGCTTGAAAAACTTGGAATTCCGGATCCGACCAGCGCCGCAAAGAACAACCATCGGAAAAAACGTTCTGAAAAGATTCTGACTCAATGGGCAGCCGAAAATGGAAAAATTCTCATTGCAGGGCATACCCATCATCCCATGATCGGCACTCCCGGGTCCCCATATTGCAACACAGGCTGCTGTATTCATCCGGGGAGTGTCACCGGAATTGAGATTGAAGATATGTGTATGACCCTGGTGAAATGGAGTGTGGGGATGCACCCCGATATGACGATGTATGCGATGCGGGAAGTGATGGGGAAAACAGTGTGCATAATGGATTATCTTTAATCATTCTCTGCACACATTTAAAATGGGAGTATCGCCAGACAAGGGGTTCCGGACAGGAACCGTCTTGTTTAAGCGATACTCCCTTATTCTTGGATTACTCCAACAGGCTATACATCTTTAATTTTACAAGAAACAAAGTTTCTCATATGATGAAAAAGGACAAGCCCTAATAAGCCTGTCCTAAATATTCACATGCACATTCTATGCATTTGCAGCTAAATACGCATTGATCTTTTCAACTAATAAATCTGAATCAATTCCGTGAACCATAGCTGCTTCCTCTAATGACTCCATCTGAGCAGATGGACATCCAAGACAGTGCATTCCGATTTCCATAAGAATCGGTGCTACCTGCGGTGCAGTCTGGATTAATTCTCCGATGGTCATTGTTTTTGAAACCTGTAATGCCATTATGACGCCTCCTTTGTTTTTCGTAATCTATATTATAATACCTCTTTTTTTAGTTGGCAACCATTATCCGCATAATTCCTACGAAAATCCTATGAAATATTACTGTTCACCTCATTTTCAGGAACACGCTTCTCAGAATAATAATGTGTGAACAATAACTATGAAATTCCAGGAATCTTCCTCTCTTTTACCAAATCATCAGTCCAAAATTTTTTTCCTCTTTCAAGAAACATTTCCATTTCTTCATATTGTCAGATAATTATTGCTTTTGTATCTGAATTAGGCGTTCTTTTTTCATCAGTTTTAGATTACTTAAAAGTCAACATTTTTTTCAAAATGAATCGACAAAAAGTGATTTTTATATATTATCTCCAAAACATCTGTTCTTTTTTTCTTTTGAGTTGTCCACCAAAAACATATGTTTTTGTGTGGATAACGTGGATAACTTGGAAGTCTAAACGATTTTTCCACGTTTTTCAGCACTTTTTGTGTGGATAACTTGGATAACCTCATTTTTACGAAATTTACAGTTTTTTACGTTTTTTGATAATTTGTTCACCCATTTCGACTAATTTTTTTCAAGAAAAAAATCCGGGATCATTTTCCCGGATTTTTCTGTCTGACATTTCAAACATTTGTTACAACACATTCACAGAACTGTGTATCCATCAGATAGGTATTTATCTGATATACCTGGCAACTGACACTACAGAACTCTTCTGACTGCCAAAATCGTCGTATAAGTTGCAGGTGAAATCCCAATCCCCTGAGACGGGTTCATTGCATTTACAATTTGTCCGTCTCCGATATAGATTCCCACATGTCCGTCGTAGCAAACCACATCGCCCGGAATCGCCTGATCATAGCTGACTGCGATTCCTGCACTCCTCTGCTCGTAAGAGGTCCGCGGCATACTGATACCAAAATGTGCAAACACGGATTGAACGAATCCGGAACAATCCGCACCGTTTGTCAGACTTGTACCTCCCCACACATAGGGATTCCCTATGAACTGACAGGCATATTCCACAACTGCCTGTCCGCTTGATGCTTTTTCTTTTGCCTCAGCTTCCGCCCTGGCCTTCGCCTCGGCTTCTGCTTTCGCCTTTGCTTCTGCCTCTGCCTTAAGCCTTGCTTCCTCCTGCTCTCTGGACTCTGCGTAGGTAAATGCCTCCTCTTCGCTGCCCGCTTCGGCTACCAGCTCGTTTGCAATCTCTTCAGATCTTTTGCCTACGGTGATGTACTCCGTCTTCACGTATCCAGTCACATCCCCGGATCTGATCGGTGTCCATTCCCCCACCGGGCCGGTGATCTCTGCCGCATATCCGGGATAGAGCTTTCCAACATATTCGCTCTCCTTCGTCGGCTGGCTTCTTATATATAGGAAGCTTGTGACATCGGCAAATGCCATATCTAAATACTCGCCCTTATTTGTCGGTACTAAATAATCCTCTACTTTAATATCTTTGTTTTGAGAATAACAGTCACTTAGTACCGCCTCGATTCCAACTCCCGGCATATTCCCGACAGTGATATTGTTTTCATCTGCCGCATGTACCGGAAGCGCAGTGATCGACACTGCTCCCAAACATGTAACCAGGAACAATCCTTTCCTAAGATTTGAATGCATAAATCTCCCTCCTTTATGTATTCTTATCTTTTGTAAATGTTACAGAATTGTTACATATGTTACGGTGATATTATATCAACTGTATTCCAAATTGTCAACACTTTTTCGTTATTTTCGTTCGTCACAGATGTTCATATATCCACAATTATCGTCAAAATGACGAACTATTTGTTACAAATTGTTACATCACCTTTTAACAGTATTGACACATTTGCAGTGTTTATTCAATTTGCAAAAATTATACAAAAAATTAATAAAAACTCTTGACATTACAAAACAATTTAAGTATCTTAAATATAGTAACTATTACTATTATCATCAGAAAGGGGGATCTCCTGTGGCAAATTTAAAATTCAGCAAACAACGAGAAGCCATCAAAGAATACCTCGCATCCACCACAGCCCATCCTACCGCAGACACTGTCTATCTGCATGTAAAAAAAGAATTCCCAAACATTAGTCTGGGAACGGTTTACCGTAATCTCAACCTGCTTGCAGATATAGGTGAAGCTACAAAGATCACCTCACCGGACGGCGGTGACCGATTTGATGCCATCACAGAACCGCATTCACATTTTTATTGTAAATGCTGCGGCTGTATTCAGGATATGTTCCTTAATAATATGGAAGAAATCAATTCCCTGGCTTCTCGGGATTTTGACGGGATTATTGATTCTCATTCTATTTTATTTTACGGAACCTGTGGCGACTGTATCAAAAAATCATAACCCAAGAGCAATCGTGAAGAAAATGTGAAATAAAAATAAATTCTCATTAATCGGTTGACAAGGGATATAAAGTGTGCTAAATTAAAATCAGTAACTATTACTGATTTTAAAATAATAAAATATAAAGGAGATTAAAAAACATGAAGAAATTTGTATGTACTGTATGTGGTTATGTTTACGAAGGAGAAGCTGCACCGGCTGAATGTCCGCAGTGCCACGTTGGAGCTGAAAAGTTCAAAGAGATGAGCGGCGAGAGAACATGGGCTGCTGAACACGTTGTAGGTGTTGCTCAGGGCGTAAGCGAAGACATCATCGCTGACCTTCGTGCAAACTTCGAGGGCGAGTGTTCTGAGGTTGGTATGTATCTTGCTATGGCAAGAGTTGCTCACAGAGAAGGATATCCGGAGATCGGATTATACTGGGAGAAAGCAGCTTACGAAGAAGCTGAGCATGCTGCTAAATTCGCAGAGCTCCTTGGTGAAGTTGTAACAGACAGCACAAAGAAGAACCTTGAGATGAGAGTTGAGGCTGAGAACGGCGCAACAGCTGGTAAGTTCGATCTTGCAAAACGTGCAAAAGCTGCTAACCTTGACGCAATCCATGACACTGTTCATGAGATGGCAAGAGACGAGGCTCGTCACGGAAAAGCATTTGAAGGACTTCTTAAGAGATACTTCGGCTAAGATTTACAATCATCACATAATACTATAAAGTTGAACATACTTCGGGGACTGCCGCATTCTTACAGCAGTCCCTTTTTTAAAACAATTTATTAGTCAGATACTTGCGGCAAGACGTAGGGTATTCGGCCTGCGCAGTCGCCAAGCGTAAGTGCCCGTTTGACCTGTTGTGCACGCAAGAATGTATAATAGAAATGGAGGAAATAATGATGTCCAAATATGCAGGAACCAAAACAGAAAAGAACTTAATGGATGCTTTTGCAGGCGAATCTCAGGCACGTAACAAATATACCTACTACGCTTCTGCTGCAAAAAAGGCTGGTTTTGTGCAGATGGCTAACATCTTTGAAGAAACAGCTAATCAGGAAAAGGAACATGCTAAAATGTGGTTCAAAGAGTTCCACGGAATCGGAACTGTCGAGGAAAATCTGGTCGATGCTGCGGCAGGCGAGAACTACGAATGGACCGATATGTATAAGAGAATGGCAGCGGAAGCAAAGGAAGAAGGATTTGATGAACTGGCTGAGAAATTCCTTCTTGTAGGCGAAGTGGAAGCCGCTCATGAGAAGCGTTATCTGAAGCTGCTGGAGAGCTATAAGAATGACAAGACCTTCAAGGGCGATGCTCCGATGGGCTGGAAATGTAATAACTGTGGATATATTTATATTGGGGAAGAAGCTCCGGAGCTGTGTCCAGTTTGTGCACATCCGAAGGCTCATTTTGAGAGGAAAGTGGAAAATTATTAGAGGTTATTGTAAGACGGACAGATTGGGAGAGGGCTTCCTGGACGGCGGTCTCATTTTCTACATCTAAAGAGGCTGTTGCCTCATCGAGGAGGATAATGGGAGCGTCTTTTAGGAGGGCGCGGGCGATGGAGATTCTCTGGCGTTCACCGCCTGAGAGGGTGGAACCGTTTTCTCCTACCATCGTTTGATAGCCTTCGGGCAGTTCCCGTATGAATTCGTCGCATCGGGCGGCTTTAGCGGCTGCGTAAACTTCCTCGTCAGTGGCATTGCGGCGGCCAAGCCGTATGTTTTCCATAATGGTATCCCGGAAAAGTACTACGTCCTGAAATACGAAGGAGTAGTGTCTAAGTAAGGTCTCGGGATCAATCTGGGAGATGTCCAGACCACCCAGAGTGATTTTTCCTCCCTGGATATCCCAGAAACGGGCAGCCAGTTTGCAGGCGGTGGATTTGCCTCCGCCGGAGGGACCGATGAGAGCTGTCACCTGACCTTGTTTTGCGGTAAACGATACAGCTTCCAGGACGCCTTCTCCTTCGCGGTACGCGAATTTTACGTGATCGAATACGATATCATAATTTTCCGGCTCACAGATTTCTACTCCTGTCTGGACAGGTTGCTCCAAAATCGCGCGCATACGGTTAATCTTTAATTTTGCGCTAAAGGTTGCGGCAATATTTTGCAGGACCATCCCCAGTGGATCGTAAAGTCTGGCGGCTGCGAAGAGGAAGCCGAGAAAATACAGGAAGGACAGTTCGCCTTTTACCAGCATTCCTGCTCCCGTCAGCACGGTGGTTGCAAGACCAATCCTTAGAAATGCCTGAGCGGAGCATACAAACACGCCTGTTGCCAGCTCGGAGCGAATCGCACAATGTTCCGCATTTGCAAGACGTTTGTCAAGACCTTCGAGGTATTCTTCCTGGAGGTTGCAGGATTTAATATCCCGTATCGTTTCAAGGCACTCCTGAATATTGTCGGTGACCGCACGTTTAGCCAGGATATTGTTAGTGCCGCAGATGTCCTGAAGCTTCTTCGATCCGGCTGTCAGGAGAACCGCTACCGGAAACACCCACAACACGGCGAGAGCCATTTTCCAGTTGATGCAGAGCATCCAGATCCCGATAAACAGGGTAGAAAAAATGGACGCAAACAACTGAGGAATATAGTGTGAAAACATCTGATCCAGACTGGAACAGTCCGCGATCATCGTTGCGGTCAGGTCACTTAAATCTCTATTTCCAAAGAAACTTAAAGGCAGCTTGCGGAGTGTTTCCGCCAGACTGACACGGCGGCTCGCGCTTTCCTGATAAGTTGCCAGATAAAGAGCGGCATATTGAAAATAGTGCAGGATAAAAAGTATTACCAGCACCAGGACTCCCGCCCCGGTGTAAATCCACAGCTTTTCTGCTGAATCTGCACCTGTTTCTGTAACCTCCAAAAGATACTGAATCGTTGCCATCACTACTCTTATCGGAAACATCAGGCTGATGTTACAAACAAAGCACCAGATTACGGCTTTCACAAAGTCCTTTGCGCCTTTTTCACTGAGGGCAAATATATGTTGTAACTTTCGTATCATACCGCACCCTCCTTTCTTTTTTCTGATTTATTCAAAATGGTATCTGTACCGGAAGCTCCTACTTTCCATGCGGCTGCCTTCTGGTAATCCTTCCACATTTCCGCATACAAACCTCCTTTGGCCAGCAGTGCCTTGTGACTGCCCTGTTCTTTTACGACACCCTTTTCGATAACCAGTATCTGATCTACGTTCTGAACCGTTGAAAGCCTGTGTGCTATCATCAATACGGTTTTTCCTCTGGTAAGCTCGCTGAAAGCCTTTTGGATGAGAGCTTCATTTTCCGGGTCGGCAAATGCCGTTGCCTCATCAAGGACTACGATAGGAGCGTCTTTTAAAATTGCCCGTGCCAGAGCAATACGCTGAGCCTCGCCGCCGGATAAGTAAACACCTTTGGTTCCCACTACAGTATTGATCCCGTCAGGAAGTTTATCGAGAATATCCTCGCATCTGGCCGCGCGTGCAGCCGCTTTTACCTCTTCCACGGATGCGTCTGGCCTTGCCATACGGATATTTTCCAGGATACTTACCTTGAAAAGTTTCGTATCCTGAAAAACAAAAGCAACTTTATCCATCAATTCATGTGCATCCATTTCCCGCACGTCTACTCCGCCGATTTTTACACTGCCGCTGTCCACATCCCAGAATCGGGGAATCAATGCCGCCGCAGTGGATTTACCGCCGCCTGAAGGGCCTACAAGACCGACAACCGTCCCTTCTTTAACTTTGAAACTAACACCCTCGAGTGCCGGACGGCCCGCACCGGGATAACTGAAGGTCACATTTTCAAACGATATATCTGCTCCCGCTGCTTTCTTTGGCGCTGCTGCTCTTGTAAGCGGCTTCTGTTCCAGAATCTCATCCAGCTTCATCATTGCCTCATTTGCCTCCATAACAGACTCCGACGCATACATGATGCGGTTTATCATAGCTCCGCAGGCGGGGGCAAACAATGCGTAAAAAATGAAATCTACCAAAACAGCCAGACTGTTCCCGCCGGACGCCATCAAAAGTGCGGCAGGAATCAAAAGAGCAAACCCGCCATTAATACAGGTGAGAAAACCGGTCTGCCCCTTCCTGCAGCTCATGGCATACTGACTTGCAAGCTCACTGTAAGATTGGATTGCAGCGTAAAAGGCTTTGAAAGAATAGACTGTCTGCTGAAAAACCTTTACGACAGGAATCCCCCTGACATATTCCACAGCTTCACCACTCATTTTCTCGATCTCCTGCTGATAACGGTGGAAAAATCCGGCATTTTTCCCGCCCATCATGCTCATCATACACGCCATTGCAAGCACCATCGTAAGCAGGCACAAAAGCCCCATTTTCCAATCAAAAACAAATAACAGCACGATCGCTGCCAGAGGCGTCACTACTGCTGCCGTCAGATCCGGAAGTTTATGTGCCAGCAAATCCTCCGTAAGCGCGGCATTGTCATCGATTACTTTACGCAGACGCCCTGTCTGGTCTCCGGTAAAGAAACCAAGCGGCATTTCCATTATATGGGAAACACCTGCGTGGCGCATATTTCTTGCTGTACGGAAGGCCGCAATATGCGTACACATTAATGCTACAAAATACACTAAAATATTTCCCGCTGCAAACCACACTGCCATCCAGCCCCATTTCACGAGACCTGTCACTGCCGTAACATCCGGGTATACATTTAAAACATCTCTTGCCACCAGCCATACACAAACATAAGGAACCAGTCCCAAAATAGCGGCTATACCCGAAAGGGTACATCCCAGAATCGTCAGTTTCTTATATCCTCCTGCATAACTGAGCAGCCTTGATACATTCGATTGTTTTTTCAAAGCAGAACCTCCTTTAGATTTAAATTTATGATATTAGGAAACGCTGCAGTCGTTTCCGGATATCCGCGTCCATATTACTAGTATAAAACCACCAATTAGTTAGTTTTCACTAACTTCTTAATAAAAAAATATCTGCCAACTGTGATAACAGACTGCCGGACATCACTCAGATATACCGGCAGCTCACCATCACTGCCCCATAATCTTCATCCACCCGGCAGTATAAAACTCCCGCATTTCCCGCAGATAATTTTCCGCCTGATGAAACGGCATTTCATGAATAATCAACTCAAAAAACGCATTGAACATCCCCGTCACCAGAATATGTTCAAGCCTCGGATCAATTTCTTTCGGCGGGCAGTCAAGAGTTTCCAGAACCTGCATATAATCATGGGTACTTTTGATCTCAATCTCCACCATCTCATCAATCATACCGGAAAAATATGTTCCCTCCGAGCAGCACAGAATCAGTTTGAACTCATCCAGGTTCTCATACGCATATACCAGCATCTCATGCATACACTGCCCACTGATCTCTCCCATATTATCAGGCTGCTGCCGGGGCGGCAAATGTGCAAAATCTTCCTGCGCTTTGCAGAAACATTCCATAAACGTATCATACTGCTTTTTCACCAGTGCCTCAAAAAGCTCCGCCTTGCTGCTGTAATAGCCATAAAAAGCTCCGGTAGTCACCCCCGCCGTTTTCACAATATTCCGAAGGGATGCTGACTTAAATCCCTTTTCCAAAAATTCCTTCTTCGCAGCAGCGTGAATCAGATCAAGCGTCTTCTGTTCCTTATCTCCCATAAAACATTTACCTTCCAAAATATAACATCGTTATATATCACTGTTATATTATAAAAAGCGAAATTTTCTTTGTCAAGAAATTAGCCTTTCTTGTGAAATGTTCTCATTAAGCATATTTGGCTGTGTTTTACAAGCTCTTTCAAAAAAATCTAAAATAAATTCGTAAGAATTCAAAATATGCTTGCTTTTTCTACATAACAGTTGTAATATAAGCATATACTTAATGTAGTTTTAAATACTACTTGTAAAAGTATTGTTAACTTTATTCTATTTCAACACAAATATACATCAACATTTGAACAAATTAATTTTTATTTCAAAATATGAAAAGAAAGGATGAATGGATATGAGTAAACATATTAAAGACCCAGGAAGTGCTATTACACATTTTATCGGAATGCTGATGGCGATTTTTGCAGCAGTACCGCTGCTGATCAAAGCGGCGCATGAGCCGAGCCGGCTATATCTGATCTCACTGACCATTTATGCAGTAAGTATGATCTTGCTATATGCGGCGAGTACCACCTACCATACTTTTGACGGCTCCAAGAAGTTTACTACGATCCTGAAAAAAATAGACCATATGATGATTTTCGTATTGATTGCAGGAAGCTACACTCCGATCTGCCTTCTTGTACTGGAACGCAAAACCGGGCTGATACTGCTGGCCCTGGTATGGGGAATCGCAATCGCCGGAATCCTGATCAAAGCATTTTTGGTATATTGTCCTAAATGGGTATCTTCTATCCTGTATATCGGTATGGGCTGGACCTGTGTACTGGCATTTGGACAGATTCTGAACGGGCTGACCTCACAGGAATTCGGCTGGCTCCTTGCAGGTGGAATCATCTATACGATCGGCGGCATAATCTATGCGTTGAAGCTGCCTATCTTTAACAGTAAACATAAGAATTTCGGCAGCCATGAAATCTTTCATCTGTTTGTAATGGGTGGAAGCGCCTGCCACTTTGTCGTAATGTACTCTTTACTGTAATTAACCTGTCATATCATTTCAAATGATATCTCACAGCTATTTTTAAATTGCATTTTGGATCATAAAAACCATCTGAAATAACCTGTCTCAGATGGTTTTTATCATGCAGCTTATCATATTAACGGTTAAATCCGCCCTTTATTTTAACAAAGGATTCCAGAAGATCATATATTTCGGCTGTTGATTCCACGTGAGGAAATCAACTCCTCCTTTTCCCCACGCTTCAACCGTTTAATGGCAAATTCCCGGCTCATAGCCTCTTCCTTCGTCTCAAATTTTTCCAGATAGACCAGCTCCACCGGGCGCCTTGGCTTCGTGTACTTTGCACCCTTTCCGGCATTATGGGCCGCAATACGCTTTTCAATATCATTCGTCCAGCCGGTATACAGGCTGCCGTCACTGCATTTTACAATATACGTATAATTCATTCTCCTCTTCCTCCGCTACCTGCTAATTATCATAATCTTACCAACCGGAAAAATCAAGTAGACTGAAGCCAATCTTTATGTCAAATGTTCCCGACACCCAAAATAAAGTTTCATCAGACTTTCAATCAGGTATTTGTGACAATCGAGACAATAATCTGATAAACTTTCACTCAAATATCCCTTACATCAAAAAGAGAAGTAAACCTTCCCATATTCCATATGGTACCATTTTACTTCTCTTTTTTGGGCCTACTCTTCCGCCATATAATCCATCGGATTGATCGGCTGCCCGTCTTTGCGCATTTCAAAGTAGAGGTTACAACCCTCCACACTGTAATATTTGGTAGGCTCACTCAGATACCCGATCACTGTACTTGCAGCCACATAATCTCCAACCTTCACCGGAACCTCTTTCAGCTGCCCGTACAAACACTCATAACCATTTCCCATATCGATCGTAACTGTTGTCCCCACCTGCGGCAGCACATCAATAGATTTTACCGTTCCCGGAGCCGCAGCGATGACATTATCCCCGACTGCGCCGGACAAAATCAACGCCGGATTATACTTGTACTGATCAAGCGTAGAAAAATAAACCGTCTTGTCCATGGAAAAGCTCATCAGAACATTTCCGTCTACAGGCCATAAAAGCTGGCTATTCTCTGTGAAGTTCACCTGAGATGTATTCCCGGATGTCCGGGCAGCGCTGTCCTCTGCCTGACTGTTTCCGTCTGTCTGGTTCTCGTCTTCGGCAAACGGAACATTTTTATCCTCCGTACTCTCCACCTGATCCTGTGTATCCTTTTCATCTTCCTGCGCTTTCTTGGCATCTGCATTGGCTTCTTCGGCCAGGTCTTTTGCAGCCTGCTGCTGTACTTTCATCTCTTCCTCTGCCTGAGCCAGTTCTCTTTGCACCTTGCTGCGATAATTGCTCCATGTATAAGCTCCTGTAATTGCCACCACAGCAACAAAACAGGTTACAAGACCGATCGCGGCACGTCTTTTTCCCTTCCTGGAGGGCTGTTGCTTTTTGTTGTTATTATTATTCATGTTCATCACCTCTGACAATATTTTTGCCAGAAAATGAACGCCTTATTCTGATTTCATAATTTTTTTCATTGTGCCTGCACTCTCCTGCGCCTTGCAATTAGAAACAATTCCTCTGCTTTTTGTGCAGACACAAATCTCCTATATCATATGATAATATACCTACATCGTAACAATCTCCGCAACCTCTTCCAATGTGGTCCCCTCAAAAAAATAACTCAAAATTTCCTCACAGGTACTCCCTTCCTCCGCCATTTTTGCCGCCGTATACTGACTCATCCCCAGCCCGTGCCCAATTCCCTTCGCAGTCACACGAATCTGATTATCCATCTCCTGCAACGTAAAGCAGGCCGATGTCAGATGATAAGTATCCCGGAATTCCTCCCCGCCGACCGTCTCCTTGCCACATCTGATTTCCATAGCGTATCCCGCGCTGTCGGTCTTCGTCACCTCCATATCAGTCCCCTGAATCATAGAAGTCGTCATCGCCCCCTCCGCTTCCACATCAGCCGGGCACTCCTTCATCACCAAATACGGATAATCCTCCGAACCAAATACTTCATTTCCAACCCGGGTCTTCCCATTACTCAATTTATGATAAGGCGTAAATGCCAAACTCCCGTTATACATCAATACCTGTCCCTTCGTCTCCTCCCATGCCGCCTTCAATTTCTCATAATTTTCCCCATATTTTCCATCCCCCCATCCGGTCTTCATCTGACTCCTTGTCCAGTATCCCTTCGTCAGTACCGTATCACTTCCCTCTTCCTGGATACTCTTGTAAATGCTTGTACGAATCAAGATCGCCTGTGCCTTCAAAGCCTCACTCCCAACCTCCGGATCGATTTCCTTCGCAAGCACACCAATCCCATACTCATCAAGCGGAAGCCTCTTCTCGCTCTCATTTCTCTTTACGGTAACATATGGACTGTTTCCGTCCTGATTCACATTGATTCCGTTTCCATTCAGAAATACCGTGATCACATATGGTAATAATAAAATAATAATCAGGAAATATCCTGCCTGTTTCAATGTTTTCTTCATAAATAGTAAAACCTCCCATAACAATGTATGAGAGGTTTTGCTGTTTTATTCTTTACTAGGATTCAATCTGTCAAATTCGCCTGCGAGCAGACGATTTGATTTCTTCTTTGTCGAATGATTCACTCCGCAGTGCGAGAGCTCACGAGCTTGCTCGTTCGCTCACGGGCTTTCGCCCTATGAAAATTCAATCTGTCAAATTCGTCTGCAAGCAGACGATTTGACATCTTTAATTTTCGCACTGCTCAACGCTTACGTGTACTTTATCTAATTTCCAGATGTCGTCTACGTATTCCTGGATGGTTCGGTCGGAGGTGAACTTGCCGCAGGATGCTGTGTTGAGGAGTGCCATTTTTGCCCATCTGTCAGTGTCGCGGTATGCTTCTTCCACGCGTTTCTGGGCATCAGCGTATGCACGGAAATCTTTCAGGATGAAGTACATATCCGGACGCTGGCTTCCCTGTGTGTTCAGAAGGGAATTGTACAGGTCGCGGAACATCTCATGATCGCCGTGAGAATAGGTTCCATCCATTAACTGGTCAACTACGCGTTTCAGTTCCCAGTCATTGAAGTAGATATCCTGCGGATTGTATCCGCCATGGTTCTCATAATTGATTACTTCATCAGAGCTGAGGCCGAAGATAAATGCATTCTCTACTCCAACTTCTTCTACGATCTCCACATTCGCTCCGTCCATCGTTCCTAAAGTCGGCGCACCATTCAGCATGAACTTCATGTTACCGGTACCGGAAGCCTCTTTGGATGCGGTGGAAATCTGCTCGCTCACGTCTGCTGCCGCAAAGATCATCTCTGCATTGGACACGCGGTAATCTTCGATAAATACCACTTTCAGTTTTCCGTTGATGCTGCGGTCATTATTTACCACATCAGCAACGGAGTTGATCAGCTTAATGATCTGCTTTGCACGGATATAACCTGCGGATGCCTTTGCACCAAAGATAAATGTTCTCGGATAGAACGGCATCTCCGGATGCTCTTTAATCTGGTTATACAGATACATTACATGCAAAATGTTCAGTAACTGACGTTTGTACTCATGGAGACGTTTTACCTGCACATCGAAAATGGATCTCGGGTCAACCTCAACTCCGTTATGCTCCAGAATGTAGGCAGCCAGACGCTCTTTATTCTTATACTTGATATCCATAAACTCAGCTCTCGCCTTCGCATCATCTGCCAACGGTTTCAGCTTAGACATCTGAGATAGGTCGGTGATCCATCCGTCCCCGATATGAGCCGTTACCCAATCAGCCAGAAGCTGATTTCCGTGAAGAAGGAATCTTCTCTGAGTAATACCATTTGTCTTATTGTTAAATTTCTCCGGCATCATCTCATAGAAATCCTTCAGCTCCTGATGCTTCAGAATCTCCGTATGCAGACGTGCCACACCATTTACAGAATAACCTGCAACGATAGCCAGATGTGCCATCTTCACTTGTCCATCGCGAAGAATTGCCATCTTGCGAACCTTCTCTTCGTTGCCCGGATACATCTGACGGATCTTCTCTACGAAACGACGGTCGATCTCCTGGATGATCTGATATACACGCGGCAGAAGTCTTGAGAACAGGTCAATCGGCCATTTCTCCAGCGCCTCAGCCATAATGGTATGGTTAGTATAAGCCACAGTCTTTGTGGTAACCTCCCATGCCTCATCCCACTCAAGGCCTTCCTCGTCGATCAAAAGACGCATCAGCTCAGCAACCGCAACGGTCGGATGAGTATCATTCATCTGAATCGTTACTTTCTCATACAGCTTACGAACATCATCATGTTTCTTCTTATATCTTGCAAGAAGTGCCTGTAAGCTTGCGGAAATGAAGAAATACTGTTGTTTCAGACGCAACTCTTTTCCTGCATAGTGGTTATCATTCGGGTACAGTACCTCGACAATATTCTTAGCAAGGTTCTCCTGCTCGATCGCTTTGTGATATTCACCGCGGTCGAACGAATCCAGATTAAACTCCGTGATCGCCTTCGCATCCCAGATACGCAGAGTATTTACCACATGGTTGCCATATCCCACGATCGGCATGTCATACGGGATTGCAAGTACAGATTCATAATTTTCCTGAATAAAGTTATTTCTCTTGGTTTTCTCGTCATATTCAATACGAATGGTTCCGCCAAAACGCACTTCTTTTGCATACTCATCACGGCGCAGCTCGAACGGATTGCCATCCTTCAGCCAGTTATCCGGAGTCTCTACCTGATATCCGTTTTTAATTTTCTGCTTGAACATACCATAACGGTAACGGATACCGCAGCCGTAAGCCGCATACCCCAGAGATGCCAAAGAATCCAGGAAACAAGCTGCCAGACGTCCCAGACCGCCATTTCCAAGAGCTGCATCCGGCTCCTGATCCTCAACCGCATTCAGGTCGATTCCCATCTCATCCAGAGCTTCCTTCACTTCATTATAAGCGGTCATGTTGATCAGGTTATTTCCCAGCGCACGTCCCATCAGGAACTCCATGGACATATAATAAACCGTCTTCGGATCTTCTTTGTCATAGGTCTTCTGCGTCTCAAGCCAGTCATCGACAATCGCCTCTTTTACCGCATAAGAAACTGCCTGAAAGATCTGCTGCGGTGTAGCCTCATCAATCTCACGACGGTAAAGAGTACGCACATTATCCTTTACTTCCTGCTTAAATGTTTCCTTTTCAAATCTTTTGCTCATCTTATACATTTTTCTTATTCCCTCCGTATCGTTGCCTAATCGTCTATCGCTCAACACCCATATTTACGGCTTCTCCGTTAATCTTCCATTCTTTTACATAACCTGCGGGCTCAGCCTTCTCAACGCTTACTGCCAGCGTCTCCCGGCCGATTTCCTCTGCAAATTTTGCAAATACAGCTTCCGCTTTCTCGCTTCCGTCATAGGTCACCTTGATCTTATCGGTCACCTCAAAATCGGCTTCTTTACGCATGGTCTGGATCTTGCTGATGATCTCCCGTACAAAACCTTCCTCCAGAAGCTCCTCCGTCAGATTCGTATCCAGAACAACGGTAATACCATAATCGCTCTCAGATACATAACCTTCCATCTGAGCCATATCAATTAACAGATCTTCTTTAAACAAAGTCACTTCCTGTCCGTTAATATCCAGTTTCAGAGAACCGTTTGCATTCAGTTCATCCATTGCCGCATTGCCGTCCAGATTGTTCAGCGCATTCTTGATACCGCCAAGCAGCTTCCCATACTTCGGTCCCACCGTCTTAAGCTGCGGTTTGAACGTATAAGAAGTAAATGCTCTCACATCGTCGGTGATTTCCATTTCCTTCACATTCAGCTCATCTGTGATAATATCCTGATAAAACTTTTCAAGCGCCGGAATTCCTTTTACAAACATTTTTCCGATCGGTTGACGGTTCTTGATATTTGCGGTATTACGGCACGCACGTCCCATAACGACTACTTTCAGCACCAGATCCATATTTTCCTCCAGCGCCTTGTCGATATGAGCCTCGTCCACTGCCGGGAAATCACACAGATGAATACTCTCCGGTGCATTCTGATCCAGGCTTCTTACCAGGTTCTGGTAAATCTCTTCTGTCATAAACGGAATCATCGGTGCAGCCACCTTAGAAACCGTAACCAGAGCGGTATAAAGAGTCATATAAGCATTGATCTTATCCTGCTCCATTCCCTTCGCCCAGAAACGTTCACGGCTCCGTCTTACATACCAGTTACTCATATCATCCACGAAATCCTGAAGCGCTCTTGCGGCCTCCGGAATCCGGTAATTACCCAGATTATCATCTACTTCCTTAACCAGTGTATTCAGTTTAGAAAGCAGCCACTTATCCATAACGGACAATTTCTCATAATCCAGCGTATATTTGGTTGCGTCAAATTCATCAATATTCGCATACAGTACAAAGAATGCGTAGGTATTCCAAAGTGTACCCATGAACTTTCTCTGTCCTTCCACAACCGCCTTGCCATGGAAACGGTTCGGCAGCCACGGTGCACTGTTCACATAGAAATACCACCGGATCGCATCTGCTCCGTAGGTCTCAAGAGCCTCGAACGGATCAACCGCGTTTCCTTTTGACTTGCTCATCTTCTGTCCGTTTTCATCCTGCACATGCCCCAGAACGATAACATTCTTATACGGCGCTTTATTGAAGATCAAAGTAGAGATCGCAAGCAAAGAATAGAACCATCCGCGTGTCTGGTCTACCGCCTCGGAAATAAAGTTCGCCGGGAACTGCTGTTCAAATAATTCCTGATTTTCAAACGGATAATGATGCTGTGCAAACGGCATAGAACCACTGTCAAACCAGCAGTCAATCACCTCCGGTACACGGTGCATCGGCTTTCCGCATTTCGGACAACGGATCGTAACCTCATCGATATACGGACGATGAAGTTCAATGTTATCCGGACAGTTATCAGACATAGATTTCAGTTCCTCGATACTTCCGATGGAATGCTGATGTCCGCACTCACACTCCCAGATATTTAAAGGAGTTCCCCAGTAACGGTTACGGCTGATACCCCAGTCCTGAACATTTTCCAGCCAGTCTCCGAAACGTCCCTTACCAATACTTTCCGGAATCCAGTTGATTGTATTATTATTTGCGATCAAATCCTCTTTCACATCAGTCATCTTGATGAACCAGGACTCTCTTGCATAGTAGATCAGCGGAGTATCACATCTCCAGCAGTGCGGATAACTGTGCTCAAACTTCGGAGCATCAAACAGAAGCTGACGGCTCTCCAGATCCTTTAATACCTCCGGATCAGCCTTCTTCACGAATAATCCCGCAAATGGAGTGGTCTCTCCCATATTTCCCTTCTCATTAACGAGCTGTACGAACGGGAAATCGTATTTACGTCCAACCTTCGCGTCATCCTCACCAAATGCCGGCGCAATATGAACCACACCGGTACCGTCTGTCAGAGTTACATAGGTGTCACATACAACATAGAAACATTTCTTATGCTGTTTTTCGGCGCATTCATACGCACACTGATAAAGCGGCTCATATTCTTTATATTCCAGATCTTTTCCTTTATAGGTTTCCAGAACCTCATACGCTGCCTTTCCGTCTTCCGCAAGCTTTCCAAGCACCGTATCCAGAAGTGCGGATGCCATATAATACGTATATCCATCTACACATTTTACCTTTGCATACTCCTCCTGCGGATTCACACAAAGACCGATATTGGACGGCAATGTCCATGGTGTGGTGGTCCATGCCAGGATATAAGCGTCCTCATCCTTCACCTTAAACCGAACGATGGCAGAGCGCTCTTTGACATCCTTGTATCCCTGTGCCACTTCCTGAGCAGACAGCGGCGTACCGCATCTCGGGCAGTAAGGTACGATCTTGAACCCTTTATAAAGCAGGCCCTTTTCCCAGATCTTCTTCAGCGCCCACCACTCGGACTCAATAAAATTGTTATCATAAGTTACATAAGGATGCTCCATATCTGCCCAGAAACCTACGGTGCTTGAGAAATCCTCCCACATTCCTTTATATTTCCAGACACTCTCCTTACACTTGTCAATGAACGGCTCCAGACCGTATTCCTCGATCTGCTCCTTTCCGTCAAGCCCCAGAGCTCTCTCTACTTCCAGCTCCACCGGCAGTCCATGGGTATCCCATCCTGCCTTTCTCGGCACCATATACCCTTTCATGGTGCGGTATCTCGGAATCATATCCTTAATAACACGCGTCAGAACATGACCGATATGAGGCTTTCCATTTGCCGTCGGAGGTCCGTCGTAGAAGGTATAAGTCTCCCCTTCCTTGCGGTTCTCCATACTCTTTTCAAAAATATGATTCTCTTCCCAGAACTTCTCTGTCGCTTTCTCACGGTCTACAAATTTCAGATCCGTAGAAACTTTCTTATACATCGACATGGCTGTACTCCTTTCCATTGTGTTTCCTGCCTGCAAATTCTTTCATCTTTTTTAATACTCCGGCAGAAAATTCCCCAGTCTTACCTTACAATTATTCCACGTCTGCCGCAGTACGTCGCTTAAAAGCTTACTGCTCATCACCATCGTGGATATTCCACATGACCATATCCGATTTGGCAGATAAACAAACCTTCTAATAAAATAAAAAACTCCCGTCCGTAAAAGGACGAAAGCCTAGCATCTTCGTTTAACCACCTGTTACTGCATACCATCATATGAGTTCCCTATAACGGGGGAAGGGCCGTCAGAATCTAATCATCGCAGCTTCGGTAAAACCGATTCAATATTCAAGCATCACACACCACGACTTTCAACATCTGCAACTCGGAAGTGATATTCGTCTATATCCTACTCGCACCGGACTCCCACCATCGCCGGCTCGCTTAATCTTTCAAATATAGCTACTGTCTCCGTCAAAGTCTTTTCTTATTCTTTGCTATTATAATAAAGAAACCCTTGATTCGTCAAGGGTTTCTTGGATTTTCGGTGATTTGACGGAATTCCTGTCAGGTTTTTCGTCATTATTCAGATAGAATTCACCCGCTTTTATTCTTCTCTTCTTCTCTTTCTCTGCCTTCTCATCTTTCGGCGTCTCAGCCTTTCTCTACGTCGCTTTCTCCGAACAAAAAATGCAATTACCAGCCAGATAATTACAAGTCCTATCAGCACTCCAAATCCTTTCAATACCAAATACACCCATGACGGAATGCTTTCCTTCACTTTCTCTACGACATTTTCGGCCGTTTTCTTCGATTGATCTTCATTCTTCTCCAATACTTCCGGGGCATTTTTCTTCAAATATTCCTCACTGAATGCGATCTTCACACTTCCCACCGGATTTCCTTCATAGGTATAAACTGCCGTCCCTGACGAAGCGTCATCTCCATCCGGAACCAATTCCATCTGAAGGCTTTCAAAGTCAATTCCTGGCGGAAGCACTACATAAGCACCGCCCTCCATACTTTTAATATCTTCCGATTTTTCTTTTCCCGCAATTTCTACTTTCTGAAAATTATCATAACCATAATCCAAAAGACTCTTTGTATCCGGATAGACATTACGGCCATGTGTCTTTAGCACTACGCAGACTAGCTTCATGTTACCGTCATCCGCGCAGGTTACCAGCGTATTCAACGCATTCTCCGTATATCCTGTTTTCCCCGCTGTAACCCGGGAATCATAATTCTCACACCAGTCATAAAACATCTGATGCTTCTGCTGGAACACCCTTTCTTCCGAAACCAGATTGGTAGCCGGAATCCGATATTCTTTTGTCTGGGAAATTTCCGAAAATTCCGGATGGTTTAAAAACAGTTCGCGTGAGATCAACGCCATATCCCGGGCTGTCGTATAATGATCCGGGTCCTGAAGTCCATTCGTATTTACAAAATGTGAATTCACAGCTCCCAGTTCTTTCGCCCTTATATTCATTTGCTCAATGAACCAATCATATCCTTCTCCGGTATTTGCACCAATCGCATATGCCACTTCATTTGCCGAAGCCAAAAGAAGTGCATGAAGCGCATCATTCAGCGTAATTTCTTCCCCGGGAGTCATGCCAATGTGTGCATCCCCATACTCCAAAAAATCAATGCATTCCTGCGTAATAGTAATCTTATCCTCTACATTTCCATTTTCCAGGGCGACAAGCGCAGTCAAAATCTTGGTAATACTGGCGGGATAAGCTTTTCCATCTATATTCTTGGCAAACAGAATCGCACCACTTTTGGCATCCATCACAATTCCGGCTTCTCCATATGTCTGCGGTCCCTTTGGCCAACCTGTCAGCTCATTGGACTCTACCTTCATCTCATAAGCTTTCTTTGTATTTTCTTCCTCTTCACTCGTCTCTTTTGGAACAGGCGCTGCCGTCATATCGAAAGGTTCTTCGTCTGCAGCCTTTACCGTCCATACCGGAAACCCTGCTGCAACGAAAATAACTGCCAGAATCCCTGCCAGCCATCTCACTTTATTTTTCATCATCGTCCTCCCTATATCAGGAAAATATATTCTATTTTACCATGAATGTAATCTTTAGCCAAGGACCAACCTAGAAAAAGCCCACATAACCGAGATGACAGTCCGCCAAACTGTCACTCAGGTATATTTACAATCTAAAAAAGTCGGCATAAAATCCATTACACCGACTTTAATTACTAAACTCAAACTTCGCACATAGATTTAGCCTATGCACCTTGAAAATTCAATATCTGGCAGTTATTCAGTTATCAAAATCCAGTTGCTACGCTGCTTGAAGCTGCGTTTTCAGGATAGCTGGAAT
>Ga0129308_1001620_pt1 | contig 22507 bp, 13 predicted proteins | sample L827metagenome_FD_94440 | JGI IMG/M metagenome (GOLD analysis project Ga0129308, IMG submission 94440) | Ring-tailed lemur group fecal microbial communities from Wisconsin, USA - L827 metagenome | ecosystem: Host-associated > Mammals > Digestive system > Large intestine > Fecal | place: USA... | reverse complement strand
ATTCAAAAATAGGGATAAAACAAAAACGAACCGCCATAAAAGGGTATGACGGCATTTTTTGTACAAAAAATCATGAGTTTTTTTTTGCACAGGCAGGTGAATTATTGCATATCTTTGCTTTTTATGAGATAATTCAATGATGTAAATTAGGGAAATAATGTACATAAAAATATTATTTGTCAGCTTTCTGGGAGGATATATGGACTCATTACAGCTGCTGCATGGATTGAAAGCGCGCGACGACGAGGCGTTTCGAATGATGGTGCTTACTTATGGCAGACCTGTTTACGAACGGCTTTTAGCCAGGTCGGGAAACAAAGAGCTGGCAAAGGAGGCGCTGAAAACCGCCCTTATAGATATGTACTCCACGGTAAGCGCAGCGGACAGCAGCGATCCGCTGGAGGCATTGCTGTACCGCAGGGCGGAGCGGGTTCAGGAGGAAATGCTGTGCAAGCCCTGCGAGCAAATGTTTTTTAATGCGTTTCAGGCAACATCGGTATCCGGTGAAAAATTAATACCGGTACAGAAGACGGCTGCTTTTGAACCCGGTGTTCCCGCGGACCATGATGCGGCAGTACCTGCGCCGGAGCCGGCAGGGGAAGATGCCCCCGCGCCATCCCGGCCCCCCACCGCGTCTCAGGATGCTTTGCCAAAGCGATGCCTGAGAACCGGGGTTGCTGCGGCGTTTCTTTCAGCCGGCATATTGTGTATGCTGTGGGTGATAGCGGGGCTGCTCATGGATATGGGGCTGATACCGTCTTTCGACCTGGGGTATTCGTGGTTTAACCTGCATATTGCCCCGTGGTTCTGATAAGCGGAAAGGACAGGCTTCAATGAAAATGAACCGAGGCATTCTTGCTCTTGCCATATTGCTCATAATGCTTGCCATGATAACGGGCGGGCTGTTTCTGCTTCGTCCTGCTATCCTGGACTTAAAGCGGGAGCAGAGCGAAGATGCGATAATAACAATGATAGAAGACGGCCAGACCACCATTGCCGATGTGGATATCCCTGAGATAGAGGGAGAGGAGACCGAGTTTTTCGATGAAGACGAGGTGGGCTTCCAGACAGAAACCCCGACAGAGTCTGCAGATGACGGGGAAGAAGCTGCTCCGCTTGTTGGCTACGGAACCGTAAGCATACCGGATATAGACCTTAAGATGGCCCTGATGCACGGCGCGGACAGACGCTCCCTCAGGGGAGGCGCCGGCTGGCTGCCCTCCTCGGCAGAGATGGGTGCGGCGGGCAACTGTGTAGTATTTGGCCACCGCATGAAGAAATACGGCCGCCACTTCAACCGCCTTGATGAGCTGAAGCCGGGCGCCGCCGTAACACTTACGGGCGCCGACGGCAGTGCCTTTACCTATGTAGTCACAGGCACAGAGATTATACTTCCCGAGGAACTTATGGATACGCTGAGCGCCCATACCGAAGGATTCAACCTTACCCTTGTAACCTGCACGCCTACCGGCGTCGGCAGCCACAGGCTGCTGGTGTATGCCGCACTGCAACAGTAAACCAACTCAGGAGGGCTTCTAATATGAAAATAAGGAATTATAAGCGGGTGTTGTCAATGCTCCTGGTCGTTTCCATGCTGATCGGACAGTTTATGGTAAGCACCGCAATGGCTGCAAATGAGACCGTAATCATCGACGACAGCAGCGACAATATAATAACCGTGGAGCCTACGGCAACGGCGGAACCCTCCGCTCCCATAGAGACTGCTGCGCCCACGGCTTCTCCCGGCGAACTTCCCGTGCCCACTGAGGACGGCGGCCTGGGGCAGGCCCAGGAAAGCCCCGCGCCTGTTACCGGCGGCGAGGCAAGCCCAACGCCGGCCGCAAGCGACAGCGGAGCAAGTCCGGCCCCTTCCGCCGGCCCCGTCACCATAAACCCTGATACCGGAGAGGCGGTGCTTGCCCAGCAGCAGACGGTTCCGGGCACACCGGCACTTCTTGCCGCGGCGGAAAACGGCGGACTCAGCATAAAAATAACGTCGTCCCAGACGTCGGTAAACGACGGCGACAGCTATACCTTTACCGTGTCAATTGCGGACAGCGACCTGGTGCTTGAGCCAAATATAGTGCCCGGCAATAAACTGACCATACAGCTTCCGGAGTTTTTAACCGCTGCGGATATGGATGCTGTGCTGAAAGACTGCTTCGCCTATTTTGAAAAAGATTATACCTATGATCCCGGCAGTCATTCTCTTGTCCTCACGTTTAAAGAAAACAGCAGCGGCACCTGGGCGAACATACAGTTCAGCATTACCATGCAGGTGAATACCATAGGCTACGACGGCAACGGGGAAAGCAAGGTTGAAATAAGCCTTGGCGAAACGGTTGAGAGTGAAATCGGCGTAAGCGTAGGGACCGGAACAGGCACCGGCGAACCCCAGGAAAAGCCGTATCTTCAAAAAAGCATCTGGAGCAACAAAACCCAGTCACAGAATGGCTTAGAGGGCAGCTATGTAATGAAAGATCCTGATGCCCCTATCGGCTACGCTGTTGCCTTCGGTGTGAACAGCGATTATACGGGCAGTGTAACCCTTACCGATAACATGAGCGGCGGCAACCTTACCCTGTGCGATGTGGGCGGGAATACGGGCGCAGCTCTGGCCAGCTGCATAAGCCTGTTTATTGACGGCACGAAGCTTACCGGGACGGATAGCGGCGGCAGCCTGGTCTTTACCGGTACCACGCTGGGCACCGTCACTATAACGAAAGGATCGACGGGCTTTTCCGTCACCTGCACAGACAATACAAATATAGAACAGCCGCCGGTAATTGTGGACGTGGTTGTAAGATACCATGCCCTAGTTACAGGAGACGCAAACGATATAACCAATGCCGTTTCGCTGTCGATTGATAATACCTATAATGATAGTAACTCCCAAACCATACGCCGCTATGACAACGAGGGGCTGGTGGTCAACAAGCAGGTACTCTCCGGCGGCGAAGGCAAGGGCGTAATAGACATCGACGAAGCCAATAATGAAGTTACTTTCCGCATAGTGCTTACACAGTACGGTACGGGAAGCATTTACAAGAACGGCGAAACCATAACCTTTGACAAGCTGGAGGACTGCTTCAGCTTCGATTCCCAAAAGGTTACTGTTCACGACGGCGCGCCCTTTAAGCTGGAGCCGGACACGCAGGATGGGCAAAAGATAAATATAGTCAAGGTGGGCGACGCGGCAATTCCTACAGGCATATACACCATAGACTTTACGGTGACCGTAGACCCAGCTAAGCTTCAGCCCGGCGAGCAGGCCGAGAACACCGTCGGCAACACGGTATGGATCCGCCGCAAGGCAAAGCTGACGATAAACAAGACCTGGACGGGCGAAAATAATAGGGGAAGTGGCGCAAGGTTTGAACTGCTGAACGGCAGCAGCGTAATTTCCAACACCGGCGCATATTCCGCGGGCGAAAGCTTTACGCTGTATATTCAGGCGGATAAGCTGAACTTTGGAACCCACAGCTATACTCTGCGGGAAACCGTGGACGAAAACAGCGAATACGTTGCGGCCAAGGACATGACGGTGGTTATAAACCGGGAGCAGGACACCGGCAAGGTAACCATAATCTCCATAGACGATCAACCGTATGGTTCCGGCGTGGCATCCACGACCGTTACAAACGTTCCGGATTCCGGCGTTGGCTCGCTGACCTTCAAGAAATATGGAGACAGCGAGGCGGAAGCCAACCTTATCGGCGGTGGTGAATATCAGCTGTACAGGGTTGTGGAAGGCGGCAATGACAAAGCGGTTGAGAGCCCTTTCAGCACCGTAAACGGAATAAAGACCTTTAATAACCTTCCATACGGTACCTATTATGTTCAGGAAATCACTGCGCCGGCGGGGTATCTGATTCAGGGCGAGGAAACTACGGATAAGGTAACGCTGCTGAAAACCGAACCGCACAAGACCGTTTCCCTGGTGAACAAGAGGTTTGAAGACGGCAAAATCACGATCAAAAAGACGGACGAAAATGACATCGCGCTGCCGGGCGTAATCTTTACTCTGACGGCTGGCGGACAGACGATATCCGAGGTAACCGGCGCAGACGGCGTTGCCGAGTTTGAAGACCTCGCTGCCGGTACGTATACGGTTACCGAAACGCTGCCCTATGGTTATTCCGGCTTTGCCGGCCCGATTGTTGTAACGATAGATGCAACCGGTACCGTAGTATCCATAGAAGGTGCGGCGGGGGCTACCGCCATAGGAAGCGATATAACTATTTCCTGGAAAAACATCCGGCAGTTCGGGTCCATTAAGGTTACAAAAACTGGCAAGGGTGGTGCGCTGCTTCAGGGCGCCGAGTTTGCGCTGTACGAGAGCGACGGAACTACGCAGGTTGGAGATCCTGAAACTACCAATGCGGACGGCGTGGCGGAATTCACCGGGCTTCCCTACGGCGACTACATACTGAAAGAGACTGCCGCCCCTGCGGGATATGTGCTATCTGCCCAACTGAGCGCCGGTGTAACGGTCAAGGTTGATTCTGCAGCTGCCGTAACGCTGACCTATTCAAACGACACCCGAAAGGGCAGCATTGAAATAACCAAAAAAGCCGCAGAAAGCAGCGCACCTCTTCCCGGCGCCACCTTCGGGCTGTACAGCGACGCGGCGGCAACGCAGGAGATAATCCGAAAAACCACCGGTACGGACGGCAAGGTAGTATTCGATGGCCTTGAAGCGGGTACATACTACGTTAAAGAAACAAACGCACCTGCGGGATATGTGCCGGATGCCGAGGTTCATGCCTTTACAATAGGCGGCGATGCTGCCGAAGCCGAATGGAAATATGAAGCGGCTATCGAAAACAGTCTCAGGCGCTACAAGCTGAAGCTGGTGAAGACCGACGAAACCGGCTTAAAGCCCCTTTCCGGCGCGGAGTTTGAGCTTACCGGAAACGGCGTCAAGCAAACCCAAAAAAGCGGCACAGACGGCGCTGTGGTATTTGAAGGCCTGCCCTTCGGCACGTATACAATAACCGAAATCGTGGCTCCTCCGGGCTATGCGCTGGCGGCGCCCGTAACCGTTACAATAGGCAGCGGCAACACCCCGGCGGAGTATACCGAGGATTATGTTGTGGATGCGGGGCAAGTGAGGGATACCCGCACTGAGCTCACCGTATTGAAGTGGGATGACAACGGCACCACCCCGCTTTCTGGCGCAACCTTCAGAATAATGGCCGGGGATAAATACGTTATCGCCGCCGGCAGCGAGGGAAAGTATACGTACAGCGGACTTTCGGACTCCGCAGCTGACGCCACTCAGTTCGTAACAGGCGGCAGCGGCACTTTCATTCTCGAATACATTCCCATGGGCCGGTATACCCTTGAGGAAACAGCGGCCCCGGACGGATATATCATTGCAACGGACAGCGAGAATTTCATTATTGATGATCCCAAAACCAGCGTATCCGTCAAGAATACCCGCATTAAGGCAGCCCTTAAGCTGGTCAAGTCGGATTCAAACGGCAAGCTGCTGGAGGGCGTAAGCTTTGTCATGCGGGACAGCGCCACGGGTAAGTTCGTCGTCGCCAGCGGCAGCGACGGGGTATATGCCTATACCGGCCTTGGCGAAGAGGGAACCGAGCTTACCACCGACAGCCGGGGCGAAATAAAGCTGGACGGCCTGCTTTGGGGCACTTATTATCTGGATGAGACGGTTACTCCCGAAGGTCTGGTGCCGGAACAGGATATACCTGTTGTAGTGACTGCGACTAAGCACAATACCACTATCGCCTTGCCTGTGGTAAATGAGCTGAAGCTGGGCGAAATCAGCTTTGTCAAGCAGAACGGCGGCGGAGGCGTGCTTTCCGGTGCAGTATTCAGCTGGAGCTTGTTGAAGGCACGGGCAACAGCTATTCTGTGAGCCGGCCTCTTTATGCCGTATCAGATGCTGAGGGCAAGGTCAGCTTTACCCAGATTCCATACGGCGTGTACAAGCTTACCGAGTATCTGGCCCCGGCCGGCTATGAACTGAGCAAGGATGTGCGGTACGTAAGCGTAGGCGGTGCAGCTGCCACCGAGGAAATTGAGCTCACGGCCAACCCCGGTGCGCCCTGGGTAAACGATACAACCCACAGGGAGGTTACCGTTAAAAAGGTGAGCGCGGACGGAAAGACGGAACTTTCCGGCGCCGTGTTTGAAGTGCTGGACAAGGATCAGCAGAGCATAGGCGAGGAAGGCATATTCATTTACGTAAACAAAGGTGAAACCAATACGGTACAGTTGCCCCTCGGCGTATACTACCTGAAAGAAACCAAAGCGCCGGACAATTATGTTCTGAATGAAACTCCCATACGCTTTGTGGTGACCGCAGAGGGCCCAAACGAAATAGTGGTAAAGAATGTCCCCTATACCGGCTCCCTTACAATAACGAAAAAGGACGCGGAAGATGGTGAAAAGTTCCTTTCCGGCGCTGAATTCAAGGTATACGAGCAAAACGATTATGAGACAAACGGAACAGATGCGACCGCGCTTTATACCGTTACCACCAATTCGGACGGGAAGGTTACGCTGACCGGCATACCCTTTGGCGACTATGCGGTAAGAGAAACCATGGCTCCCGCCGGCTATGAGCTCTCGGACGAGATTAAGTATTTCAGCATCACAAATGCCGGCGAGGGCGGCAGCGCAAGCACAGAGCTTACCTTTGAAAACCAAAAGAGCAGGTATGCGCTGGGCATAACGAAGGTGGACATAAATACAAGGCAGCTTCTTTCCGGGGCAAAGTTTGCCGTATCCGGCAACGGTTTCTATGTGGAGGTCGCCGTGGGAGAAGACGGTACGGCCACGGTGGAGGTTCCCGTCATGGGCGTCTATTACATAACTGAAATCGCTGCGCCAAACGGATATACAATCGATCCCAAATCCTATTCCGTGAAGGTAACCGGCCATACGGCGGTGGGAGAGAAGATTGCCGCACAGTTCGTATCGGAGGATTATCCCACCGCCGTTAAGCTGAAAAAGGTGGATGAAAAGGGAGAGTTACTTGCCGGCGCCAGGTTCAGCCTTTATGGCCTTGACAGCGGGGAGGAGCAGCCTGTTGCCCTGAGCGGCAGCAATGGGGCGTACGCTTACTCTGCCGGAGGCGGCGTGACAGAAATTGAAATTCCCGAAGACGGCGTTGAAATACTCGGCTTGCCGGCCGGCAGCTATTTGCTGCGGGAGACCGATGCGCCTGATGGCTATATGGTGCTGGGCGATATACCCTTCAGCGTTGACCCCGGCCGTTACGATGAGGCGTTGGAGCTGACTGCGGAGAATATGCCCCATCAAAAGGGCGTTGCAGTATGCAAGGAGGACAAAAACGGCGTGCGCCTTGCGGGAGCGGAGTTTGGCCTGTATACTGTGGGCGGCACCGATCCCGTTGAGACCGCGGTTACCTCTGCCGCAGGATATGCCGTATTTACCGGCCTTACCGTCGGCGAATACTTCATTAAGGAAATTTCTGCGCCCGCAGGCTATACGGCCATAAATACCGAATATAAGTTTTCCATAGACGGCGAGGGCGTCCTTACGGGCGGGAACTTTGTTCAGCTCGAAGGGGAAGCTTTCTTCGTGCTCACTGTAAAGAACGACCCCGTAGAGCACAGCTTCAGGCTTTGCAAGGTCAGCGCGGCAAGCGATAACCTGACGCTTTCCGGTGCGGAATTCCGCATTATAGGTGAGGGCGTGAACCGTATATTTGTCACAGGGGAGGATGGCCTTACCGAAAACATAAGCTTGCCTATCGGCGAATATACCCTGACAGAGCAGAAGGCCCCTGCGGGCTATGTGGCGGACGGTACCGGGAGACATATACAGGTCACGACAGAGGGCGTGTATATTGACGGAATACTGCTTACAGACGAAGCGCCCGCCTATACGGTAAAGAACACGCCTCAGAGCTTCCGCCTGCGCATAGTCAAGCAGGACAAGGACAGCGGCATACCCCTTTCCGGCGTTGCTTTCAGCGTGACCGGGGCGGACGGCGAAAAGCACTCTCTTGTTACGGACGACCATGGAATGACCGAGACGATTTCACTTGCACCGGGCAAATACGCCGTGAGCGAGACCATTGCTGCGGCGGGCTATAATCTGCCTCTTACCGGATGGAGCTTTACGGTTTCAGAGGGCGCGGCAATGCAGGCAACCGGTGTTGAGGGGGCTGAAAAGTTTACGTTTGAAGGCGGATTGCTTACAGTTTGGCTGGCAAACGAGATGGTTGCCGGCAGCCTGAAGATATACAAGTTCGACGCCGATGACAAGGATGCGGCCCTTGAGGGCGCCAAGTTCGAGGTATTTGACAGCGAGAGCAAAAAGATACGCTTTGCCCTGAATAACGGAATTTACACCGTGTCCGATGCAACGGGGGCGGAGGAACGGCTTGTAACCAACGCAATGGGCATTGTGCTGCTGCAAAACCTGCCCTTCGGCGAGTATACCGTGAAGGAAGTGGAAGCGCCTGAGGGCTATGCCGTGAGTACGGAGGACAGTATCATAAAGCTTACCCGGCAGAGCGAGACATTGGCGCTGGAGGTCTCCAACAAAAGGATACTCCGCACCGTAACTGTGCTCAAACAGAGCGCCGGAGAGGAGCCTCAGGCGCTGGTCGGGGCGACGTTTGCCCTGTACTCAACTGCGGACGGCAGCAGAACCTTTATTTCCGAGGCTACTACCGGCTATGACGGCAAGGCGCGCTTTGCCGTGCCCTACGGAAGCTATATAATCGTGGAAACAAGGGCGCCGGAGGGCTATGAACTGAGCGGCAGGGAGCCTGCCGAGTTTATAATAGACGGAAGTACTGCTGACGGCCAGGAGTTCCTCTATACTTTCTCAAACGAGGAAAGCCGCTATGCCATAGAAATATACAAGCACGATGCCGATGATGACGGCAAGGCGCTTGCGGGGGCCGAGTTCGCGGTTACCGACAGCAGGGGCTTTACAAAAACCGTTACCACCGGGGCGGATGGCAGGGCGGTGCTGGAGGGTGTCGCATATGACGACTACACCATCAGGGAGATAAAGGCGCCCAAGGGCTACCGAATCAGTGAGGAGACCTACAATATATCGCGCCGGGATCTGGTGCATGGCAAAGCCGTGGAGATAAGGGTGCCAAACAACTATATACTTGGCACGGTCAAGCTCAAAAAGGCGGACCATGAGGATCCTGCAAAGACGCTTGACGGCGCCGAGTTTATCCTTACGGATGAGCTGGGCAACAAGGTCAGGTGGGATGTTGAGGGCAATACCTATACACTGAATTCAAATGGCGGCACCGAGACTATAACCGCAGGCAGCGTTATCCTGGAAAAGCTCCCGGAGGGCAAGTATACCCTTACCGAGACAAAGGCTCCCGCGGGATATGTACCGCTGGACGAGGCGAGAGAGTTTTCCATTACGGCGGAAAATGCAGACGCGGGCCTGGAGATAGCTGTGGAGAACCTGCTAAGGCGCACCGCGGTAGGCATAATAAAAATAGACGAAGCTCAGCATGAGCTGCGCCTGAGCGGCGCTGAGTTTACTCTGTACCGCCTTAAGGATGGCAAGGAGGACGGTCAGGTTTCCGTTGCCGTCACAAACCACAACGGCATAGCCACCTTTACCGACCTTACCATGGGCTTGTACCGACTGAAGGAGACGAAGGCGCCGGATGGCTATAAGCTTTGGGATAACCCCCTAGACTTCCAGGTGGACGAATACGGCAAGGTAAAGGTCGGAAGCCAGGGTACTGCGCTTCCCGAGGTAGGTCTGGTGTATACTGCCAGCGTTACAAACAAGGCTATTACAAAGGAGGTTACACTGAAGAAAGTTTCCGCCGTGGACGGCGCGGCTCTTCCCGGAGCTACCTTCCGATTTACCGGCGACAAGACCTACGATATCACCACCGGAGCTGACGGCACCGCAAAGGTGACTTTGACCTACGGAAGCTATATACTGCAGGAAATCATTGCGCCTGACGGCTATGTGCTGGATGATGCCAGGACGGCGGTGGTTGTGGACAGCTCGGGAATAAAGGTAAATGGCAAGGCTCAAGCCGGTCTTACCGTCACCATAAAGAACAACCCGGTGGAATACGGCGTTATTCTGCACAAGCAGGATTCCGTAAGCGGCAAGGCATTGGGCGGAGCTTCATTCGTTATTACCGGGGGCAAGACTTATACCCTTACAACTAATTCGGCGGGAAATACCGCTACGGTTTATCTCGCGCCCGGAACCTATGCGATATCTGAAACCCGGGTGCCTGACGGCTATGCTCGGCCGCTAAACGGCTGGACCCTTACGGTAAGGGAGGACGGACGCATGACGGTATCAGGAGGCGGCGCAAGCATTGCTTTCGCCTGCGGAATTACAATGATTGCCGTAGAAAACACACCCAACACTTCCGTTCCTTTGCCCGGCCCTTCGTCCGACGACATTGCCAAAACAGGCCAGGGCGGCAACAGTGGACAGCTCCTTTGCGGTGCGTCGCTTATGCTGCTGTCCTTTGCGGGAATGCTTTTGCTGGTGCTTGGCAAAAAACGGGACGGACAGTACATAGAAATATAGCTCATATCGGGGGCGCTGCCATGGCTTTGTGGCAGCGCCTTTTTGTACAACGAAAACCACCGGCAGTGCCGGTGGTTCAGTCTGTCGAAAAAGCTCAGCTACGGCTGGGTTTTTTCTTGCAACTGTGGCAAAATAAAGAAGGGTGATGCAAAATGTTGGAACGCAGGAGAATGGATCGAGATGCGATCGAGATCGTAGGAATAGACAGTCTGGTTTCTCAAGAGCATCTTCTGCGAAAAATAGACGCGGCAGTGAATTTTGAGAGGCTTTACGAAATGGTGGAGCCGCTGTACTGCGAGGATGACGGACGTCCAAGCATCGCCCCGGTGGTACTGTTTAAAATGGTTCTGGTCCAGCATGCCTTTTTTGCCAGCTTCTTTGCCGCCGCAAATGCGTCATCGTTCTTTACCGGGACACTTCATCGTACACCTTCGTATTCAGCACATCCGGCACAAAACCGGCGCCAATACCCTGAATCTTATGGGAACCGCTTCGTCCTTCCGAAAGAACCGGAGAATCCTCAGGCTCCACATGAACAACTTCCACCAGAGGAGTGTTGCCGATTAACCCCAGGGTCCCTTTATAAATGTTTGCCATGATGTTTTTCCTCCTTACTGGATCGCTGCAAATCCGTTTTCCAGATCTGCGATAATATCATCAATATGCTCCGTACCGATGGACAGGCGAATGGTACTGGGGGTAATGCCCTGGTCAGCCAATTCCGCTTCGCTCAGCTGGCTGTGGGTGGTGGTAGCCGGATGAATCACCAGCGACTTCACATCTGCTACATTGGCAAGCAGAGAGAAGATCTTCAGATTATCGATAAACTTCCATGCGGCTTCCTGCCCACCCTTGATCTCAAAGGTGAAGATGGATGCCCCGCCATTGGGGCGGTTGAAGCCTTCAATGGCGTTGGTCGTGTAGATCAGCCGTCGAACCTCCTGCGGGTACTTGAAGTAGGTGCTCAGGTTGGGCCAATTATCCCGCCAAGGCTGGGATATCTTCGGATATTTCTTGTCCCAGCGGTCGGAAAACACATCCAAAGCGTTCAAGGCGGAGGGCTCGTCTATTGCGGCGTAGACGGCTTTCAAGTCGACCATGAGCGCTTTGAGATCCTTGTAGGATACATATTTGCTGGAATTGCGCAGCTGATGAATGATACAGTTTTGTATCTCCGTGCGGGGATATACCGCCTCAATGGCGGCAGAAAAGCCGGTCAGGTTATCCGTGCAGGCAATAAAGATATCCTCTACGCCGCGGTTCTTGAGCCCATTGAGCACCGTTGCCCAGAATTTCGCACTTTCGTTTTCGCCGACCCACATGCCAAGGACGTCCTTCTTGCCGCCCAGATCAATACCGATTGCGATATAGACAGCTTTCTTGACGATCTGGCCTTCACTTCGCACATGGTAATGGATCGCATCCAGAAACACCACAGCATATACTGTCTCCAGAGGACGTTGCTGCCATTCCTTTGCTACGGGCAGTATCTTATCCGTGATGCGGCTGATCGTTGTGTCCGAAACCTCAATGCCATAGATGTCCTGAATGTGGGCTTCAATATCCCCGGTGGTCATGCCCTTAGCGTACATCGAGATAATCTTTTCCTCAATGTCCTGACTGACGCTCGTTTGATTCTTTTTCAATAGCTTCGGTTCAAATTCGCCCTTGCGGTCACGGGGAACGGATATGCCTACATCGCCGTAACTGGTGCGCAGTGTCTTGTTGCTGTGACCGTTTCGGCTGTTATCCGTATCCTTGTTTTTGTAGTCATATTTGCTGTAACCCAGCTCGTCATCCAGTTCTGCTTCAAGGCCATTCTCCATGAACTCAGCGATTGTTTCCTTGAACAAGTCCTGAATGTCGTCCATGCTGCTGATTCCGCTTGTTTGCAGCAGCTCACGGATCTTCGCGCGCCGTTCGTTTTCTTCCGGGGTTCGATTCCTTCTTGCCATATGTGTTTCCCTCCATTATGGTGCTCTCATTCTACACCTTTTTGAGGTTTACACATAATTTGGGATTGTCTCGAGTTTTTCGTGCCTGCATCCGTACAGTAAACTTGTCCAAATATCAGAGCATACACAAGCCAAGTGTTTTAGCCCATCGGAACAGGAACCATCTTTTTCTGCGTTCTATCTATAAAAAAACCTTCTGTAGGAATCTCTATGCCAGATGTTAGCTTATTCCATTGTCCCAACAGAAAGCCCCAATTATGCTCAATGTCCCTTTGGGCCTGCTTAGCAATTCTACTAGGTAATTTCCCCGCCAATATAGATAAGTCGTCCAAGCTGATAGATGCGGTATACCCACCATACTCAATATGTACATGAGCTCTTCCCGGGTGGTTTGATTCATTTGTTCTAATGATGTATTTTATCCCGTCTAACTCTCCCACACACGCACCTCCAGGAATTGAAGTTTCCCAATAAAGGCAAATACGTCCATTAATCTGATCAAGATAATTCAAGAGCAAAAAGAGATTGGCTTGCGGATTGCTAAATGATAAGTACTCACCATCATTAATAATTGTAAACCTGTATATGAGTAATTCATCATCATAGGGATTTTTATTCGGAAGCTCTGCTTTTCTTCGCAAGTACTTCAGCATATCGATGACTTTTGTCATATCATTATAGTGGTAGGGAAATGTTGATTCTAGAAATTTCACTAATCTTTCTCCGATTAACAATCGATCATCAACAAAGTATTGAAAACTGATTTCTAATTTGCCCATTTCCGCAATCCCATCCTTACTTAGCACAATACAATCTTGCTTAGATCTTCTATAAGTACACCAAACACAATTGACTTAATTATATTAGTATACCACACATATATGAATGATTTCAAATAAAGAGTTTTGCCAACAATATATGATCGAAACATTTTTCGTTTTAAAAGTTCATCGGTTATAGTTGCTTTCAACGGGAAATCAACCTCTTGTTCACCCAGCCAGTTCATGGTAGCGTCGCTGAAAGTATTGAGTGTGTTAATAAGTTCAACATATTTTTCTTGCAATGCTTCGTCTTGGCTAACTCGTTCTTCAAGGACCTTTGTAAGACTCTTTGTTTTCAGCATAAAGTTAATGCACTGCTCGCCATCATTTAGTGCTAGCGCCTCAGAGATGTCCTCAATTATTTTTTCTTATATTTTTCTTTCATTTCGTTATATGCGAGCATATCAAAATCAATTTCGTCAACTATCTGCCTATCAATGGTTTATTAGCATACGCCTAAACATGTTGTTGAAAATCAGGCTATGGCTGGGCGCGATGTTAACGTCTGATGATATTTACAAGAGACACCAAAACACAATACGACATCGAGAAATATTCAGCGGAAACTTACCTTTACAATGCACTAGAAAAGCACCCGCACGTTCTTAACAAACGACGGATGCTTTTTTCACTTTCTTATTCCTGTACCAGTTCCATCCCCATCTCGATCCCCACCTTGAACCGTATCTGCACATTCTCCCTCGACAGTACCTTCACGCTTTCCACCATCTGCTTGACCAGCAAATCATCGTAGGTTTCGAGGTTGATATCTGCGCTGTTCAGCCGTTCCCGCATGGCGGCAAGCCGCGCTTCGGTGTTCTCCTGTTTTACCGCGTCTTGCTCGATTTCTGCTTTGCGGAGCCGCAGGACGTTGATCGCATTGGCTATCATGGCAAAATCGGCTATATGACTTTCCTCAGTTTCGCCCTGCTCGACTATGCTCTGCATAAGCTTCTTCCTTTTATCCACCTGCCCCGCTATCATGCGGTCGATGGCTTCCAGAGAGCCTTCACCCTGTGCAGAGATGGCCGCACGCAACGCATCCTGCAGCCCTTCCTGTATTTCGTCTTGCTGGGTGGCCAGTAATTGGAGGCTACGGAGTATCGCATGATGAAGTTCACCTTCGGGGATGGTGGGCGAATTCTTACAGACTGTTTTCCCATTTTCCAAGCGGTTGATGCATCGCCAGACGATTTTCTTCCGCCCGCTTCTTGCCCATGTGCAGCGGCGGTAGGGTGTTCCGCATTCTCCACAATAGAGAAGCTCTGTCAGAGCATATTGGCTAGAAAACTTACCCCGATTTGCTTTAGGTGAAGCTTTGGGCTTGCTGTTACGGCGAGCGAATTCTTCTTGTACCTGGTTGAAAATCTCCCGCTCTATAATTGCGGGATGATTATCCTTCACATAATATTGTGGCAACTCTCCATTGTTCTTCTTGACCTTTTTGCTGATGCAGTCTGTCACAAAGGTTTTCTGTAGGAGGGCGTCCCCAATGTATTTTTCGTTTCGCAGTATGTTCTCTATTGCTGCCCGCGACCATTGCCCCTTTTTTAAGGGTGACAGGATGCCGTCCTGCTCCAGTTCCGCCTTTATGCGCCCTATGCTGTACCCCGCGAGAAAACTGTGGAAAATACGGCGTACCACTACCGCTTCTTCAGGTATGATCTCTGGCTTGCCATCATCGCCCTTTTTGTATCCGAGAAGGTATTTGTAATTCATCCTGACCCGCCCCTGCTTGAATCCATAGCGGTTGCCTAGCGATACGTTTTTGCTGAGAGATTCGCTCTCCGCCTGCGCGAAGCTACCGTAGAAGCTCAGTACCAGTTCGCTGTTCATGGTGGCGGTATTGATGTTTTCCTTCTCGAAAACCACTGCTACGCCCAGCTCTCTCAGCATCCTTGTGTATTCGAGACAGTCTACTGTGTTGCGGGCGAAGCGGGATGTGGATTTGGTCAGTATGATATCCACCTTTCCCTGCTTGCACAGGGTAATGAGCTTGTTGAACTCTTTGCGTTTCTTCGTGCTGGTTCCCGTTATGCCCTCGTCAGCAAAAATTCCCGCCAGTGTCCAATCGGGATTGCTGTTGATCTTTTCAGTATAGTGGGTGATTTGGTTCTGATAGCTTGTCAACTGTTCTTTATCATCCGTGCTGACACGGCAATAGGCGGCTACACGCAGCGGCCCTCGTCTTCTGCCCGCCGAAGCTTGGGGCGAAAGCTTGGCGGGAATCATAGTTACGGTGCATTCAGGTGTGCTGCTCATATCTCAATTCCTCCTTTTACGCTTGCCACTTCCCACAGGAAGGTTAACACAGGATCATTGAAGCTGATTGCCTCTTGGTAACGAATCAGCTCTATGTTCAAATGTAGCAACCTTTCCATGATCCGCAGCAGCCCGCTCATTTCCCGCGCTAGGTGTGAGGCGGAAGCCGTTATCACTATATCGATGTTGCCTGCATCACAATCTTGAAGCAGTGCTTTAATCTGCGGTCGGGGCTGGCAGACCAGGATGCCGGCGTCGGCGTAAACCTTATGCCATTCCCAATCCGCATGTGCCTCTACGAACCGTTTGAGCGGTTCGACCTGCTGTACCAGCCATAGATCATCAAGCGGCTTTGACACCACGTGCGCATATACTGCGACGCGCTTCTTCGGGGAGGGTACCGTACTTCCATATCTTTTCATCCTCGTTTTCCTTTACTTATTCAAAAGGAGCGACGATATCGTCGCTCCCTGAATTACGATTGATTGGTTTCTGGGCTTCCAAGCAGGCCTTGAATCGTTCTGCTGCAAGCTCAAATATAAGTTCCTTTACATGGCCCGGATCGCTGATCGGCATGCTCAAAGCTCGCGTGACTTCATTTTGTAGGCGAGCCACGGTCATACTCGGCTGTGGCTTTTTGAGCTCTGCAGGTATGGAGAGGGTAGGCACAGGCTTTTCCGCTCGCGCAATCTTGATGCTCCTGCTCTCACGCATCGAAGCCACTCGGCCAAAGAGAGTGGCTTCGATGATTTGTGGGTAATCTACGTCTCCGACATAACGTATGTTCTCCAACATTCGCTTCACCATATTTTTGTTCCATTCGGGCGTGTCGGCATGATAACGGACGCCAGAGTATTGGAATGCCATTGCGATAGAAGCATACGAAGCGCCCGCAGCATATTCCTCAAAGGCTTTTCTCACAATATTAGCTTCCACAGGCTCGATGACGATCTCGCCGTTGCGTATCCGATATCCGAAGGGCAAATACCTGTTCTTACCCATGAACACCTCCCAGCTCCAGACCATTGATTAGTCGAAACGTGATATTCTTGCTCTTATCGATGATAACTTTATCTACGATAGATGCAAAAACCCCGCCATCTTCAAGCGAGGCAATGCTTTCGGGAGCGTCCTGTAGAATATCAATGATTTCCAGTGTTTTCTCTAAGACATCATCTTTCTGATATTCCTGAATGGCTATCTGCCGCTGTTCACGCAAAGTGAGAAGCTTTCGATTCATTTCATTGGTCTGGCTAAGAAAAGATTCGTCATCAATCAAATCCTTCGACCGAAGGCGTGAAAGCATGTGGAGTTGGGCGGTAATGGATGCGATCTCTCGGTTTCGGTTTGTCACCGAGGGCTCATGTGCCAGCATAATATTCCGTAATTGCCTTAGCTGAATGGCTGTGGACTGTAAAATAAATTGTGATTTTAGTTGCAAAAATACTTGGCAGAAGGCATCTTTAATAATGCTTTCTTCGATTGATGGATTAGAGCATTTTGCACTATTCCTATCATGCGTGTAACAAGACCATCTTACCACACCATTTGCATATGATTTACGTCTAAAGGATGCTCCGCAATATGGACACTGAATACGCTTACTCAGGGGATATGTTACATGCGGCTGCCCATGGTCGTTTGTACGCCTTTTAACTAGCCGTTGCGCTTGCTCGAACACCCCTTCAGATATAATTGCCGGATGTGAATTTTTACAGAAATACTGTGCTTGTTCTCCGTGATTTACGATGCGTTTTGTCCATATTCCATTTTGTGTAAAGCGTTTCTGGGATAGAGAGTTTCCAACATACTTTTCGTTGGACAGTATATACCCGATGCCCGCCCCATACCATATGGTTCCATTTGCGGATGTCTTAACACCTCGTTTTGTCAGCAAATTTGCTATCTTCTCGCGGCTCATCCCATTTATATATGATTCAAAAATCCATCGCACAATTTCGGCTTGTTCAGGTATGATCTCCATCTTTCCGTTATTTAGTCTGTACCCATACGGGGCGCAGCACGTTATAAACTCGCCTCGTTCCATCCTGCCCTTATAGCTTAACCGCATGTTGGCGGATATCGAAGCCGATTCCTCCTGCGCCAGAGAACCGAACACGGCGATCATCATCTCGCCCGAGAGGAAGGCGGTGTCTATGCCCTCCTTTTCAAACTCGATGGATACGCCGAGGCTTTGCAGTTCGCGGATATAGGCGATGCATTCCTTGACGTTTCGGGCGAAGCGCGAAATGGATTTGGTCAGGATGCGGTCGATTTTCTTTTTACGGCAGTCTGCCATAAGGCGTTGGAACTCCGGGCGCTTTGCAGCGCTGGTGCCGGAAATTCCCTCGTCTGCGTAGATGTCCACCATCACCCAATCGGGGTTCTTCGATATGCGGTTCGTGTATTCGCTGACCTGAGATGAGAAGGAAGCAAGTTGCTCGTCAGAGTCGGAACTCACCCGGCAGTAGGCTGCAGTTCGTATCTTGTCATGCAGCGGCTTCGTGTTGGGGTTTATGACTATGACTTCTCGCATCCTGCTTCCTCCTTTCACACTGTTTGTCAGGCTTTTCGCCCTTTTTCAAGCAACAACACTACCACAATAAGCTCAATGTATCTACGGTATTTTGCGAACACTCCGCCGAAAATTTATTGGCACAACGCTGAGGCAAGGAGCGGCTTGTACCGCTCTACCAGCACTCGATCCGCCGCCTCGTATTCCTCTTGAGAGAGGAGACCGTCACGAAGGAGCCCTTTCAGAAACTGCATCGACACGCTGTAGTTCAATTCATTCATTGTCGGCGTCCCCCGTGCGGAAGTAGTCGGATGGCTTGTTCCGGCGAATGAAGGCTTCTACATCCGCAAGCTCCTGCGTCATGGGGCAGGCGGGCAGAGCTGCAAGCACAGCATCGTGGTGACTGCCACCCGGTGCCGCTCTGCCGTCCAGGATGGACACGGCGCAGGTATCACTGACCAGACGGATGCCGCGGCCAAAGCCTTGCCGGAGCTTCACCTGCATTTCGGGGATAGCAACTTCGCGGATAAACTGGCTGACCTCGCGGTAGTCGTTGAGCTTCCCCTTATGCAGTGCGTCCCGGCGAGGAAACGGCAGACGGGGGATGATGAGCGATGATACCTGATCGCCGGGGTAATCCACACCTTCCCATTTGGTATTGAGGAGAACGCCGCCGTTGGAAGAACGAAATGCCGCCAGATATTCATCACCACGCTTGAACATGGCGAATACTTTATGCGGGAGTTCCATTGCTTCCAGCCGGTCAAAGATGTCTTTCATCTCGGTATAGGAGGTGAAAAGCACCAATGCGTGACCGTGCGTGGCCTGTATCAGGCCCGCGATTCGCTCTGCAGCTGCTTCGCGGAATGCGAGGTGATCGCTGCATCTGGGCATGTCCGTGGGGAAGTACAGCAGGCAGTGGTGCTGATAGTCGAAGGGTGAGGGGGTGATGTTTTCCGTCACGCGGTTATTGTGCTCTAGCCCCAGATGCTTTTTAAAGAACTTCAGGTCTTTGCCAGCTGCCAACGTGCCGCTGGTTAACACCATGCCGATGTCACGACTCCAGAGGAGCTTGTCCAAATAAGCACGGTAACTCTTGCTCACGGCACAGAGCTTCGCGCAGCCAGTGTCATCGAGTTCAGCAAAACAGTAATAGGTGTTATCACCATCGTCAAATCGTTTGAGAGCGGTGACCATAGAATTGATTCTACCGGAAATATGTCCGGTCCGCTTCCAACCGATCATGCTTCTGCGGACGGTTTCCAATGCGCCAAGCGTTTCTCTAAGCGCATTGCGGCAATCGTTGGTGCGTCTATACAGATCGCCTCTACCTGCCTGAGAGAAGAACGCGCGAAACAGTTGGTCGAAAGAGACGGAAAGTGCATTGGCGAGTGTATTCATGCGAGCGGTGCGCAGGTCGTTCAGTAGCAACTTTACTTGCTTTTCGGATACTTCAAGCCCACAAATGCTCTGCACTGCGTCATACAGGCGATGGGCTTCGTCGATGATGAGTCCACGATAGTAGGGCAGTAACGCCCGGCGCCCGTTTGCCTCATGCTCTGCGTCCGCCATAAGGTAGTAATGATTACAGATCTGAAACAGAGCGGGATGCACTCGAGAGTTCATAACGTGCCGCATATAGGGACAAACGTCTGAATGTTCGCAAGGATCGAGGCAGGTGTTGGGCACGCACACCCGCGCGCGGTCATACCCGCTCAGTCCGGGGATGCGGTCAAGGTCGTATTCGGTTTTCAGCATGAGAAGAGCGTCTCGTTGGATGGGGTTTTTCCGCTCCATATTTACTGTTGAAAGGCGGTACAGCATCCTGTCTCGACAGGCAAAGTTTTCTTTACCTTTCTGCACTTGTGCCGTGAATGGTTCTGCTATCATGCCTGCTTCTAGCAATGTATTGGACAGGAAGGGAATATAGTCGTCCATGATCGCCCGTTGGAGTTGTATGCTGGAGGTGGAGATCACAAAAGGCGAATTGTTTTCGTTGAGGTCATCCCCTTTTCCCGTACAGAGAAGGGCTGGCTTGTGCTTATGGAGCATGAGCGCTGCGACGATATATGCATCGGTCTTTCCAACGCCAACACCGGCGTCGCACAAGGCAATCCTTTTCCCGGCAAGCGAATCGAGCATCTTATGGCAAAGCTCGATTTGGCCATCTCTCGGTTCTCTGCCATACTGCGGCAGAATGATCCTAAAAATCTTTTCGATATCTTCGTGTGCGTCACTAAGCCACGATATTTTACTGCTTGCACTAGTCATATTCATCATAAAATCCTTTGATTAAATTGGACACAGCAGGCCGAGAACGCCCTGCCGTGTCCGGATTTGTTTATTTGCTTACCGTATTCGCAGCTCGCACCCCCGGTATGCCATATCAGACGACATGGCGTAGGGAACATTGCGGGCAGGCCATGGCGTATGGACCCTTCTCGGGTAGTCCATTGGTCTTACTGCTTACAACCGTTGGACGGCCCGCCTCTCTTATCTGTGGAGGCCCTGACGGGAGTCTTATTATTCAACCTTCCTTGTCATGGCCGAAGCGCTTTGCCTATCACGTTTCCGCGGCCGGCATCCTGTCGCTCGGCTCCCTATATGGGAGCGTCATGGCGCTGCCGCCGCTGGGCTTGCTCATTCAGAGCAGGAAGGAGGTTTGATCCGCAATGCTGATATTCAGTTTTCAAAGAGCGCAAGAGCCTTATGAACTCTCTCACCTTTTGTCCGCTGAATATTTGCCGCTTTGATAACCACGAATTCTAATTTTCCAAATATTTCTTTAACTGGCGGATAACCCTGCACAGCCGCTTATGTACCGCAGGCTGCGAAATACCAATGATTCCGGCATATTCCCGCTCTGTCATGCCCTTGAAGTAAATCGACTGGATGAGATGCCGATCCTCAACGGCCAATTTTTCGAGCGCCCTATGGAGCGTTTCGATCATTAATTCCGCCGCTGCTTCTTCGGCTATATCGGCCGCTTCGTTTGGGATAAACTCACATGCAGACGTGCCATCCTCTTTTACAAGAGCATCAAACGAGACCACGCCGTATTCCGGGAAACTGGACTTTTGGTATGCTTTGCGGTTCTGCTCTCGCTTCCATTCACGGAATTGCTCCGGCGTGGCCTCATATAGCCGATTGTCCACGGCGATAAACCTGCGGCTGCGGATGGCTGGGTCAGCATCGCGCATTGATTGGAATTGTTGCATAGTAAAGCCTGTTTGCTGTCCATCGACCAGCATGTAAACTTCTGTGATCTTAGCCATTTTTCCTAACCTCCGAATTGCTGATTTTTTAAGTGGAATCAGGAATCCGAGAGTCAGGGGTAGCGTGATATATACGTTTCCCAACGCATTACATCAGCGTTAGCTATGAGGAGGCATGGTGCCTTTGCCCCAAATACAAATGCTCTTTGGCTTTTTGATCCAAAGAGCATTCGTATTGAGCTTTTGATGCAAATATATTGAAACGTTATTGTCAGTTTGGTCGTTGAATTGAACGGGCTAACATGAACAATTGCAAGAATGAAATGCATAGATTCTCCTTTTAGCGTTTAAATGCACCAAAAAGGAAAAGCCCCGGGTATTTTTCCGGAGCTAATAAAATTCATGTTTTTTTTAGATTTTTGTTTTTTGATGTCCCTTTAGGGTATGGGTTATGCGTATAAAAGATTAACCGCATATATGCGTAATTTACAGGAGGAAATACCCATGAAAAAACTAATCTCTATCGTACTTATCCTTTGCCTGTCCTTGCCGTTTGCCGTCCCGGCGTTAGCTGCACCGCAGGATGACGAAATAATGCCATGTGCTTCGTTATCCATTCGCGGAGGTATGAAATACGAAACGACCAGCGGAAAATACGTCATTTATGGCCAATGCATTGGAATAGTCGAGGAAAAAACTGTTACGGTTACTCTGTACAGAAAGAGCGGAAGCTCTTGGATATATGTTGATTCTGTGAGCAATACGGATACGATCTCAATTGTGCGTGCGGATAAATATGTTTCCATCACTCAAAGTGGCGAATACAAGGTTGCCGTAACTGGTACAACTGGAAATTCTAGCGGCACAGTTCCTTACTATTATTCAATATAGACTGTCCTGCTTAGATAGGCTTATATGTTTTGAAGTCTGCCGACCAATCAGCAGACTTCTTGTTATTTCAAGTTCAATGCAACTAAAAGCTCCGAAATTTCTGAAATGCTTCTAATATCGGGTATCAACACATTCGCAACAGTGCTGTTTGCAACAATTGTTCCAATAAAACCACCATCATCCTCCGAAAATGCTCCTTCCACAATAATTCCATTTGGCAATTCAATGCGAACATATTCTTTATTCTCATCAAGGATAACAGCATCTGCCTCCTTATTGCCCCAAGACTGCGTAATAATTACT
>Ga0129308_1001619_pt1 | contig 22515 bp, 23 predicted proteins | sample L827metagenome_FD_94440 | JGI IMG/M metagenome (GOLD analysis project Ga0129308, IMG submission 94440) | Ring-tailed lemur group fecal microbial communities from Wisconsin, USA - L827 metagenome | ecosystem: Host-associated > Mammals > Digestive system > Large intestine > Fecal | place: USA... | reverse complement strand
TATAATTCATTTGATGACCTCCATTTGTATGCGGTAATCCCTGTTACCTTTGATTTTTCCAATCTATAGTATACAGGTAAATCCACGAAACTACAAATTGGAGGTCATTACATATTGTCTAAACCGGATACCGTCCGCATCGGTAAAGTACACTTTATCTCCCACCAAAAGATCTGCCAGTTTCCCAAAATGCCGGGAATAATTGTGGGCAGCAATGACCAGATCCTTGCTTTTTACCGCCCCTGCATAACGACACGGCGCCATATCCAAACGCCCATAATCCCATTCCGACATGACAGGAAGTTCCAGTTCAAGAGACGGAATGGTCAAATAGCCGATATAACTGTATCCGTCAATCGCCATCTCCTTCATGGTATAATCATAAAAATCAGGATCTGTCATTTTATTTTTCTCTGTACCGGAAGCATCCATCTGCCCCATCAGCTGTTCCAATATTTTTTCCGAAGATGCTCCGGCCTGACTATCCTTCCATTGGTTCCAAATGAAAAGGGACAGTGCCGCCAATACCAGCACCGTCCCTAATACCATGCAGACATTCCCGATCTTACTTCTCATAGCTGCCTCTCTTTTTTCCAAACCGCAGCAGCCATCCGGCAGAAAACATCAGCAAACCGGATACAGCCAGCATCGGTATCGGCCAGTTCAATTGTCCGGTCTGAGGCAAGGTCGGCCCGGCAGGTTTGGAAGGCTTGGAAGGTTTTGTCGGCGTTTGCGCAGGCGCTTTTTCCAGTTCCATTTTAGGACTGGCGTCCACATCGTATATATAAGTACCATTTTCGCTCATCGGGATACTGATCAGGAATGGAGAAACTTTGTTGTAACCGTCGGCAGCTTCATGCTGCACCATCAAATACAAGCCTGTCTTCAGCCCGGTAAATATCACTTTTCCATCGTTTCCGATCTTTTCAGTCACACCGGCAAAGTTCTGGTCCGCCGCATACCTGGCCAGTTTTTCTGCCAGCTCCGGTTCGGATGGTTCGGACAGGTCAGCGCCGCTGCCCGTAAAATCGCTGCTCAGAACAAAACTATAATTTCCATCATCCTCTTGAATCTCGCCCACCCGGTAAAATGTCATTGTACCGCCGGGCACCGCTTTATCTTCATAGACCATAGTAATGGAAACCGTACCCGTTCTTGAATCATCAGGTACATCATGTGCATAGGCTGTCATTCCCATCATGCAAAGCAACAGCATTGACAGGAACAATGCCATAAATCGTCTCTGTAATCGCATTTGATCTTCCTCCTATTTTTTACCCTTATGACTATGTTTACTGCGAGTCGTTATCAGCAGCAAAAGCAATAACAAAAGCAACATTGGAACAGCGACTATCGGCGCCACGATAACCGGCTCGATCTGCATAGCATCGGATGTGACCCGGATCGCCGCCGCTTCCTCCGGATTATCTATCCGGTGACCGCGGACCAGCAGACGGTGGCTGTTGATCCCATAAGGTGTACAAGTGACCAGGGTACAATAATCCTTGCCTTCCTCAATCTCCAGCGCCTCGATTTCACGGGGTTCTACAATCAGGATCTGGTCTACCTCATAGGTCAGGGTCTCATCCAGGATCCTCAGGACAAAGGTATCTCCCTCGATCAGCTTATCCAGCTCTGTAAACAGCTTGGCACTTGGAAGCCCCCGATGCCCGGAAAGTACGCAATGTGTGCTCTCACCGCCTGTCGGAAGACTGCTGCCCTCAATGTGACCCACGGCAATCTGTAAAACATCTTCGTCGGTGCCATGGTAAATGGGCAGCGAACAATTAATCTTCTTGATCTCAATGTAGCCGATGATACCGCTGCCGGAAACATTCAGCAAAGATTCATATTCGTCCTTCTCCTCTTCTGTAAATGTGTAGCGGTCTCCCTTCGCCAAAAGCGCCTGATTATAAGCCTTTGCATCGGCCCAGAGCTGCTCATAGGCGTCCTCATCCAGATCGGCCACCTGGCCGGCATATTCGGCAATGGCTCTGGATTGGTGCAGAGAATTCCAGTAATCACTTACAGTTGGGTACAGCAGCAGGGACAGCCCTACAAGAAAAACCAGTATTAAAATGAGTGTTGATAAATGACCTTTCTTCATGCAGGGTTCTCCTTGCCGCTGTGACCAGAAGTCACAGCGGACGTATTTCATAAATAATATCGCTTATTTTTCAGAGTTCATGCGTCTCTTGGTGATCAACAGCACTGCAGCGCCAACTACCAAAATGCCGCCAACTATGTAGAACAGTGTTGTTCCCATGCCGCCAGTTTCAGGCAGAGTCGCACCGGCTTTGTTTTCAACATCGGCAGATACCTCACCAGTTGAAACATTTCCAGTAAATTTATTGCCACCGCTCAATGCCGTCAATGTAAGTGTCTCGTCATTATGCTCTGCGGAGATGGTAAACTCGATATCCTTAATGGTGTTATAACCAGCCGGAGTTGTAGTCTCAACCAGTTTATAATCACCGTCATCCAGACCTTCCCACACGAATGTGGTCATCTCATTGCCTTTCACCTCATTATCAACAGGCTCATATTTACCGCTAGTAGCATTCTTCTTATACAGGGTAAATCCTGCTCCCTTCAAGGAGACATATTTTTTGTTTCCATCGCTGTCCGTACCAGTCTTTTCCGAATCTTTACTTGCATCATAATCCGGATTTTCGGTAACCTTATTGACAACCGTCTTATAGGTGAATACGATGACTGTATCATTCGGAGTCTTTCCATTTTCACCAGCCTGTTCATCATTAGGGTTATTGGAATAGGTAATATGCATTGTGTTCTTGTTGCCACGAGAACCGATGTTCGCATTCTCATTCAGCCTAGATTCATATTCCACAGTAATGATTAAACCAGCCTGAACGGAAGTAATTCCCTTCAAATCTGCAAAGCGCACTTCAAAGGTATCGCCGTCATCCAAGCCTTCAGTCACAACTTCATATCCAGTAGTGATTTTACTACCGTTCACATAAACCTTCACGGAATCTGGATCAAAAGTCAAGCCAGTTTCTTCCTTATCGTGGAAAGTCAGTTTATAAGCCTTATAATTCGCATAATCCTGAGCGATGGTAGCCTTCAACTGGAAAGGGACCATGTCACCGATGTCATAATCAGCAGAATCCTGCCAACCAAAGGTATCGCCTGTACTATCATTAACATCCTGGACTTTCTTTTCCGAAGTTGTTTTGTCAACTTTTGGACTAATTGTGGTAGGACCAACGACCTCTACAACATACAAGCTGTATGCCTCACCATCACCTACAGGGCCATTGTCTTTAATCAAATAATAACCTGTAGGAACAGTCAAAGAACTTCCGTCGCTAACAGTACCAAACTTTTCAGAGTTCAAATCGACATAACTCTTAATTATATCCAGCTTTTCCGTATCAGACATGTCATTGACTGCTTTCAAAGCAGCCAGCACCGTTTCATCGACCTCCGTACCCTCTGTCTCTTTACCATTCCTACCCCACTTTACGTTAGACAGAACTTCTTTTCCGGAATCATTTTCTGAGTAATCGCCAGTGAAAATCTGATAAACTTCATAGGTACGTGTACTGCCATCAGAAGCCGTAATAGTTATGTCAGCATTTTCCGCAAATACTGTACTGCTCATGGCAAAAGCCATGACCAAAACTAGTAAGAAACTAATAAATCTTTTCATGTTTTTCTTCATATTTTTAATTCCTTTCTACTATTAATATTTTATTTTTTATTGCATCGCATCAGGAAGATGCCGCATCCCCCTTTCTATTACAATATAAATATGGTTAACATCCCTTACGGCCAGTAAGGAATTATCCATCTTGTTGCTTAAGCTGTTAGAATGTAGGTAGCAATGGTATATCGTCTCCCTTTCTTGGACTTTGCGTCCGCAACGCAGACTGATAACCAGCTCCTCATTGGCAGCGTTCGTTTTATGCAGGTTGAATCGCATTAAGCGCATTCGTGTCACACCACAATAGATTGAATAGGCAATGAGTAAAACTGGTTCTTACTATTGATCGAAGGTGAATCCCGTATCGTGATGGAACATACCGGTCGCTATTATGAAGTCCTTGCTCATCAGCTATCACAGGCCAACCTATTCGTCAGTGCCATTAATCCAAAACGTATCATCTAGCAGGCGATTAATCAGCTCAACTTGGCCTCCACAACCGTGGAAGAACTGCGCTCCCTTATGAACGAAACCGCCTCTAAGCTTTCAGAATACTCTATCGTCATGCAGATGAAGGGGGTGGCCCATCACTTGGCCCACAACTTATGGCTGAGATTGGCGATGTGACTCGTTTCACTCACAAAGGTGCAATCACAGCTTTTGCAGGCGTAGACTCTGGTGTGAATGAATCCGGTTCTTATGAGCAAAAGAGTGTTCCTACTTCCAAGCGAGACTCTGCAGACCTCCGAAAAACTCTCTTTCAGGTAATGGATGTTTTAATCAAAACCATGCCTCAGGACGATCCGGTTTATAGGTTTCTTGACAAGAAGCGCCCCCAAGGTAAGCCTTATTACGTTTACATGACCGCTGGAGCCAATAAATTTTTACGAATCTATTATGGTCGGGTGAAAGAATGTCTTTCATCTCTTCCAGAATCGGAATAATCCCACAATCATTTTTCAGACCGGCACAGATGTGGTGGTCTTATTGTGATACCTATTTTTCAACCTGTATAAAATTTTCAATTTTCATAAATTTAGCCTTGACTCTTTATTTGCAGGCTGCGTTTTTTCTTATACAACAGGAGTAATCCTGCGCCTGTAAGCAGCAATCCTCCTATGGTATACGGAGCTGTGCCAAAGCCGCCGGTTTCAGGCAGCTCGTATCCGTCCGGGATAGGATTGTTTCCGACCACGATGTGATTCCAATCTGTATTCGTCTCTTGATGGATAGAGTAGATGCACTGGCCCTCTACGGGCGGCATGCTCCAATCGTCTTCTTTGCTGCAGTTAATCTGTTCATCGTTGTCGCAAAACCAGAAATAGTGCTTGGTGGAATCCAACTGGTAGCCCTCCGGGGCTATGGTTTCCTCCAGGTAGTACAGCACATGAGCATTGAAGATCACGCCTATGCCGGTATCCGTTCGGATCTCTGCCCGACCGTACTTATCGGTGGTATAGGTCGCCATCGTAATGTCTTCGCCGTCCTCCACCGCCTGGCAGAGCTTAAATACTGCGTCTTTAAGCCGCGCTTCTGTTTCCTTGTCCTGTTTGACCAATATTGCGCTGTAGGTCACCGCGCTGGCCGCCGCAGATGGTAACTGCAGCGTGCCGCTGTCCACATTGCGGCTCTCTCCAAACAGAAAAACGTCCGCGGTGTTTTGATAGGTGCTTTGGTTGTCGCTTGTGCCGCGAACGCTGGCGTCGTAGATCAGAGTATACCGGTACGGGCCGAGGACATCCTCCTTCAGAACAATCGTCAGGATATTATTCTTCGCATCTTTAGTGTCATAAGTAACGGTATAGTCCTTTTCATTGGTAAGCACTACAGCATTTCCATCGGCGTCCTCACGCGTAACCCGCAGGGAACCAGACATATAGTTCAGCGTTTTGCTCATTCTGTCCTCGATGGTAATTCCCTGATGATTGGTTTTCAGATCCGCCATGCCCTCGTTTACCGTGATGGCATATTCCGCCTCCAGGTGGTTGTCCTCGGTGGGCGCTTCTGTCTGCACCTTGGTAAACAGGCCGGGTATTTTCACATCGGCGTCGTCGGTATCTGCCGCATTATTCGCCTTATTGCCCTCTGGGTATTGGGTGTAGCCCAGCTCCACATTGTTTACAAGCGTCTGGCCACCGCTGCTCACCGTCAGATCCCCTGCCGCCGTGGAATATCGGAAGGTGATAATTGTGTCTTTCTGTATGTTCCAGCACTCGCACCAGCCTCTTGAATGCTGGGTGCCACATTCGTCAACTCCATCGTCATCTACATCTCGCCAATAGCCGCAGGTCTCCGCCGTGCAATGACATTTGCAATAGAAGTCAAACTCTCTGGCGCCGGAAGAGGAACTCGTATAAGAGTTCCGATAGCAGATGGGGCTTTCTGTCGCCCTGGAATCACTGTATTCGTAAACCGTATAGGTCTCGCCGCCGATTTGGGCCGTTACAGTCAGGTCTTGCGGTTCATAAGACTGGTTGCTCTTGCCGACCGTCATGCCATCGTAAAAGCGCCAGGTGCAGATGTATTTCTCGCCCTCGGCGGCGGCGGGGATGGTGGCCGTAATGTCCCAGACGAAGGTATCCTCGGCGTATGGGTTTTTGCCGTTCTGCTCCACCTGTTCCTTCGTCAACTCCACATGGTTGTAGTGGCCGTTTTTGACCACCGTGCCCGTTGGCTTGTACAAACCTGTGGTTACATCTGCTTCGTCTTCATCGCCGTCTGCCTCGATCTTATTTTCATAAACGGTATAGCCTTCGCTGCCCGGATTTATCATCGTGCTGGTATAACTGAACGAGTAAAACCACTGGGCATCGCCCAGAGAAACCTTTTCATTACATTCACGGCAGATAACGGTTTCGGGCATCTTGTAGCTCCACCCGGTTTCCTGCCAGTCCAGTCCCTCATCGCCGGGAAGCGCCTTCCAGCTATGTTCAGCAATCACGCCCTCATTGCCACCCAACGCAGCCCCGGGCTGGTATTGCTTGGCATAAAAGGTAATGCCCCCGACCTTATCTTCCTGGGTGTAATGGTGGGTATCCGGGGTAGTAAGGGTATCCGTTATGGTGCCGCCCACAATGTGGGAGTTGGAATATCCGTATATTTCCGACCCCCACTTGATTCGGTTTCCGTCAATATTTTCCGGCCATTTGTTGACTTCGGTGTTCCCGGTGGTTTGGCCGGGCTTGACCGTGATGTTGATGCCGCCGTCAAAGTCAAGGTCGTTGTTTTCAAAGTCAAAGGTACAAGCAACGTTGGCCCCCAGCGTAATGTTGGAGTAGTGTTGCATATTCGCCGTAATATCAAAAACCAGAAGAACCGTGCTGTCCGATGTTTCGGCAAAGGACCAGGTACCCAAATCCACGGAGTCCCCATTATTCCCTATAAATGTCAGATTTCCGCCCTGAGTAAAGTCGTTGATGGTGGAGGTGAACGTAATATAGTATTTTCCCTTGGCCAGCACATTCCCTGTATAGAGGAAATTAACGTTATACTGTTCCCCGGCTGTTACTTCATATTCGCCGTCCGCATTGGGCTGAAGCACTTTGTTTTCCGTATCGGAAATAGTGATTTTAACATCGCTCCCATCCGTCGCCGCCGCATACTCGATCATACGGGTCATGGTTACCACGGTGCCGTCTTTCAGCGTAATATTATAAACATACGATGGCTCCTCAGCCAACGCCGCCGTACCGTCCACCTGATCCGCTGCAGCGCCATCCACATCATCACCATATCCGGCCACTGTTGCATCGGTTTCCGCTTTCGTTGGGAAAGCAGCAATTAAAGCATCAACCTGTTCCTGTTCTTCTTCGCTCAATTTCTGCTGCTCATCTTCTGCTTCGGCAAAACATGCCTCCGCATGAACATGCTCATGAAGCTCCAGCAAACCGCAGACAAGTGCACCATTCCCATCGTAGCAGGACGCCGAATGTGTATGCAGTTCCTGCTTTCCACAGGTCAGTACATTTTCGGTCTGATAACAGCCATCCGTATGCTGATGGGCCCCCTGACCCTCTTCCATACCGCAAGTCAAGGTCTCCGTCCAGTTATAACACTCATCGGTATGAACATGCTCCTCACTTGTATCCTCACAGATCAATTCGCCCTGTTCCCGGGTATAGCAATCCGGCCCATGAACGTGACCTTCACTTTCCGTTTCACTGCACACTAAGACCTGATGGGCTTCATAGCAGGAGTCGCTATGATGATGCGCTTCGATCTGCGGCAGCTTACATACCAGATTACCATCGGAATCCACACAATCCTCGTTATGTACATGAACAACATAATCCGCCAGGCCGCAGGTCAGTACCTTTTCTGTACCTCCCAACGCTGTAGAAACCTCTTGATAACATCCTTCCGTATGCTGATGGATGCTGAGCGGACAGGCCAACTCTCTCTCCTTCTTTTCCAATGTAATGGCAGGCAAAATCAAAGCATAAGTCGTACAGAATACCACTAAAGCCGACAAAAAAGCCACTATCATCCGCCATTCCTTTTTCATTTAATCATCACCAGCCTTTCTATTTCACTGTTCCGAAGCCGCTCAACGGCCAGATTCGGAATACGATTTTTCCTACGATTTGTTCGTCAGCTACACAGCCAACAGAGGTGCTTCGGGAATCCACCGAAGTGGAACGATGATCTCCCAAAACAAATATCCTCCCATCAGGCACCTGATATGGTAATCCGATATCACACTCGCCCAGCGCCTTTTCCGTCAGGTAAGGCTCATCCAACAGTACATTGTCCACATACACATTTCCATCCATATCGATATTCACCCATTGGCCGGGACCGGCAATATAACGCTTTACTAAAAGCTTATTTCCGACATAAAAACTCACCAGATCTCCGGCCTCAAATTCTGTCCCTTTAACAGAAACCACGATATCGCCTTCTGTCAAGGTCGGATTCATGGAACTGCCATAGATCTGCAGAACCGGCAAAAGAAGTACAGCGACCAACACTGCGACAGCGGCTACCACTATAAGTGTATAAAATGTACTGAGAAGCACATGATAGTACCGCTTATTATGCAGCTCTCTGTGTAATTCTTCCTGAAGCTGTTCGACACTCGGAAGCTCACACGATTCCTGATACTTCCCTTTCATTCCCCGTCATTTCCTTTCTCCGAAATACAATAAATGTTTTCAAGATATTGTCTGGCTGCCTCATCAGCAGCTTCAAAAACTCCATTCAAACGCAAAGCAGCCTCTGCCATCGTTCCGGCCTGTTCAATAACAATCCGACGATTTGAAAGCGCTGCATTTGCTTCCTCCAGACTTTGCTTCAATTTTTCATTCTCCTGCATCTGCGATATGAGCATTTCCAGAAGTTCGCTTCGGCTTAGCCGTCTTAATTCTTTATCTGTCATCCGGCAGATACCTCCCGTATGTATGCATTTTCTAAAAAATCCTCTTTCAGTTATTGATTTACATAATTTTCATTATGTCTTTTTTATTTTTAAGAAACTACACCACAAGTCCCAATCGTTCAATCTTTTTTCGATGTTCTATCCCGGTTGTTATGATATAAATTCGAGTGGTATTAATGCTGCTGTGGCCTAAAATATCCGCCAGTTTAGCAATATCCTTTTCGATACTGTAAAAAGTGCGGGCAAACAGTTTGCGCAGATTATGGGGAAATACTTTGCTTGGATTGACCTGGGCAATCTTACACAGTCGCTTCATCTGAGCCCAGATATTACTTCGGTTCAAAGGCTTTCCGTTTTTTGTGATAAAAATTATTCCGGAATGTATTCCTTTTTTCTTTGCATATCCCATCAACAGCTTTTTAAGCTTTCCGGGCAGCAATATGGTTCTTGTCTTTCCTTTACAGTTGACCACGATTTCTCCGCACTGCACATTCTCCACCGTAAAATATTTCAGCTCGGACACACGAATTCCGGTACCGCAGATTGTCTGCATGATCAGGTTGAGTTGAGTCTGCGCTTTAGATACTTTGAGCAGCCGCATATATTCAGCCTTTGTCAATTCTTTTTCCTCGGCACAATAAATTTGCCGTTGGATTTTCAGACTTTTCACTTTGCAGTCGCTCCACCCAAGAAAGCCCAGCAAACTATTCAGACTGGCCAACATGGAATTTATAGAACGAACAGCATAATTTTTTTCAATTAATTCCCTTTTATAGTTTATAACCATTTCCTTGCTTACGGCCATTTGCCCTGCAAATGCAAAAAAAGCACGGACGTCACGGAGATATTTTTCCACGGTTGCCATACTTTTTTCTTCCCAAATTAAATAATTATAAAATGCGTTTATATTTGATTCTGTTAAGATTCTGTTATTCACTATATTTCCCTCCTTCATGAAACTGGCTTTGATGTATTGCCATTATTGTATCCATTTTCAAATTTTTTTTACATAGAGGACACAACAAAAAAGGCCGTCTATTCTATCACAGAATAAACGACCTCATGCTAAATAACCTTTTACGTCATTCTTTTCTCTTCTTCCTTCGGCTTCTCACCAGAAGAACAATCATCATCAGCAACAACAGAGAAACGTTCACCATCGGAGCAATAACCAACGGCTCGATCCGCATTGCATCAGCGGTCACTCTAAGGCCTTCCGTTTCGAGATTTCCAACGCGGTGTCCCCGCACCAACAATCGATGCGAATTCACCCCATATGGGGTACACGTTACCAGCGTACAATAATCTTTACCTTCTTCAATTCCCAGCGCATCAATGTTATCCGGCGCGACAATAAGAATCCGGTCCACTTCATACGTCAATGTCTGATCCAGCACCTGCAGCATAAAAGTGTCACCCACCACCAATTTATCCAGCTTAGAAAAAAGCTGTGCTCTCGGCAGACCCCGGTGACCGGAAATCACACAATGAGTGCTCTCTCCGCCCACCAGCAAAGAGGTGCCTTCAATATGTCCCGCAGCAATCTGAAGAACTGCATCATCTGTTCCATGATAAATAGGCAGCGTACAATCAATTACCGGAATATCAATATATCCAATGATACCATTGCCTGAAATGTCCAGCAATTTTTCATATTCGGCCCGTTCTCCATCCGTCATCTCATAACGATCGGCTTTATAAATCAGGGTCTCATTATACCTTTGGGCTTCGGCCCATAACTGTTTGTAAACATCATCCCCAAGTAATTTTCCTGTTTTAACTCTGATTCCAGCGCTTTCCTGTCAAATGTTTTCTCTATTTTTTCTCCATCGGGTGTTTCTCTCTCATATTTTTTCTGCGCCGCCAATTGGCTCCGCAGCTGTTCATTCTCATTGCTTTCTTCTAAAAGAAGCTCCAAAAGCTCGGCGCGATTCAGTTTTTTCAATTGATTATACCCTTATCCTTTCTGTAAATATATAGATAAGTTAATATATAAACTATTAGAAAATGATAACACAAAAATTTTGTTAATTCAATCAAGAGCAAGGCAAGGAATGCAAAAACCCATTCACATATAAAAAAGAAATTGACTCTTTTTGTATAATGTTATATAATGTTATATAATAAATAATAACCTATTATTTTAAGGAGGATTCCTATGAACGTAAAAGAAATTGTTTCTGCAATCAAAGCAGACAAACCTGAAATCGCTTCTGTTTATTTTGTTGGCTGCGGCGCATCCCAGGCGGATTTATATCCTGGAAAATATTTTCTTGATGCCAACGCAAAAAAACTGCGCGCCAGCCTCCACACCGCCAATGAATTTTATTATTCAACCCCAGCCGGTGTCGGACCGGATTCCATCGTTGTCACCTGTTCTTTAAGCGGCGGTACTCCGGAAACAGTCGCTGCCGCCAAAAAGGCTATGGAACTTGGTGCGGAAGTTATCTCTGTGACCATCGATGAAAATTCCCCTCTGGCCGCTGCCGGAAAATACCAGATTATTCATGGTTTTGCAAAGGACTATGCTGCAAAAATGGAAAAAATGACAAACGTCCTTGCTCTGGCCTGTGAAATTCTGAATACATACGAAGGTTACGCTCATTACGAAGATATGCAGGATGGCTTCTCCAAAATTTATGATTTGATCAATGATTCCGTAAAAACTTTAATGCCTCGGGCCCAGGCCTTCGGCAAAGCCTATAAAGATATGCCTATGTTATATGTGATGAGTTCCGGCGCAACCGCTATGGTCGCTTACTCCTTCTCCATGTTCTTAATGATGGAAATGCAGTGGGTCGCTTCCAGTTCCTTTAACTGCGGCGAATTTTTCCATGGTCCATTTGAAATGGCTGAAAAAGATGTTCCTTATCTGTTATTGATGAATGATGGACCTACACGTCCTATGGATGCAAGAGCAATGACCTTCTTACAGAGATTTGATACACAGTTGACTGTTGTTGACGCCAAAGATTTCGGTCTTTCTTCTGTCATCAAATCTTCCGTTGTTGAATATTTCAATCCAATCTTACTTTGCGGCGTACTCCGTATGTATGCTGAACAGCTCGCTTTGGAAAGAAATCATCCGCTTACCATGAGAAGATACATGTGGAAACTCGAATATTAATTGATAATTTCTCTTCTTTAACTTAAAAACGGTCTGCCCCAGGAGTACCTCATAAGAGATATCTCCGGCCGGCAGGCCGTTTTTTTACATCATGATCGTCAGAGTATACCGCTCCGCATTGATCAGCAGTTTGCTGCATAAAATCTCTTCACCTTTTTCATCCATAACAACATCATAGTGAAGCAGAAGCGGCTGTTTCGGTTCTACTTCCAGAAGTTTTGCCTCCTGCTCTGTAGCATAACATATGCCTACTTCCTTTGTCGCATGGGCCATCTCCGTTCCGTGACTGCATAATATTCCATAGATGGACCCGTTCAGATTTCCCTCTGTAACATAACCATATTTGGCTGTCAGGCATGTCTCCTCCAACATCACGACCTTCCCATCATTTTTCCGAAGCCTCACGATACGAAGTACATTTTCATCTTTCTGCAGTCTCAGTTTTCTTGCCACCTTGGCACTGGCCTTTCCCCATTCCACTGAGAGAATCTCTGCCGATGCTTTTTTCCCCTCTGCCTCGCACATCTCAGTAAAACTGAGTATTTTATTCTTCATTACACGATTCAACTTATTTGTCGTTACAAAGGTTCCGATTCCCTGTTTCTTAGTTACATAGCCATTCTCTGCCAAAACGTTAATGGCTTTTCTCACTGTAATGCGGCTTACATGATATGCCTCCCCCAGCTCTGCTTCCGTCATGAGCTTATCCGAATCCTGCAATTCTCCGCTTAAGATCTGCTCTTTGATCGTATCCGCCAATTGCTGGTACATTGGGACTATTGAATTCTTGTTCATGTTTATCCACCCTTATATTCTATTTACTCCCCATTCTTAGCATCGATAAAAAATAGGACGCATATAACGATATTATATCATTTTATGCGCCCTAAATCCACCAGATTCATTCATCCACTGGAACTTTTATTATTCTACAATGAAGTCCTCAAGAGCTGTTTCATCAAGCTGAGCTGCTGCATCAGACTGCATCTGAGCCCACAGTCCTTCTTCTGTGATATCAGCGAAAAATCCACTGGCCCAGTCTGCAAAATCTTCGTTGCCATAAGCCATACAAAGACCGCAGCCTTTATCAAATTCATCTGTAGGTTCCCATGTCAGGCTGTCAACAACGGCCAGGTCTGGGTTTGCTGCTACGGACATTGCTGCAGATACAGCGTTCATACAAGCCAGATCTGATTTTCCATTCTTTACAGAGAGAAGAAGGTCGGAAACCATACCCAATTCCTGAATCTCTGCATCCGGATACAGATGCTGTGTCATCGTGATATCAATAGAGCCCATCTGTCCGCATACAGTAACGCCTTCCAGAGTTCCTGTGAATTTTTCATTATCCACATTATCCTTTAAAGTTACATAACATTCATTGGATTTGTGATATACATCTGTGAACAGCCATGACTGTTTACGTTCATCTGTAGGACTCAGACGTGTTACAAAATGTACCTGATTTGCCTGTAATGCAGACATGCATCCGGTAAAATCACTCTCATAGAACTCTACAGTGATTTCACGATCCAGATATTCGCTGAGACGTTCAGCCATCTCATACATACCTGCGACTTCAAAACCAACAAGGACATCTTGGCCATCCTGTACTGTATGGAAACAGAATGTCGGGTCATTACCGATAATACCTACTTTTAACACGCCGTTTTCAGCCAAATCTGCAAAAATCGGTCCCATTTCTCCGTCGGCCTTAGTTTCTGCTGCGGTTTCTGCTGCAGACTCTGCCGTTGTCTCCGTTGTTTCATCCGCTGCTGCGGTTGTTGTTTTGCTGTCTGAATTACTGGAACAAGCGGCCAAAGACATCACCATAACGCCAGCCAAAAACAGAGCTGCAAGTTTTTTAATTTTTTTCATAGTCTCTCTCCTTTTCTTTTTTTTATTACATAAGCCATTAGCTTACAGTTTCATATTAAAGTGAAGGGTTACAGCATTTTGCTGAGGAAATCTTTCGTTCTCTGATGCTTAGGATTTGTAATGACGTCCTTCGGTTTTCCTTCTTCAACGACATAGCCTCCGTCCATAAAGACAACTCTGTCACCAACCTCACGGGCAAATCCCATCTCATGGGTCACGACCACCATGGTCATGCCCTGTTCCGCCAACTGACGCATGATCTGAAGAACCTCACCGACCATTTCCGGGTCCAGTGCGGAAGTTGCCTCATCAAACAAAATAACTTCCGGGTCCATGGCTAAAGTTCTGGCAATAGCTACACGCTGCTTCTGTCCGCCGGACAACTGGGATGGATAGACATCCGCCTTATCTTCCAGACCGACCTGCTTCAAAAGCTCCATGGCCCGCTTTTCAGCCTGGTCCTTCGGCACTTTTTTGACTCTTCTCGGTCCTACAGTGACATTATCTAAAACGCTCAGATTTTCAAACAGGTTAAACAACTGAAATACCATACCGAATTTTTCACGATATTTGTCGAGTTTCATATCTTTTCTTAAAATCGATTGTCCATGAAACAGGATATCGCCGTCTGTAGGAATTTCCAGAAGATTTAAACATCTTAAAAATGTCGATTTTCCGGAACCGGAAGGGCCAATGACAACAACGACCTCGCCCCGGTCAATCTCCATGTCCACGCCTTTTAAAACTTCCAGGCTGCCGGAATTTTTCTTTAATTGTTTTACCTGTATAATTACTTCTTTCCCATCAGTCATGTGCATGCAGCCTCCTCTCCAGAATGCCGATCAGCTTTTTCAACATATATGTGATAATAAAATAAATGATTGCTGTAACGATTAACGGTTCAAACGCCAGGAATGTGTTTGCCCGGACCGAATTGGATGTATATGTCAATTCGTGAAGAGCGATAACGGACACAATAGACGTTTCCTTGATCAGTAAAATGAACTCGTTACATAATGAAGGCAAAATATTTTTTATCGCCTGTGGGATAATGATAAACCAGTTTGCCTGCAGTTTTGACATTCCAATACATCGGGCGGCCTCCATCTGACCCTTGTTGACAGCCTGCATACCGGCTCTCGTATGCTCGGCAATATACACGGAACTATTTACTGTCAATGACACGACCGCCGCCCAGAACTGAGGCAGGGAAGTTGCAACGCCATAATAAACAATAAATATCTGTACCATGACCGGAACACCCCGGATGAAGTTGATCCAGCCATCAATAATCGGACTGATAATCTTATAATTCTGCACACGGATCATTCCCATTGCCACACCTACTACCGTGGCGAGAATCAATGTCCAGAACGCCAGCTCCAGCGTTACTTTTAAGCCGTCCGCATAATAAAACCAGTATTTACCTAAAAAACTAAAATTCAAACCGAACATTTTTACTGCCCCCTTATCCCATGCATGACGGCCCCTTATTCACCAATAACCTCTATAAAATATTTACGTATCTGCAATCCGTCCAGCTCAACAAAATATATATTCTGTTCACCGCCGGTCATCATCTTTCCATCAATCACCGGAAACAGACAATGATTTCCTGCCAGCATGGATTTTAAGTGTCCAGGTGCATTTCCTGAACATGTTCCGTAGGTCGGAAGCATGTGTGTATGTACATATGGATAATCATTTGGAACCAGACGATCCAGCTGCATCTCGATATCTTTTTCCACACACGGAAGGGCTTCATTTACCATAATGCCTGTGGTCGTATGCTTTGTAATAACAGCAACTAAGCCATTTTTAATGCCGCTCTCTTCCACAACCTTCCGAACTTCATCCGTAATTTTTATCATCTCAAATTCTTTATGAGAAATAACCTGATTTTCTACAAGCTTAACCATATTAATCCTCCATTCCTAAGAAACGCATTGCATTTCCACCTAAAATAGCATCCATAACGTCTTCCCGAAGCGGAAGATTCTTAATGCCGGCCAGACTTCTCACATGACGAAATCTCGGATTATTTGAACCGAACATGACCTTGTCCTGGAAACAATTCTGCAGCCAGTTCAGATTCATGTTGACAGAGAACAGATGCTCATAATAATTTTTCGGAGAATCCATATAGACCATCGATGTATCTGCATACACATTTGGATATTTCATTAACATCATGATGGTTTCCTGCCACCATGGCCATCCCATATGAGCCAGACAAAACCGCAGATCCGGATAATCCACAGCGACATCCTCAAACCGGATAGGTTCCGAATACTTCGCCGGTGTATTTGGCTCCCAGCTATATCCCGCATGGAACATGATCGGTTTGTTCTTTTCCTGGCATATCTTGTAAAGCGGTGCCAGACACGCATCGTCCGGATACATATGTAAGCGGGAAAGATTCAGCTTTAAACCGGCCAGTTTCAGTTCATCAAAGGCTCGGATCAACTCTTCCTCCGCGTCCTCACGTCTTGGGTCAATCCCCGCAAATCCAATAAAATGTTCCGGGCTTCTGGCAACGATCCGGGCCATTTCATCATTGCTCACGATGGCACGTCCGACTTCCGTGGAATAGTCCTCCGGTAAAAATACGACTTTATCAATTTTGGCATCTTCCAACAATGTCAATTCAAAATCTACCGGGTTAATTCCCGATTTAAATACACCAAATTCCTGTCTCCGGAACTGTAAATCCTCCGGATTTTCATTAATCTCATCAAGCAGTAATGGATGTGCATGAATATCAATTACCATACTTATATACTCCTTTACATTTTTATTTCGTTAAATAAGGGTCGAATACCGAAATCACCTGCGCCGCTCTGGCTGCACCGCTGTGCATACAGTCCGGAATCGGTTTTTCATCGATAAATGCTGCAATAAATCCGGCGAAATAGGAATCTCCGGCGCCTACCGTATTCACAACATGTTTTACCGGAACAATGTCCCCTTTATAAAACTTTGAACCATCATAGGCAATGGAACCATTTTTTCCAAAAGTAGCGATCATCAGTTTTGTTCCAAGGGAATGGGCATATTTCAAAAATTCCTTTCCCTTCTCAAGATCATCCTCGAAGGACACCAGACCGCAGTCGATGTTGCTTAAAACATGTTTCATATCCGGATGATCAATCGTATTACTCAGGTCAAAAAAGACTTTCACGCCCCGCTTCCTGATTTCCTCTAAACGTGGGATCAATCGACCTGTAAAATCAGTGTGCATCATGTCATGCTGACAAATGAAATCAATACTTTCGTCAGAAAATTCGTAGTTCGCCATAATTCCCCGAACCGGCTCTCCATGCGTTCTGTCATTGTTGATCAGATGCAATGGTACTCTCGGCGTTTCTCCGCCAGGAATGATTTCCAAATAGGAGCAATCAATACCCCGCTCCTGAAAAGCCTTCACAGACATCTTTCCGTATGCGTCATCAGAAACTGCAGAAACGATTGACGATTCAACATCTGTCCGCATATCCAGAAGATTGAAAAGAACATCAACACCATTTCCTGTTACATAGCATCTATTATCAAAATCAGGGTAATAATCAATGCAGACATACCCTGCTGCCGTAAACTTCACCATGTAATCTCTCCTTTGGTATGCACGCCCTGTGCAATATGTATTATAACGTTATATATCTTTATATAACATAATATAACATTTATCACAGTTTGTCAATTTAAAGTGTGAATTTTCTTGTTAAATTATTATAATGGAATTTTGTTAGATTGTAACAAAGATATGCAAATTACCAGAAATTGGAAAAGTATACAGAATCTTCTTTTGATTGGCTGTTGCGCGATTTTCGTACCTGTGCTATATTATAGATATCAAAGAACAACCGCCCACAAGGGGTTGACCATAAGTTTAGTAAAAACCGCCCTTACTCGTCAAAGTACAAGGGCGGTTTTGCTATGTATGACTACTTACAAAACGTAAATACGAATGTAAGCAATGCCAAAAGGAAAAGACCAAAGGTCATCATATCCTTAAAATCAAAATGATTTTTCATAGGCATCACCCCCATTCTTTTAGAATGAGGTCAACACACCCTGTAACACGATTGTTCCTCTCTAAATTGTATTACATTATCGCGCGCAGCCTGACGGAGCGCGCCCGCCCGAAGGGCATGTATTACGGAATGCCCGAATGGGTATACATTATGTCTACCATTTCAACATTTTTCATTCGCCTGTTTTCGACCCTTTACCGCCACCTGCGTCATACGGATTCCTGCGAATGCATGAAAGAACCTCCATTCCACTTCGTTCCATGTCGGTCATTTCTTGCATTCCAATGAATTGCAAAATAATCACGGATTATTGCGAATCTCACACGAAACCTCAAAAGCCTCCGGGCTTTCTCGGTCCTTGTGAGATTCTTATGAATATAGACAAATTAAAAAAGCTCCTGGAGAGTAAACTCTCCGGAGCTTTCGATTTGTCTGTATTCGCAATAATCCTAACGTTTGGAAAACTGTGGTGCACGACGAGCAGCTTTGAGACCGTATTGAAATAGTCTGTGGTCTGTTTTTCCTTGATATTTCAAGGTTTTTCCGACTCCCACCTGCCGGTTGTCCTATCCATTAACACAAAAAATAGGTGTCATTTCACGCTGTACCAGTTTACTGGAACGCGGCATTCACCACGCTCAAAAGTTCTTCGGGCTTATTATACTTGATTTTTGCATAAATGTCCATAGTCGTTTTACTGTTTTCATGCCCCGCCAGATATTGAACTGTCTTGGGGTCAACCCCGGAATAAAGAAGATTGGTGATGTAAGTATGACGAAGCTGATGTGGCGTCACTTCAAAATCCATACTGTAAACAATCTTTGGATTATTCTTCTGGTGGCTGCCCAGGGTTGGCTTGACCGTGTACCGGATACTCTCTCCATTCACATATTTGTAGTATGTCCTTTCTTTTGTGGAACGCACAACAACATACTGCCAAACTCTCTTAAATTGTGAATATGAAAGAGGTTGCCCTTCACTGTCCGCAATCACATAGTCTGATATAGATTTCTCCTTGGCTTCTCGAAGGCAATCCACCAGACACTTGGGAATTGGAATATCCCGTTTTGCCGCCTTGGTTTTTAGAACTGTGGAGATCACTGGGCGGTTATGCTCGGCGCGCCATGCCCTCTGAACCGATATATACGGTGTGGGTACGTCCAGAAACACACAATCCCATTGCAAAGCAAGTGCTTCTTCCCGGCGAAGGCCGGAATACAGGCCAATCATGATAAATACATACGGCGGAAGCCCTTGCACTGCACTCAAAAGCTGCTTTACCTGTTCATCCGTCAGTGCGTCCTTTCTCTTTGTCGGTTTACCTCCTTTCCCAGAAATTCCAGCAGTAGGATTATAGTCAATTAGCTGGTTGCGCTCTGCCGAATAAAAAATACACTTAAAAAGCATATTTACTGTATTATACAAGCCCGCCGATTTTTTCGATGCCGGTATAAGCGCCAGCCGAATATCGTCTGCGGTCACATCGGACAGATACATATCTCCCAGTGGTTTGACTATGTAATTGTTCATATCAAAGGTATAGCCTCTCAATGTCGCTGAAGAAACCTTTGCCGACTGCATCAGCAGCCACTTTTCACAATACTCTGCCACCGTGGGGTTTTTTCTGCGGAATCTGATTTCCTCCACCTGGCGGCGCGCCTCTAATTCTTTGCGATACAATTCCTCACGGGTAACAGCATATAAGCTGACCTGCTTGCCGTCAGCGTCTGTAATCCGGGTTCTGTAATACGGATTTCCCTTTCTCATAACCGTTCCATACTGAGGAATACACTCTTTTTTCTTAGCCATAGCTCATAATCCTTTCTGAAAATCAAATAATTTGTGGTTCCACCCTCTTTTTACCAAAAATCAGGAAGTTCATCAAAGGTACGATTGCTATAAAGCAAGGTGCCTGAAAACGAACTGCACCCCATTTATCAAGCAGCATATCTGCTATCTGATAAATGGGGCGCAGCACAAGTCTGATTATTCAGTTGTTTTTCATTTGTACTTTTTACAAAGCGCCTCTAACAATTCAAAATCATTGCACCGCTTTGTCAGCGGCGAAGGGTTCCCATTTACTTTAAGCCTGTAAAGGGTGGCGGCGTTTTTCCTTATTTTCTCCTGGATTGATTTTATGTAGCGATACTCGGCCAAAAGCAGAAACTTATATTTGGGATTACGCTCCTTTGAGATATCTACATAACTGAATTGTCCTGCCGGGACAGGAAACATATTATTGAGATTGATCACCGCATAGTTCTTGATCTTGATAAAATCCAGGCTTTCCGTCATCAGCCTGTGCTTCTCCTTAAAAGAGGATAGCGGTGCAAAATAGTCCATATCATGGATATGAAATACAACACCTATATACTTCCGCTCATTCTGCTGTCCTTTTTGCCTGTTGTGAAACAGATGCGGTGCATAAGGAACCAAATAGTCCACATAGTGTGGCGACACCTGATAAATTTTAATGTTATCCATTTTTTCTCTCCCGTATAAACAAACAGGGGCAAGTTACCCTGCCCCTGCTGTTACAATCGCACTCAGAGTGGCGAAACACTCACTCGTAACTTTCTTGATTTGTGAGTCAAGAGAAACTCACTCAATAACTTTCTCACTTAAGGGCTGAGATACACCCGCTGTTATCTGTCTTTATTATATGCAATTCCCCAGCAAAAATCAATGCCTTTTCATAATTTTTGAAAATTTTGAATTTTCCCGCTCATACGGCTTCCCATTGGGCAAAGGCATTGCCCATGGTTTGAACAAGCTCATCTGGCCTGTTGTATTTCACTTTCGCGTAAATATCCATTGTGATCTTACTGCTCTCATGACCAGCCAGATACTGCACCGTTTTCGGGTCAACCGATGAATGGATCAGATTTGTGATATAGGTATGACGAAGCTGGTGGGGCGTCACATCAAAATCCAGCGAATAAACGACGTTGCCATTGTGGGCTGCTTTTTCTCCCAGCTTTGGATAGATGGTACGCTTTACCGGTTTTCCGTTCTCATCATGAACCACTTTATTGTCCTTATACACCCTATAGGTTCTCGGTTTTGCCGTCCTGGTAACAATATACTTCCAAAGCTGCCTGAATTGTGTATAAGATAATGGCTGCCCTTCGCTGTTTGCAACCACATACTCCGATTGAGAAGTTGCTTTTGCTTCCCTTAAACACTCTGCCAGACAATCCGGAAGGGGAATATTTCGCTCTGCTGCCTTTGTCTTTAATTCTGTAAGAATCACGGGCCTGTTATTTTCCGTATGCCATGCCCTCCGCACGGTCAAATAGGGCGCGTTCGTGTCCAGATATACAGAGTCCCATTGCAGGGCAAGTATTTCTTCTCTCCTTAATCCCGCATACAGCCCCAGCATAACAAATACATAGGGTGGCAGCCCTTTAACTGTATCCAAAAGCATTTTCACCTGTTTGTCCGTCAGTGCTGTTTTGTCCTTTTGCGGAATACCGCCCCCTTTTGCAGAAAGATAAATCGTCGGGTTATTATCAATAATCCGGCTCTCTTTCGCTGCCCGAAAAATAGATTTATAGAGTATGATAACTGACTTATACACCGATACAGACTTTTTTGAAACCGGCACAAGCGCCACCTGAATATCGTCCAAAGTCACATCTGCCATACGCATATCGCCTAACTCACCGATGATATGGCGTCGCACCTTAGATGTATAATCCGTTAGTGTCGTTTTCCTCACATGAACCGACTGCAGCATCAGCCACTTTTCACAATACTCTGCAACAGTGGGCGATTTCCGATGAAGTACGGAGCTATCGCTCTGCTCCAACGCTTCCATCTCTTTATCATATAATTCTTCACGGGTTTTTGCATATAAAGGAACTCGGTTTTCCTCCGCGTTCGTTATAATAGTTCTATAATAGGTATGTCCGTTGATCTCGACTGTACCATATTGGGGAATATGTCCTCTTTTAGCCGTCATTTTTTATCACCTCCGAAAATATTTGCAGCGCCGCTACCATTGTTCTATCAGAACAATGCCACTTACTCAAATGTGCGATTTGCTCATGCTTTGCCGCTTCGCACATTTCGGTAGGTTTCTTTTCTGTCTATAGGCTTTGCCCGGTGTGTGCATTTAGCGACATATTCCTGGAGAGCGACGCTGGTAAAATAGACGCACCCATTGGGCACATACTGAATATAGGAAACCAAACCATTGTTTCTGGCTTCATCCAGGGTAGCAATGCTGATTCCCAACAGCTTTGCCGCCTCCTTGCGACTAATCAGTTTTTCCATGATGACCTCCTATTCCTTCCGCATAACAACAAAATCATAGCCTCTGCGCCGGTTGCAATAAGTGCAGGTTTCTTTTGCGGTTTGATTGGGGTCAACCCGGCGCAGAAAATAAGCGCCTGTGTTCCGGAAGTTATCCGCACAGACGCCGCAC
>Ga0129308_1001618_pt1 | contig 22545 bp, 18 predicted proteins | sample L827metagenome_FD_94440 | JGI IMG/M metagenome (GOLD analysis project Ga0129308, IMG submission 94440) | Ring-tailed lemur group fecal microbial communities from Wisconsin, USA - L827 metagenome | ecosystem: Host-associated > Mammals > Digestive system > Large intestine > Fecal | place: USA... | reverse complement strand
TGGCGTCAACGGAGCACATCCGCTGCTCAAGCCCATGGTGGCCGATGACGCTCTTATGAGCGCAAACTCTGCTTGGGACACAGCCGACCATTATGACAACGGGAATGGGCACGGAACAGGGGTTGCCGGTCTCGCTCTCTATGGCAATCTGTCCGAAAAGCTCGTTTCCACCGAGCGGTACACCGTCAACCATAGGCTTGAGTCGGTAAAGCTGTTCGAGGCAAGCAACCCCACCCCCGAGGAGTTCTACGCAGCCGTATCACAGAATGCGTTTTCCCTTGCTGCGGCTCAACACTACGAGCAGAATAGGATCTTCTGCTCGGCGGTCACCGCTAATGAAGCTGAGCTGACCGATGGCTCGCCAACTTCATGGTCGGCAGCAATCGACTCAGTTATTTCGCATCCCGATGACCCAGAGGAGGCTCACGAGCTCTTTTTGGTGTCAGCAGGCAACGTCAATACGGGCATGCTAAGCGAGCTCGGGTATCCCGAAACTAACGCTATCCGATCGGTTCGAAGCCCCGGTCAGGCGTGGAACGCTCTTACAGTGGGAGCATATAGCGAGAATGCCTACCTCGCTGATGACGCAACGCGGCAAATGGGCGACAAGCCGGTTGCGGCACACGGTGAGCTTTCTCCATTCAGCACAACTTCCTTGGCATGGCCTAAGGCAGCGCCGGTAAAGCCCGAAATTGTTCTCGATGGAGGCAATGCCGTTACAGACGGGCAAGCTTATTACTCACCGTCCAACCTTTCTCCGCTGTCGACCGGTGCCGACATATCCGCTCGCCCCCTCAGGATGTTCAACGGTACAAGCGCTGCGGTCTCCGAAGCCGCTTGGATGGCCGCGGAGATTGAGAACGCATACCCGGACTTGTGGCCCGAAACCATTCGTGGGCTGATGGTTCATTCCGCGGACTGGTCGGAGGCGATGCTCGATCAGTTCTGCCCCAAAGGCTCAGAGCAGGACAGGCAATCTACGGGACGATACAGACTCCTTCGCATGTGCGGGTATGGCATTCCATCGCTCGACAAGGCCATTGAATGCGGCAAAAACCGCGTCAACCTTATCATCCAAGACGAGCTCACCCCGTTCGAGCACAGGATGGTGAACGGCAAGTCGGTGTGGGGCATGAAGGACATGCATCTTCATCACATCCCCTGGCCGAAAGACCTTCTTCAGCAATTCAGCGACGTAACCGCCAGAATGCGCGTGACGCTCTCTTACTACATCGAGCCGTGTCCGGGAAAGAGGGGTTGGAAAAACCGCTACCGCTATGCCTCGCATGGGCTTCGTTTCGACGTGAACAAGCCCGCCGAAACCAAAGAAGAGTTCGCCAAGCGCATGAACCTCGCCATGCGCGACGAAAGCGACGGAAAAGGCCGGAAGGATTCCAAGGGTTGGTTCCTTGGGGTCAATAACCGAAGTGCGGGCTCGGTGTTCTCTGATTTCAAGGAGACGCAGGCAATCGAGCTGAGCGACATCGAGTACATAGCCGTCTATCCCATCATCGGCTGGTGGCGCGAGCTGCACTCACAGGACAAGGCCAATTCAAAAGCCCGCTACTCTCTCATTGTGACCATCGAGACGCCTGAGACCGAGATAGACCTGTACTCGGCGATTAAGAACAAGATTGAAGTTGCTTCGCCGATTGCAATCGAGGTTCCTCGGTAAAGTCACGAACCACAGAAGTCGTCTTCAGCCTTGAAGATAAGAAAGCTATTAGCTTCCCTAGAAACGGGTCAATTGCTAAAAACGGCTCTTCGCCACTTTGTGTGGGTGATATTTAGATAGATTCCCAGATGACACGGGGAATCTCGGTTAAGGTTTTTTCGCCAAAAAAGAACCGCCGAGAGAAAGGCCCCCGTGTCGGATACCAGTCTACTCAAAAAACTGCTCGGCATCGACCTCGCGGTCGTGGAATCCGCGAGAATCGACGAGAAGGACGGCTCGCTCGTCGTCGAGGTCAGACCGCGCAAGTCGCAGCTCTGCCGCTGCCATAGATGCGGCAAGAAGGCCCCCGTCTACGACGTGCCGGCGCAGGCGCGCAGATGGCGCTCCCTCGATTTCGGCACCGCCAAGGTCTTCCTCGAGTACGCGCTGCCCAGGGTTAGCCGCCCCGAGCGCGGAGTCCATCCCGCCGGCGTCCCCTGGGCGCATCACGCCTCCCGCTTCACCCGCGACTTCGAGGAGCAGGTGGCGTGGCTGTGCGTGCACGCCAACCGGTCCGTCGTGGCCGCGATCATGCGCATCGACTGGAAGAGCGTCGGCGGCATCTGCAAGCGCGTCTGCGACAGGCTCGACGCCCAGGCGGGAGATCGCTTCGACGGCCTGGTCAGGATCGGCGTCGACGAGACCTCGTACAAGAAGGGGCACAAGTACATGACCGTCGTGCTCGACCACGACACGGGGCGCGTCGTCTGGTGCGGCGAGAAGCACGGCAAGGCGGTCCTCGAGTCGTTCTTCGACCTGCTCACGCCGGAGCAGCGCGCCCGCATCACGGTCGTGACCGCCGACGGCGCCAGGTGGATAGCCGAGGTCGTCGAGGACAAATGCCCCAACGCCGAGCGCGTCATGGACCCCTTCCACGTCGTGGGCTGGATGACCGGCGTCCTCGACGAGGTGCGCAGGCAGGCGTGGCGCCGCGCCAGGGAAAGCGGGAGAAGCGAGCCCAAGCGCCCCGTCGGGCGGCCCAAGAAGGGCGACGAGAAGAAGCCGGACAAGGCCTCCGAGATCAAGGGGAGCAAGTACGCGCTGCTCAAGAATCCCGAGAACCTCACGGAGGCGCAGTCGGGCAAGCTCGCCAAGATCGCGCGCGAGGACAAGCGCTTGCACAACGCCTACCTGCTCAAGGAGGACCTGCGCGACGTGTTCAAGTCGCCGGACGGCGCCGCCGCCGCGGAAAAGCTCGACAAATGGCTCAACAGGGCCTGCCGCAGCTGGACCAAGGAGATCAAGGAGCTGTCGAAGAAGGTCAGGCGCCACAAGGAGGCGATCGTGAGGGCCGTGGAGCTCGGCATCTCCAACGCGCGCGTCGAGGCCGTCAACAACAAGATCAAGCTCACCGTGCGCATGGGCTACGGCTTCCGCAACATCGACAACCTCATGGCGCTCGTCATGCTGCGCTGCTCGAACCTGCCGATAAAGCTGCCTGGAAGGGCTTAGGCCACTTGAGATCTACCCACACAAACTGGCGAAGCCTCCTAAAAAACTAGGCATTCTCAAAATAACCCCGCATGAACTGCCCGATCTCTTCTCCAAAGACGCTCAAGCCGCCCGAGGCAATGAGTCCCGGATGCACCCTGACCCCATAAATATCCCAGCCATCATCCCTAACATGCTGGAATTCGGTAAAATGCCCGCCGCTAACAGGGCTTCCATATGGATATAAGAGAACGAGCCTTTGAATCCCAGTCGCCTCCATGAACGCTCGGCCTTCGTAGACATCTGAGTTTGCAATCGTGCCGACGCTCGCGTCATGAGATTTGTACTTTGCGTCGACCAACAAAGCATGGCCATCGGGTGTCCGCAGGATATAGTCCGGCCTGACCTTCATGACCGCTGCATCCCTCCGAGCAAATGGATGCTTCTCTTGGAAGGCGACATGACAATCTTTAAGGCCGGCGACCAAGGCTTGCCTCAGGAATTCTTCCCAAGCATCCGAGGTGCGTACGACAAAGCCCGGGCTAAGCATTTTACCTTGGCTTATGTAGTCAATACCATAGCCATCGAGAATATCAATGCAGAGGCTATACAGATCTTGCCACCCCCTGAATCGTGAGGGCACACTCCGCGGCGGAGCGGCGTCGAGCCTTGATTGCCCGCCAAGTTGAGTGGCCACTCTAATCAACCTGGACTTCAAATCAAAGTCCGTCACGCTATTAATGAGCAGCCTTGTCGCTTCAACAATTACGGCGTTGTAGATGTTTTGCCTTGTGAACTCCGTAACGTCCTGCAGAAATCCATCCCTTTCCGGAAGGACAACGCTTTCCTCAAAGAGGTCGCCTTCGATTTCAAACTGCCGTATCTGTTTGCGGCGATAGGTACGTATGGGCACATGGGAAACAGAGTCGAACATCGAGAGAAATACCATGGCAAGCGAATCGCTAATGCCCCTGTCCTTGCTCCGCGTCGTGCTTATCATCTGCCGCTCAGCCAAAAGCCCCCACTTCGTCCTGGCAAGGAGGAGCAAAAAGTCGGCACGCCAAGCCTCGTTCCCGTCCATGAACTTGGGAACGACCTCTATCTCAAGTTGATCGCAGACCGGAAAGATTCCGGCAACCCGCCCAAACGAGAACTTGTTACGCTCGATATGAAGCGAGCTGTTAAGAGATAGACGTTTGCAAAGATAGGCATCTGCAGCTGAGAGGCAGCTCATCAGATCATAGGGTTCAAGGCCCAGCCGCATGGCTAAACTGGGTATCGGCTCCTTGTAGGGCTTGTCCTCTATCAGAACGATTCGGGCCAATGCTTACCTCACAAGCGAGAGCATCATTGTGTACACATTGCTCTCATCAATGTCGGGTTTTTCGATTGTGATGACTTGCCTTCCCGCAAAGGTGGAGCTCTTAAGCCCGAAGAAAGACTCCGCACCCGCATTGAGGACTTCGGCTATGGCCTCCTTGTCGTTGAAGAAAACTTCTTCGATGTGGGCGTCCACAACAGGCCAGCACTCGGCAATATAGCGGAGAGCGCCCGAGACGTCTCCAGGCAGCTCGCTTGAAGGAAGCTTCATGAACACGCCCTGCCCAAGCTGGTAATCCTCTCCTCGACCCAACCGAATTTTATAGTTGATGACGGTGAGGGCATGAGCGGCGAGTCCGTAAACGTCCGCCGCACTCGCAGGTTCATCTGGGAAATCGCTCCCCGGATCATCAATCCCAAAGTAAAGGCAAAGTCCGGCGATGCTCGGACAGATCTTGACCCTCTTCCATCTACGCATAAACGCAGCGTCCATGGGTTCCACGGAAGAATCGGCCTGATTCATGGCGGCAAGGATATATAGCCTGCTTGGGAGTTGATAGTCCTCAATCTCGGCCTTGTCGTTGAGTATCTGAACGGTGACGGTCTTCCCAGGGATGATCTCGCCATCGTCGTCTAAGCGCTTGTCGGCCTCGAAAGCCGAAATCATATCCCCGAAAATGCTGACGGCTGGGCCACGATTGATCTCATCAATGATGAGAAGCGCAGCAGAGTCAGGCTGCTTTGCAAACTCTGATGCCTGCCAAAGCAATCCTTTGGAGACCTCAAACTTGACCGTGCTCGCATCTGGGACGGGGACGATGCCACGAACAAAATCTCTGTACCGAGTCCCTTGATGAAATGTCGTCCTAAATACCTTGCGGTTGCTACACCCTCCGCCGGGGAAAGCACCCTCGTCAGAGGCGCTCGCAATGGGAAAAGCAGCAGTGCCATAGGGGTCTACGGTGGTCTCTCCTCTCTCAAGGAAGAGATGCTCAGCCATATTAAGCAGAGTAGTCTTGCCGGTCGCAGGCGCCCCCGTCAAGAGGACGTTCTTGTCATCGGCAAGCATCCCCAATATTCTTTTGGCCTCCATCATGAGTTGCTCTTGCATTATCTCACCTCACATCAAGTCAACTGAAAATACAACGGCATCGTTTCCGCGCTTCTCTTCTATCGCTTCATACATTGCTGCAGCGATAATCCTATTGCTTCCAGGATGGCTGATCTGCTTTTCAGTCAAGTACTGAGCTTGCGGGAGCCCACTCGACTTACGGATGAAAACCATGAACAGCATGCCATCACCCTCGGCAATATCAGGAAGGTCGAGAAAGAAGTTAAGCTTATTGATTTGGGCAATCCTAACTTCTGTTGGCCTAGAGTTTGTCGGCTTAAACGCGTAACGAACAGTTTCTACAGTACGCGTCTTGTCTGCTCCGAGGTGCTCGAACTCAGCGATTTTGTAGGGGGTATTCCTCTCGTGAACTATCTCGTGAACTATCTCACCAGGAAAGAACCTATCGAGGCAAGGGGCAAACTCCAACCTGAAGCGCAGGTCACGTGCGCCGCCACCCGTATTCGCGTTGTTGGACTCTGCTTTAATCTTCAATATATCCGCAGGGCGCATCTCGTGGCACAAGACCTCGACGACACTCACATCAAACCTCCTTACCTTCCGCCCTTGTCAACTGACGTAAATGCTCGTTGGGCACATAGGGCAGAGCCCCATGTGCCCACGCCTCTCGTGCGCGTTCCAAGTATTCGCATTCGCCGCTTAGGTAGTGTCTGACCAAATCAAAGGTAGGTCTATGACCTCGAGAGAAAGCAGCGTTAACTCGATCGACAAGGGGAAAATCATTAACGATGAGTTCGAAGTCGCTGGGACCAAGTCCGTATGCGCGCAAAACAAGAGCATCTATCTGCCCTCGCAGGCACGCGTATTGCCAGTTCTCTTCATTGCTCCACCCGACATCGCCGTCTTCTAGCTCGATCAGCTCTCTAACGGCGTCAACAATCTGAGAGCCCGTAGTGTTCTTCAGGTCAATGCGTGGAAACGGAAGGTTCTCTAAGATGAAGAAGTTTATGGTCGTAGTGATGTATCGTCTGACCAGCCAATCAAAAGCAAATGAGTTGGCTATCCCTAGCCAGAGGAAAGCAACATCCATGTTGTTAAAGAGAAGTGTCGGCACCTTGTTCCCGCAGACGCATTCAGCTGGAATAAGAGCAGCCTGCATTGCGCGTTCGTTGGTTTGTCCGGCTATGTCACAATACCCGACGCGAGGTTTACTTGACCTCTCGCGTAGAGACGAACTCGTATCGTCTTTAGAGACATAAAACTGAGGCTTAATCCTGCTGCTTCCGGGAGGGACGACCTTCCACTTGGCCGACCTGCCTTCTCCAGAAACGTATTGCTTACATCCACAACGGTAAGGTGAGACCATGCGCCCCTCGATGAGCGGCATGAGCCCGCTACCCGGTTCAACCTTCTTTCGAAAAAGAGAACGGTCCAAGGTCATATCGAGCTCTCTCACAGGAGCCACTCTGGAGAATAGCTCATGTTTGGCCATGCGATCGCTTTGCCCCCAGGCTCGTCGAAGCAACACGGCTTCTTCGGCCGTCCTCACCTCGGGAGCACCAAGCTCCCGAGACGAATCGCAAAAGAAGTCGCGTCCCAACTCAAGACTAGAGACAGTGCCCACGCCCGCATCATCTGCGTCGCAATAGAGATATTCAATGCTACGACATGAATTGCCATCGTCGTTTCCAGCGAGCACCGCCAAAACGAATTTGAAGCGTGAGTCGATGGAAAAGAATTTGGCGCGGTTCATGAAGATGGAAATACCAACCCTGTCGAAGCTGTCGGCAATCATTTCGCGAGCATCGGCAAGCCCCTTGGAGCGAATCAGGCCTGCAGGGAGGTAGAGAGCAATGGTTCCCCCTCGGCTGCAAAGCTCAACGCTTAGAGCTAGGAATGCTTGGTACAAATCTATGCCACCCTTGAGGCCATACGCATTGGCGATGAACCGTGATTTGGCGCGGCTTTCATCGCGGTGCCCCTCATAACCTTCGGGCATTTTCTCTATAGACTCGCCATAGCGAGCGTCGATGCCCTGAGCTCGAGCAAATTCACTTCTCGAAGGCCTCACGCGCTCCCATGGGGGGTTGCCCACTACGAGCGCGAAGCCCTTCACCCCGAATGCCGCGAGTAAGCCCGCTCCCCGTTCAAGACTGTCAGCGCATACAAAGTGAGAGGCCAGGACGGAAAGACAGCCCGAATCACGCAGCAAGGAGGCCAGCGCGAGAATCGAGCCCCTGATGGCAAGCGGCTCCAGATCGACGCCAAACAAGGACGAGGAAACAAAGCTCGACACATCCGCACCGGTTTGGCGCAGATAATCAGCGCAGGCCGCGAGAAGGATCGAGGAACCACAGGAGGGGTCAAGTACGGCACCGCCGGAATATCCTGGCATGACGGCTTGAGCGAGATAAGCCGCAAGCCTGAAGTCAGTGTAGACGGAGCCCTTCTTCTTCGTCTCCAGCTCGTCTAGGTCAATACGCGCAAGGGCAGAAAGCGCCACAGGGTAGGCTATGCCACATGCGTCGATCTCAACGCGCAGTTTGGATACGGTTTCATTCGTAGGCTCGAGCGCAGGGGCATAGCCCGTAGCGCGGAAGTAATCTGTGATGCTGATTTCGGAATAACTGCAGGATACGTACTCAAGAAGCGTCAGCTTTGCCTCGGCATAGTTGTTGAGTCCAGAGGTAGCGTCAGCAATGACGGCACTGGCGGCGAGCAATCGATTTTTCTCTGTCGTGTTCGGATGAGCCACAGCCTAAGCCCCTTTAATCCTTATCAATCTCAATTAGATATTCAGCGACCACCGCTCCTGTCTCAGCGGCGGTTTTGTTGGGCCTATACCTCCCAATCTCGCCAAGCTCATAAACTTCAACTTTGCCGAGCCCCGACAGGCCATCAAGCAAATCATCGAGTGCCACATGCCCCTGCGAACTGTACGAGAGGAAGATGCGGCGTGAGTCCAGCCCGCCTACGCAGTCACAAAGCGCCCTGAGAGCCTTCGTCTTGTAGCAGAAAGGCGACGCCATGTGTTTCCACGGGCGAAGGCCGGCAACGCCCTCAACCTTCGGCTCATCGTGATACGCGATGGTTTCGGGAATGTGATAGTAGGAGGCGTACTGTCGCTTAGTATAGGGAGGGTCGAGGTAGACCGTATCGTCAGGAGATACTTTAAGTGAAAACACGTCACCAACCTGAGCCCGATGCCCTATCGAAGAGGACAGAAGCTCGCGCGGCCTAACCGAAAAAGCGCCATACGACTGTTGAGTCCACCTCTTTAAGAAGCATCCATATGTGCCGGCAATATTGGCAATGGAGTTCGAAGCCTCAATGACATCAGCAACGAGGAGCGTCTCCTCAACACCTCCAATGACGCCGGAATCCCGCCATTCGGCAATGAGATTACGGGCACCATCGATACGGCGGGCATTATCTTCCGTAAAGTACCTTCTCTCGTGCGGGCAAAAGGCAGCGGAAGCAGGGCTGTAGGTTCGCCAGATATAGCCGTCGCTCGGAGCACAGGCATTGAGCCTTTCGATAGCCGACTCATACGAACCGAGCTCCTTGAAATTAAGCTCAGAACCGCAAAGAAGCGAGGCCTCGGTAATCATAACGGCTGAAAGCAGCGTATCGTTGCAATCAACGTTCCAACCGCGAAGGGCGGCGGTGCGCGCAACGACGCCGGTGCCACAGAAACCATCGACAAAACGGCCTGAATAGTCGCTAGGCGACCCAACAATATCGAGAATCGCCTCGGCTAGGCGAGCTTTTGAACCGATGTACCGTATCGTCATCCTGCTCCAATCCACCGGTGTATTTTACTACCCAGGGTCACGTAAAATTTCTTTCGCAAATTGACAGCTGAATACATCCAGGAAAAGAAAAGACATGGTCACCGGCCATCGGCATGGTTCTTTGCGACCAAACAAAAGAAGACCGAGAAAGGCTGGAGCCATGTCCGAATCAATCGTATCAGTAAACGAGGAGTCGCTGCGCCTCGACATCAAGGAGCTCGTCAAAAACACCGTGCGCGACGTCATCAACCAGCTCCTCGAGGAGGAGGCCGACGAATTGGTGAACGCCGGGCGCTACGAGCGCACGGCAGGGCGCGAGGCGTACCGCTCGGGCCACTGCAAGCGAAAGCTCGTCACGTCGGCGGGCGAGGTGGAGCTCGACGTGCCGAAGATGCGCGGCGCCACGTTCCAGACCGCGGTGATCGAGCGATACCGCAGGCGCGAGACCTGTTGAACTACACTTTGCCATCACGACCAAACGTCACGTTATTCAATTTGACGGGGTTCATATGGGGCCGGCGAATGCCGGCCCCCGCTATCAGAACGGTATCTCGCCGTCGTCTGGCGGGTCGGGCCCCCTCGCGTCCGGCTCGGGCTGCCAGGACTCCGACAGGGCGCACTCCTCGCAGGCGTAGGAGGCGCACAGGGACACGGTGTCCCAGCGCTCGAACACGCGCCCCTCCAGCGCCTCCATAGGGCAGCCGCTCATACCAGGCTCAACCCCTCGGCGGCGCACCGCACCATCTCCGCGTCGACGGCGCGCGTCCCCGCCTGGGCCCCTATCGCCAGGGCGTCGCAGAGTATCGAGTTCGGCCTCCTGACCGACCCTCCCGCCGCGGCGTGTGCCGAGGCCAGCGCGGCGGCGTCGAATATGTCCGGGTCCGCGCCGGCCTTGAGCATCGAGCGCACGTAGTCGGCGGCCCCCGCCTCGTCCATCCCGCGCATCCGGTAGCGCACGACCAGCCGCTGCCTGAGCGACTCGTGGGGCTGGCGGTTGAGGTACTGCGCCAGCACCGAGTGGCCCACCAGCACCAGCGCGAACATGTCGCGGGAGTCCATGTCGAAGTTGGCGATCATCTGCAGGTCGCGCAGAACCGACGAGTTGAGGTAGTGCGCCTCGTCTACGACCACGACGACCCGCATGCGGCGCTCGTCGACCAGCGAGCGGACGCAGGCTTGCAGGTCGGCGTGCATCCTCGACTTCTGGAACGACGGCTCCACGCCCAGCCCGGCGCAGAGCAGCCGGTAGAAGTCGAGGTTGGACACCGTGGAGAGCGCCGTGTAGACGACCTTGGTCGTGTTGGGGTTGACGCCGGCCGCCCAGGTGCGCACGGCGAAGGTCTTGCCCGCCCCGGGGTCGGCGGTGAGCAGGCCTATCCCGCCGGTGCGGCACAGGTGGTCGAGCCTGGCGCGGACCTGCCTGAGGTCCTCGGTCTCGTGGGCGTCCTTGGCGGGCAGCCCCTTCGCGAAGGGGCTGAACGCCATGTTGTAGAAGCGGGCGAAGTGCTCGGGCGCCATCGCCTACACCCCCCTCGAGTAGTCGACCGACCAGGGAAGGCGGACGCGCCCCGCCTCGGCGTCGGCGGCCTTGTCGGTGGGCGAGACGCGCGTGCGCGAGCCGTCGGGTCCCACGACCCAGACGTCGGAGGGGTCCCCCGGCGTGTAGCGCAGCTCCACCTTCTCGCCGACCAGGCCCATCGGCACGTCGTAGAGGACGTGGCCCACGCGCACCGTGGCGTCGTTGGCGACCTTTCGGGTCGCGCGGTTGCGGAACGCCTCGTCCAGGGCGGCGGGCCCTCCCTCGACCCACCTGAGGCGCTCGGCCTCCTCGGCGAAGGCCTCGGCGGGCGCCCTCCTGGTGGTGCCGTGGACGGCCGAGTTGTACGACGCCACCCACTTGGCCAGGGCGGCGTTGAGCTCCTCCAGGCCCCCTTCCGCCTCGGGGGGCAGCGTGGAGAGGAAGCGCATGCGCACGGTGCGGTTCCAGCGCTCGATCTTGCCCTTGGCGGCGCCGTCCCGCACCGCGGCGTGGAGCAGCACGATCCCCAGCCCCCCACATATGAGCGAGAGCTGGTCGTTCCTGTAGGGCCCGCCGTTGTCCACGAAGAGCTTCTCGGGGACGCCGTGCGAGGCGACGGCGGCGCGAAGCGTCCCCTGGAAGGTCGCGGCGCAGTCGCTCGCGACGAAGCGCGCCGCCACCACCTTGCGCGACTTGTCGTCGATCACGGCCTGCAGGTAGGAGCGGGCGCGCGGGGCGCCCACGTAGGGGCCGTAGAGCGTGTCGGCCTGCCAGATGCCGTTCACGCGCGCGGCCTCGAAGGCGCGGCGGTCCTTGGCGGCCGCGGCCGCCTCGGGCGCGGGGTTCTTCCTGAAGAACCGCTGCACGGTCGCCACGGACAGCTCCCCGGCCGCGGCGAGCCCCTCCTCCACGAGCCTCTCGTGGACCAGCGTCGCGCTGATCCCGGGCCTCTCGGCCCTCATCGCCTGTATCCCGCACGCCAGCTCGGCGTCGATGCGCCTGCTGGTGCCCAGGTCCGAGCGTCTCTTGGGGGCCAGGCCCTCGAAGCCCGACTCCAGGTAGGCGCGTCTCCAGCCGGCGAGGGTCGCCGGCTTCACGCGCACCCTGGAGCCGTCGGGAAGCTCCAGGGGCTCGGCGGCCACGCGCCTGTAGCAGGCTGCCATCGTCGGCTCGGTGAACGTCCCGTTGAGCGTCGGCGATATCAGCCCCAGCTTGAACTCCGCGAGCCTGAGGCCCTCCTTGTTTTCCAGGTCCACGTCGGGACCCCCCTTCCCCGTATCGCGCGCCGTATCGCGCGCCTCACTCGGAGATTCTGGGGGAAGGCGCCACGGCCGCCCAGACGCCGGGTTATGTGGAGGGCCCCCGGCAACGCCGCGGGCCGACGGGGCGCGGCCGGAGCCTGACGTTCTCGGCGAACCTGGTGCCGAAGGAGGCCGCGTGCAGCGCCGGGACGGCGCCCACGCCGCAGGCCGCGAGCGCCGCGTCCACGGCGGCCCTCGTGGCCCCGCAGGAGAGCAGGGCGCAGGCGCGCCTTCGCGACGACGAGAGGATCCTGCGCCTGGTGGTCTCCGATATGCCGAAGCGGCCCCTTACGTCGGCGTTGGACGCGCCGGAGGCCCATGCGGCGAGCACGGCCAGGACGAACCCCTCCGAGTGGGCCCCGTAGGGCACCACCCCCGCAGGCAGGACGGCGTGGGTGGCGCCGCAGCCGAGGCACCTCACGCGGCGCACGGACAGGGTCTCCTCGCGGCCCACGACGACGAGGGCGCGGGTGTAGCTGCCGTGGCCGGCGAAGTCGCCCGTCGCCCCGCAGCAGGGGCAGGCCACCCCGAAGAGCTTGCCGTCCCGACCGACATCGCGTAGCATGTTGCCCGCCTTCTGGGGCGCGTGCGCCCCGGGACGAGGGGCGCCGCCCGAAGAAGCTGCCGGGCTTAGTAGCGGGCGGCGCCCAACCTGTATTCCAGGCCCAGAAGAATAGCGCGCCGCAGCGAATTGATTAAAGTGCGGCCGGGCAACCAATTGTTTAATGTGCCGCCAAAGGCCCAAATCGAGATAATCTAAAGTGCAGTTCTACACGAGACCAGCGTCGAGGAGGCCATCATCGAGATGTGCCTCGCCGGCGTGTCCACCCGGCGCATCGAGGATGTCAGCCAGATACTGTGGGGCGCCGGCGTGTCGGCCGGCACCGTCTCCAACCTCAACGACAAGGCCTTCGCCTCGGTCGAGGAGTGGGGGAACCGGCCGCTCGAGGGCGAGTACCCCTACGTGTTCGTCGACGGCGCGTGCCTCAAGCGCAGCTGGGGCGGCGCCTACGAGAACGTGTCGGTCATGGTCGCCATCGGCGTGAACGGCGACGGCGACCGCGAGGTGATCGGCTGCGCCGAGGGCTTCGCCGAGTCCAAGGACTCGTGGAAGGAGTTCCTGCTGTGGCTGCGCGGGCGCGGGCTCTCGGGCGTCCGCATGGTGACCGGCGACAAATCGCTCGGCATGCTCGGCGCGCTCGAGGAGGTGTTCCCGCAGGCCAAGTACCGGCGCTGCACCGTCCACTTCTACCGCAACGTGTTCGGCAAGGTGCCGAGGAGCAAGCGCGAGAGGGTCGCCAAGATGCTCAAGGCCATACACGCCCAGGAGTCCCTCGAGGCTTCCATGGCGAAGGCCGAGAGCGTCGCCGCCGACCTCGAGGCGATGAAGCTCGACGCCGCCGCCAAGGTGGTGCGCGAGGGATGCGCCGAGACGCCCGCCTGCACGGCGTTCCCCATGAGCCACTGGGTCAGGATCCGGACGAACAACGCCATCGAGCGCCTCAACCGCGGGACCCGCCGCCGCACGGGGGCGGTCGGCACGTTCCCCGACGGCAAGTCGGCCCTCATGCCCGTCACCGCCAGGCTCAAGCACGTCGCCGAGAGCGAGTGGGGCAGCAGGCGCTACCTGGATGTATCGATGCCCAAGGAGGTTGAGGCGCAGAAAACATCACCGTTGCGCCGATGGCTTACCTGGGTGCGGCTAAAAATTTGCGAAAGATCCTTGACGGTACCAAAGAGGTCGGCGGCTCTCGCCCTGACCTCCCTGTCATGCTTGCATCGCAAGTCAACCGGCATAAGTATGCCTCCCATTCCTTGAACTTTACTTTCTGTGTCCAAGAAATGGGAGGCAGTTCAATTCAATCGCGTCTGCCGGCCTTTTTTGTCACCCAAATAAAGACTGATCCGAATGCGTCACCTTGTCGGCATCGGGTGCCGTGGACGCTTGGTCTGGGTGAGTGGAACCCGTGCCCCTCACCGCCACAAACGGGCGGCTGCGCAAGCCTAGAAGGGGCAAGCTGCACACGATGGGCAGATAGAACGAAAGGGCGCGCCAGAGAACCACGGCAGCCGTAGTCATGGCCCCCAGTTCAGGCTTGAAGAAGAGCACGAAGCCCGCCTCTGCGCCACCCGTACCGCCCGGCAGGGGCACGGCGGTCATGATGAGCTGAATGAACGCCGAGGCGCACATCGCCGTCAGGAAATCGATGTCGGTCACGCCCAGGGCGCGCAAAACGCAAAACGGAATGCAATACAGGCAGGCAAGCTGGCCAACGTTGATGGCAATTGCCAGACCCACCACCTTGCCCTGTCGAATTGCCTGGTGCACGGCACCTGCATACCCGTCGACCTCCGCGTCAACGCGGTCATGCATGGCCTGAGGGTCTTTGATAAGGTGGAGCTTGCCCGATCCCGCGCACACGAGCAGATGGCAGACCTTGCGCACGGCATTGGGAAAAAACACCATGGCGATCAGGCCAAGCATGATTGCAACGTGAATGCCAAATGCCAGCACACAGACAAGCACGATGTCGCCGAACCGCTCGACAAAATAGGACGTGCGGGTCAGAAGGACAACGGCACCGAAAACAGTGACTGCCGCCTGATATATAAAGAACTTGGTGAGCTGCAACGCCGTGGCGTCCCCCACTTTGAGCCCCACCTGGCTCAAGCGCACAATCTGGGCCGGTGCGGCTCCAGATTGACCGGGCGTCAGAAATCCAAACACAATACCCGCCGCTGCGACGCTCAGAAGGTCTTTAAAACCCAAATACGAGTCGGTGAGACGAGCAGCCACACGATAGCAAACCATATCGAGACCAAAAAACGCGCAGAAGAAAAGTGCCCCCAAGAAAATCCAAGGGAGGTTCGCTCCCTTCAGCGCGTCAAAAAATTCTTCAGCCGTGCCCGATGCAAAAAGCCAAATGGCAAATCCAATGGCAACGACAAGAATAAACAGGACTCCCGATTTAACGCCTGATTTCTCACCGCGCTGTTTTCGAGGGCGTTTTCCTCGAGGAGCCGGGGCGTTCAATTGAATGTGAGACTGGGTCATATCGCCTCCGCAGTGCACTCAGGAAAGATAGGGAGACTATAACAAAACAGGCCACCGGGATTACCGATGGCCTGTGAATGTTTGGTAGCCCGTACCAGATTCGAACTGGTGATCTCCGCCTTGAGAGGGCGATGTCCTAAACCGCTAGACGAACGGGCCAAATATGTAAGGCAGTTAAAAAATGGTAGCCCGTACCAGATTCGAACTGGTGATCTCCGCCTTGAGAGGGCGGCGTCCTAAACCGCTAGACGAACGGGCCGTACAATAACTAACTGCTTGAAACAACGTGGTAGCCCGTACCAGATTCGAACTGGTGATCTCCGCCTTGAGAGGGCGATGTCCTAAACCGCTAGACGAACGGGCCAAAGTGGCTGGGATAGAGGGAGTCGAACCCCCATTGACGGAACCAGAATCCGCTGTCCTGCCATTAGACGATATCCCAAAGGCAATTTGCTCGGCGCTCTGAAGTGATTCAGTGCGTGTTTGCGAGGAGTTATATTACGGACTGTGAGAGCTCCTGTCAACACCCTTTTTCGAAAACTTTGATTCTGTGAAGGAACTGTGAGCAAAGCCCGGTACACGCGGTATTCAAGGCTTGCCGTTAGACTACAAACAACCGAAAGGGCCTGCGGCCCGGCCACGACCCAAGGATGGAACATGAAGATCAATTACTGCGACGTTCGTTTTGACAAGGCGTTTGGCACCGCCGCCCAGCTGCCCGAGAGCACCCTGCCCGAAGTCTCTTTCGCCGGGCGCTCCAACGTGGGCAAGTCCTCGCTCATCAACAAGCTTTTCGGGCGCAAGAAGCTCGCCATGGTCTCCTCTACCCCCGGCAAGACGGCGACCATCAACTTCTTCGTCTCCGGCATGGTCAACTTCGTCGACCTCCCCGGCTACGGCTACGCCCAGGTCTCCAAGAGCGAAAAGACCCGTTGGGCCCGCCTTATCGACGAGTATTTCAACCAGGACAGGCGCTTCGCCCTTGTATGCTGCCTCGTCGACATCCGTCACGACGCAAGCAACCTCGACATCAGCATGGTGCGCTTCCTGCAGCACATGGAGCTTCCCTATGCCATCGTCTTCACCAAGGCCGACAAGCTGTCCAACAGCAAAGCCATCCAACAGAAGAACCTCCTGCTCAGGCAGCTTGGAGCACCTCAGGACACGCCTTGCGCCCTCACCTCGAGCCAGACGGGCAAGGGCATCGAGGAGCTGCAGGCAATCATCTGCGCGGCGTGCGACGAGGCCTGCTAGCCCTCGAAGCCCTCGTCTTCAATAAGGGCTCCTGAATCGGCAGCCTGTGTGGCAAGCGTGTCGCACCGCTCGTTGTATTCGTGGCCCGCATGTCCGCGAACCCAGTGGAACGTCACCTCATGCGGCTCCTTGGCGACAAGGAGCCGTTTCCATAGGTCGATGTTCTTCACCGGCTCTTTCTGAGAGTTCTTCCACCCCCTTTTGAGCCACCCGTCGACCCAGTTCTTGTTGAACGCGTTGACGACATACTGCGAATCGGTGTGCACTTCTACCGTGCAGGGGCGCTTGAGCGCCTCAAGGCCAATGATGACCCCCATGAGCTCCATGCGGTTGTTCGTGGTGCGTCGATACCCCTGGGACTTCTCGAGCGTATGGAGCTTGCCCGCCGGATCGGTGTAGAGAAGCACCGACCCATAGCCGCCGGGCCCGGGATTTCCGCGCGACGAACCGTCGGAATAGAGCGTTACGTGCATGTGGCCTCCTGAATACCTGCCAAAAATCAAATACAAACGAAATAGCGCCCGAACGCGCCTATCCGCGGGGATGAGCCTGCAGGCTTACCTCGCGAAGGCGCTCGGGCGTCAGATGAGTATAAATCTGTGTGGTCGACAGACTCGCATGGCCCAACATTTCCTGAACGCTTCGCAAGTCCGCCCCGCCGTCGAGCACCTCGGTGGCGAACGTGTGGCGCATGGTGTGCGGCGTGGCCATTCCCGCAAGCCCAGCCTGGGCGAGCAGCTTCTCAAAGCGCGCTCGCAACGAACGCTCCGACATGCGTGCGCCGCGCGCATTGATGAAAAGCGCCCGCTGCGCGTCGGCGACCTCCTCGGCCGTCAGGCCACCTTTGTGATTTGCAAGCAGCACGGGTCTGGCGTGGGCAAGGTAGGCGTCGAGCGCATGAAGCGCAGCCGGATATAACGGAACTATCCGTTCCTTGCTTCCCTTGCCAAACAGTCGCACGCTCTTGTCGGAAAAGTCGATGCGGTCGACATCGAGGGAGGCAACCTCGCCGATACGCGCCCCACTTGCATACAGAAGCTCCACCAAGGCCGCGTCCAATGCGCCCGCCGGCGTCGAGACGTCTGCGCACTTGAGCAGCTTCTCGACGTCTTCCTGGCTCAAGACATGCGGCAGGGGTTTGGGCAGTTTGGGACTCGAGACCACGGCGGCGGGGTTCGACTCGATGACCCCTTCGCGCACGAGCCACGAATAGAACGACCTCACCGCCGACAGGCGCCTGTTGACCGTCGTCTTGGCATACCCGGCCCCCGAAAGGGACGACAGGAAACGACGAAAGTCCCTATGCGTGGCCTGAAGCACGTCAATGCCGCAATTGGACGCCCAAATCAAAAAACAATCGAGGTCCTGGGCATAGGCCGCCGCCGTGTTGGGCGAATAGTTCCTGACGCGCGCAAGGTATGACAGGAAGGCGCCTGCAAGCTCGCGAGCTCGAATGCAGGCGCTATCGGCCATCGTCACCCCAGACGAGCTCGGTGCGCGCCTCAGGATCGATGTCGACGACGGAGGCGTTTGCCGCGCACCACGCGTCAAGGTCGGCCGCGGCGCGCTTGGCATACAGCTTGTACTTGTCGCGCTTGGAAAGCTTGCCCTTGTGCTCGAGCGCAGGCACGATGCCGAAATTGACGTGCATGGGCTGATAGTCTTTTGTCGCGGGGTCAGTGGCATAGGCCATAAGGGAGCCGAGCGCTCCCGTCACCGGCAGCGGCGAAAGGGCAAGGCCACGCAAGTCGGCCAGAGTGTTGAATGCAGCAAGCAGACCGGTGGCAATCGCCTCGGTATACCCCTCGGTGCCGGTGATTTGACCCGCAAAACGGATGCGTCGGTCGTCCTTGAGTGCGAAGGTCTCATCGAGGCAGGCGGGTGCATCGATGAAGGTGTTGCGGTGCATGACGCCATACCGGAAGAACTCGCACTCCTCAAGACCTGGGATCATGCGGAACACACGGCGCTGCTCAGGCCAGGTGAGGTTTGTCTGGAAGCCCACAAGGTTGTAGGCCGTGCCTTGCCTGTTCTCAGCGCGCAGCTGCACCACCGCCCAAGGCCTGCGCCCCGTGCGAGGGTCGATGATGCCGACAGGCTTGAGGGCGCCGAAACGAAGGGCGTCGTGGCCGGTGCGCGCAACCTCCTCAGCCGGCTGACAGGCCTGGAAAAGCTCGCGACGCTCGAAATCACGCAAGATGGCCCTCTCGGCGCCCACAAGCTCGTCGACGAAGCGGTCGTATTCCTCTTTGTCCATGGGACAGTTGAGATAGTCGTCGCCATCCCCCTTGTCATAACGGGACATGGCGAAGACCTTCTCGCGGTCAAGCGTGGAGGCATCGACGATGGGCGCGGCGGCATCGAAGAACGACAGCTTCTTACCTCCCACAAGGCCCTCGACCGTCTGGGCAAGGGCACCCGAGCACAGAGGTCCCGCCGCCACGACGACAGGGCAGCCCTGGGGAAGCTCGGCCACTTCCTCTCGGATGAGTTCGATGAGAGGCTCGGCGGCCACGGCCTGCTCGACGAGGGAGGAGAAGACGTCCCTGTCGACCGCAAGGGCCCCTCCCGCCGGCACCGCAGCCTGCTTGGCAAGCCCGATAAGGGTCGACCCCAGGCGCGTGAGCTCAGCCTTCAGCAAGCCGGCGGCTGAATCGGCGCGCAAGGCCTTGAGCGAGTTCGAGCACACGAGCTCAGCCAAGTGGTCGGTCTTATGCGCGGCCGAAGTTGCCTGGGGGCGCATCTCGTAGAGCTTCACGGGGACGCCCCGCTTTGCAAGCGCCAAGGCGCATTCGCATCCTGCCAGGCCTGCACCGATAACGACGACGCCGTCTGTAACCGTGTCCATGTGTCTCGCTTCCTGTCGCGGCTTTGTACCGTTTATGTCCGGTAGCTATTGTGCGACAAGAACTCCCGTTCTGAAAGGCTGTATCGCCCGTCTCGCAACCTCACCACCCTTCCGTCAAGCTCGAGCATCGACAATGTGCGTGTCACGGCGGCAACCGGCGCGCCAAACGTGGCCGCAAGCTCGCCGGCAGGACAGGGGCTTGCCTGCAGCGACCCGAGAATCCTCTCCTCAAGCACGCCCAGACCCTTGGGACGCGAGGGCGCGGCCGGACCCTCGTGGCGCAGCACGCCGTATATGCGCGAATATGCGATCTCGAGACACTCCCTGTCCCACACCGGAAGCGCCCCAGGCTGACTCGCGATAATGTAGTTAGAGCCAACCGAATTGGGCGAAAAGACGCTGCCGGGAAACACCAGGAGCTCCCGGCCGTAGTCCTCGGCATATCGCGCCGTGGAAAACGTGCCCGAGGGCATACCCGCCTCGCAGATGACAAGGCAGCGCGACAAAGCGGCTATGACCGCGTTTCTCTTGGGGAACGTCCAACGGGCCGGCGGGGTCCCCCAAGGATGGATGGAGACAACGGCACCCCGGCAAGCCACGATGGTGTCGAGCATATCGCGCGCACCGCTTGGGTAGACGACGTCGGCCCCCGATCCCAAGACCGCCAACGTCGGCGTCTGCCTCTGAATGGCGCGTCGCTGAGCTGCCTGATCACACCCAATCGCCGCACCCGACACCACCTGCAAGCCCATCTCGCTGGCGGCGTCAGCAGCCAGTTGGGCACATGCCACGCCATATGAGGTGGCCTTGCGCGCGCCGATGATCGAAACGCTCTCGCGGCCCAATGCCTCGGGGTCGCCCACGACATAGAGCGTCTCAGGCCTGTCAGGCACCTCAAGCAGCAGCTCTGGGTACAGGTCATCGCCGGGATGAAGCTCGTGGCGCGGACCGGCAAGAAGCATGCTCGTGCTCATATGACCTCCCCTGCCCCATATCTAAATCCAAAAGCCTCCAACAGGTGCGTGGCGCCAAGGCGCTCGCTGCCGTCCATGTCGGCAATGACGCGCGCGACTTTGACTAGCGAGCTCAAACCGCGGGCCGAGACGCCCCTTCGCTCGCTCATGTGCTCCACAAGCCTGGCCGCCTCGTCGTCGACCCCCGCCCTCACAAGGGACTGCGCGAGTTTGCCATGCACACCCTCAAACCCAGGGGTAGTCTCTTCAAACCGGGCGGCCCTCCATGCCGCAAACTCCCTGGTCTCTTCCACGACGGAGCGGAGCTGACTCGAAGACGTGCAGGCGCCTCTGCCAAGGAGCTCGTCGGCACTCGGGCGCTCGAGAGTCACCGACATGTCTATCCTGTCGATCAGGGGCCCTGCCAGCTTTGCCTGATAAGACCGGATGGCAGTCTCGGAGCACGTGCATGTCGCCGCCGGGTCTCCAAAGTGACCGCACGGACACGGGTTGCTCGCAGCGACAAGCTGGAAGCGGGCCGGAAAAGCATATGTGCCTTCCACACGCGTGACACGCACCACGCCCTCTTCAAGCGGCTGGCGCAACGCTTGCAATGTCAGGCGGTTGAACTCCGCCAGCTCATCCAGGAACAGGACCCCGTTATGGGCAAGCGAGACCTCGCCAGGCATGACGGGCCTGCCCCCGCCGAGAAGGCCTGCGACCGACGTCGAATGATGCGGGGCACGAAACGGCCTGCGCCTGCCCGCAACGCATTCCCCCTCCGCACCGCACACCGAGTAGATGAGCGCCGTCTGAAAGTACTCTCGATCGTCGAGCTCGGGCAAGATGGAAGGAAGGCAACGGGCCAGCATCGTTTTGCCCACACCGGGGGGACCCACCATGATGATGCCCAGGCCACCGGCTGCGGCAATGCAAAGGGCGCGCTTGGCAAGCTCCTGCCCGGCGACGTCTGCAAAATCCGCCTCTCCGCTAGCCGACGTAACTTCTGAGCACGCCGAGCTCGCAGGATAGCCCACTTGGGCAAGGGGTTCGTGAAACTCCGCCAGGCTGGTGACATAGCGCACATCGGCCTGCCCCATCAGGCCGAACGCATCGCCCTGCGGGCAAATGAGGCGCAAGCCCTCACGCTGGGCAAGCTCGACATAGGCGACAAGCCCCCGAATGGGAAGGACCTCGCCTTCAAGCGAAAGCTCCCCCACTATGAGACACTTGTCGAGACCCTCCGGCTCCATCTGCTCGGTCGCCACAAGGATCCCCACGGCCATGGGCAGGTCGAACGACGAGCCGGTCTTCTTCATGTCGGCCGGCGACAAGCTCACCGTGACAGACTTGCGAAGCGCCCCGAAACCTGAGGCTGGAAGGGCGCACCGCACACGCGTGCGCCCCTCCCCCACCGCAAGGTCGGCCCGACCCACCACGGCCACACCGGGCAGACCGGAGCTCACCGAGACCTCCATCTGCACAAGACGCGCCTCGACGCCCCACAGCATCGCCGTCTTGACGCTCACAACGTGCGGCATCAGCCCTCCCACTCGCAGATGCCCATGAAATGATGGACTTGAGCGCGGCGGGGCCTGACGATGTTGATTGCGAGGGCGTCGAGCCTCACGCTTTCGAACCACTCATGAGTTCTGAGGTAGTCGAGCGTAATCCTGCGGTACTTCCGAATCTTCTCGGCAGTAATGGCGTCTTCTGGCAGGGCATCGGCACCGAGGCGCGTCTTGACCTCGACGAGCACGACGGTGTCGTCTTTGACACAGACAAGGTCCGCCTCGCCGGCTGCCGTGCGGTAGTTGCGCTCGAGAATCTTGTATCCCCAACGCCGGAGGTACCGGGCGGCAATGTGCTCACCGAGCTTGCCCAGCTGATGGGGGTCATGAATGTCGTAGCGGCCCAGGTCGCCCTCTTCGTCAAACTCGCCATCGTCACATTCCAACGTGCTTGAACCGGTCTCAATCCATCGATCGGACAGGCAACTCTGCGCCTGCGTCACAAGATCGTCTTCGCTGTAATCTTCTTCGTCCTCGTCGTAATCCTCGTCATCCAGGTCGTCTTCAAAGCCATCGGGATAGGCGCGCGCGAGCGGGTCGTTGGCAAAGATGTTGTCTCCTATGATGCTGTCTGTGGCCATCGAGCACGTTTTTCTTGCTTTGCGTGCGGCAGAATCCTCGTCTTCACCCTCAGCCCAAGCGTCTTGTCCTGCGCCCGCGGCCTCGGAGGAGCCAACCTCAGCCTCCACGTCCACGGCCTTGGAGGGACCGGC
>Ga0129308_1001616_pt1 | contig 22568 bp, 19 predicted proteins | sample L827metagenome_FD_94440 | JGI IMG/M metagenome (GOLD analysis project Ga0129308, IMG submission 94440) | Ring-tailed lemur group fecal microbial communities from Wisconsin, USA - L827 metagenome | ecosystem: Host-associated > Mammals > Digestive system > Large intestine > Fecal | place: USA... | reverse complement strand
GCGATAGCAGGCATGTCAGTTTAGATTTAAGTTAAATAATTATATTTGGAATCCCATTGTAATTGCCTGAGCAATCGCTTCTGGTTTTGTCTTAATATCTCCGATTTCATTTACCCCGCCAACTAGGAGATGTCCACAATCTTTAAATTTAAGCACGTGATTAATATGCTCAAACTCGTCCTTTAGGGCAGAAAATGCATCCTCAACCTCCGCTGGAATACGAGCAGTAGCGATTAAATAAGACTCATGTACTGTACAGAGAGCTCTTCCAGCTTCACCCGCATAAGGTCGTAGATGATCAATTATTGTTTTAATCTGAGAAGAGAAGCCTTTCCAGTAAACTGGAGAAACGATAACAAGAACATCTGCCCAACACATTAATTCATGAAATTCTTTTACCTCTGGCACTCCACAGTAACCTCTTGGAAGACAGCTTCCATCCCCCTGACATCCTTTCATCGGATGTTTTGTCGCATTATAGCATTTTACTTCATTTCCAGCTGCTTTGGCACCAGAAGCGAAGGCTGTCGCTAACATATTGCTATTGCCGTCCTTTCTAGGACTTCCCGTAAGCATTAATACTTTTTTTGCCATACAAAATACCCCTTTCGTATATTTGATCCGCAATGATTAAAATTCTCATTATTATATATTTTATCATAATTTATGGCATTTCTCAAACGAGGCATATGGAATAATCGAGCTAGTTAGAGTAAAAAATCAGGACAAAAAATTCCTCCTATTGTGAAAATATAAAATCTCAGCAGAAGATAATTCAGAAGTTATATGGATTTCTGTATTATCTTTTACTGAGATTCATTGAAAAATATATGATTAAAAATTATATATGTTAGCGGTAGTTTTAATTGAGATATTGGTTGAAAGTTCAAATCCTTCTATCTATTTATAATTTTCTTTGCCAAATGTTCTCTGAAGAAAGCGACAAATGGTCCAGTGCCAAAAGCAGTGATGACAGTAGAAATACCGACAACACTTCCAGTCAAAAAGCCAACGATAACGCAGATGATATCTGTGATAATTCGTGCAACAGAAAACTTGAGTTTTCCCTTTGTTCCCATCTCAATCATAGGTGCAACTGAATCGTAAGGAGAAGTACCAAGATCACATTCCATATAGAACGCAACACCGATGCAGAGTAAAATTAAGCCAATTAGTATAAAGACGATACGAATTGGCCAATTATCAACAAAGCTGTCAGGGATAAATCCAAGATTTTTCCAGATAAACATACAAAAATCGCAAATATATCCAACTCCCGCCATATTGACAATTGTTCCAAGACCAATTCCTCGGCGGTACCAGATGCCCATAGGAATAAGTAAAATAATATTCACGCAAAGTTGATAAGTTCCAAATGGAAATCCCAAAAATCCGCTGACACCCAGATTCATACAAGTGAATGGATCAGTTCCACAGTTAGAAAGTCTCATAAAAGAGATAGAAAGACCGATTAAAAATACACCAAATACGACCCAAAAGACTTTTTTGGGGGTTAAACGTTGTAAATATTCTCTCATAATACTTCTTCTCCTAAAACATAATAATCTTTTGTAGCTATTTTATTTTGTGAGAAGAAGCTTTGGATTACTTGGCAATAATTCGATATGCAAATTCGTGGCAAGCGAATCTGTATATCATGTGGAATTCGTAATGTGAATTCCTATGTTTAGTTTTCTTTTTGTAATCAACGATAGGGGTGTTTCTTCTCACGAGCTTAATATAACATAATCAAAAATAATGGTCTATGAAAAAATATATCATAACTTATGGAATTTTGATAAATGAATCGTATGTAAATTATATGAAAAAAGATATCTTATTAGTCATGTACAATAGTAGGTATTATAAATTGAGTATCTACTATAGACTTATCTGACAGAGTAAGTCTGAACTAATAAAATATCTTTTTTATGACTTTTACAAAAATCTAAAAATGAGAAAATCAGTTTATTATCGAGGATAGCAGGAACATCCGATTCCAAATGCGCCAGGACCTATATGGCAGCAGACGCCAAGTGAAAGGTCATCATACATTACATCCATACCAGGAAATTCCTCTTTGATTTCTTCCACCCAAGCAGCGGCATCCTCTGGGGACGCACTGGAAGCTGCGAGAAGATGAATTTGTCCTTTATCATAATATTCTTTAAATCTAGTTTCCAAATCATGTTTCATTGCATCGATTGCAATTTTTTTCGCCTTTTTAACTCCACGAGATTTCTTTATAACATCAAGCTTTCCAGTTGTGAGACATAAAACTGGCTTAATATTAAGAAGTGTTCCAATCGATGCGGAGGCGGCAGTAATTCGTCCTCCTTTTTTTAAATATTCTAAAGTATCTACGGTAATATAAATTGTCATTGTATCCTTTGTTTTTTCTAAAATTTCTTTGATTTCTTTAGCAGAAAGTCCCTCGTCTATGAGCTCGAGGGCATCTAAGATAGAGCGATGCATTGGTGTGGCAATACGACCATTATCTACAACATATACTTTACCATCAAACTCATCATCCATAGCGAGAGCAGTCGCAGTCTCACAAGAGCTGCTTAAACCACTGCTTAGAGGAAAATATAAGATTTCTTCATGCTCTTTTAATGCGTCTTTCCAGATTTGCATGACATCTACAGGAGAAGGCTGTGAAGTTGTCACAGTTTGATTAGCATCTATTTTGTGAAAAAAATCATCTCTTGTTAAATTAATTCCTTCATAGTAACATTCTTCTCCGAAATAAAAAGGCATGGGGAGAACATAGATTCCCAGTTCTTTGGCGAGTTCTTGCGAGATACTGCTATGACTATCTGTTACAATTCCTACTTTTTTCATATTTTTCTCCTATTCTTTCGATATTTATACCTTGTGAAACAGTGCAAACTGTTTTCGCCTGCAGGGCATAAAATACGGTATGCTCTGTGAGTATAGTTTTTGATAATACTTGACCAATATACGGCGAAGCTATTTTCTATCCCATAGGGATATGAAATGCGATATGCCCTATGAGTATATATAGTGATACAAAAATTAGAATATATAATATTATATCTAAGTTATCGTTTTATGAAAATTTTATTAAAACGATAAAAAATTCTATAGAGCATTATATCGATGTAGAATGAGGATGTCAATTTACATTTAAAAAAATTTGACAAAAAATAGAGAGAGCATGCTTTATTTTTGTTTCATAATACAAAGTAAATAAAATTTAATATGTAAAAATGTGACTTTACGATTGCTTTTCTTCTATATGCTTGTATCTGCTAAAAAAAGAAGATATACTATATTTTATCAAATAGTCAAAATATGGTTATAAAGGAATCATAGTATTCTTTTTAGACACGCTATATTTTCAGTATTTTAACCGTTTGGTTATTTGACGAAGTTATAAACAATAGTAAAAGAATAAGAAAGGGGAGTTTTAATGAGGTATGAAAAACTAGAGAGATTACAAAGCATTTTAAGAGAAATGGAAAGCGTCGCAGTTGCATTTTCCAGCGGTGTGGATTCCACATTTTTATTAAAGGTAGCACATGATGTGCTGGGAGATGGGGTGATTGCTGTGACAATTAAGGCGAATTCTTTTACAGATAATGAGTTTAGGGAGGCAAAAGCGTTTTGCGAAAAAGAGGGGATTAGGCATTATATTTACGAGGTAAATGAGTTGAGTATACCAGGTTTTGCGGATAACCCGAAAAATCGCTGTTATATTTGCAAGAAGTCAATCTTTTCTAAGTTAAAGAAGATTGCGAGAAAACATGGAGTGAATTATGTAGTTGAAGGTTCTAATGTGGATGATGAGGGTGATTATAGACCTGGTATGAAGGCGATAAGAGAACTTGGAATTCGAAGTCCGCTTCGAGAGGCGAGACTTACGAAGAGTGAGATTCGAAATCTCTCGAGGGCGCTTGAGTTGCCAACTTGGGATAAACCATCTTTTGCTTGCCTATCTTCTCGGATTCCTTATGGAGAGAAAATCACAAAGGAAAAGCTTGCGATGGTAGAAAAGAGTGAAAAGCTATTAGCTGAGTTAGGCTTTACACAGATGCGTGTGCGTGTGCACGGAAATATTGCTCGAATTGAAGTGCTCGAAGGACAGATAGAGAAGTTTTTACAGCAAGATATTAGAAATATTGTATCTGAAAAATTGATGGAATACGGGTTTTCGTATGTCTCCCTCGATCTTAAGGGGTACCGAACGGGAAGTATGAATGAGGTATTGAGATAAAAAGAAAGAATCATAGCTACCGAAAAAGAGGAAAGAGAAAAGGTACTATGATTCTTTTTTTATAACAAAATTATATTCTAAAAAAATTTCAAAATATAGGAAAATATGCTATAATAATATAACGATTGTATATCAGGGATTGGATAACTTTTGTCTGAATGAAAGGTAAAAATGATAGATGGATAATTGAAAGTTGGTGTGGATAATATGATACGAGAAAAAAGAGGGGAGAGTAGTATATCTTGCCCTCAAATACTAAATTTGAAAAATAGAAGAGAGACAGTGCAGTATAATGTCCCTCAGCTTCCATTTTATGTAAAAAGAAATTGGCTTTGTGTCTATCCAAACAAATCAGCGGTAGTTCACTGGCATACCGATGTAGAATTTATGGTTGCGATAAAGGGAAGAATGAATTACTCGGTCAATGGAAAGGAGTATCTTTTAACGGAAGGAAAAGGCATTTTTGTAAATTCCAATCAATTTCATTATGGCTATTCTAAGGAAAGTGAGGATTGTGAATTTATTTGTGTTATTATTCCAATTTCCCTTTTGGAGCCGTATTCCGTAATCTACGAAAAATATGTGAAAACAATTATAGAAGATGAGAGGTGCTCGTGTTTACCAATTGATGAAAAAAATCCATTTGGATTAAAAATTATGAGTGATATAAAAATCTTAAATGCGATTATAGAGCATCAAGATGAGGATATGGAGCTTAGTATTGTGCAGCGAGTTTTTCATATTTGGAAATATCTATATCGTCTAATGAAGAACGTATATGATACAAAGGAACAGGAAAACGCAAAATATATTAAAGAATTGCGAAATATGATTTTTTATATTCATAAATATTATACGGAGAAACTTACACTCGAGGGGATTGCGGAGGCGGGAAATGTATGTCGAAGTAATTGTTGTAAAATTTTTCAAAAATTACTTCATAAATCTCCAATTACATATTTAACAGAATATCGAATTGCGAAGAGTCTGGAGCTTCTCAATAATTCATCGATGAACGTGACGGAGATTGCATTTTGCTGTGGATTTTCTAGCACGAGTTATTATATTAAAAAGTTTCGTCAGATGATGGGATGTTCTCCGCTTCAGTATAAGAAGAATCCAGTGGGTTCATTGGATAGCATAGAGAGTGTGTATATTGACTGAAAAATAAATTTATCGCTTGGCGTATAAAAATTTCGATATGGGAGTGGCAAAGATGTGGATGGATTTTTAGTTAAGGTGATGTCTGCTAATATAGATATGTCCGTTTTGAGAAAAATATGAAAAATGAGGAGAGAAAAAATGTCAAATGATATGAAACTTCAAATAGCACAGGCAGGGGAGAGATTACTAAATGAAAAGAATAGAAAAAAATTGACAGTGACAGATATTGTGGAAGAATGCCATATTACAAGGCAAACTTTTTACTATCATTTTAAGGACATTCCAGATATGATTCTATGGAATATTCAGAGAAAATGTAATAATCTGTCGGCGGAGCTATCAGATAAAAAAAGTATAGAGGAAATCGTGGAATATTGCCTTACAATCATTATAGAGCATAGACAGTATGGAGAAAAGATTATGGCGAGCAACTATGGGGATATCGTAGCCGATTTAGTTGTCTCTACGATGAGGAAAGCATTTTTGGAGATGGCAGAGAAGAAGAAACTTTTTCCAGATAATACGGTTGCTGAAAAAAAGATGATTGTGACATATTATTCCTATGCTATTGGGGGAGTTATGAAGGACTGGGATATGATAGGCATTGATGATGTGGGGAAAGCAGCCAAGATTTTAATTCAGCTAGTAAGCGGTGATATTAGATTTTCAAAAAATAATAAATGTATGGATATTGCTTGTAGAAAAGAGCGTGAAAAAAAGGATTAGAAAGAATGATTTTATAAACTTATTAAAACACAAATTTTTCTCAATATTGTAAGAAAATTGAAAGAGAAATCTTTACAAAATTGTTCTTTTGTCTATATGAGAAAGGAATAAAATATTGTATGATAACAAACAAATAGTTTTGCAATTACTTTTAAGAAAAAGTAATTGCTATAAGTTTAAGAAAAAGGAGATAGTGACAGTAAATGAAGGAAGTAAAACCATCAAAAAAACCGTTGATTTTTTATTACGGTATTGTATTAATTATTCTTCTTGTCATTAATATGGTTATCACACCGATGTTATCCAAATATGGAATGAAGGAAGTCGGATACGAAACCTTTATGAAAATGATTGAGGAGAAAAATATTTCTAGAGTACAGGTAAATGACTCGGAAATTATATTTACAGATAAGAGTGAAAATAATGTATATAAGACGGGAATTATGGACGATCCTGGGCTTACAGAGCGTCTTTACGAGTCGGGGGCAAAATTTACAAAGGATATTCAAAAACAGATGTCACCAATTGTGAGCATTTTGATAACGACTATACTTCCTCTTGCCTTATTTTTATGGCTGGGTCAGAGAATGAGCAAGAAGATGATGCAAAATATGGGTGGCAAAAACTCGATGATGTTTGGTATGGGTAAGAGCAATGCCAAAGTTTATGTGCCATCCTCCGAGGGAATTCGCTTCGACGATGTGGCAGGTGAGGATGAGGCGAAGGAAAACTTAGCAGAGATAGTAGACTATCTTCATAATCCAAATAAGTATTCTGATATCGGTGCCTCGATGCCAAAAGGTGTTCTCTTAGTTGGACCTCCGGGAACTGGTAAGACAATGCTTGCCAAAGCAGTAGCTGGTGAGGCAAATGTACCATTTTTCTCTATGTCTGGTTCAGAGTTTGTTGAAATGTTTGTTGGTATGGGTGCCTCCAAGGTGCGTGACTTATTCCAGCAGGCGAAGGAAAAGGCTCCTTGTATTGTTTTTATCGATGAGATTGATGCCATTGGTAAAAAGAGAGATGGAGGACATATCGGTGGAAATGATGAGCGAGAGCAGACATTAAACCAGCTTTTAACAGAGATGGATGGATTTGGTGGAAATACAGGCGTTATTATTTTAGCAGCGACAAATAGACCAGAATCTTTAGACCCAGCGCTCACCCGTCCAGGTCGTTTTGATAGAAGAGTTCCGGTTGAACTTCCAGATTTAGCAGGTCGTGAGGCAATTTTGAGAGTTCACGCGAAGAAGATTAAACTTGCGGATAATGTAAATTTCCATACAATAGCGAGAATGGCATCTGGTGCATCAGGTGCTGAACTTGCCAATATTGTAAATGAGGCGGCGCTTCGAGCAGTCCGCAATAATCGTCATATTGTTTATCAGGCAGATTTAGAGGAGAGCGTTGAGGTTGTTATCGCTGGATATCAAAAGAAAAATGCGATTCTCTCCGACAAGGAAAAATGTACAGTTGCTTATCATGAGGTTGGTCATGCACTTGTCGCTGCGCTTCAGACACATTCCGCTCCAGTTCAAAAGATTACTATTATTCCTCGTACATCAGGAGCACTTGGTTATACGATGCAGGTGGAACAGGGCGATAAATATTTGATGACAAAAGAAGAAATTGAGAATAAAATTGCCACTTTTACTGCTGGACGTGCGGCGGAGGAGATTATTTTTGGACAGATTACAACTGGTGCTGCCAACGATATTGAACAAGCGACAAAGCTCGCTCGTGCGATGATTACAAGATACGGTATGAGTGATGAGTTTGATATGGTTGCGATGGAGACAGTGAATAATCAGTATCTTGGCGGAGATACATCCCTTGCTTGTTCTGCTGAGACACAAAATGAGATTGACAAAAAGGTAGTAGAACTTGTGAAGACACAGCATGAGAAGGCGAAAAAGCTTTTGCTTGATAATCGAAGAAAGCTGGATGAGATTGCACAGTTCCTCTACGAGAAGGAGACGATTACGGGAGACGAGTTTATGGAAATTTTAACTCGCAAGGAAATCCCAATGCAGACGGAATAATGACGGAGAATATTACTATTTTTAGAAAAAATTTCATAATTTGAGCTAAAAAAGAGAAGAATAAAAATAAATATTCTTCTCTTTTTGTTATGTACCCAGCAAGCGGAAATTCATGAGTGAAGATTTCTAATGTTACTCAGTAATGGGAAGGGTATTACTAAATGGCAAGGGTATCTGATATGAGGTGGAATCTGAAGAGGAAGATTCATAAAGTCTACTTTTCTTGTAATTTATCTTATGGTATAATAAATTTATCTTTACGGAACGGAGGAATGATTATGATATACGTAATGGCTGGCATTCATGGCGAGTTTGATGCTTATGAAAAAATGCTAAAAAAGATTAAATTTTCAGATGAGGACGATTTATATATATTAGGAAACTGTATCGATCACGGTCCAGAGCCAATTAAGGTTTTGCAGGACATGATGTTGCGACCCAATGTTTATCCGATTATCGGGGAGCATGAGTATGTGGCGTACAGAATTTTGAGTAAGCTGACGGAGACTCTTGCCAGCGGAGAGAGTAGTTTAGACAAAGAGATGATGAGAGTATTGAGAAAATGGCAGGAGGATGGCGGTGAGGTGACATTAGAGCAATTTCAGAGTCTTGATGTAGATGAGCGCGCCTTTATTCTTGAGTATTTGGAGGAGTTTGAGCCGTATGATATCGTGACGATTGATAAGAAGGAATATATTTTAGTTCATGCGGGACTTGATAATTTCTCACCAGATAGAGAGCTAGATGATTACTCAATTGAGGAGCTTATTTTTAAGCCAATAGATTATAGCAAGGTATATTTTAAAAATAAATATTTAGTGACTGGACATACACCGACAGTATTGCAAAGCGGAAATTCAGGAAAAATTATTGTAAAGAATCGACATATTGCAATTGACTGCGGAAAGGTGTTTGGAGGTAGACTGGCCTGTATTTGTCTAAATACAAAGAAGGTTTATTATGTTTAAGCATTTGTATTTATGTTGATATCTGCAAAGCAGGTATATCTGTTTAGGAGTAAAATGATTGGTCATCAACACAATAAAAGGGAGAAGAGGATAGTGTAAAAATGAAGCTTGCGATTATATTTCCGGGAATCGGATATCATGTGGATAAACCACTTTTGTATTATGCAAAGAAGCTTGCTGTCTCTTATGGCTATGAGATAGTAGAAGTAGAATATAAGAATTTTTCCAAGGATATAAAGGGAAATCGGGAGAAGATGCTGGAGGCATTTCAATTTGGTGTGGAGCAGACAGAAGAGATTTTAGAGGAGATTGATTTTTCTAAGTATGAGCAGATTTTATGTATTTCAAAAAGTATAGGGACAGCGATAGCATCTGTTTACACTTCTAGGCATCAGCTTGAGACAAAAAATATTTTTTACACGCCAGTGATAGAAAGTTTTGAGGTGATGGAGCAAGAGGGAATTGTATTTCATGGAACCTCTGACCCTTGGGCTAAGACAAAGGATGTGGAGGAGGAATGTAAAAAGAAAAACTTACCTCTTGTGGAGATTAAAGATGCCAATCATTCCTTGGAGACGGGAAATGCGATAAAGGATATCAAAAATTTAAAAAAACTGATGAAAAAGACAAAAAAATATATAGAGCAGATAAAAGAGCAGTGATAAATAGGCAAAAATCAATTTGAAAAAAGAATTGGTTTTTGCCTAAAAAAATACAAAAGAGGTGAAAAGATGACATTTGATCAGGTTATTTTGCGGATTATAGCGTTTGGAATTTTGATTGGGGCAGCAGATAAGATTTCTGGAAATCACTTTGGAATTGGAGAACGGTTTGATGAGGGGTTTCGAGCGATGGGGTCTTTGGCACTTGGGATGGTTGGAATTGTCTGTCTAGCGCCAGTTATCTCAAATTTGCTTGGTCCAATCATTATTCCTGTCTGCACGGCAATTGGAGCAGATCCAGCAGTCTTTGGATCTATTTTGGCAAATGATATGGGTGGTTATTCTCTGGCGATGGAGCTTGCACAAAATGAGCAGGCAGGATTATTTGCGGGGACGATTGTGGCAGCGATGTTTGGATGCACCTTAGTATTTTCTATTCCAGTCGGACTTAGACTAATAGAAAAGGAAGATATTTATTATTTTTCGCAGGGATTATTGATTGGATTTATTACTATTCCAATTGGATGTATTGTTGGAGGAAGTGTCGCGGGATTTTCTCTTAGTCTAGTTATTAGAAATACAATTCCAATTTTAGTTATCTCTGTCATTTTAGCATTAGGACTAAAAGTAATGCCAGATAAGATGATAAAAGGATGTACAATTTTTGGACAGACCATTACAATTTTGATTTATATTGGACTTGCGTGTGCGGCGTTTGAATATCTTACAGGAATTGTGATTATAAAAGGAATGGCGCCGATTATGGATGGAATGAATACTGTCGCAGGAATCGCCATTGTACTACTTGGCACATTTCCAATTCTCACTATTTTGGTAAAAATTTTAGATAAACCGCTAAATATGATTGGAAGAAAAATAGGAATGGATTCTATAAGTGCCGCGGGAATGGTATTTACATTAGCGAACTCTGTGCCAGTTTATACAATGATGAAGGATATGACAAAAAGAGGAATTGTTATGAATACAGCGTGGCTTGTGCCAGCAACATCGGTATTTGGAGCTCATCTAGGCTTTACGGCAGGTGTTCAGCCTACTATGATTGTGCCAGTTGTAGCTGGAAAGCTGACAGCTGGCATAGCAGCGATTATTTTGGCATATTTTATCACTCGAAATATGGATATGAACAATATTATTTTAGGACAGTGACTTCTTCTTTTAATAGTTCAGCTACTGTGTGCTTATAATGAATAGCTAAAAGTACGACCATAATAATCCAGCTGACATCGTAAGAAGTATATACAACGCGCATATCCCACCATATAGGCAAAAAATATTGACACCATAGTACTCGGAAAAAGCAATAGCAAATCATCGAGCAGAGCATGGGAAATTCGGTTTTTCCCATGCCTTTTAGCCCTCCCATATATACTTGATTGATAGAATAGAGAAAATAGCAGGGAAAGGTATAGTATACAGCCTGTAATCCATTATGAAGGATGTCTGGATCAGCAGTGAAACCAAGTAAAATATATTTTGCGAAAATAAGCAAGATTACGCTTAAAATTAGAGTGATGCTGATTGCAGTTTTCAAACTCTTTTTCATTGCCTCTTGTACGCGGTCCATACGTCTTGCCCCGATATTTTGACCAATAAATCCAGTTAAGGCCATGCCGTAAGAAAAGGCTGGGTAGTAGAGGAAACCTTCTATTTTCGCATATACAGTCATGCCAGACATAGCAGCGTAACCAAATTCATTGATACTTGCCTGAATGACGAGGGAGGAGATACTCATAAATACGGCCTGCATTCCAGAGGGAATACCAAGTCGAAGAATACCCAGTAGTTCCAAAATAGGTAAAGGCTTTTCAAAAAAAGAAAGTCGATAGGCAGAGTCGAGCCTCATAAGTTTGCCTACCATAATGATGCCAAGGAGCCACTGAGATAAGAGTGTTGCCCACGCTGCGCCTTCTAGACCAAACTGAAATCCGATAACAAAAATGACATCTAAGATCAGATTGAGTATAGAGGAAAATAACAAAAAGATAAGAGATGATTTTGTATTTCCAAGTGATCTTAAAATGGCATTTCCTATATTATAGAGTAGTTGAGGAATCATTCCAAGCATACAGATTCTAAGATAGAGTGTCGCTGCAGGCAATGTTTCTTCAGGGCAGTTTAGGCATCTTAAAAATACAATTCCGTAAGCTTCACCGATAATGGTCATAATGGCACCGAAAAAAATAGAGAGAACTATCACAGTATACATTGTTTTTTTTAGTTTCTGATATTCATATGCACCAAATAGTTTAGAAGTGACGGCACTGACACCGACAGAAAATCCGATGAAGAAATTAATGATGACAGAGAGAATAAGACCTGCCACCCCTACCGCTGCCAATCCAAAGCTGCCTCCAAAATGTCCGATAACCATGCAATCTGCGATATTATAAAATTGCTGTAAAATTTGTGATAAAAGAATAGGTGCAGCAAATAGGAGTAATGTCTTACCGATTGAGCCGTTATCCATATGTACTTCCGTTCCATTTAGTCTTTTTAATTTCATAACAATTATCCTCCAATGATATATTATTTTAATTATATCATTGGATATAAAATGGGGGTATTTTCAATTTTTTATATGTATGGCATAACAAATTGTTATATAAAATGAGAGGTGATTCTCTTGATGAAATAATAAAATTATCTTTTTATCTGTAGCATATAAAATATGATATACTTGGAGAGTATAGTTTCTAATTGTATTTATATATCCAATTCTAAAATTTTCTTTACAAAATGAAGAAAGGATTTCACTTCTTCCTTTTGTTCTTTTGATTTATAGTAGATATATCCGAAGGTAATTCGGCGTTCCATTCCCTGGATAGAGATACGCTGGAAATCATATTGACGGTACATATCTTTTAGCCAGTAACTTCCCAAATTACATAAATTTGTCTGCTCAAGCATACGAAGCATCATATGGTCGCTGTTTGTCATGACGACACGGTTTAAATAAGGTTTTTTGGTCCGATAGGAAGGAACGCTGTCGAGGAGATCTTCCACAGTAAAGAAATCATCCTCCAATTGGATAAAATCTAGCTCTAATAATTTTTCAGGTTCAATTGATTTTTGTCCAAATAAAGGATTATTTTTTCCGACATATAAGACAAGATCGGTATCGAGCAGTGGGACAAATTCTAAATGTCTTTTTTCAAGCATATAACGCAAAGCAGAGCGTTTATTGTCTGGCACGAATAAGAAACCTAGATCGTACTCGTGATAGGAGAGTAGAGTGAGCATTTTTTCAATTCCACATTCTGTAAATTTTAAAAACAATTGTCCCTGTTGAAACTGTTTAAAATAATTGGTGAGAAGTACCGCCATATTGCTGCTATTATTTGTAGCAATTAAAACGGTATGCTTTTTTTGTGATTGACTGACTAATTTAATAAGCTCTGCATTTTTTAGAGCATTGACGGCATAACTATAAATTTGTTTTCCTTCCTCGGTTAACTCGATTCCCTTAGATTTGCGGTGAAAAAGTGTTACGCCCAACTCTTTTTCTAGACTCTTGATTACCATACTGACATGGGGTTGAGTTGTATATAATTCTTCTGCTGCCAAGGTCAAAGATGAATTTCTGGCGCAGGAAAGAAAGTATTCAAGATGTTTTAATTCCATAAAGTAGATCCTCCTCCTTTGAAATAATCCATATAGTTACATTAAAGTAAGTTTGATATCCTGTCAAGATTTATGAATAAGAGCAGAGGTATAGTATTATCTTTTGGTATTGGTATAGGGGGGAGCGAGTTTTTTTGTTTAAGTTATTTCTAATTATTGGAGTTCACAAGAAGTTTCTAAAATGGTATACTAAATTTAGATTATGATTTTAATTTACAATGAAAGGAGCTTTTAAAATGAAGTTAAAGAGTGTAAGGGCGGTTTATTATAGTGCAACTGGAAATACAAAATATATTGTAAATGAAATTGTAAAATGTATCGCAGAAAGACTAGATATACCTTTTGAGACATATGATTTTACATTACCTAAAAATCGGGACAGAGTGCAGTATTTTGTAGAAGATGAACTAGTTATTTTTGGAACTCCTGTTTATGCTGGAAGGGTTCCTAATAAGTTGTTGCCCGCTGTACAGACTCTTTTTGAGGGAAATGGAGCCTTGGCAGTGCCAGTTGTGACTTTTGGTAATAGAAGTTATGATAATGCATTGATTGAGCTTCGCAATGAACTGGAAAATAATGGATTTCATACAATTGCCGCGGCGGCTTTTGTATCGGAGCATGTATTTTCCAGTAAAATTGCGTCTGGTCGTCCGGATAAAGAAGATATGGTTGATATACATAGTTTTGCAGAAGCTGTGGCAATTAAAGTAAAACAGATGGTAGAGATTCCAGAGAGAATTCCAGTTAAAGGAATAGAGCCAATTCCTGCTTACTATACTCCTCTTGGAAGGGATGGAAAGCCCGCTGTTTTTCTCAAGGCAAAACCTAAAACAGCAGAGAATTGTACGGACTGTAAAATTTGTGCGATGGTATGTCCTATGGGTTCCATCTCCTATGAGGAGCCAACTATCATAAAAGGGATTTGTATTAAATGCCAAGCCTGTGTGAAGGCTTGTCCGGAAGAAGTAAAATATTTCGATGATATAGCATTTTTATCTCATGTTGCGATGTTAGAGGATAATTATATAAGAAGAGCGAAAAATGAGGAATTTGTGTAAAAATATATCTAAAAAATATAGGGAAGAAAAAATTTTTCAAATTATATATTTTTGTGAAAACTAACTGTAAAATTTGTGGTGAAATTGTGGTATTTAAAAAAAATCGCAAAAGGAAAAATTTAGAGAGAAAATAATATATTTGATGCAGATTTATGTAAAAGATAAATTAAAATTTAAAGCGATGAGCAGAGGTTTTTGTAGTTTGTTATGAAGTAATTTATGATAAATATAAAGATGATGAAAGAATGTTTTCTTTTAAGATGGAGGAGCGGTAAAAGATGAAAGTACAAAGGAAAGATGAGATTATTCGGTTAATTTCAGAAAATAAGATAGTAAAGGCAAATGAGTTGGCAGCTACGTTTAAGGTATCGATGGAGACGATAAGAAGAGATTTGGCGGATTTAGAAAAGGATGGGATTATAAAGAGGGTACATGGAGGTGCTGTACTTAATCTAAATTATAGTGTGGAGCCAGATTTTTCTTATCGAGAGGTGAAAAATTTCGAAGAAAAGCTTCTGATTGGAAAAAAAGCAGCCTCTCTTGTGGAAGATGGAGATGTAATTATTATTGATATTGGTACGACAACATTAGAATTTGCCAAGTTTTTAAAAGGAAAAAAGAATATTACTGTTCTCACAAATTCTATTAAAATTGCTTTGGAGCTTATGGATGAATCACAAATTACAGTAATTATGCTTGGAGGAGTTGTTAGAAAAGGCGAAGGAACGACCTCGGGATATTGGGCAGAAGATATGATCGACCGATTTTATGTAGAAAAATTATTTCTCGGAGTGGGATGCCTTACTTTGGAAAATGGTGTGATGGATTATCATATAGAGGAGACAAATTTAAGACGACATTATATAAAGCATGCGAAACAAGTGATCGCATTAGCAGACTATACAAAGTTTGGAAGCAAAGCGCTAAATCAAGTCTGTTCTTTGGAACAAATAGATATATTAGTTGCCGACAATAAAACGGATAAGAAATATATAAGAAAACTTCGAGAAAAAGGAATTGATGTAGTTTTAGTTTAGTTTATTTTCAATCTCTATAATTTATATTGTGAATATAAATGAAATCAATGTGGGAAAAGTTGTGAATTGGGACGAATCCCATATTTTTTTTGCGCTTAATTTATCAATAATCCACAAAAAAATACAATTTTGAGGATTTGCACAAAAATAATATGTGTGATATTGTGTATTTAACAAAGAGATAATGGCCATATCTTTTCGTGGACTTGGTTCACTGGGAGCAACAAAAAATTGACGATAAAACCGCAGAAATATACTTGTAGAAGTAGCTGCGAGGAGGAAGATAGAGTTAGTTGTGTCAGCAGGGCAAAACGACCGTTTAGAAAAGAAACTCTGCTTCCTATAGGAGGAGAAAAATGACATTTGATCAAATTATTTTGTGGATTATGGCGTTTGGAGCATTGATCGGGGCGGCGGACAAAATTACAGGAAATCATCTCGGGCTTGGAGAAAAATTTGATGAAGGTTTTCAGGCAATGGGATCTTTAGCACTTGGAATGGTTGGAATTGTCTGTTTGGCACCAGTTATTTCAAATTTACTTGGACCGATTATTATTCCAGCTTGTAAGGCGATTGGAGCAGACCCAGCACTTTTCGGCTCCATTTTAGCAAACGATATGGGGGGCTACTCCCTGGCGATGGAGCTTGCACAAAATGAACAGGCAGGATTATTTTCAGGCAATATCGTGGCATCGATGCTTGGATGTACGTTAGTATTTTCTATTCCGGTTGGACTTGGATTAATCGAGAAGGAAGATACGCATTATTTCTCACAGGGGTTATTGATTGGTCTTATCACAATTCCAATTGGATGTATTGTCGGAGGAATGATTGCAGGATTTTCTCTTAATCTAGTTATTAGAAATACAATTCCAATCTTAGTAATTTCTATTATTTTAGCGTTAGGACTTAAAATGATACCAGATAAGATGATAAAGGGATGTACAATCTTTGGTCAGTTTATCACAATCGTGATTTATATTGGACTTGCCTGTGCGGCATTTGAGTATATTACGGGAATTGTTATTATAAAGGGAATGGCACCGATTATGGATGGTATGAATGCCATATCGGGAATTGCCATTGTACTTCTTGGAACATTTCCAGTTCTCGCTATATTAGTAAAGGTTTTAGACAAACCACTTAACGCAATTGGAAGAAAAATGGGAATGGATACGACAAGTGCGGCAGGACTTGTATTTACTTTAGCAAATTCTGTTCCAGTCTATACAATGATGAAGGATATGAAAAAACGAGGAATTATTATTAATACAGCATGGCTCGTGCCAGCAACAGCGGCACTTGGAGACCATCTGGGATTTACAGCGGGTGTACAGCCTACTATGATTACACCAGTTGTGGTTGGAAAATTAGTAGCTGGTGTGGCTGCAGTTATTTTAGCTTATTTTATGACAAAAAATATGACAGAGGAATCAAAAGAGCCAGTGGCATAGAAAGAGTTTAGCAAAAGGAAAGAGAAGAAAATTATAAAAATATTTTCAAGGAGAAGGAAAATTTCTAGGAGTAAAAAGGAGATGGAGTAGAAATGAGTAAATATTTTTTAGGCTTGGATCAAGGGACAACTGGAACGACAGTTATGATTTTTGATGAAAATTGGAATAAGGTTTCAAGAGGATATAAGGAGCATACACAGTATTATCCAAAGCCAGGTTGGGTGGAGCATGATCCGATGGAAATATGGAGAAATATTTTGGAGACAATTGATATAGCAACAAAAGAAGCTGGAATTACGGAGGAAGATATTACTTGTATCGGTATGGATAATCAAGGTGAGACGGTAATGCTCTGGGATAAAGTTTCAGGTGTTCCAGTATACAATGCAATTGTCTGGCAAGATAGAAGAACGGCAGAAGAGGCGGATGAGATTACAAAAAAATATGGAGATATGATTCGCGAAAAGACAGGGCTTATTGTAGATGCCTATTTCAGTGCCACAAAGATTAAGTGGATTATCGATAATGTGCCAGGTGTGAAAGAAAAAATAAATCAGGGAAGAATTATCGCAGGTACATTAGATACATGGATGATTTGGAAATTAACACATGGAAGAGTTTGTGCGACAGATTATTCTACGGCATCGAGAACAATGCTTTTAAATATACATACAGGGCAATGGGACGACGAAATATTGGAAGCACTCGATATTCCAAAGAACATTCTTCCAGAGATTAAAGATAGTTCCACTATTTTTGGACATACTGATCCACTTGATTTCTTCGGAGCAATTGTTCCGATTTCGGGTTCTGTTGTAGACCAGCAGGCGGCACTTTTTGGGCAGGCTTGTTTCAAAGAAGGAACGGTAAAGACGACATATGGAACAGGATGTTTTATGTTGATGAATACAGGTGATAAGCCAGTTTACTCTGAAAATGGATTGCTCACAACGGTTGGTTGGGGATTGAATAAAGGAAAAGATATTACATTTGCACTTGACGGCGGCATTTATATCGCTGGAGCGGCAGTGCAGTGGTTAAGAGATAAATTGCAGATTATTACTCATGCGGCACAGACAGAGGAACTTGCAAAATCAGTGCCAGATACAGGCGGAGTATTCTTTGTGCCAGCCTTTGCGGGTCTTGCAGCTCCTCACTGGGATCAGTATGCGAGAGGAACTTTTGTAGGTATTACAGGAGGTACGGGAAGAGAGCAGATTGTTAGAGCGACACTTGAGAGTATGGCTTATCAGGTAAAAGATAATTTAGATGTGATGGAAAAAGATTCTGGAATTAAGATTAAGGTAATGCGTGTGGACGGCGGCGCCTCCGCAAATGATTTTTTAATGCAGTTCCAGGCAGATATTTTAGGAATTCCAGTCGAAGTTCCTGAGATTGTCGATACAACAGCACTCGGAGCGGCCTATCTTGCGGCGTATGGAATCGGAGAATTCCATGATTTTAAGGAATTAGAAGCGAATTGGAAATTGGCAAAAAGATTTGAGCCACAGATGGATGAAAAGACAAGAGAAGAGTTACTGTATCAATGGCATCGAGCAGTTGAGCGATCAAAAGGATGGATTGAGACAGAGCGAGTGAAGTAAGAAATGCTTTGCAAAAATGAGGAAGTTACTTATGTGAAATAAGAGATATTGGATAGTGAGAAAATTATCCATAAAATGTAAAAAATTAATTTTAAAATAAAGTCATTTGAAAACTATTTTTTCCAAATAAAAATAAAATACCTAGAAATACCAGGAGGTAAAAAAGAATGAAGACAGATGTAGTAGTAATTGGAGCAGGTGCGGTAGGCTGTGCTATCGCGAGAGAATTATCTAAGTATAAGATAAATACAACAGTAGTAGATATGAGAGACGATATAGGAGGAGATGCCTCTAAGTCAAACAGTGCGATTATTCATACAGGATACGATGCGGCACCGGGAACATTGGAATCTCAACTTGTTGTAGCTGCAAACCCGATGTATGACCAGCTTACAAAAGATTTAGATATCCCTTTTGATAGAATTGGAGCAATACTTCCAGCATTTACAGATGAGCAGTTTGAGAAACTTCCATCTATCAAGGAAAAAGCATTTAAAAACCATGTATATGATGTAGAATATTTGTCCAGAGAAGAGATTTTGGCAAAAGAGCCAGAGCTAAATCCAGATGTGAAGGGCGGTCTTTTCATTCCTAGAGAGAGCATTATTGACCCGTTTATTCTCGTCCAGGCATTGGCAGAAAATGCAAGTGAAAATGGAGTAGATTTTTTATTAAATACAGAAGTAATTGACATCAATATGGAGAATGGAGCAGTCAAGGAAGTTGTCACAACAAATGGAATAATTGAGACAAGTTTTATTGTAAATGCAGCGGCTCTCCACTGTGATGATATTGCGGCAATGGTTGGAAAAGCAGATTATAAGGTTGTGGCAAGAAGAGGTCAATTTTATATTTTAGATAAGAATACGAGCTGCAAGATCAGAAATATTGTCCTTCCGATTCCGACAAAGGTTACAAAGGGTAAACTGATGACTCCGACCATTCACGGAAATATGTTAGTTGGTCCGACTGCAGAAGATTTACCAGATAAAGTAGACGTATCTGTTACGACAGAGGGCTTAGACAGTATTTATGCTGACGTGAGTAAAATGATCCCAAATGTCAATATTCGTGACACTATCACGCAGTACAGTGGTCTTCGTCCAAATAGAAATCCAGAGGGACTTCATGTAGATGTGTATGACGATGTAAAGGGATATGTGAATTTATCAGGCGTTCGCTCTACAGGACTTACCCTAAGTGTATCTATCGCAAAATATGTGGCTGAAAAGTTAAAAGAAATCGGCTGTGAGTTAGTATTAAAAGATAATTTTAAGGCGACAAGAAAAGGAATTCCTTGTTTCCATCAGATGAGTTTAAAAGAGCAAGAAGAAATTATTAAAGAAAATCCTCTGTATGGAACAATAGTATGTCGCTGTGAGACAATCACGGAGGGAGAAATCGTAGATGCCATTCATCGTCCAGTCGGTGCGAGAACAGTGGATGCTGTAAAACGTAGAGTGAGAGCGGGAATGGGACGCTGCCAGGGAGGATTTTGCGGACCAAAGGTAATTGAGATTTTGGCGAGAGAGTTAAATATTAGTACAGAGGAAGTAAATAAAAATTTGGCGGGATCTTATATGGTAACAGGAAAAAATAAATAATTTGCCAAATAAATTTGCACAATAGATAAATTCAAATTAATTTAGAAATTTCTATTATATTCTGGGATAAAGTATAAATCCTAGCATAAAGCAGAGATTTCTTTGATTTGGATAAAAATTTCAAGGTCATATGGAATGATAAAATGATTAGATGAGATAAAAAGATAAAGTCAGATAAAAATAGAGTCGGAAAAGGAGAATGGATATGTATAATTTATCGTGTGATGTGGCAATCGTTGGCGGAGGTCCAGCAGGCTTATCCGCAGCAGTAGCAGCCAAAAAAGAAGGTGCACAAAATGTTTTGGTAATAGAGAGAGATGAGAGTATCGGAGGAATTTTACAGCAATGTATTCATCCTGGATTTGGATTATCTTATTTTAAGGAAGAACTGACAGGACCAGAGTATGCAGGGCGTTTTGCAAAAGAAGCAAAAGAGCTTGGGGTGCAATTTTTGCTTAATTCTATGGTACTTGAGGTAAATGAGCAGGAAGGATATGTAATCTGCATAAATAAAGATTACGGAATAACAAAGGTAGAGGGAAAAGCCGTGATTCTTGCGATGGGATGTAGAGAGCGAACAAGAGCAAATATTATGATTCCCGGCACACGTCCAGCGGGCGTATATACAGCTGGCTCTGCCCAGAGATTAGTAAATCGCCAAAATGAGATGGTGGGAAAGAAGGTCGTTATTTTAGGCTCTGGTGATATTGGAATGATTATGGCAAGAAGAATGACTTTAGAGGGAGCCAAAGTCTTGGCAGTTATTGAACTTATGGACTATTTGGCAGGATTAACAAGAAATAAGGTACAATGCTTAGATGATTTTGGTATTCCACTATATTTATCTCATACAATTACAAAGATTGACGGATATCAGAGAGTGAAAGGAATTTATTTCGCAAAGGTGGATGAGAAAAAGAAGCCAATCAAAGAGACCGAGCAATATATCGAATGTGATACTTTATTACTTTCTGTTGGATTAATTCCTGAAAATGAGTTGACAAGAAAAGCAGGGATTGAAGTTTCACCAATCACAAACGGACCAAAAGTGAATCAATACATGCAGACATCTGCGGAGAAAATATTTGCCTGTGGAAATGTAGTTCATGTAAATGATTTAGTAGATAATGTAAGTACAGAAAGTATGAAGGCGGGAAAATTCGCTGCACAGTATGCAATGGGAAGTCTTCCAAAACAAGAAAAACAGCTTGAAAATATAACGGGGGAAAATGTAAGATACCTTTGTCCGCAGTTTATTAGTAAATCTAATGTGGATGAAAAAGTTAGTCTCTATTTTAGAGTGCTTCATCCAGATTTAGATGTAAAGCTTGTGGCAAAATCAGGCAATAAGATATTGGCTACGAAGAAGAGACCACGTGTCAATCCAGGGGAGATGGAGCATATCGATTTTAAGACAGATGGTATCAAAGGTAATATAGTTGTAGAAGTAGTGAAGGAGGCGTAAATCATGAAAAAAGAGATTATTTGTACCGTTTGCCCGATGGGCTGCCATATCATGGTAGAAGGTGAGGGAGAAAATATCATCTCTGTAGATGGATATACATGTAAAAGAGGAGAGCAATACGTAACTTCTGAGTTTGCTCATCCAGTTCGCATTTTGACAACAACGATTAAGACAGACAGCGATAAAAATCCACTTGTCCCAGTTCGCTCAGATAAGCCAGTTCCAAAAGAAAAGATGATGGATTGTATGGTAGAAGTGAGAAAATGCCTTGCAAAAGTGCCAGTGAATGTATATGATATTTTAATTGAAAATATATGTGGCACAGGAGTGAATATTGTGGCAACAGGAGATGTGGAATAATTTTGGAGATTTATGTGTTGATACAGTGAACTTAATTAGATGAAATTCTTATTTATAATTGGATAGAGTAGAGATAAGAAAAAAGGCTAGAAACATAATTTTAGCCTTTTTTCTGTGTGAAATTAAACATATTATTGAGTATAAATATAATATAAGAAGATATAATGTGATTAAAAATTTATTATGGCACATGCAAATAACGAACTTATATTCGAAAAAATCTTGTATCTAAAAGGAAGATATAGTATACTAAATTATAAGAGAAATAAGGAGGCGTATATGCAGATTGAACAATATATACAAGAGCGATTATTCGCATTACAAGATTTAAAATATCGTGAGTTTCACGCTAAGTTGATACCAACCATAGATTTTGAGACAGTGATTGGAATTCGCACACCAGCTCTTAGAAAGCTTGCGAGGGAAGTGGCAAGGATGCCAGAATCAAGGGAGTTTATGAAAATACTTCTCCATTTTTATTATGAGGAGAATAATCTACACGGATTTTTAATTGAGGGAATCAAAGATTACGAAGAATGTAT
>Ga0129308_1001615_pt1 | contig 22577 bp, 24 predicted proteins | sample L827metagenome_FD_94440 | JGI IMG/M metagenome (GOLD analysis project Ga0129308, IMG submission 94440) | Ring-tailed lemur group fecal microbial communities from Wisconsin, USA - L827 metagenome | ecosystem: Host-associated > Mammals > Digestive system > Large intestine > Fecal | place: USA... | reverse complement strand
GGTGGACTTCCTTTCCAAGAAGCGGAAAGTGAATGAGGGCGAGGTTCCGCAGTATTATGTGGAAGGCAGCCATGACGCCATCATCGCACCTGCAGAGTGGCAGATGGTACAGCTGGAGATGGAACGCAGGAGGAACATGGGGCGGAGCCATAACTGCTGCGGAACGTTTTCTGCAAAGCTGAAATGCGGAGACTGCGGGGAATTCTTCGGTTCCAAGGTCTGGCACTCTAACAGCAAGTATAAACGCACCATCTGGCAGTGCAACGCCAAGTTTAAGGGAGAGAGCAAGTGTACTACGCCGCATCTGTACGAACAGCGGATACAGGAGTTATTTCTGGAGGCGCTGGGGCGGCTACTGGAAAACCGGGAGACGGTCATGGATGACTGCCGTGCAGTGATGGATGTACTTGGGGATTGCAGCACCATTGAGAAGGAACTGGAATCCGTCAGTAGCGAGATGGAGGTAGTCACCGGGCTGATCCAGAAGCTGATTGTGGAAAACGCAACCCGGAAACTGGATCAGAACGATTACCGCAGGAAGTATGAGGGATATGTCAATAAGTACGCAGCTTTAGAGAGCCGGATGGACAGCCTGAAAAAAGACCGGGAGAGCCGGGAAATCAAGTTTGGCATTTTCAGCGGGTTCCTGTTTGAACTGAGTGAGCTGGAGGAGCTGCCATTGGAGTTTGATGTGAAGCTGTTCCACAGCCTGGTGGATTATGCAACAGTGTACCATGACGGGAGGGTGGTGTTTGCCTTTCGGAATGGCGCGGAGGTTGAGACAAGAATATAGGAAAAGAGGGATGCCCCGGAATTCAGTGTGGAGATACTGGTTCCGGGGCTTATTTTTGTTAATGTATAGCACAGTTTATTCTGTTTTCAGTTCTGGATAACTTACCAAGCTAAGAATTTCTCCCTTTCCTACCCCATCTATTTCACGGAGTGAAACGGTCATCTGAAACTGCAAGCTGTCACGTTCATTATATACACAATAAGTAATGGTTGCTGTTTGATCTGAAACTGAAAACAAATCCTGCGGATCTAATATATTTCCTTCTGCATCGTAAATCCTCATATCCTTATTTTTCCAATAATCAGGAATCCAGTATATATAATCTTCGTCTGAAAAAATCTGTTCTAAGCCATCGTCTGAGTCATTACAGATGGTTTCACAATAATAACCGTCGTTTGCCGATATATAGAGAGAATATCCTTCACCTAAAGGCGTTTGTATTTTTTCAAGCGTAAATGTTTTATCCGGTATTAAGTCAATCTCGCTGGCTCCGGATAGATCCTGGGCATATACTTTAATCGGATACTCATCCATTATCCCGTAATACCCATTCGCAAAAAATCCTGTTATTCCAATGATAAGCAATAAAAAAACAGCACTGCAATAACGCAATTTTAATGCCTTCTTCCTTTGCTTGGCAATTTGGTGTGCATTTTCAATAATCTGGACTTTTTTCTTTTCACTTAGCATGATTTCAGTTTTCAATTCATTCATTGTCATTCTCCTATTTTTAATTTTAATTGCTCACGAGCCCGCTGTAGCCGTTTTTTTACCGCAGCATCAGATATTTTTAATATGTTTGAAATTTCCTTTACCGAATAACCTTCTATAGAATGTAAAATGATAACGGATTTATATTTTGTGGGTAATAAGGAAATCTCCCTCAAAATTTCCTGTTCACCTAAAGTGGTTTCAGATATATCCGTTTCACTAATAGGGGAAGAAGGATGACGTTTCCAGTATCGGATTTGGTTTTTGCATATATTGATGCAGACGCGCATTAACCACGCTTTTGCATGCTCTTCATCTTTCAACTTTGGTTTTTTTAATAAATATCTCACATAGGTTTCCTGAACGGCATCTTCAGCGTCATGGGTATTTGATAGCATGAATAGCGCCATTCGATAAAGAAGATCCATATGCTCAGTAAATAATGTTTCTGCTCTCATCATCTTTACCTCTTTATATAGAACACACCATAGAGCTTAATGCGGTGACATTATTATTTTATAAAATTTCAAATAGCTGAACTATAAATTGAAATGCCGTCTTGTTTATTATTATCGATAAAGGAATATGTGTCCATATGAAAATGTGGAAAGGGGCTGGAGAAGGTGGCAGTTGATTAGCCAGATACTCAGAAAAATGGGAAATGAATAAATACAACATAAAGACCGTTGGTGGGTACGGATATAGTTTTGAAACGTGAAAAAACCGGCAGTTGCAACTATGAAGTAACTGCCAGTTTTTTTTCAATAAAAATAACCAGGTATATCAAACTGACCTGGTTATCTTAATTTTGTTATTGTATCTGGTCTGTCTTGATCTCCCCGCGTTCTTTTTCTATCTGCTCCAGATGCTGGATCAGTACATATTCAATGTAATTCGTCATAGAGCGGTGTTCATCTGTAGCAAGAATCCCGATTTTGTCAAACACTTCGTCCGACAGACGCAGAGTAAATACACGCTTGTTGGTTGCCATTTCCCTTGCCCTCCGTTCCGGGTATGAATTTATGGTATACCAATATGCGGTAAATTTATACGTTCACTAGACAGCTAAGTGATAGCACTTTACATCAAAAAGTGAAAAAGTAGACACAGATGGCAGTCTTTATTCTTCCATTTTAATTTCTCCATGCTCTTTTTCCACATCTTCTAAATGTTTGATCAGTATGTATTCAATATAGTTGGTTAAGGAGCGGTGTTCGCTGGTAGCCAGAATGCCGATTTTATCGAATACTTCATCTGACAAACGTAAAGTAAATACTCTTTTATTGGTTGCCATATTCCCTGTCCTCCAATTTTAGTATAGGTAAATGGTAATCGAAATTGGATGTGAAATATACAGTCACTTGACAGGTAAGTGATAGCACTTTATATTGTAAGAGTAGTGAAAACAAAAGAAAGAGTGATAAGAGTGAAGAAAGTGATAAGGTGTGGAGTATGAAAAGGTTGTGCCAATGGATAAAGGCAAAATGGAGGAAATTCTGGAGGGATGATGAGTATGATCCTTATGTGAAGCATTTGAGCCAGTCGGATAAAAGGGAACTGTGGTATGGAGCTTTTATGGTCTGCATGTCCGTGGTCGCCCTTTGCAGTTTTTCGATTGCGTTCAGTAACATCCGGGTGAGCCGCCAGAACAGCGAAGATATGGAAGAACTTATGGAAATGGTAGCCACATATATGGGTTCTGCCACGAAGGATGAATATGAGGAGATTGCAAAGACCATACGGCATGACCTGGTGTTTTCTGAATATGGGCAGGAAATAGAGAACTATATCCGTTATATTCCCAATACGGCAGACATCTGCCGGACATGCGGAGAAGGGTTCCCGTCACAGGTGTACCTTGTGTGTACCAATACGGGAGAACTGTATGACCTAGATTTATTTGAAAAAGGGGCGAATCCGGACGCTGGCGAATATGGTTACATGAGCATGAGCTTTGGATATGATGAGGTAAGCCAGACAAGTCTGCATATCACAAAAACTCCGGAGAATAAGGAAGGAACTGTGACAGTGCAGAGGGGACGAGGGATTGTCAGCGTCCAGAGAATGAAATCGTTATTTTGTGATGACTGTATCCGGGAGATGTTAGAAACAGTTGAAAACCAGCTGGTAGAAGAATTCGTGATCTTTGACGCAGAAGGACAGAAGTTTTACGCTGTGGATGACGGAAGTGTGCAGATCGGGGATTATGAACTGCAGGTGGAGTATGACGAGGGAGATTATGAAATAGAAGTGCGGTATGCGAAATAGGTGGGAAAAAGCATGGATATAAAAGCAGATAGTTTTTGGGTTAATTACATACGTGTGAATAACAGTTCACAGAAAATTCACAAAAATTATTAGCACTCACTCTTGACGAGTGCTAATAAAAGTGTTATAACACAGATAGAACAAAGGAGAAGGAAAGAAAGGAACCAGAAAAGGGTTCCGGTTTCTTCCCAATCATCCCCAGTTCCAATTAACAAGATGTTTTTAATTAGGAAAAGGAGCGATGACTTATGATGACACCTAGTATTTTTGGAGAGAACTTATTTGACGATTTCTTTGATGACTTTTTTGATTTCCCGTCCTTTGACGATAAGGCGATGCGTAAAGCGGAGCGGAAACTGTATGGACGCCATGCGGCGAATATGATGAAGACCGATGTGCAGGAACATGACGACCACTATGAGGTGGACATTGATCTGCCAGGCTTTAAGAAAGACGAACTTTCCCTGGAGCTGAAAGATGGCTATCTGGTAATCAGCGCGGCGAAGGGGCTTGACAAGGACGAGAAGGAAAAGAAAACAGGCAGATTTGTCCGCCGGGAGCGTTATGCAGGCAGCATGAGCCGGTCTTTCTATGTCGGGGAGGATGTAAAGCAGGAAGATATTCATGCGAAATATGAAAGCGGGGTATTGAAACTGAGCATTCCGAAGGCAGAAACAAGGAAGCCGGAGGTTGAAGAAAAGAAATATATTGCCATCGAGGGATAACGGCACCTCTTAATATAAATTAAAACCAGGCAGCCCGGAGTTCGGCGCGGTGTGTGTGAAACCGTCCGGCTCCGGGCTTTTTTTGTTTGTGGTAGGAAAAAAGCCTGACCTGTGGTAGAATAATGGCAAACAGAGGAGGCAACAGAGAATGGATAACAATTTAGAGCGATTTTTAATCGCACAGCAGACTTATTATCAAACTGCCTTGCAGGAGATAAAATCCGGGAAGAAGCGCAGCCATTGGATGTGGTTTATTTTTCCGCAGATAGCGGGGCTTGGCTACAGTGAGACTGCCCGGTATTATGCTATTAAGAATATGGAAGAAGCGAAAGCATATATGGAAGATTACACGCTTGGAACGAATCTGATTGAAATATCTCAGGCACTTCTGGAGATAAAATCCAATGATGCGGACGAAGTGATGGGCCGGCCGGATAACTTGAAACTGAAATCTTCCATGACCTTATTTGCTCTGGCAAAACCGGAATGTGAAGTATTCCAGAAGGTATTGGACAAGTTCTTCCATGGGGAACGGGATCAGAGAACTGTGGAGATTTTACAGTTAGTGCATTAATATTGAGAGGATGCGTGAGATTAATGGCGGAAGAAACGAGAGTTTTATCATCGATAGAAATTAGAAATTTAATGTTAGATACTTTGGCATATGAAGCAGATGATATTGATTCTGAAGGAAAAACATTCAAGAAATATGGATATCAGGGAACACAATCAGATTTATATCGTCTAATGGAAGGGTTGGCAATAAAAAGGGGGCTGATAGAATCAGATATTCCTTTGCATGGAGCTGCGTGGGGCGGAAGTGGTCTTATGCTGCATGCGCATAGTACGACAAATTTCAGCTATAGCGACATACAAAATATTTATGAGCAGTTTCATTTATTGCTTAATCAGGGGATTATAGCGCCTGGAGCCATAGGGAATTATGGTCCTAATTTACCAAGTTTTCATGTTACGCAATATGGACTTAAATGTTTAGAAGAACATGAAATACTGCCATATGATGTAGACGGATATTTTGAAAAGATTAAGAATATACCCAGTATCTCAGAATGGGTAAAGTTTTATATTAAAGAGGCGTTACAGTGTTACAATGCTAATTGCATGGAAGCGGCAGTAATAATGTTGGGGCTTTCCAGCGAAAAAATAATAGATGAACAAATAGATGCACTGTTAGGATATTTGTCCAGAAATTTCACAAATGAGTATGCACAAATGCAAACAGAGATATCTAGTATTAGAATGGCATCTGCAAAATTCAGTTGTTATAAAAAGTATTTTGACCTAATAAAAAATAACGTGCAGGATCAGCAATTTAAAGATATGTTGCCATCAGTTGATAGGGTGGCTTTCCAAGTATATGCGAATTTTACTAGAATAACGAGGAATGGACTGGCACACCCGTCTGATACAAAGATGGAAAGAATTGAAGTCCTTATGATTTTCATTTCGTTCATAAAATTTTGTCAGACCCAATATGGATTTATAGATTTCTTTGTCAGCCATTAAAGAAATTTTATGAATGTGGAAATCCTGTCAAATCAATAATTTAACGATAGGGTGCATTTTCAACTCCAAGGGTGCAAATTTAACGATTCCTACTCTCAAAACGATAGTATCGTTAAACTTTTGCCTTCTTACTCACGAAAAAGGTACAATCCCTACTCGAAAAACGATAATAGCACCTACGAGGGTGCATCCCATCATACAGAAAACGCCCTAACCATGGGCGTTTTCGCATATTCAAAAAACGATAGCTCCGATTTTGAAATTGTATCAATTTGATTACGCAATATGGTGGGATGAGGCTCCGGCCATGATAGCAACTTTCCTCGCAGACAATGATTTTTCCGGCAAGACAATCATTCCATTTTGCACCAGCTCCAGCGATGACATTGGCAACAGCCTTCATATTTTCAGCGAGCTTTGTCCGGATGCTGAGATTGCAGAAGGACTCACTGCAAATGATCTGAACGACATTGAACCATGGATTCAGGGCCTTGGACTTATGGAATAAAGGAGAAAACCCATGTGCAAAAAAATCCTTAGTGCCGGATTACTTTTTCTTATGATTTGTTCTCTGGCGGCCTGTGGGACGCCGGGCCTGACCTTGCGATTTTCTATGATGATATTTATGAACAGACCATTGTAGAGGTGATTCCGTTGGGTCATGCGGAAACGGGAGCCGAGACAATGGCAAACGAATCAGGAACGGTACGATTGGAATTAGTGAATAAGGAAGGAGATCAAATTGAAAATGAGTAAAAATGTATTGATTATTTCATCCAGCCCCCGTAAGGGCGGCAATTCGGACACACTTTGCGACCAGTTTATGCAAGGTGCAGAAGAAGCGGGCAACCGTGTGGACAAAATCCGGCTTGCGGAGCTTACCATTGATTATTGTTCCGCCTGTTATGCCTGTAAGAAGATTGGGCATTGTGTGAAGCAGGACGATATGGAACAGGTCATTGCGAAAATGCAGGAGGCGGATGTGATCGTTCTGGCTACTCCCGTATATTTTTACACTATGTGTGCACAGATGAAAACCATGATTGACCGCACTTTGGGCGGAGCGCAGATGCCCGGTCTTGAAAATAAGGAATTCTATCTGATTGCTACTGCCGCTGATGGAAAGGCCGCGATGGAGCGCACCATTGATGGTCTGCGCGGTTACATAGAATGTCTGCCGGGAGTGAAAGAAATGGGCGTTATCTATGGCGCGGGGGCCTGGCAGCTTGGCGATATTCAAAGGAATCCTGCCATGCAGGAGGCATACCAGATGGGTAAAAGCATCTGTTGATATAGATCACTATAAAAGTAAAGGAGCAAAATTCTATGAAAAAATTAACAGCCATTCTTCTTTCTGCTCTGCTGGTTCTTTCTCTGGCTGCTTGCGGAAATAATAATCAGAATACTGTAGAGGATACACCGGCAGAAACAGTGGCTCCGGCAACAGAGCCCGCTGAGAGCAGCGTAGAAAGTACAGCAGAACCCACAGAGGGTGAAACAGAAAGTGGAGAGACCTTGGATACAGCGGAAGCAGGCAACGGAAATATTCTGATTGCATATTTCTCTGTCATGGAAACAGATGGCGTGGACACAGTAGCCGGTGCGAGCCGTGTTGCAGTAAATGGAGAGGTTTTGGGAAATAACGAGTACATTGCGCAGATTATTCAGCGCGAAACAGGTGGCGATTTGTTTACCATCGAAACGGTGCAGGAATATCCCACAACGCACGATCCACTTTTGGAGTTTGCCTATAATGAGAAAGCAGATAACGCCAGACCGGAACTTGCGACACAGATTGAGAATCTTGACAGATATGATGTGATTTTCTTAGGCTATCCCAACTGGAACGCTGATCTTCCGATGCCGCTATATACTTTCCTTGAAGAATATGATTTCAGCGGCAAAACCATTATTCCGTTTACAACCCATGGTGGAAGCGGTTTTTCCAGAACCATTCAGACTATTTCGGAATTGCAGCCAAATGCGGAGGTCCTTTCCGACGGACTTTCCATTTCTCGAAACAGTGTATCGGGTGCCGAGAGTGATGTTGTAGATTGGGTGAACGGCCTGGATTTGGCAGGGGAATAATTTTAATGAAGAAAAAATTTATATGTAAATTCAGAGGCTTAAGTTTAGACAAGAGCCCTGCGGAGTGAACCGCAGGGCTCTTGATATTGGAAAAAAAGTAGAAAACACTATGAAAAAAAAGAGAAGTATCTAATTATATTTGGAAAAAATATATTCCTGTATGTGATTGATGAGTGCTTTGCTGGCTGTGGACAGGAAGGTGTTTTTTTGGAAAATCAATGAAAGTTCCCATGGAAAAGATGGTTTAAATGGCAGCATTATCATGGAATCATGAGCATAAAATTCGATGATCGGGCGGGGAAGCACCAGGATCCCTTTGGACAGTACGGTAAGTTCATAGAGAAATTGACAGCTTGCCCCATCGAAGGCAATAGTAGGCCTTATTTTTTCTGCATCAAAATGTTCTATGAGTTGTGCTCTCATATTAAAGGTCTTATCGAAAGTGATAAACGGAATATTATCGAAATCCTTAACTGTAACGAAAGAACGGCGAGCTAAAGGATGGGACGGAAGGATGCCCGCCACAACTTGATCCCGTATTAAAGGGATTTCATTGAGAAGTTCCGAATAGACGGGCCGCATAATGATGGCCATGTCGATATCACCGGAGATAACCATGCCGGCCAGAGCGTTTCCGCCGGCTTCTACAGTATGCAGGGAAATATCCGGGTATTTATTCTGAAAATCAATCAAAAGCTTTGGAAGGTACATCGTTCCGATGATGGAAGGGAAACCAATACTGACTTTGCCTTGCTTTAAATTTTTTGTTGCAGCGACAGAATCATTCATCTGGGTAATCAAAGCAGCGATTTCGTTGGCCTTTTCCAATACAATCTGACCGGTGTCCGTAGGCAATAATTCATTCCCCTTTCGGTAGAATAAAGGTGTACCGAATTCAGCCTCAATTTTGCGAAGGCTTTTGTAAAGTGCAGGTTGTGAAATATATAATTCATTTGCGGCGTGGGTCATATGTCGTGTTTTTCCGATAGCAGTAATGTAATTTAATTCTCTTAATTCCATAATCTTTCCTCCTTTGAAGTTTTATTTTTTAATATATCTATTATATCATTTTAATTAAGGAATATATTGCAAACAATAAACAAAAGGTTAAAAGTTTTTGGAAGAGACGGAAATTGTTCTCGAAGAAAAAACATGGGAAAATAAAGTTGAGGATATCCCAAAAGACAATCAAATTGGAGGAGGATTAAAGATGAATGGAGTGAAATATGAAGTCGTTGGCGAAAACAAAAATATTGGCCTGATTACGTTAAACCGTCCGCAGGCTTTAAACGCAATGAATACGGAGACGGTGAATGAACTGAGGGATTTGTTGGCTGAAATTGATAAGGATGAACAGATTCGCTGCTTGATTTTGACAGGGGAAGGCCGGGCATTTTGTTCTGGCGGCGATATTAACGAAGAGTCTCAGACAACCGTAATTACAGGGTATAAATTCAGCCGTAATTGTGCAGAAGTGTTAGATACGATGGAGCATTTCCGGACACCGATTATCGGTGCAATCAATGGATATGCTTTAGGCGGCGGGTTGGAATTTGCACTGGCCTGTGATATCCGTATTGCTTCAAAGAAAGCTTTTCTGGGTTCTCCGGAAATTTCGCTGGCAGTCATTCCGGGATGGGGAGGAACTCAGCGACTCCCTCGTCTTATTGGTGTATCTAAGGCGAAGCAGATGATGTTTACAGGCGATAAAGTTTCAGCAGAGGAAGCTTACCGTATCGGCCTGGTAGATGAATTATCTGAACCGGAAGAGCTATTGAAGGATGCGTTGGCTATGGCAGAAAAGATTGCTCACTGGGGACCATTGGCGATGAAGTATTTAAAAATTGCGGTGACAGATGGTATGGAATGTGATTTACAGCGTGGACTTCAGATCGAAGCGGCTTTATTTGCACAGCTTTATGGAACTGAGGATCAGCAGGAAGCTATGCACGCATTTTTAGAAAAGAGAAGCCCGAAACCTTTTGTAGGGAGGTAATTGCGTATGTTAGGTATTATCATTGGTTTGATATTATTAATGCTGCTTGCCTATAAAGGTGTATCAATCATATGGGCAGCACCGATCTGTGCCTTGGTTGTCGCTGTAACAGGTGGACTTGACCTGATGGAAGCCTATACGGTGACATATATGCAGGGGTTTGTCGGATTTGCAGCTTCCTGGTTTCCGACATTTATGTTGGGAGCAATTTTCGGGAAAGTTATGGAAGCTACCGGGGCAGCTCATTCGGTTGGTCATTGGGTTGTGAAAGTACTTGGACCAAAGCGAGCGATTCTGGCAGTTGTTCTTAGCTGTGCGGCAATGACGTATGGCGGAATTTCACTGTTTGTTGCCATTTTTGTTGTTTATCCAATCGGTCTTTCATTGTTCAGAGAGGCTAATATTCCAAGACAGCTTATTCCTGGTTCATTTACATTAGGGGCATTTACCTTTACAATGACAGCATTACCGGGAAGCCCTCAGATACAGAATCTGATTCCGATGCAGTACCTCGGAACGACGCCTACCGCCGCACCGGTACTTGGTGTGATCAGTGCTGTGATTATGTTCGTTCTCGGTATGCTATGGCTGACTTATCGGCAGAAGCAGTTTGAAAAGGCAGGCATTGGATTTACAGAGCCGGATAATGCGTCAGAACCGGACAAAGATACAAAAGTTATGAATCCGTTGCTTTCCTTCTTGCCGTTAATCACAGTCGTTGTATGCCTGAGTATTTTAAAGTTACATATCATTCTTTCTTTGTTGGCCGGTGTACTCATGGCAATTGTTACTGGTTTTTCCGGTTTGAAGGAGAAAGGATTGATTAGTACGATTAATCAGGGTGCTACGGGTTCTATGCAGGCTATTATCAATACGTCTGCTGCCGTAGGATTTGGCTCTGTAGTTCGGGCTGTGCCGGGATTTACACAGTTAACAGATATTATGTTAGGGATTGGCGGTTCACCGTTGATTGCAGTAGCTCTGGCTGTTAATGTTCTCTGTGGCGCTACGGGTTCTGCTTCTGGTGGTCTCGGTATTGCATTAGAAGCTCTTAGTGAACGGTTTGCAGAAATGTCGGCTGCTTCAGGAATTCCTATGGCGGCTTTCCATCGGGTAGCAGCACTGGCTTCCGGCGGTTTAGATTCCCTTCCACATAATGGCGGTGTTATTACATGTCTTTCTGTTTGTGGATTAACACATAAAGACAGTTACATAGATATTTGTATGACAAGCGTGGTTATTCCGATTCTCACGACGGTCATTGCAGTTATATTGGCATCTTTAGGAATTGTATTTTAGAAAAACTCCTGCGGCTCATATAGACCGCAGGAATTTTTTTGTCATCAGATGATGAAATTTAACCTGAAATTATGCCTGGAAGGGAATATTAATGTCACAATGGTTATAAAGCAGATAAATAACTATAAACCAAAGGTTAAAAAGTTTTGGAAGGAAATATGGGAGCCTGTAAAGTGTGACTGAAGGAGATTTCCGGCTGGGAGATTTTATAGAAGGAAAGATGCGCCAAAAACATAAAGCATTCTCTTTTTGGTTTATAAAAGACAGTGAGATTTCTACTTTTATTTACATCTCGATTCAACAAAAACGAGAAGAAAACATAAATCTGGAGTTACTCAAATCGGGAAAACCCGATAATTGTTTTTTAAAAAAAGGTATGAGAGAATCGAGACAGAACCAATCAGACTCGAAATCAGAAAGATAAAATGAGTCGGGTAAAGGGTTTAAAGCAAAGGGTTATATTATTACTGTGAGGAGGAAAAAGAATGAGAGATGTAGTTATCGTTAGTGCGGCACGTACCCCATTTGGAAAGCTGGGCGGTACATTAAAACCATTGAAAGCGACAGATCTTGGCGGTCTTGCGATTAAAGAGGCATTGAGCCGTGCTGGGATTCAGGGGGGACAGGTTGATGAAGTTGTTTATGGCATGGTTGTTCCGGCCGGACAGGGTCAGATTCCAGGACGCCAGGCATCTGTAAAGGGCGGCATACCACATGAAGTGCCGGTCGTAACGATTAATAAAGTTTGTGGTTCTGCTTTAAAGGCGGTGACTTTGGGAGCACAGATGATTAAAGCCGGAGATGCCGATATTATTGTAGCTGGTGGAATGGAAAGTATGAGCAACATTCCGTATGTGCTGGAAAATATGCGTTGGGGCGCCCGAATGAATGATGTTAAGGCAAAGGACGCAATGGTACTGGACGGATTATGGTGTCCGGAAAATGACGTACATATGGCTGTCATCGGCGGACAGGTTGCTTCCGAGTACAACGTGACAAGAGAAATGCAGGATGCGTGGTCCCTTAGAAGTCAGAAACTTTGGGCCGAAGGAGAAGCTCAGGGAAAATTTGACGATGAACGTTTTGCCGTAGAGGTTCCGGCCAAAAAGGGACAGACAATCATCTTCGATAAAGATGAAGCACCGCGTCCGGGAACAACAATGGAAGGACTTGCAAAGCTTCCGCCGCTGTTTGTCAAGGATGGAACAGTCACTGCAGGCAATGCACCGGGAACAAATGATGGCGCTTCAGCTATGGTCATCATGAGCCGTGAAAAAGCAGAAGAACTTGGAGCGCCGATTTTAGCAACGATTAAGGGATACGCTCAGGCTTCCAGAGAATCCCGCTATATTGCTACTGTTCCGGGCCTCGCAATCCGGAAATTGATGGAAAAGAATAATTTGACAGTAAAAGATTTTGATTTAATGGAAATCAATGAAGCATTTGCTGCTGTTCCGTTAGTAAGCTGTCTGGGAATCCTCGGCATGAGCGAAGACGAGATGGATGCAAAGGTAAATGTCAACGGAGGTGCAGTTGCGGTAGGACATCCGATTGGAGCTACTGGTGCAAGAATTCTGATGACATTGATTTATGAATTAAAACGATCCGGCAAAAAGAGCGGCGTGGCTGCAATTTGTTCCGGTATGGCCCAGGGTGATGCTGTCTGGGTAGAAGTAGAATAGGAGGTTCGTTATGAGTGTGAAGAAAGCAATGGTTATCGGCGCTGGTCAGATGGGTGGAGGAATTGCCCAGGTTATGGCGGCGGCAGGAATTGAGACCTATCTGAATGATATTAATTTAGAAATCGTCCACAATCGTATACAGTTTATCGAAAAACTTCTCAGTAAAGATGTGGCAAAGGGGAAAATTACAGAAGAGCAGAAAGAAAAAACACTCTCTTTACTGCTTCCTTCAGAGAATTTGGAAGATGCAGCGGATTGTGATATTGTTGTTGAGGCTATTGTTGAAAACATGTCTATTAAGAGCAGTACATTCCAGAAATTGGATATTATCTGCAAACCGTCATGTATTTTGGCTTCGAATACATCATCACTTCCGATTACGGAAATTGCAGCAGTGACACGCCGCCCGGAAAAAGTGATTGGAATGCATTTTATGAATCCGGTTCCGGTAATGAAACTGGTAGAAATCATTCGTGGGCTGGCCACTTCCGATGAAACCTATGAAGTTGTTCGGGATTTATCCGTGGAATTAAATAAAACACCGGTAGAAGTTCGGGATGTTCCAGGATTTGTTTCCAATCGTGTCCTTCAGATGATGATTAATGAAGCTATTTATTGCCTGTATGAAGGTGTAGCTTCGGTGGAAGATATTGATGCAGTTATGAAGCTTGGAATGAATCATCCGATGGGTCCTTTACAGCTGGCGGATTTCATTGGTCTTGATACAGTTCTTGCCATTATGGAAGTTATGTATGAGGGATATGCAGATTGCAAATATCGTCCATGCCCGCTGCTCCGTCAATATGTCAAAGCCGGATGGCTTGGTAAAAAGACAGGACGTGGCTTCTATACTTACGAATAAAATTTACAATGGCTATTGCCAGCCATGAAATAAGAGCCCTACCTTAAACTAATAATAAATACACGAAAGCCCCTGTGGTAAGTACCAATCACAGGGGCTTTTGGTATGCTATAGCATGCAGAGAAACGCGCCAGAGACGCTTTTTTTGTATGGTTTGCCAGAAAATTATCGGTGGGTGTGCCCCTTCCCACATTTCTTTTGACCCAAAGGGTGTGTAGCAGCACAATCTCTACTTCGATAATTCTCCGGCTAAAGCTCTACTAATATATGCTTATTATAAAGGTTTTATTCTTTTTTGTAAAGCAAAGTGTTTTTTCAATAAGTTTTTTTAGATTGCGATTTCGACATTTCTTTTGATCCAAAGGGTGTGTAGCAGATGTGTACACATTTTATTGGACAGTTATTGGAACGTGTTGTATACTTAGAATAATTGAAACGACGGACAGATATACGGACAGAGGAGGTATGTGGCAGATGTATCAGTATTTTATGGATTCACCGATCGGGCGGCTCAGGCTGGTTGAGAATGATGGTTTTATCAAGGAAATTTCCCGGGCCGATGTACCGGGAGCCCGATTGAATTCGGAGGGAAAGGTTATTAAGGCGGCGGAGACATTTGTTGAAGCAGTGACAAAGAAAACGGAAGTATTAGCCGAGGCAGAACGCCAGCTTCGGGAGTATTTTGCAGGTGTACGGAAGGCTTTTGATTTATTATTGAAGCCGGATGGAACTGCTTTTTTCCAAAGTGTATGGAAAGCCCTTCAGGAGATTCCATATGGTGAGACACGTACCTATGGAGATATTGCGAAAGCTGTGGGCAAACCAAAAGCTGCCAGAGCTGTGGGGATGGCAAACCACCATAATCCGATCATGATCGTCATTCCGTGTCACCGTGTGATTGGGGCCAATGGGCAGTTGGTCGGCTATGCCGGCGGCCTGGATGTGAAACAACGGCTGCTTGATCTGGAAATGAGCCATGCCGGATGAAGCGGCAGGAAGGAATGGAGTCATGGATGTTGAAAGCGTAAGAAAAATATTGATAGAAATGGCAGATGAGGATTACCGGAAGTTTCACAGTAAACTGGTGCCGGGGACAGAAAATATTCTTGGTGTGCGGGTGCCGGAGCTTCGGAAATTGGCCAAAAAGCTTGTGAAAGAAAATTGGCGGGAATATTTTGAGGCCGCACCGGACATGTATTATGAAGAAGATATGCTCCGGGGCTTTATGATCGGTTATGGAAAAATGGATTTAGAAGAACGGTTGGAAAGAATCCGTGAGTTTTTGCCAAGTATTCATAACTGGGCAGTCTGTGACTGCTTTTGTTCTACTTTGAAATTTACGGAAAAGAATCGGGAAACAGTCTGGGAATTTTTGCAGCCCTGCTTTACCTCGGATAAAACCTATGATCTGCGCTTTGCTTCGGTAATGGCATTGGATTATTATACATTGCCGGAGTATGCTCCGGCAGTTTTTCGTTATTTTGATGAAATGAAGAATCCGGATTATTATGTTCAGATGGCTGTGGCTTGGGCGGTTTCTGTATATTATGTTCATTTGCCGGAAATGACGGAAGTATATATCCGCGAAAACGATCTGGATGATTTTACCAATAATAAGGCAATTCAGAAAATATGTGAATCTTACCGGGTGGATAAGGAAACGAAGGCCCGCCTTCGGAGTTTGAAACGAAAATAAAAAATGCGGTGACATTGGAACATGAAGATAGGATATTTTGCATTAACGGAGCAGGGCTTTGAATTGATAAAAAGGCTGAATGGGCAGTGGCCGGGAGAAATCTTTCCAAAGTCCGGTTTAAAACAGCATATGGAGGAAGCATGGGAGCGGTTGGATGCCCTGGTATGCGTGATGGCGGCGGGGATTGTGGTTCGGCATATTGCTCCATTACTCCGGGGGAAGGATAAGGACCCGGCAGTCATTGTTATGGATACCCGGGGCCAATGGGCCATCAGTCTTTTGTCTGGTCATCTTGGCGGAGCCAATGAGCTGGCTAAACAGTTAGCGGAGGTGACGGGAGGATATCCGGTGGTGACAACGGCGACGGATGTGGAAGGCGTTGTAGCTTTTGATGAGGTGGCAAAAAGGAATCAACTAATGATTGAGAATCTATCCGCCTTGAAATATGTCAGCGGACGTCTTTTAAATAAGAATGAAGTGAAAGTTGTTATTGACCCTTTTTATAAAGAAGAAAACACAGAAAAAACCTTGTATCTGAGACCTCAGACATTGGTGCTTGGTGTCGGATGCAAAAAAGATATGGAATCGGAACGGATGGAGGAAGCTTTTCACAGGTTTGCAGAAGAATATCTTCCAGATTTGCGATGTATCCGGGCGGTGGCTACGGTGGACCGGAAGGCTGGGGAGAAAGCAATCCTTACCCTTGCGGAGAATCTGGGGGTTCCTTTAATGATTATTTCCAGAAAAATGATAGGTGATCTGAATTTTGAGACGGTGCCGGGAGGTCCTTTGGAATTTTCGCCTTTTGTAGAGAAAACTTTAGGTGTTGGTTCTGTAGCAGAGGCCAGCGCCTATCTGGCAGCCAAATCCATAGCAGGCGGCAATTACGAGACCGGACGTCATGCTATGGAAAACGAGACAGCACGTTTATCCATAAAGAAACAAAAATATGAAGGAATCACCTTTGCGGTGGCAGAGATGAAGCAGAATATTGACATATGAGTATACAGTTGATCAGTGTCAGCCATAAGACAGCAGACTTGAATATACGAAGCTGTTTTGCGCTGACAAAGGCGCAGCAAATTGAATATTTAAGGGCAATGGTTTCCAGCGGGTACATTGAAGAATGTGCCCTTTTGTCGACCTGTAACCGATTAGAGATTTATCTTTATGGTGAGGATGAAAACCAGAGAGAAATTTTTTCAGAGGCGGAACAGAGATTGCTTCGGATGATTGCATTTCCGGAAGGTGTCGATGGTGCCGAATATCTGCGGTTTTACGAAGGGGAAAAGGCAGAACGGCATCTTTTTATGGTGGCGGCCGGGTTGGATTCCATGGTTATGGGCGAGGACCAGATTCTTGGCCAGGTGAAAGAGGCACAGCAGCAGGCTGTGGAAGCGGGAACCATCGGAACCTGTTTAAATACCTGTTTTCGTTATGCAGTGACTGCGGCAAAAAGGGTTAAAACAGAAACTGACTTATCCAGAACCCCTGTATCGACGGCAACCATTGCGGTAAAAGCAGCCAGAGAATATCTGGGGGATTTAAAGGATAAAAATGTTCTTTTGATCGGCGCTTCGGGAAAGATTGGAAATAGTATTTTCAAAAACCTTCTTTCGGAAGGGGAGACACAAATATATATGACAACCCGACAACATTGTCATCGTGGAAAGGAAGAGAGATACCGGGAACTTCCCTACAGGGAACGTTATGAGTGGCTGGATCAGATGGATGTGATTATCAGCGCAACGTCAAGCCCCCATTATACGATGACGCTGGATAAGGTCAAGATGGCTCTTGGTACAGAAAAACGCCGGGTTTTTGTGGATTTGGCTGTGCCTCCGGATATTGATAAGAGAGTTTGTGAACTTTCAAATACCGGGTATTATAATATTGACGATTTCGTCCGGGTGGCGGATGAAAATAATCGGAAGAAAGAAAAAGAAGCGGCGGCGGCCGTGGACATTTTGGAAGATTACCGAATTCAATTTAAAAAATGGATGATTTTTCAGAAATCCTTTCAGAACGTGCAGTCAATGAAGAAAAAAATCTGCAGTCAGGCTGAAGCGAAGGGCATGGAGAAAGCCGTTGCCAATTTCTTTTTTGCAGTGCGGGAGAGTCTCGAGCCGAACCAGTTGGAAATATTTATGGAAGCTTTGAAGAAAGTTGAGGAATCATATGAAGAGGATTGACGTGGTCGGATTTGGACCGGGTGGATATGAATATATGACGATTCAGGCTATTGCAGCAATGAAAGCAGCAGATATCATTGTAGGCTATACCACATATATTGATTTGCTCCGGGGAATATTTCCGGATAAAAACTTTTTAGACACACCAATGACGCGGGAAGTGGAGCGGTGCCGGATTGCTCTGGAAGAGGCCATGAAGGGGCAGCAGGTGGCACTCGTCAGCAGCGGTGACAGCGGCATTTACGGCATGGCAGGCATTATGCTCCAGGTTGTTCAGGCATCGGGAGCAGATATTCCGGTACGGATTATTCCGGGAGTGACGGCAGCCAGCGCCGGTGCATCTATGCTGGGTGCACCGTTGATGAATGATTTTGCGGTCATTAGCCTGAGTGATCTGATGGTGCCATTGGAGCAGATTATGCTTCGGGTCAAATGTGCGGCGGAGGGCGATTTTGTCATATGTCTGTACAATCCAAAGAGTCGGAAGCGTAAAGATTATCTAGAGAAAGCAGCAGATATTGTTATGTCTTTCAGAGATTCGGAAACACCGGTGGGAATTGTCCGCCGGGCGGGCCGGGAAAATAGTACTTATGAGCTGACCACGTTGAGGGAACTGAAAAATGCCGAGGTGGATATGTTTACCATTGTCATTATTGGTAATTCTATGACTTATGTCCGGGATGGAAAGATGATAACACCGCGGGGTTATGTTCTGGAGGAGGTGTAAAGATGGCTGTATTTCCTATGTTTATTGAATTGGAAAATGAAATCTGTCTGATCATCGGCGGCGGAAAGGTGGCGCTTCGAAAGGCAGAAGTGCTTATAGACATGGGAGCGGAAGTCCATATTATCAGCCGGGAATTTGAACCGGAGCTGCTCGAACTTCAGGCACCGGAACGGTTGGAATGCCATGTGGTGGATGAAGGGCCTTTGGCGGCCGCCGTATGGCTGGAACAAAATTCCAGAAGAGAAGGCATTGGGAATGTTGCTATGTTAATCTGTGCGACAGATGACGAGCGGGTCAATCACCGGATGGTTTTGTGGGCGCGAAAGAACCGGATTCCGGCAAATTCGGCAACCAATCCGGCAGATTGCGATTTTTATTTTCCTTCTGTAGTACGCCGGGGAAATTTGATGGTCGGTATATCTACCGGCGGGCGAACACCGGCCTTGTCACGAATGGTATCCCGGCAGATTCAGGAAGCCTTGCCGGACTGGTATGAAACTCTGGCGGAAACGGGCGTTGAAGCGAGAGAGCGGATTCATCAGGCAACGGCGGATTCAGGCGAGCGAAAGGAAATATTGGTGAAAGTTCTCAAAGCGGCCCTGGAAGATAAAGGCCGTCTGACAGAAGAAGATATTGACAAAATTATTCGGGATAGCCGGTCAGGAGAAGAAAATTGATTGATAAGATCCGAATTGGAACGAGAAAAAGCCTGCTGGCCCGGGCTCAGACCCGGATCGTGGCTGAAAAAATTAAAGAAATAGCACCGGAGATGGAAATAGAAATTCTGCCTATAATTACAGAGGGAGATGTGCGTTTGGATAAATCTCTGGGAAGCTTTGGAGGTAAAGGCGTCTTTACAAAGGAACTGGAACAGGCATTATTGGATGGAAGGATTCATATGGCTGTTCACAGCGCAAAGGATATGCCGATGGATATGCCGGAAGGGCTTGCCATTGGAGCCGTCGTGGAACGGGCTGAGTGGGAAGATATGGTAGTTACCAGAGATGGAAGGCCTTTGAAAGAAATGGCTCCGGGAACTGTTATTGGTACAGGAAGTTTGAGGCGCAGCCTGCAGCTTCAAATGCTGAATCCGGAAATTCAGACGAAAGAAATCCGGGGAAATGTGCAGACCCGGCTTCGCAAACTGGCAGAAGGTCAGTATGACGCCATTGTCCTGGCCAGAGCCGGTCTTGAACGGCTTCGGAGAGATTCGCAGAAACATCCGGAGACCAGGGAGGAAAATGGAGATTTTTATTCCCGGTTCCAGTATGAGGTTTTAAGTGAGGAAGAATTTCTTCCGGCGGCGGGGCAGGCAATTTTGGCGGTGGAAGTATCCGAAAAAGCTTTGAAAAATGAGGAGTTTTCCGAAATCTGCCGCAAACTGAATAAAAAAGAAGCAGAATGTCAGCTTTTGGCGGAGCGGAGCTTTTTAAGATATATCGGCGGCGGCTGTAATGCGGCAGCCAGTGCATTTTCGTGGATTGAAGCAGATACGCTTCATATAAAGGGTGGTTTTGCACAGGACGGAGAACATATGGTTTTTGATGAAATCCGGGGAACTGCAGCAGATGCAGAAAAAATCGGACAACAATTGGCGAAAAGACTGCGGACGGATGTTCCTGATATGAAGCCGCAGGCCGTGCGGCATGGAAAGGTATTTCTTGTGGGAGCCGGTCCGGGGGATGCGGGCCTTGTGACGGTTAAGGGCTTGTGGTGCATTCGTCATGCGGATGTGTTGGTTTATGATTATCTGGCGTCGAATGCGCTGTTGAATGAAGCCAGTGAAAATGCAGAGTTAATATACGCGGGAAAGCGTTCAGGACATCATCATATGTCTCAGGAGGAAATTCAGGAAATTTTATTGGAAAAGGCTTTTGAAGGCAAAATGGTCGTTCGTTTAAAGGGCGGCGACCCGTTCATCTTTGGCCGGGGTGGTGAGGAGGCCCTTGCCCTTGAAGCAGCGGAAATCCCCTTTGAGATTGTTCCGGGCGTTTCCTCGGCTTACAGTGTGCCGGCCTATGCTGGAATTCCGGTAACTCATCGGGGCGTGGCTTCTCAGGTCCATTTTATTACCGGTCATGAGCAGGTAAAAGGACAAGAAAGCTCTGATAGAGCGGCTGGCGGCATTAATTATGCAAATGTGGCGAAATACGGCGGAACGTTGGTATTTCTTATGGGAATCAAGCGACTGGAGGAAATTTGTACAGCACTGATTCAGAACGGTAAGGATAAAAATACACCTGCGGCAGTGATTCGAAGCGGTACAACAGGCAGTCAGCGGGAAGTCGCGGCAACTTTGGATACCATTGTCGAAGCATGCAAAAGGGAAGAGATTCAGCCGCCGGGAATCCTTGTGGTCGGAGATGTCGTGGGGCTTTCTGAAAAACTTGACTGGCGGCCGAAGCTTCCCCTTACCGGAAAGCAGGTGCTTCTGACGGGAACAAAGGAACTGGTGCATAAGCAGCATCAGAGCCTTTTGGCAAAGGGGGCGGAAGCCATCGATTTAAGTCTGATTTATACAGAGTCGGCATCAGATGCAGTGCTTCAGGAAATGATTCGGAATGTGGATGACTATTCCTGGTTGGTTTTTACAAGCAGTAACGGCGTTAAGCTCTTTTTTGAATCCATGAAAAAATTTGGCGTAGATTTCCGAAGATTGGCCCATCTGAAATTTGCCGTTGTGGGACCGGGTACGGGTGATATGCTGAAAAACTATGGATTTTCTGAGGATTATATGCCGGAAAGCTATACCTCTGAAAGTCTGGCGGAAGGATTGGCCGGACAGATGAAGCCTTTAGAAAAGGTACTTATTTTCCGGGCAAGGGAAGGCTCCAAATCTCTGAATCAGTGTTTTGAATCCAGGGGGATTGATTATAAGGAAATGGCGGCGTACACAACCCGTGCCGATTGGCGGAAGCGGGATTTGCTGCTGCGGGCGATGCAGGATGCGGATTATATTACCTTTGCCAGCGGTTCGGCTGTCCGGGCTTTTGTTGAAATGACGGCCGGAGTGACGGAGTATCCGCAGATTATCTGCATTGGTCCGGTGACAGCCAGGGAAGCAGAGCGAGCAGGTCTGACAGTGACAGCGATGGCTGAGAATTATACAATTGAAGGGCTGACCGAATGTTTATGTCAGCTTCAGAACAGGGAGTGAGAAGAATGGATATGATAAGACGGCCGAGACGTCTGAGAAGTTCGCAGGCCATTCGGGATATGATTCATGAATATGATATCGGGCTTTCGGATTTGATTTACCCGGTCTTTGTAGTGGAAGGTACAAGTATAAAGGAAGAAATTCCGTCCATGCCGGGCATTTACCATTATTCATTAGATACATTTAAGATACATTTGCAGGAAATATGGGACAGCGGCGTAAGGGCTATTTTGTTTTTTGGCGTACCGGATCATAAGGATGCAGTGGGAAGTGAAGCCTATAATCCGGAAGGTATTGTGCAGAGGGCTATCCGGCTTACTAAAGAAATCTATCCGGAAATGATTTGTATTGCCGATATTTGTCTCTGCGAATATACGGACCATGGTCATTGCGGTCTTATCCATGAGGGAAAAATATTAAATGATGAAACACTGGAATTGTTGTCAAAGGCGGCATTGAGCTGTGCCGCTGCCGGAGCAGATATTGTGGCTCCGTCAGATATGATGGACGGACGCATTGGTCATATGCGCCAGGCGCTGGACGACAATGGCTTTGGCGATGTGCTGATTATGGCCTATAGTATTAAATATGCGTCGGCCTACTATGGACCATTTCGGGAGGCAGCCCATTCAGCGCCGTCCTTTGGGGACCGGAAAACCTATCAGATGGATTGGCGGAATAAAAAGGATGCTCTTATTGAAGCAGAGCTGGATATGGAAGAAGGGGCCGATATTCTCATGGTCAAGCCAGGACTGGCTTATCTGGATATATTAAAGGCCATTGCAGATGAATTTCCGCTGCCTGTATGTACCTATAGTGTAAGCGGTGAATATTCCATGATGAAAGCAGCCGCT
>Ga0129308_1001614_pt1 | contig 22597 bp, 24 predicted proteins | sample L827metagenome_FD_94440 | JGI IMG/M metagenome (GOLD analysis project Ga0129308, IMG submission 94440) | Ring-tailed lemur group fecal microbial communities from Wisconsin, USA - L827 metagenome | ecosystem: Host-associated > Mammals > Digestive system > Large intestine > Fecal | place: USA... | reverse complement strand
CTGGATCTGAACAAACTAATGCTTTTTTAAATCCTCTAGCTTTAGCTTCATTAGGAATTTCATTGATTGCTCCTTTTCCATGATAACTTGTTTCATTTAATACAAATCTGTTAGCCATTTTTTTAACGTCTCCTTTAGTTTTATGTTGATATTATTTTATCATTCTTGTGAAATAAAAAACAAGTTACAAATGAAAGCGTTTGTAACATTTCATCAAATTATTATGTATAACTGAACATTTATTTTTTAACAAATGTTCAGTTGTTGTTTTTCAATTTTTCCTTTTACCCGAAAAAACAGGGATACCATTGAACGAACTCTAGCAAAGTTCTCATGGGAATCTCACCCTCGCATGGTTCTCATGCAACTGCTATCAATGCCTGCGACGCTTTTAACGCTCGAACTATGAATTAACAGAAGTATCATTATTGCTGTTAAGTATCTTTGCCAAATAGATGCTAATCTATTTTTACAACTCAATATTTAATCGCTCTTATTTATTACTAATCGTCATGGCGTATTTGTTGAAAGGCTCATTTAACAGGAATGTATCCAATGGCTGTTATTTAGTTTTCAAGGAACTCTATTCAAGTGTCTTTTTGACCCTTACAATACATAGCCATTTTAAAACATCATTTTCTTACATCATTCTGTAACTTTTTCAAATTATTTTTTAAACGATGTATACGGACATAAATTAAAGAAGTATTTATTTCTAAAATGTCTGATATTTCTCTTGTTGTATGGCCCAACATCTTCATCAATAAGATTTGTAAAGTTAATTGATCTGTTTGAGATAAGTAATGAAGTAATGCTTCATTTTCTATTTCATCAAGTAAATCATCTATTGACAAGATTTCTTTTTTATCATAATAAGGTACATTATAAAACAATTGATCTAATGTTACATTTTGTCTACTTCTTATACGTCGCTCTGCTTTAAACACTTCCCAATCATATTGATGTAACTGTAAAATAATATTTTCATCGACTTTCAACGATCTTAATATTTTTTCTTCTTCCTCTTTCCACTTTTTCCATTTTGCTAATTCTTTTGCATGATTGTAACTCATTTTTTACCTCCTTTTTGATTTCAAAAACCACAAAGGAGGATCTCTACAACACAAAAGCAAAAAGCCATGATTTTTAATCACAGCTTTTCATTATTGAGTTTGTAATAGCCATTGTTATTAAATCATCAACACAATAGATACTAACATTATGCTTATTACATATCATTTGAAATTCTGCATAAAGATCGTCATAAATTGCCAATCTCGTTTCGTCATAAACAGCAATAACATCAATCTTTTCATTAACAATAAAATGAATTAATTTTTGCATACCGTAAGAGCAGAAATTCTTTCCACTTGATACTTCCTTGACAGCACCAATAACGTCCATATCAAGATAGTCTATTAAATCATTTAATTCTTTTTCCTGATAATCAAGCAAATCTCTAGCCTTTTCATCCATCACTCTGCAATAAACAAATACTTTTAGTTTTTTCATAAACATTCCTCTTTTCTGAAAAGTTTTCCTTTTCATCCTTTAAAGAACGTTTAATAGTTTATTGCCCCAATTTTTCTTTGATTTTTTTCAAAATTTTAATTTTCTTATTATGTAATGTTGATTTTGGTATATTGATCTCATTAGCTACATCTCGCTCTGATTTATCATTAAAATATAATTCCTCGATAATTTTTCTTTCATCACTAGGTAATTGACTAATAATTCTGTTTAGTTGTTTAATGATGTCTTTAAAATAAATACTATAAATCATATCTTTTTCATAATGTTCATTATCATATTTATTAGTCCAATCAATTTGCTGATAATGACATATCTTTTTATAATCTCTTTTATTATCACGATACATTTTTTGATAACTATTTTTACAGATGTGAAAGATTTCTTTTGATACTTCAATCCATTGATGCTGGATACATATATAGTGTTTCTCTTTATGCTCATCAAACCAAAAGTCTGATGCTTTATAATCATTTCTCATTTTCATTACTCCTTTCTAAATATTTAGAAAGAAGTAAAGGTGGTGCTCTAGACCTATATAAACTTTGAAAAAAAGACAATAAAAAAAGAATAAAATATAAACATCTAAGCTGATATTTATTTTTACTCTCACATAAAGAACAATAATATACATTGATATAGAACAATAGTTCCACTTTATAAGTGCAATATAATGTCAAAATTTGAACAAATAATTCAATTTTGACCTTATAACTACACATAAACAATATAAAAGCAGTCAAACTTCATAAAATTAATAAAGCAATTCTAAATTCTTATAATGTATTATATAGAACTATCATTCCTTTTTTAAGGAATGATAAGGTCATGTCATTATCAAAAAGAGAACGATAAAATAATATAGGATTGATAATGCCAGAAAAGACTATTAAAGATCTTGGAGTTGCTTTGAAAGAACGACGAAAAGAACGTAAATTAACCCAGGAAAGCCTTTCGGATATGACAGGAATATCAAAGAGGCATATTGCAAAAATTGAAAATGGTATAGCTAATGCATCATTTGAGATTGTTTCAATATTAGCTAAATGCTTAGATATATCTATTGATCAAATCATATTTTCAGATTTGGAAGAAACAGAAGAATATATAAAAAGACTTGCTATCAAATTATCACTATGTACTGAAGAACAAAGACAAATAACTATAAAAATACTGAATTCAATACTTGATGAATTCCAAGCCATTAACATAAAACCAAAAGATGAAGACCAAAAATAGGTTCTTTCTAACTTTATAGGGTAAACATTAAAAAGAGATTTCTCAAATGATTACTAAGTATGATCATTTTTTGAAATCTCTTATTTTTTAATTACCCATTATCGAGTAAGAACCCAAAAATAATCTTCGTCTTTTATTATTCAATGAAAATGCACTATTTATGTAGATGTATAAACTGTTGTCAACCATCCATCTATAAAATAATCAATTTCTTCTGTTTCAGATATTTCATCGCTATTAAATCCTAAACCTGGTAAAATATCTCCTCCTTGTATATATGACTGAATCGTACTTTCAAATAAATCATGATCCATTCCTCCCACCCAATAGGGTGCTACATCTAATCCAGAAAAATCATATTGTTCCAAAAAATTTATCATTGATTCACTAGGTTGATTATCTATCACTGTATTTCCTAATAATATCAAATCATAATCATCAATTTGATATCTTTCAGCATAACTGATTTCACAAATATCACATTCTATTTTTTCCTGTATCATAGAATTAAAAGTATCAAGAGAGCTATAAGTGTCATCATATAATATGAGAATATTTCTTTCATTTTCAAATACAATATCAGGTTCATCATATGATACTTGTTCAATATTTGGTATACACTCATTTTGACATTGTTTATCTTTTTCAAAAGAAATAACATCATATTTTAATAACATGGCCCCATGAACAATTACTGTAATAAAAATAACTAACTTAAATAATAAATCATTTTTCAAACAATATAGAAACTTCTTTTTCATCAGTATATCCTCATCTTAAATCATGGATATGGAACTATTGATTAATCTCATTAATCCATTCAATGATTTCTTCTCGATCATTTTGAACACTGCTACCACTTGTAGTATATCCTTCTAAAACTGTCGCATTTGGACATAAATCCTCTATTTCGCTTATTGAATTAGAAAATCCTGAACCACCAGATGTATTAAAAGGAATAATTGTTTTTCCTGAAAAATCATATTCTTCTAAAAATGTATAAAGAGGCATTGGCATTCCATACCACCAATTAGGGAAACCTAAATAAATTACATCATAACTGTCAAAATCTTCAACATGTGATGCTAATGCTGGACGTGCATTTTTATTTCTTTCACCTTGTTGTTCATCAACCAATTCATCATAGTCAGCTGAATATTTTGTTTGTGTTTCAATAAGAAATTTATCTCCACCTGTCTGTTCTACAATAACATTAGCAATATATTCTGTACTTCCAATAAGTGTATCACCATCGACAATAACACTTGCTGACGAAGAAGTATCAACATCACTAGGAAAATCAGTATTTCCTACTCTAGAGAAATAGGCTACAAGAATTTTTTTATCTGTTTCTGTTTGATTGCTTGTAGTTTCTTCGGTTTGGTTTGTATCACCCTGTGATGATACAGATTCTTCATTTTGCGTATTTTGGCATCCAACCAACATCAATGCCATAAGAATCATTAAAATCTTTTTCATCATTTATCCTCCTATTTTAATGTAAATGTTATATCTTCTCTTGAAGAAAGTTCATGAAATATATCTAAATCTGATGTCACTTTCCCTACAACATAGACTTCCATTGTTAAATCGGGATTATCTGATTGATTATAGAAAATAGCAAGTGAGTTATTTGTTGGACAATAAGTAATGTCACCATTTTCAAAAGAAAGTTGTCCACTACCTTGTACCTCTATTGTTTCATCAATCGTTCCATAAAATTCTCTATTGCCATAATGAATCATTGAAACAGTAAGTGGTAACATCGTTTTTAATTGTTGTGCCATTTGACTATCATTTAACTCTCCGTCTAATTGATAATCACCAATTTGTATACTTATCTCTTGACTGTCATTATTAATATTTAAATCAAGATTATCAAGCCATTCTTCTATTTGACTTTCAGATTCAAGAATTTCTTGAGAATCAATAGCAATTCCTTCTAGCATATTTTTGCTTTTTGAATATTCCTGAATTTCATCATAACTGTTTCCGCTTCCATATCCATTATGTGTACAAAATGGAATAACTTTTTTTTCACTCAAATCATATTTTTCCATAAACGAGCGAATAACTTGAGGAATTCCACTAGACCACACAGGATAACCAATAAAGATAACATCATATTCATCAATTTGAATATCTTGCCCACTTATTTGAGGCAAGGTATCTTGATTTTGTTCATTATGATTTTGGTCTATGACTGTTTGAAAATCATCAGAATATTTCTCTTCAGTTTGAATAAGATATTTAGTTCCACCTGTTTTGTTTTGAATAATATCAGCAACGTATTCAGTCGTTCCCAAACGCTGATTGTCATCAATAACAATACTTGCTGAAGTTGAAGCATCAGCATCTTCATCATAATCAACGTTTCCATATAAACTGAAATAAGCAATAAGAACCTTTGAATCATTTTCAACTGTTTCATTTGAAGAATCATTTGTTATACTTTCTTGAAATTGACAAGCAGTCATAACAAATGCAAGACAAATTGCAGAAATTATTTTAATAATTTTTTTCATCATCGAACTTCCTCCTTTTGACACGCTTTTTCTTTTTCATAAATGATATAATCTATATCATCCAATTTTTTTTGATATAAATGCAGCTGTTCAAGAATTGGCACTCTTATTTTCTTTAAAATAGATGCTTGCATATCTTCATAATTCCAATAATTCACAAGACTTTGATCATCTAATCCTAATTGCATTAAATTAATCATTTCCATTATTTGGCGAACATCATCATCATCAAATTTCTTTTGACCATTGATAACTGAAACATCATCTAATAATCCTAATCTCTCAAGTCTAAGTATATCTTCCTGTTGAATGTAATAACATCTTGTCAAATCCTGAATATTCATCATCAATAAGTGAACCTCCTTTCTATTTTTATTTTAAATGGTTATATTAAATATGTCTAATACTTAGAATAAATGAATTTAATGCTTTTCAAGCATTTATTTATTAAAAAGAGTATAAAAAAGAAGAATTAAAATTGCTATATAAGTCAGCAAATAAATTCTTCTATATTTATTACTTTCAAATAAGATATTTTTTTACTTTATATAGTCTTTAAACCCATTTGAATAACTTATTTGATTATTTTCATCAATAAAGCAGCCATAAACATCATCCATTGAATTAAGAAGCTCTATCCCCTTTTCTTTTCCTAATGAAAAACAAACTGTACTTAAAGCATCACCTTGTAAAGAGTTTTTTGAAATAATAGTGACAGATGATAAATCGTTTTCATAACTGTAACCTGTATGTGGATTTAAAATATGATGATATTGTTTACCATCTAATTCAAAATATCTTTGATAAGTTCCACTGGTAAGAATTGATAAATCATCAATTTCCAGAGTTAAAATAGATTGACTTGTTTCTAATGGATCAGTTAAGCCAATTGTAAACTTCTCATTATCTTTATCACCAACACATAGAACATTACCACCTAAATTAATCAAAGCACTTTTGACATTTTCTTCTAATAAATAATCTTTAATTTTATCAGCGATATAACCTTTAGCAATCGCTCCTAAATCAATCATTGTTTTTTCATTTAAATAAGTAATTTTATTTTCGGTTAATATGATATTTTGATAAGAAATATTTTGAAGATTATCTTGAATAAGATTATGATCAGGTAATACAGGTGTATCAGCTTTAAAATCCCATAATGAAGAAATTGATCCTATTGTTATATCAAAAGAACCATTCGATAACTGACTGTATTCTAAACCTGCTTTAATAACTTGATATAAATCATCTGAAATTGTTTGTTCCTGCAGTTTGTTTTCACTGTGATTGATCTTATATAATTCACTCTTTTCATTAGTTGAAGAAAAAACCATCTCCATATCATTGCAAATAGCAAAACAATGATTTAAAATATCTTTAGAATTGGAATCATATAAAGTGATTTCAACAACTGTATCTAAACAAAACTGTTTATCTGATAGGGGTGCAAACTGACTCTGACAGCCACAAAGAGTAAAAAGTAATAAGATATTAATTAATTTTTTCATAGTATGTCTCCGTCTCCTATTTTTATTACAACATGGAGTAAAAATCAAAAATGAACAATAGAACTTATAAATATGATATTTTGGTTATTTCAATTATCTTTATTATAATCATTAGTATTCTTTCATTAAGAACACATGATAATGGTAAACTCGTAAAAATAACAATATGTCATGAGGAATATGGTATTTATGATTTAAGTAAAAATCAAACTATTAATATTCTTAATGAAAATATTCTAATAATTGAAAATAATGAAATTTATATGCACCAGGCAACATGTCCAGATCATACATGTATAAAACAAGGTCATATTTCTGCAACAGGAGCCAGTATAATTTGTTTGCCACATCAATTAATTGTTGAAGTTATTGATGGTGAGGAGGATGAGCAAGATGTCAAAGTATACTAATGTAAAAAAATTATGTTATTTAGCTTTATTTTGTGCTATCGCCATTATCTTAAGTTATATAGAAACAATGATTCCATTTCAATTTGGAATTCCTGGAGCAAAAATTGGGCTTGCAAATATCACTTCAATTATTTTATTATTTTGTCTTGGTTTTAAGGAAGCCTTCATTGTTATGCTACTTCGCATATTTATTGTAGGTATCACCTTTACTAATCTTTATATGATGCTATATAGTTTAGCTGGCGGTATGCTATCTTTAATGATGATGGCATTGTTTTATCGAACAAAGATGTTCTCCAATTATATTGTTTCTATTATTGGTGGCGTTTTTCATAACATTGGGCAATTACTAATAGCAATGATTTTCTTTAATACAACAACCTTTTTATACTATCTTCCTTATTTATTACTGATTGGTACAATAACCGGTACAATAATAGGCATACTCTCACAGATCATTTATGTAAAAACAAACAATTATATAATAAAACAAAAATAAAGAAGCTGTCATTCATAACTTAAAGAAAGTTAATTTACAGCTTTTTTACATGCATTAATACTATTTATTCACCAATAATAATATTATTATTTTATACATCTATATTTTTATATCAAAATCATCTATTTTCCTTAATTTCTTTTTCTATAAAATCTATGAATTTAGATACTGTAAAACCAAAAGATTGATATTTTTTCCATACAATTAAAGACGTTGTTGTAAGTTCTGGATAAAAAGGTCTAAAACATAAACCTTCATCAGCAGCAAAGTTTATTGATCCTTCTACAACAATAGCATGTCCTATGTTATTTGAAACTAAAATAGCTGCTGTTGTTGTTAATTCAGAAATCGCAACAAAATTAAGTTGATGATAATCACTGCCCATCCATTTTTTAAATTGATTTTGCGTTTCTCTTCTAGATGTATTAATGAGTGGTACATCTTTTAAGTCTTCAGGTACGATATATTCTTTTTGAGCTAAGAAAGAATCTTTCTTAGTAAGAATTCCATATCTTTCAACCTTATTCATTCTTAAAAAATTAAGTTTCTCTAAATTAACAGGTTCCAAAACAAAGCCTATATCAACAAGTCCATTATCTATATTTTCAATAATAAAATCACTATTACCATTACGCACATGAAAAGACACATCTGGATATATACTTTTAAATTTTTGGATATACTGTCCCATTGTTTTTGTTGCTTCAGTAATTCCACAGGCTAAGACAATATCACCCGAAACTTCGTTATCCTGATAACTAATTTCCATTTCAGTTTTTTCAGATAAACTGATAATTTCCTCTGCTCGTCTTTTTAAAAGCATTCCTGCTTCTGTTAATATGATTTTTCTCTTTCCTCGTTCAAATAAAGCAGCTCCTAACTCATCCTCTAGTTGCATAAGCTGTCTACTTAGTGTTGGTTGTGTAATATGTAATATTTCAGCAGCTTTTGTAATATTTCCTTCTCTAGCTACAGCTAAAAAATATTTAAGAACACGTATTTCCATCATCATCACTCCTATTTTTTATTCTATCATTCAAAAAAATGTCAGGCAATAAAAAGAAGACTGAAAAAGATATTTCCATTTTCAATCTTCATACATGCTTACTGATATGATTTTTCAAATATTGCTTGGCAACTTTCATGGTCCAATTCGATTGGATCTGCATAAAATAATCCACCCATTGTTTCTTTGGCATTAGTTGCTAGAGTACTCATTTCATCATAAGATATTCCATAATCACTCATTTTAAGATTATCGACTTCACAAGCTTTTTGTAATTCAACTAATAAATCAATAAAGTCTTGCGGACGATGAGCATCTTCTTTTCCCATAACTTTTGCCAAATCGATAAATCTTTGATCACAAGCATGATGATCAACAAAATATTGATAATATTCCTTGCTAATCATGATCAATCCTGCACCATGAGGCAAGTCATGATGATAGGCACTCATAGCATGTTCCATTGCATGCTCACTTGTACAGCAGCTTAATTCCATGACAATACCTGATAATGTATTAGCAAAAGCCACATGACTTCTAGCCTCTATATCATTTCCATTTTGATAGGCACGAGGCAAATATTTAGCAATATTTTCTACGGCTTTTAAAGCATACATATCACTCATTTCATTTGCCATTTTGGAGATATAGCACTCTACACTATGAAACAATGCATCAAAGCCTTGATATGCAGTATATGTTGATGGTACAGTTGTCATTAATTCTGGATCAACCACTGCAATAACTGGAAATAATGATTCAACGCCACCAAACCCTATCTTTTCATTGGTTTCTAAATTAGAAATAACTCCCCATTGATCTACTTCAGAACCTGTACCTGCTGTCGTTGTAATAGCAATAATTGGTAATGCTGGATTGCTAATTGGCTTTCCTTTGCCTGTTCCACCATTCATATAGTCCCATACTGTTCCTTCATTTGTCATCATAGCAGAAATTGCTTTAGAAGCATCCAAAACACTTCCTCCACCTAAAGCAACAACAAAGTCACATTTATTATCTTTTCCCATTGAAGCTCCATTCATAACTGTTGTATGAAGTGGATTGGCTTCAATCTGATCAAAAACAACATAGTCAACATGAGCTAATTTCAATTGTTTTAAAGTTCTTTCTAAATACCCATTATCTCTTGTTGATTTTCCGTTAGAAATAACAACCAATGCCTTTTGACCTGGCATTTGTTGTTGATGTAATTCATTTAATTTTCCTGCACCAAATAAAATACGTGTAGGAATATGCATTTGAAAACTCATTAAAATCACTCCTCTTTTTATAATCTCAAATCATCAATCCATTTTGTTAATTGAGGATATCCATTTAACATTGTTGTTGGATACAAATTCACATTATCAGGACAGCTTATCTTTAAATACTCATCCGTTTCACCAGCTCCACTTCCTCCTGAAGTTGCAAATGGAATGATTGTCTTTCCTTTAAAATCATAATTTTCTAAAAAAGTATTGATAATTGTTGGTGCAACATACCACCAAATTGGAAATCCTATAAAGATGACATCATATTGATCCATATTTTCAACATCTTTGATGATAGCAGGTCTTGAACTTTTATCTTTCATTTCAAGACTGCTTCGTGAATGAGGATCATTCCAATTTAAATCTGCAGAAGTATAAGGGACTTCTGGTTTAATTTCGTAAAGATCTCCATGATTGATTTTAGCAATTGATTGTGCAACTCTTTGAGTCACACCACTACACGAAAAATAAGCCACTAATGTTTTCATAGATGCCCTCCTTATTTTAACTTATTATATTCTTCATCACTAACAGGCTCACACCATTCATTGCTGGCACCTTCTGCAGGCACTTCAATCGCAATATGCGCAAACCAGCTATCTTTTGCAGCCCCATGCCAATGTTTGACTTCAGTAGGAATATTGACTACATCTCCAGGATGTAATTCAATGGCTTCTTTTCCCCATTCCTGATAATATCCTCGACCATCTGTCACTAATAAAATTTGTGCTCCTTTATGATGAATATGCCAGTTATTACGACATCCTGGCTCAAATGTGACATTCGCTACACCGACCCCTTGATTATTCGCTAAAGGATTTAAAAAACTTTCACCAATAAAATACTTTGCATAATTGACATTTGACTGACCTAATCCAAATAAACTTTTCTTTTCCATACTTTCTTCCTCCCATTGACAATAAAATATATCTAAAATAGTCATTTCTTCTTCTGTTAAATAAAAATCCTGTATATCCTGTGATAAATCATTCATATTTTTTTGATATAAAAAGCGTTTCACAATACAATCAATATTTTTTTGATATTTCAATTCCATATTGATAACATCTTCCATACCATGTAATCTTTTCAATTTATTCTGATATTGAATATCTAATACTTTCATATACAACGATTCTCCTGACAACATTCATGACATTCTAGCACAAAAACATAATCCTGCACTATCTGACAATCAGTATACCCATCCTGAATAATTTCACCAATACTGTTCGCTTTAATAAGACCTCTCTCAGGATTTTTGATACTGATGATATGCCCTATAACAGTTGCCTGAACTTCACTTTTCTCAAAACTTAAATCTGTATCAATCATTTCACAGTCTTCCAATTTTAATCCCTTTGCATAACATAAAGGCTGTGTTCCGATAATCTTACAACGTACTAATCGCAAATTTTCACTATACCATCCTAAATATTCACCTTTAACAACACTATCGTACACTGTCACATTTTGACTATGCCAAAATGCATCTTTCGTATCCAGATAAGAATTCTTAATTGTCATGTTTTTCACATACTGAAACGAATATTTTCCTTTTAACTTTACATCATCTAATTCTATATAAGAACTATTAAGGAATGGATATTCACCTGATAACTGACAATGCTTCATTTTTATATGTGTACTCATCCAACCAAATTCAGGTGAAATAATATCACAATTTTTTAAATCTATATCATGGCATTCTCTTACTGCTTTAATACCATGTAGTTGACTATCTTCAATTTCAATATCATTGTCATACCATAAAGCAGCTCGACATAAATCAGTCATTTCAGTATTTCTGATACGAGAGTGTTTCATATGCCAAAATGGGTATCTCAATGCAAGAAAACATTGATCAATATCAACATGATGTGTTTCCTTAAATGGTGATTCTCCATCCTGTGGACCTTCAAAGATGCAATGACTCACTTTTGTATGATGAATACCATATAATGCTCTTTCTTCATCGAATTTTTGATTTTTTATACACATAATTTCACATCCTTTCATTAAACTGTATGAGCTGTGTTCAAAATAAACTTTATAATAACTATATTTCAATATCTATTTAACATTATTTATTTTCAATAAATTTCATCTTTGTTTTTCTTCTTTTCATCAGCAAATGAATTGTCATGCTTAAAAAATAAACAATACTCAAATAATTGAAATAGAAAAGAAATGGATTCATTTGATAATCAAAAAACTTAAATTCACTAATAATAAACATATCTTTATAGAGTTCTGCATTTTTAAAAGCAATGATTCCATATATATACCAAACAATAAGAATAAAATAATAAATATATTCAAATGTACTCTTTTTCATTTTTCTCTTCATTTGAGAAGCCAAGACATTCATATGAAGACCAATATGCAATGATATAAGAATAAATAGCCATGATGTTGATGCCAGATGCATGTTTCTTCCTATTTGTGATGTAGAAAAGGGTAGAAATGAAAACACATAGGAAGAAATCATCAAACTACTAATAATGACAAAAATTAGAGCAATAATTAATAATATATTGATGCATAAATAAATCATTCTATGAAAAGAATATCTACCTTTTCCTAATGTCAAAAGCCATTGCTTATTCAGGAATAAATGAATTATAAATAATACTATCGTAACTGTTCCTAATATTTCATGAGTCTGTGTTTCAATTGTAAAATATCCCATCAATACAATCATGAAAATAAGCATCACTATATCAATAATCATTTTTAAATGTTTTTTCATCGTTGTTGAACCTCTATATTATTCTTTTCTAGCCATTCATCTATATCCTGCGATAAAGTAGAACCTCCACTGTAATGAACACTTAATCCTTCTCCAATAACCGAATCAGGTGCTAGTTTTGCTATAGCAGTTAAACTCTGTCCAAAACGACCTCCACCATGACTACAAAATGGTATAATTGTTTTTCCTGATAAGTCATAACTTTCTAGAAATGATGCTATTGGCATAGGAATAGATGCCCACCAGTTTGGATACCCTAATATAATTGTGTCATACTGGTCAATATTTTCTACTTCATTCGCAATTTTTGGTCTTGCCTGAATATTTTGATCATGCTGTGCCTGTTGCAAGACAGTATTGTAATCACTTGAATAAGGTTCTTCTAATTCTATTTCAAATATATCTGCATTTGTTTTTTCTTGAATCACTTGAGCAATATTTCTTGTATTTCCACCCCATGAAAAATAAACGATAAGACACTTTTCATGGGAAGTGATTTCATTTTTGATTGTTTCACTATCAATAGTATCCTGAAAAGATGTAGCATTGCGTACAACTCTAAAACCGATATTAGAGGCACTATGTTCTGGAACAAATGATGTACGATACGCTGATCTTAAATGTTTTGCAAAATCATTCCATCCACCACCTCTTGCAACTTTGAACGTTCCTGTAGATGGTCCTGTAGGATCCTGCTGTTGAGATATATCATATGCTCCATAATAATCAAAACACCATTCTTCAACATTTCCATGCATGTCATAAAGTCCCCATTGATTAGCTTTAAAACTTCCTACTGGAATAGTCGTTTCACGATATTCTCCTGGCTGAGTATCCAATTCATCCTGTGAAAAGTAATTTTCCTCAATTTGATAAGGATAATGTCCATAATAATTAGCCTCCTGAGCACTTATAGAAGTTTCTGTGTTAAATGGAGTTGTTGTTCCTGCTCTTGCTGCATATTCCCATTCTGCTTCAGTCGGTAATCTATAACCATCAGCACTGCGATTCCAGCTCACTTTTCCATCACTTACTATATAAACTGGTGTTAAGCCTTCTAATTCACTTCTTTTATTACAGTAATCAATCGCATCATACCATGTAACATTTTCAACAGGTAAATCATTTCCCGAAAAAGTCGATGGATTCTCACCCATAACCTCTTGATATTCTTCCTGTGTCACTTCATATGGACTCATATAAAAATCACTAATAGAAACCTGATGCTGAATTTCATCTTCGCCACGCCATGCTTCATTTTCAGCACTTCCCATTGTAAATGTACCACCTTTGATAAAAATCATATTGTTCACTTGGTCCACCTCCTTTACAGTTTCCTTATTATTTTGCTGATGAAATAAATAATCTGTGCCTATTACACCCATCAATACACTAAGAAAAACAATCAATGCAATTATTTTCTTTTTTTTCATATATAGTCTCCTTTAGATGACTTTAAATTCTTTCCATTTTCCTCTCACAAATCTCATCATAAAGAATACTGATCGACATAACCAATCTGATCCCATTGCAATCCAAACACCAATAATACCCATATTGAATACAATTCCAAATAAGACAGCTGCACCTAAACGGAAGATAACCATTGAACCTGCTCCAACAAATAATGAATATTTTACATCTCCGGCAGCTCGCATTCCATTTGGTAAAACAAATGCTGTTGGATGTAAAGCAAAGGCCATCACATTGTGCATAATGACTAAGATATATGTGAAACTTCTTGCTTCATTTGATAATGTATATAAATCTAATATCCATGGTAAAGCTACAATAACAAGACCTCCAATAATCGCTGTCACAATATAAGATATCTTCATTAACTTTTTGATATAATATGTTGCCTGATCATAATCACTTGCACCCACACACTGTCCTACAACTGTAACAATTCCTAAGTTAATCGCATTAACAACCACAACTGCAATCTGATCAATACTTCCAGCAACACTATTCGCTGCAATTTGGCTTGTTCCAAATAAAGCAACAATACTTGTCACTAAGACTCTTCCTAAAGTAAATAATCCATTTTCAATTCCATTAGGAACTGCTATGTTTAAAATTCTTTTGATCATAGATATATTCATTGTAAAAATATCTTTAATCTTGACATAAACTGCATTTTTATGATCAAGTGATAATACAAACATAATCACTGCAGCAACAATTCTTGATATAAGTGTAGGAATAGCAACTCCTGCCACACCTGCCTGTAAAACAATCACTCCAATATAGTTTCCAATAATATTAATAGCATTCATCAATAATGATACATACATTGTGACCTTTGTTTTTTCAATAGATCTAAACAAGGCTGAAGATGAATTATAAACTCCCAAGAATGGAAAAGACAAAGCTGTAATCAAGAAATAAATGATACAGGCATTCATAACATCTGATTCAATAGAACCAAAGAATAATGATAAAATACCTTTATGGAAAACTAAGCAAAAAACCATAATAGCAGTTGAAATAATAGCTGTAATTGTCATTAATTGCCCAGAAGCGAAATTCGCATTTTTATGATCCTGACTACCAATATATTGAGAAACAATAACTGCACCACCAGTAGCAATAGCAGCTAAAACAGTAATAATCAAGTTATTGACCATATCAACAAGACCAACACCTGAAATAGCTGCTTCACCAGCATAAGAGACCATCATCGTATCAGCCATACCAACAATCATGATTAAAACTTGTTCAACGATTAAAGGCCAAATTAATTTTTTTAATGATTGATTTGAAAATAACATTTTTTCATTCCTCCTTTTGTTACTTTTATTATATGATGAGATATATTAAATGTCTAATACCTATATTAAATCATTTAAATGCTTTTTGAGCATAGATGTTTTTTAATAAATTTATCTATCATCGTTTTGATTATTATTTAAATTCTCACCATTAGAAGCAATGACTTTTTTATACCAGTAAAATGAGTCTTTTCGATAACGGTCACAGTTCTTGATATCAAATTCATCTCTATCTACATAAATAAAACCATAACGTTTCACCATACCCTGATGTGTTGAAATTAAATCAATAGCACTCCAAGGACAATAACCCATCATCTCACAGCCATCTGTAATCGCTTCTTTGATTTGTTCAATATGCTGTCTTAAATATTCGATACGATAATCATCATGAACTTGACCATCTTCAAGTTTGTCATAAGCTCCTAAACCGTTTTCTGTGACAATCATCGGCAAACGATATCTGGAATAGATTTCTCTCATTGTTGCTCTAAAACCAATTGGATCAATTTCCCAGCCAAAATCTGTTTTGACCATATTTGGATTTGATGCTCCTATATAAACTTCTCTTTCCATTCGTATTCTTTGTTGATCATGCCCAAATGTTTCTTCTTCATCGCCATTTGACCATTTCACGGTTACAGTCGAATAATAATTAAAACCGATAAAATCAGGATGCCCATTAGCGAGAATATCCATATCGCCTTCTTTTATTTCTGGCAATGCATTTCTTTTCTTCATAAAAGCCCAGGCAATACTATTATATTTACCATATACTGCCATATCTAAATACAACCAGTTTCTAATCGCATTGACATTTTGAGCCGCTAAAATATCTTTGGGATTGCAACTAGCAGGATAACCAATAGAAATATTAGGAGCTGGACCAATCTTTCCTCCTTCTACCATTTGGTGACATAAAGTCATGACTTTTGCCTGAGCAACCAACATATGATGATTTTGTTGATAAAGATATTTATATTTATCCATACCATCAGGTATTGTTGTACCAATCGTATCCCCTGATAAAATCAACATATTTTGTTCATTGATAGTTAGCCAATATTTGACTCTATCACCAAAATTTTCAAATAAGACTTTTGCATAATTTTCAAACCAGTCAATAGACTCTCTATTGAACCAGCCACCTTTTTGTTCAAGGGCATAAGGCATGTCGAAATGAAACATTGTCACTAATGGAACAATATGATACTTTAAACACTCATTAATCACATTATTATAAAACTCAATTCCTTTTTCATTGATCTTCCCTATTCCTTCTGGTAAAACTCTTGACCAGGCAATAGAGAAACGATAAACTTTAAATCCCATTTCTGCCATTAAAGCAATATCTTCTTTATATCTGTGATAATGATCAGCACAGACTGTTAAATCTGATGTCCCCTCTGGCACAATTTTGACATCTTGAATAGAAGGACCTTTGCCATCTTCTAAATTCGCTCCTTCTACCTGATATGCTGATGTACTTGCTCCCCAAAGAAAATCTTGGGGAAAAGAATTTAATTTTTCATGAATCATAATTTTTTCTCCTTATATCTTATATTTTCAAATATATTTTATACACCAAGTGCATTAATGTCCAATACCTATTAAATATTCATTTAATACCTTTTAGGCATTATTAATATTTGTATTGGTTTTCTCATTTAAAAGTATTTGTCCTATTTTTAAAAAGCACTATTTTTTAATCAACTCAATAAAATGTATATGATTTAAAATCACAAAAAAAGTTCTTTCCTATTATAGGTTAATTGAAAACCCATATAAGAAAGAACTCTCTTTATATTAATAACAAAATAATTAGGAACCTGCCTTCAATTAAATTATTTCTAATCACCATTAATGAATATTTCCTATTTATTTCTGTGCAGAACAATTATATTATCTAACGATTATTATAATATATCAAAACTTAAAATCTATATTATCACTTATATAATAAGCACATAAGATAAATTATAAATAATACAATATTAGTCAGATTATTGTTACTGTTCTATTCTTCAAGATAATCTACACACAATTGTGTTAAACCACTTAACATATAAGAGCTAGCCTCTTTAATATAATAAAATTCTGGTAAAAATTCTTCTGAAATAAAAGATGTTAATGCTTTCTTAATTTCATTCATATCAGATGTCATTGGTGAACAAATTGCAACTGCGTCTGGTCCAAAAAGAGAAATTGCTGGCAATAATGATTTTGTAACAATCTCCAATGTACCTTGCTGTGTCAAGGATAATTTATATATTTCATCAGATAATTGCATACGTTTTATAAAATATCTTAATTCACCTGCTATGCCATTCTTTCCCTTTAATACTTTTCCATTAACAATAATTCCTTGTCCTCCAACGCCAAATGGTTGTGAATGAAAAACAATATTTTTATATTCTGGATGTTCTAATGAAAATCCAACTGCAACAGCATTAGCATTATTATATACAAAAACATCTATATTATATTTATCGTCAAAATCCTTTTTAATATCAATATCTTTTCCATCATAAGGATCTCTTAAAAGTTTATTATCTTTAACAATACCTGGTGTTGCAATGCCAATAACATCAATATAAGAATGTTTTAATAAAATTGTATCAATAATATCATATAAATCATAGATATTCATTGTAGGTTTAATAATAAGATTACTATCAATAACTTCGCATTTTTCAGTTAAACGATAATAGATACGTGTTTGTGTTTTATTAATTGAAATAGCAATAGATAAAATACGTTTTTCATATTCTGTACAATGAGTACACTCATCTTTTATTTTTATATTTTTATTTTCATTAAAACGATTCAATTCATCCTGAACAAACTTTAAAGCAGATAAAGCATCATAAGAAGCAAATACGGCTGTCGGGATTTGTAAAACAAGTTTATCTGGTAAACTTTCTTGCAAACGTTTAAGCATATAGCCAATCTGTGGTGCAATTAAAATAACATCATAATTTTCTACTTCTTCATAAATACTTAGATATGATACAGCATTAAATTGATAATCTAATCCTAACATATCTGCCGTAGAATTTAAATTATCAGCAAACATAGCAGTTGTAAGACCAGCTGAACAAGATAATAAAACACGCAATGTTTTTTCATCTTTTAAACCAATAAGTGTTTCAACCATTTCATCATACAGCTGCTTTGCATGATCTTCATCATTAAGTTCAAAATGAAGATAAAATTTAACAGAATTATCTTTAGGAGAAGTGATATTAAATTCAACAATAGTATTATCCTCTATTTCTGTAAAATTAATATTTGCTTCACCATAATCTGTCACCAACTTTATAAGCTGATCATTTTCTAAAACAATTTGATAATCTTCACTATGATGATTTTGAATCCATGATTTAAAATTAAAAGCAACTTGTTCATTTAACATTTTTATCCCTCTTTTCTTTAAAAATTCATTATACTATTATTTATAATTGTAGCATTTAAAATCACGTATATCAAATAAAAGCAAAGCAATCGTTTAATCATTTAATCAAGCAGTATAATTCATTAAAATATATAACAAACTTTATAAGTATAATAAAATTTTTTAATAACTTGAAATGCCTGCATTGTTATGTGAAATTATAAAACAGTAAAAAATCTATAATTAAAATAGTTATTATAGAAATTAAAACCTATATAAAGCTATCCTAGCAACTTTTAATGTATAGTACACAAATTCTTAATACTGTTATTTCAATTACAGACTAAAAAATGTAAAATAACAAATTCCTCTATTTCGTTTAATACGATATCTTAAAATTCATTTATAGTTTAAAAAGTTCCTGCTCAATAATTTGATAATATTGATTAAACAAAGCATTATCTTTGTCACTTTCTCTTCTAATTTCATAAATTTGCATTGTTAATTCTGGTGTAGGTATACCTACTATATGTAATGATTCTTTCATTTGATGACTCATTGGTACCCCTATAGAATAAGCATTTGTTTCACTGACAATTTTGCTTCGTAAAGAATGATGATCAACTTCAATTATTTTATGAGGATTGATATATTGTTGATATGTATCATAAGCATTAGGTCTTTGATTAATGAAATCAACAAATGGATAATTCCATAATCTTTCTTTAGAAAAATTCTCTAATAGAGGATGATTTTCTCTTACATTAATTTGACAACAAATGTCTTTTATACAATGGATTAATAAATGATGTGATAAAGCATAGTCTCTCACTTGTTTTTCCATAGAACGAGGAATAATGAAATATGCAACATCAATAACATGTTGATATGTTTTCTCTAACGCCTCTTCTACTGAACAATTCATAATTGTCATTTGAACTTCATCTTGAATAGTTTGTTCATTTAAAATTTTATAGATTGGTAATAAAGCATAATCTCCATTACCAATAGATATTTTTAATGAAACCTTCTTATGTTCAAAGTTGATATTCATTAAATTTTCTTTTTCTTTTATAATATTATGCGCTATTAATAAGACTTGCTTTCCTTGTTTAGTAAAATGAATTCCTTGATGATTTCTATATATCACAGGATATCCTAATTCATTTTCAAAAGATGTTAAAACATTACTTAAATTTGGTTGTGACATATATAAATGTTTTGCTGCTTTATTTAAAGAACCATACTTCTCTATTGCAATTAAATACTCAAATACTTCAAGTTTCATGATTTTCTCCTTTTTTATTTATTATAATTATTTATTCTATCATATTCAATATAGTTATAACTTTTTATTATAATATTATGTCATATTCGTATTTTTTAAACATCAGAAAAGAACATATAATGAAATCGAACAAGGAGGTACAACATATGAATACACTTAAAATGAAATTTGAAAAAATATCAAAAATAGATATGTCACAAGGTCAGCCATTAAAATTAATAACCTTATTTGCGATACCATTAATGATCGGTAACTTATTTCAAATGTTTTATAATATGGTCGATACAATGGTTGTTGGAAAATGTATAAGCACAACAGCTCTTGCAGCAGTTGGAGCAACAACACCAGTTGTAGATTTATTATTAGGTTTGGTTATTGGACTCTCTAATGGACTTTCTATTGTTATTGCACAAAAAATAGGTGCACATGATCACTCTTCTACTAAAAAAGCGATAACTAATGGCTTTTATCTTATCATATTATTAAGTTTATTGATTATGATACTAGGATTAACTTTTCATAAAAGCTTATTTGCCTTGATTCATGTATCACAAGAATTATTACCAGGAGCTATAACCTATTCATCAATTATTTTTATAGGAACTATATTTGCTGCTATATACAATTATGAATCTGCTATATTAAGAGCATATGGAAATAGTATCATTCCTTTATTATTCTTAATTTTATCTGCTCTTTTCAATATCATACTTGATTTGTTTTTCGTTATTGTCTGTCATATGGGAATTGCAGGTGTTGCCTATGCAACAATATTAGCAGAATTGATTTGTTCTTTATTATGTTATATTTATATGAAGAAAAAATTAAGTATTCTTCATTTTGAAAAAGATGATTACTATTTTGATTTTCAATGTATAAAAATGCATATTCGAGTTGGTATGCCTATGGCTTTTTTTCAATCTCTTCTTTCTATTTCTTTTTTAGTTGTGCAATCCGCATTAAATACATTAGGTAATAATGAAGTGGCTGCTTATACTGCTGCCTATAAAATGGATTCAATGATGATGCAAATTCTCTCAGGATTTGGAACTGCCATTTCTACTTTTACAGCACAAAATTACGGTCATAAAGCATATGATCGTATTCGAAAAGGAGCAAAAGACACATTAAAAATTACAATTTTATTAAGTTTGATTGTTACTATTTTTGCTCATTTTTTTAGCAAAGAATTTATGTCTTTATTTGTTCATAGTGAAGAAAATTATATTATTTCTTTAGGTATAAAGTATATTTCATTTACTTCACTTTGTTATTTCATTTTAGGAATTAATTTTGTAGTCAGATTTGTTTTAACTGGTGTAGGTGAATCATCAATACCATTAGGTATTGGTATTCTTGAAATTGTTGTTAGATGTTTAGGTACATATTTTTTGGTTTATCCTTTAGGATTTCAGGGTATGATTTATGTCAATCCACTATGTTGGTTAACGTCAAATTTCTTGATTATATGCTTTTATCCTTACCTTTTACAAAAAGCATTTAAATAATTAACAAATTAAATAAAATATCTTTTTAATAAATATACTTAAAAGGTCATTAATTTAACATTTCAGTCTAATTAATGACCTATTTTTTTATTTAATTATTTTTTCAAATTCCTTAAATCTTTTTATTACCAGCAGTCTTGCATTCTCAAACAATTCTGTGATATATGTGACATTTTTCTCTTCAATAAATAATCAATCAGTATAAATCTATATAGATATTCATCATTTCATCTTCGTGATTGCTTAATAATAAACATTCAGGCATATCTAATACCTTTGATATTTTATTGATTAATGTTTGTTTTGGTACTCTTGATTGACTTTCATATTGTGCTATCCTCACATCTGCTGAATTAGGATTAAATCCTATCAGAATTCCTAACTACAATTGTGTAAGCTTATTTCTTTTACGTATTATTTTTAATCTTTTCTCAAATTCCATAAAAACCCCATTAATATTTTACTTTGTTATTCCATATCCAAAAATAGATTTACTATTTTGACTATAACTTCTTTCTCGGCATTCATCATTACTATTTCCTTCAACAGTATATATTCTCCCATTTTCCACTTTTTCTACAATTCCCACATGATCAGGATAACCGTTCTGTTCCCAATCAAAGAATATAATATCGCCTGAACTTGGTGTATAATTTTTATCTTTCCATTTATCATGATTTTTAAACCAGCTCATTTCTTCATTCACACTGGCAGTTTTGTATATACTCTTACCTAAATCTCCGCTCTCACTGGCACACCATGATATGTTATGTAAAGTAAAATATTATGTTGAGTAATTAAAAAATTGCTGATATTTCTAAACTTTTATATTTTTACTCAACATAATAATATAATGATTTATATCACATTGCTTGTAAAGGAGGAAAAAT
>Ga0129308_1001612_pt1 | contig 22670 bp, 17 predicted proteins | sample L827metagenome_FD_94440 | JGI IMG/M metagenome (GOLD analysis project Ga0129308, IMG submission 94440) | Ring-tailed lemur group fecal microbial communities from Wisconsin, USA - L827 metagenome | ecosystem: Host-associated > Mammals > Digestive system > Large intestine > Fecal | place: USA... | reverse complement strand
TTGGCCAGAAGGTCCAGCTCCACCGCCCAGATGCGCTTCATCTTGGCGCTTACGGTGTATCCGCAGCGGGTTTCTTCTGCCAGGAAGCTTTCCGGCACGCTATGCGTCGGCGTGATCAAGCCCCAGCACCTCCTTCGCCTTGCGCACGGCGGCCCCCAGGCCGAAATCGCGCTTGGTTTGCCCGATGGCTTGGAAGGCGGTCTGCCTTCCAAGGACCAGCCGGGTGAATTCGCCTTCGCTGCGGAAGAGCGCGAGCAGGTATTCGCGCTCCTGCGGGGTGTACAGGCCGGTGTCGATCAGGTGCCGGTCGCGCAGCCCGGTGAACTGGCGCCTCACGAAGGAGGCGTATTCGCCGTGGTGTTCCGCGCCGATGCGCTGCATGGTTTGGCAATGGGCCCTGAACAGGCGCTCGTAGAAGGCGGGCAGCACCTGCTGCTCGAATTCGGGATGCCGTCCCAAGAACTCGCGGATCCAGTCGAACTCGGCTGCCATGGCGTATACCTTGCCGGGATCGTGGATGGAAGAGCCCGGGTTGTCGATGCGGTAGCAGTAGCAGGGCCTGGGCACGTAGACCAGGCTTTCCGCTTGCGTGAAGGCCTGCCAGAAGAAGCCGTTGTCCTGGTATGAGGCACCGGGGGTCTCGTGGTAGCGGATGCCGCAGCGGCGCAGCAGGTCCATGCGGTAGATGCCCGACCAGTTGTGCATGGGAAAGCCGTATACCTCCACCTCGCTGTTGGGGCGGATGCGGCGGTAGTGGTACGAGGAGTCGCGCGTCATCTGCTTGGCGTCCAGCATGATGCGCCCGTTGCGCGTGGTCATGTCGAAGTAGTCGCCGCGCACGATGTCTGCATCGAAGCGCTTCGCGGCCTCGTAGAGGATCTGGTAGCTATCGGGCTGGATGATGTCGTCCGATTCCAGCACGGCGAAGTATTCGCCGGTCGCAGCTTGGATCCCGCGGTTCATGGCCACGCCGTAGCCGCCGTTTTCCTTGTGGATCACCTTCACGCGCGGATCCGCCGCGGCGTATTCGTCCAAGATCTGCGGGCACGAATCGGTTGAGCCGTCATCGACGCAGATCAGCTCGATGTCGGCCAGGGTCTGGGCGAGCGCGCTCTCGATGCAGGGGCGCAGGTACTTTTCTACGTTGTATACGGGAACGACCGCGGAGATCTTGGGCATGGCACTGTCCTCGCTGCGGTGCTAGCGCCCGCCGTTCGCGGCGTCCAAGCGCGCGGAGGCGGCGATCCTATGCAGGATGGTCTTGTCCAGGTCGCTGAAGATGGAGGGGTCGCCCACGAAGTCCAGGGTGCGGATGCTTCCGCCGAAACGCTGCACCTGCCTGATCGCGCTTGCGACGTAGTCCAGGTTGCTGGGGTTGTTCAGCAGGATCAGCGCATCGTTGCGCGCCGCGTAGTTGCCCACGCAGAAGGCGTCGTCGGGATGGCGCGGGTTCACCACCACCAGGCGCTCGACGGGGCCTGCGCCCTCGCGGATGCGCTCTTCTTCCAGCCAGTCGAAAATGCGCTCGTTCGCTTCGTGCTCGTTGTCGGCGATGAAGCGCACGATCCGGACTCCCGCTTGGCGCAGCGGCTCGAGATGGCCTTCGTTGATTGCTTCTTCGCCGGCAAGCACGAGCGCGCGCTTGAAGTGCGCCTTCACGACGTCGATGATGTCCCGGTCCAGGACGGTCTTCTTACTGGTGAAGAACAGGGGTGCTGCAAGCTTGGTCGCCGCAGGCAGGATGGCGAACTGGTCGCCCACGCAGAATTCGGGGCTGATCACGCAGGTGTCGCCCCAGATGCCACGCTCGCGGCCGAATTCGAACACTGCCAGGGAAAGCCTGGTGCTGGTGCCTTCGGTGATGACGTGGGTATGCAAAGGCGCCTTCGGCAGGTCGGCTGCGATCTTCTGGGGGTTCTGGAACAGGGTGCAGCTGACGAAGACGGCGTTGTCGGGCGTAAGCTGTTCGAGCGCCTGGCGCGTGACGTCGGGCACGCTCTGTTCGGCGCAGGTGAGCATCTTGGCTCCCAGGGCGCTTGCCAGGCCGGTGGCGATCAGGCTCTGCACGTGGTCTTCGCTGGGGGTGTAGACCACCGTGTCCACGTGGCCCTGTTCGGCCTGCGCCATCTTGGCCGAGGTGCCGAACTTCGTGTCGCCGTAGATGGCGTTGCACTGCACGCAGGAGGTGTTCACGTCGGTGTTCTCAAAGGTGTCCATGATCACCTTCTCCGATTCGGCGCAGCCGGTGCGGCCGCCGACCAGCTGGTAGATACGGCAGACGTCTTCGGCGGTGCCGATCATGCGGGTGTGGCCCTTCTCAATCCAGATGGCCTTGTTGCACAGGCGGCGCACCTGCTCGTTGCTGTGGGATACGATCAGAACGGTGACGCCGTGGTCCCTGATCAACTCCTGGATGCGGCGCTCGCACTTCTGGCGGAACATGAAGTCGCCCACCGACAGCACCTCGTCGACGATCAGGATGTCGGGGACCATGATGGTGGCGATGGCGAATGCGATGCGCGCGACCATGCCCGACGAATAGTTCTTCATGGGCATGTCCAGGAACTTGGACACCTCGGAGAATTCCACGATCTCGTCGAAATTCTGGTCGATGAACTTCTTGGAATAACCCAGGAGCGCGCCGTTCAGGTAGATGTTCTCGCGGGCGGTCAGCTCCAAATCGAAGCCCGCGCCCAGCTCGATGAGCGGCGCGATCTTGCCATGGATGGTGCACTTGCCGCGGGTTGGCTCCAGCACGCCCGCGATGATCTTCAGGATAGTGGATTTGCCCGACCCGTTGGTGCCCATGATGCCGTAGACGTCGCCCTTCTTCACTTCGAAGGAGATGTCGTCGAGCGCCCAGAATTCCTTGAAGGCCAGCTCGCGGCGCACGGCGGCGATGGCGTATTCCTTCAGGCTGTTCAGCTGCGCGCTCGCGATGTTGAACATCATGCCCACATGGTCGACCTTGATCATGGTCTCGCGGTTGTCGGCGGCATCCAGGTCTGCGCCCAGGTTCGAGGTGTTTACTACTTCTGGCATGGTGAAACGCTTCCGTTCTGCGAATTGCGCGTTAGACGTACAGGATGAACTTGCCTTCCAGCTTGCGGAAGACGGCGAAGCCGATGGCGAAGCTGGCGAGCCCGAATGCCAGGCAGACCAGGTTTTCCGTCAGGCCGGGGGTGTTTCCGTACAGGAAGATGTCGCGGAAGTACGTGACGTAGTGGTACATGGGGTTGAAGAATTCCGCCTTCTGCATCCATGCGGGCAGGATCTCGATGGGGTAGAACAGCGGGGTCGCATAGGTCCATGCGGTGATGACGACGCTCCACAGGTGCAGCACGTCGCGGAAGTACACGGCTGCGGCGGCAAGCAGCATGCTCAAGCCCGCGCTGAACAGGACCGCGTACAGCATGAGCAGTGGCAGCCACAGCACGTTGGCGGTGGGCATGATGCGGAAGAAGATCATGACCAGCAGCACCGCGACGAGCGAGAAGCAGAAGTTGAGCAGGTGGAACAGCACTTTTTCCAAGGGGAAGATCAGCTTCTCGATGCGGATCTTCTTGATGAGCGAGGTGGATTCCAGGATGGAGGCCATGCCGTCGCGGGTGGAATCCGACATGAGGGCGAAGATGGTGTTGCCCAAGATCAGGTACATGGGGAAGTTGGGGATGTCGGCGAACTTGATGAAGTTGCTGAAGACCAGCGCCAGCACCGCCATCATGAGCAGGGGGTTGAGCACCGACCAGACCACGCCCAGGGCGCTGCGGCGGTATTTCTTCTTGAAGTCCTTCGAAACCAGCATGCAGAGCGTGAACCAGTTACGCCGCATGGCCGGAGTGGGAAATTCTTTCATGGGGTCGTTCTTTCCGTTCGACTGTATTTCGCATAATTGCGCAAATCTACATTTTACTGTTTTGCGCAATGGCGGGGGGCGAATACAGTCAACGCCCACAATGCGGCGGTCGCCCGGGGCTTTACGGGGACATGCGCGGGCGAACCGTTCGGCGCGTGGATGCCTTCCTTGGCGGGGAGCACGAAGGGGCGGTGCGTGCTATCGGCGGGCGGGCTCCAAGGGGGGCGTCGGAGCGGTGCGGGGCGCCCGGTTGCCGGGCGCGCAGTGGGCGGCAGGCGCCTTCTACCAGGGAAGATCTTCGGGATGGGCGGCGCAGAAGGCTTCGGGGTCTGCAAGAAGCTCGGGGCAGAGCGCCCGGTCCGCATCGGAGAGCAGGGCGGGGTCCAAAAAGCCCCGGCGTTCGGCGTCTTCCATCTCCGCGGCCCACCTGAGCGCGAATTCGCTTCGGTATTCGGGGGCGATGCGGTTGTAGTTCCACTTGTAGGTGGCGAACTTGACCGCGGCCAGCACCGGCGCGAATGCCGCCTGCTTTGCGGGGCGCGCGGCCAGATAGGCTTCCGATGCGGCGAACTCGTCGCAGACGGCGTAGACCTTGGCCTGGGATTTCACGGAGGAGGCCGCGTTGTCCACGCGGTAGTTCAGCAGGCAGTCGGGCAGCAGGGCGGCGCGTCCGGCTGCGAACCAGGTACGCTGTACGAAGGAGGTGTCTTGGTACGAGGCGCCCGGGGTCTCGTTGAAGCGGATGCCGTTTTCCCGCAGCATGGACGTGCGGTACAGACCCGTCCAGATGATGGGCAGCACCTTCACCACATCTACCTGGTCGGCGGGCTTGAAGACCCGTTTGTATTTGAAGCCGGCGAAGGCCTCGATGGGGTGAGCCTGTCCCGCGCAGTATTCGCTGTAGTTGGATTTCACCAGGTCGCAGCGGTGGAATCGGGCGAAGCGGTAGAGCTTCTTGAACATGTCCCTTTCTGCAAAATCGTCGCTTTCCACGATTCCCACGTATTCCCCGCGGGCGGCATCGAGGCCGCGGTTCATGGATGCGCCGTAGCCCGAATTGGGCTTGTCGATGATCTGGATGCGCTTATCGCGCGCGGCATAGGATTGCAGCATCGCCAAGGTGGAATCGGTGGAGCCGTCGTTGATGCAGACGATCTGCAGCTGCCTCAGGCTCTGGCCGATCAGGCTTTCCAGGCATTGGGGGAGGAACTTCTCGACGTTATAGCAGGGCACCAGGACGGTGACCTTGGGGGTTTCGCTTGCCATCTATTCGCCTTCCGTTGCGGTGATCCGATAGAGCCGCATGTCGCCTTCTCCAAGCAGCAATTCGAGCCCGGGGGTCTGGTCGTTTATCGCTTCCAAGCCCGTCCAGTCCTCGGGGTGGTACGAAACCGTGTGGCGCATGTAGCGTTCCTTCGCCAAGGTGCCCTGGTCGAGCATGAGCAGGTATTGCGCACCCGATTCGCGCAGGGCCGCCTTCACGCGCTCGTCTTCAGCCATCTTGTCCGCGCCGAAGCGCAGGGTTCGGCTGGCCTCGTTGTCGATCGACTGGTGGTAGCCGCCCCAGAAGCGCCAATAGACGTTCAGATCCAGCACGGGGGCGGCCATCGCGCTGCCGTCGTAGGGATGGTTCAGTATCACGGCGCCGGGTTCCATCATGCCTGCCGCCTTATCCAGGAAGGCGCGCTCTTCGGTGCCCAGCACATCGTCGCTGCGGGAGGCGTTGTTCTCGAAGCTGATCAGATAGCGCGTGTAGCCGAAGGCGGTGTCGATCATGCGGTTTCCGGGAAGGTAGTACGCGGGGTGGAACAGGACCACGGCGATCATCGCGGCGAGCAGGCCCGAAAGAATTGCGGGAACGGTCAAGGCGCGCGCGTGGGCTAGGACTCCATGCCGGGCGCGACCTGGGGCATGGGCGGGATGGTGGAGGGTGGCCATGCGGGATCCGACCGCGTCGGTCACGGCGAGCAGGCCCAGGCATGCCAGGGGCAGCGCCACCAGGGAGAGCACGCCGCAGATGCGGTAGGAATCCTGGTACCAGAAGCCGGTGAGCCACATCTTGAGTGGGCCCTCGGAAGATGCGTTGACCAGGTACATGGTGGCGGCGATGGCCAGGGATGCGATCATCCAGCGATTCGTGCGCTGCCTGAGGGCGCTTGCGATGCCTATCGCCACCAGCAGCGCGAGTACGATCTGTGCGGGGGCGTCGCGCAGGGCAAGCGTGACGAGCCTCAGCGCCGCCTGCCCGGCGTTTGCGAAGGAAGGCCAGGTGAAGTTGACGACCGATGCCATGAAGGGGGAATTGAGGGCGAGGGCCCAAATGCCCACCGCGAGGGCGAAAAGCCCCGCGCAAGCGGCGAAGCGCAGCTTGCCCCTGCCGCCGTCTTCGCGGATGAAGCAGGGCAGGTCGAGCACCTGGGCGCAGGTGTAGGGTACGAGGATGATGGCGAGGGTGAAGACCGCATTGGGATGCGACAGGCCCAAGCCCGCCAAGCAGGCCAGGAAGGCTGCAGCGCAAAGCGCCCTGCCGGGTGCGGATGCGCGGCTTTGGAAGATCGCCATGTAGCAGGCGGCTGCTCCCAGCACCATGGCGAAGGCGGCCATGTTGGGATAGAGGGGGCCGTAGGTAATCATGCCCCAGGGGAAGGACGCAAAGGCCAGGGGCAGTGCCGCGCAGATGGCGATGGTGCGTCCGCGCAGGGCCACGGTCAGCAGCGACCAGGCGCTGATGGGGGCGACCAAGGCCATGAACAGGGCGTTGGTGGCGTTGATGGCCAAGGTGACGGGTACATGGAGGGCGCTTGCCGCAATCGCGGCGAGGCAATGCCAGGAAGAGGGGTAGAACCCCGTGTCATGGTCGCCCAGAGGCGGGTTCTCCAGGTTGTAGTTCAGGTCGACTCCCATGGGCGAGAAGACGCCCGTGTCCACGAAGGAACGGATCCTCATCATGTGGGACAGGTTGTCGTAGGCTTGGAAGAACGATGCCGCGCCGTCCAGGTTCTTCACGAAGATGAGCGTGCAGATAACCAAGCCTGCGCCTGCGAAGGCCGCGAGGCTTACGGCGAGGGTGCGCCTTTCGGGCAGGCAGTCGCCGCCGATGCGCATACCGCCCTTGCCCAGGGCCCGTGAGGCGATTTCGCCCACGGCGAAGGCCGCGAGTGCGAATGCGAGCACGGGAAGGCCTACGACGGCCCAGTTTGCCCAGATGCCGGCTTTCCAGGCGACGAAGGCCCAGACTTCCAGCATGGCGCAGGAAACCGCCGGCGCGATTCCCAGCGCGAGGGGGCGCGCCAGTCGCAGTGCGCGTGCAACCAAGTAGCCCGGAGCGAACAGGAAGAGCGCCTCGAGTGCGAAGGATATGATGAATTGGAACCACATGGATGGGCGACCGTCCGTAATCTACAAGGGGCGGTTGGCCCCTTTCGTTCGAAGTATTCGGGAAGCCCGCGCGGGTGCGGCTTTGGCGCGGGTCCGTTTTGCTAGGGTGATTCTAACCGTGCCGATGCGGTGCGTCCAACCGCAACGGGCGCGCCTGCGTGCGCTTTGGTAGTATTCGGGGAAGAATGCGGGCGCGATGCGGCCCTGCTCCCTGTCTGAACTGCAGTAAACCCCGCTGCGAGCGCCGGGTTTGCTTTTTCTGTGCGAAAGGTATCCCGATGACGAAGGTTTCGGTAATCGTTCCCATCTATAACTGCGTGCGATACGTGGCGCAATGCGTGGAATCGCTTCGGGCGCAGACCATGGAGGACTTCCAGGCAATCTGCGTCGATGATGGGTCGAAAGACGATTCGCTCGCCGAGGCGCGTGCCGCGGCGGCGGGGGATGGGCGTTTCAGCTTCTACAGGCTGCCCGAAAACCGCGGACAGAGTGCCGCGCGCAACCTGGCCCTGGACCACGCTCAGGGCGAATACCTGGTGCTGCTCGACGCCGACGACTACCTGGTGCCCGAAGCGTTTGCCAAGCTGGTCGCACGGGCCGACATCCAGCGCCTCGACGACCTGTATTTTTCCGGCAAGGCCTTCTTCGAAGACGAGCAGGCGCACCGGCTGGTTCCGGAAGATTACAGCAACCGCCCCTCGTTCGAGGGGGTTGCAAGCGGCATGGAGCTGTTCGCCTTCTTCGAGCAGCGCGACGCCTTCTTCGCCCAGGCCCCCTTGCGCATGGTGCGCCGTGATCTGGTGGAGCGGGCGCAGATCCGCTTCTGCGAGGGCATCATCCACGAAGACCTGCTGTTCACCATGCAGACCCTGGTCGAGTCGGCACGTTCTTCCTTCCTGAACGAGGAGCTGTACATGCGGCGCGTGCATGTGGGCTCCACCATGGCCCAGCCCCGCAGGACGGCGGAGAACGTGCGCGGGCATTTCGTATGCCTGCAGAAGATGGAGCGCTGGATACGCGAGCATCCCGACCGCCTGGACGGCGACTTCGCCCAGGCGATGGCGCACCGCTTCGCAGCCTACCGTGCCCTGATGGCCCACGACTGGAAGCTGGAGCTGACGGAGGGGGAGCGCGCGGGTTTCCTGGATTCGCTTTCGCCCCTGGAGCGGTTCGAGTTCTTCAGCAGCGTCGTGTATCCCGACACCTACGTCCAGGATGTCTACGATTCGAAGACCTATCGCCTAGGTGATGCGATCGCGTCGCTTCCCCGGACTGTGGCGGAAAAGGTCTCCGGCGCGCTGCATCGCGGAAGGGAGGCCTAGCATGAAGGGAGGCTCGACCATGCAGCAGGGTTTTGTGGCGGACGCCGGCATGGAAGCGCAGGACGTAAGGGCCGGGGCGAGCGGGCATGCAGATGACGCGCCCGTGGTGAGCGTGATCGTGCCCGTCTACAACGCAGGCGCGTGGATCGGCCGCTGCCTGGATTGCCTGCGCGGGCAGACCTTGCGCGACTTCCAGGTTATCTTCGTGGACGATTGCTCGACCGATGCCTCAGTGCAGGCGATCGAGCGGGCTGCGGCGGCGGATAACCGCATCGGGCTGGTGCGGCAAGAGTGCAATGCGGGTCCCGGTCCTGCGCGCAACGCGGGAATCGCCCAGGCGCGCGGGCGCTACCTGACCTTCTTGGATGTCGATGATCGCTATGGATCGTCCGATTACCTGGAGGTGCTGTGCAACGCGGCGGGACGCAGCCGTTTCGGGGTGGCAGGCGCCTGCCTTGCCAACGAGCATGCGCGCGGGCGCGTGGAGCGCGACTTCCCCGAAGACGGGCTGTACTGGGGCTATACCCTGCGCCAGTCGGGCGATGTTCCCTTCGGGCGCTTCCAGTTCGACTACGGCTTCCATCGCTTCGTCTTTCGCAGGGACCTGTTCTGCGACGGGGCGAACCGCTTCCCCGGGCTGCGCTACTACGAGGATCCCGTGTTTCTGGTGCGCATCCTTGCCCAGGCAGGCGGGTTCTTCGCGGTGCCCGACAGGGAATACCTGTACCGCTGCGATTTCCGCAGGCAGAACTGGAGCACGGACAAGGTGCTGGATTACCTGGAGGGCGTGCGTGGGAACCTGGCATTCTCGCGGGAGCGGGAGCTTGCCCGCCTGCATTGGGCGACGGCGGCGCGCTTGGACTGGGAGTGCGGCAAGATCGGCGTCGGCTTGAAGGACGGCTTGGATCTAGACCGGATCGAGTGCGCCCTGCAGCGCGTCGAAGCCGAGGTGGACGAGGGCCTTCTTGCGCAGATGGAACGGGTCGAGTTGCCGTTTCGCTTCCAGCTGCGGCGCGAATTGGAGGCCCTGCCCGGCAGGACCGGGGTGCGGGCGCTTGCCGCAAAGGCGCAATACGGCCTGGTCAACGGTCGTTTGTGGCATGCGCTGCGTCCCTATCTGAAGCGCTAGGAACGATCCGCCTTCTCTTCCAGCTCGCGTTCTCCGTATTGGGTTTCCTGCCAGGGGGCCTTGCTGGAGAACTGGCGCTTGAGCACGCATTTCACCATGCGCGCGGTGTAGGGCAGGCCGGTGTTGGCCATGAAATACAGGCCGCGGCCCACCATGAAGCCGGCAAAGCCCAGGCCGCTGATCTTGGCGTCATCTATCCCCATAGTCTTGGCGAACAGCTTGCGGTCGAAAGGCGGGATTTCGGGATCGTCCAGCACCAGGGCGGGATCCATGCGCTCGAACATGGCGCGTGCGGCGCGCATGAGCCCTTCCTCTTCCAGGCTGACGAAGCTGTAGACGCCGCTCAAGTAGATGAACCCCCTGCGGTAGTGCGCACGCAGGATGACCTCGTCGGTGACGCTCAGTTCCTCGATGATGTCCATCATGTCATGCCAGCGGTCGAAGGGCAGCATGGTGTTGTTCACGGCTACGGCGCGGCTCTTTTCCTCGGTTTCCTCGCGATAGCAGTAGAAGGGCTTGTCCAGGTAGGCGATCCTTTCGGCCTTCAGCATGGTTTCCATGAGGAAGGGGTTGTCGGCCCAGCCGGCGCCGGGAATGGGCTTGAAGCGGATGTCGTTGGCATCCAAGAAGTCCTTGCGATAGAGTGCCGACCAGATGGAGGGGTGGTGCTGGATCAGATGGATGCCCTCCTGGATACGGAAGAGCCTGTTTCTAGGAACGCGTCCGCGGTAGCTGCAGTTGATGATGGTCTGCTGGGGGGTGTCCGGATCGATGACCCTGAGGTAGGGGGTCTTCACGATATCGGGCTCTTCGTTGAAACGGCCTGCATATGCGAGCATTGCCGAATACATGCCCGGGCGGATCCAGTCGTCGGGTTCGATGATGGAAATCCAGTGCCCGCGCGCCTCTGCGATGCCGCGGTTGCAGGTCGCCCCGTAGCCTTCGTTGGGCTTGTCGATCACTCGGACCTTGCTGTTCGCGTTTGCGTAAGCCTGCATGATGGAAAGCGAGTCGTCGGTGCTGCCGTCGTTCAGGCAGATCACTTCCATGCCCGGTTGGTTCTGGCACAGGATAGAGTCCAGGCACTGCTCCAGGTAGGGCGCGGCGTTGAAGATCGGGACGATTACGCTGATGCTGTTTTCCATGACCCCTCCTCGGGTGCGGGCTCGTCGGTTTGCATGATGATACCATGTGCCGATTGGCTGCCCGACGCGTCTCATCCATTCGGTTAGATGCTCCTGATATAATTGACGGTTGAATTTTCGTCCGATATCCAAGCTGGAATGAAAGGGAAGTCGCGTGACGGTCTTTCGCTGCATGGTTGTGCTTGCCGTGGCCTTCGTGGTCACGCTTGCTACCGTTCCCTTGGCGAAACGCATCGCGGTGCGCATCGATGCCGTCGACTATCCCAGCAACCGCCGCGTCAATTCCGCCGCGGTTCCCCGGTGCGGCGGCATCGCGCTGTTCCTTGGCATCATCGCTGCAGCGCTTGCCTACTGCATCGGCGTCAGGTTCTTCGGATGGCGGCTCGATAACCTCTACATCATCCGCGACGTGGACTACGTCCTCCTGTACCTGGGCGTTGCCACCATCTTCACCGTGGGTTTGGTGGACGATATCACCCAGCTTTCGGTGAAGCCCAAGCTGCTGGGGCAGGTGGCGGCATGTTCCCTGGTCGCGGCGTCGGGCGTGACCATCACCGCCTTCGAGCTTCTGGATGCCGAGGTGCTCGCATGGCTGGATTACCCGCTTACCGTGATCTACCTGCTCATTTTCGTGAACGTCACCAATCTGATCGACGGCTTGGACGGCCTTGCCGCGGGCGTGGTGGCCATCGTGTCCCTGGGTATGTTCTACCTCATGCTTGCGCGCGGGGCCTTCTCCATCGCGCTTGCCTGCCTGGCAATCGTGGGTGCCTGCCTGGGTTTCCTGCGCTACAACTTCCATCCTGCAAGCGTGTTCATGGGCGATTCCGGATCCATGCTCTTGGGCATCGCCGTTGGCATCGTGTCCGTGCTGGGCGTAGTGCGCGGGCAGAGCTTCACCATCATGCTGGTTCCGCTGCTCATGGCGGCGGTTCCCGTGCTCGATACCGTGTCCTCGATCGTGCGCAGGCTCCGCGCGCATACATCCATCGGCTCGGCGGACATGGGCCATATCCACCACAGGCTCATGAAGGCGGGTTTGGGGCAGTTGCGATCCGTGCTGGTACTGTGGGCGTGCACCGCGGTATTGGTGTTGGCCGCCTGCATCATGGATTCGCTGCCCACCATGGTCAACTGGATCGTGTTGGTGGTGCTGGCCGTCCCAACTTTCTTCGTCATTTCCAAATTCGGCCTGTTCAGGCCGGTTTTGCGCCATCACTACGATAACAAGGGCCGGTTCGGACCCCGCCGCCCGCGGGAAAGGCGGTAGGCGCGATGAGCGACGAACTGGAAAAGAGGAATCCGTCCGGGTGCGACGCCCGCGACCCCGAATGCGATGCGCCCACCGACCAGGATACCTGCGCTCCTGCGCCGGTATCGGCTGAAGATGCCCAGATGGAAGCCGATGCGCCGGCGCCTGTCGAGGGCGATGCCGAAGGGGTCCCCGAAGATGGGGGCGGCGCCGAAGAAGCAGGTGCGGACGATTGCCCCGAAGACGATCATGTCCGTCGCACCCGCGTACAGAACAGGAGGGCGGCCATCGCGGTCGCCATCATGGTGCTTATCTCCGCCGTGCTGATTGGCGGCGTGAAGCTGATGTATTTCGTTGCAGAGCGCGTCAACGAGCCCGCTCAGGTGGGTACCGTGGTTCCGGGTGCCATCCAGCGCGCGTTGGAAGTGAAGGCCGAAGTTGAGGGGACCGAACCCACAGAACCCTTCTACGTGCTCTTGATCGGGTCGGACTCCCGCAAGGGCACCGCCCTGTACACGGGCAAATCCGACTCGCATGCCCAGGTGGACCAGCACAGCGACGTGATGACCCTGCTGCGCGTGGACCCCGTCAACTACGTGCTCACCTTCGTCACCATCCCCCGTGACACGCAGCTGGAAGGGGATGACGGCAAGATCTGCGACAGCCTGAAGAGGGGTAAGCCGGAACAGGTGGTCAAGGCTGCCGAAACGCTCACCGGCGTGCAGATCGACTACTACATGATGGTGGGCTTCGTAGGTTTCGAGGATATGGTCGACGACATGCTGGGCGTGGAAGTGGACGTTCCCGCCGAAGCGACCCTGATCGATCCAAAGACCACAAAGAAGGTGTCCATCACCCCCGGTGAGGCGAAGCTGTTGGACGGATCGCAGTCTTTGGTTCTCGCTCGCGCTAGGAGCATCTACGACGAGCATCAGGACGCCTACAGGCAGATCAACGTGCGCAACCTGGAAATGAGCCTGATCGAACGTGCAATCGTAACCTACAAGGGCCCCCAGGGCATAACCCTCCTGCTGGAAACCTTCTCGGATAACGTCACTACGGATATGGATAACGGCCTAATCGCGGTCCTGGCGCGCGACTTCATCGAGAATGGCAGGCTCATCACCTTCTATTCGTGCACCGGCCCCTACGAAGGCGATGTCAACGACGACGGCCTTTGGGTTATCCCCGAAGACAAGGAAGCCTGGTCGAACCTGATGGCAGCGGTCGACGCAGGAGCCGATCCCGCCACTGTTGCCGAGACCCTTTCCTTCGGGGATGAGGATGCGGGAGAAGACGGGGATTAGGCGATAGGGCCTGCGAATGCTATGCTTTAGGCTTGTCCGTTTCGTCGGATACCAAGCGATTCGAGGATTGTTTTGATTGAGACCCTACAGCAAATAGTCAAAGACAACTGGGGTTGGCGCAAGCAGATCGCAAACCTTGCGGTCTTCGACCTGAAGAAGAAGGCCCGCGGTGCCGCTCTCGGCTGGATCTGGTTTCTGATCAAGCCCGCCATGTATATCGGATGCTTCTGGTTCGCCCTGAGCATCGGCTTGCGATCCGGGCACGGTACCGAAAGCGGTGCGCCGTACATCCTGTGGTTGGCTTCGGGTATCGTCCCCTGGTTCTTCATGTCCGAAATGATCACGAGTGGATGCAATGCCCTGCGCAGGTATCCGTACCTGGTGAACAAGATCAAGTTCCCCATCAGCGCCATTTCGTCCATCTGCACGGGAGCGGCGCTGATCATCCACCTGATCCTGATGGCGGCCCTGATGGTGGGTTATTTCGCTTGCGGCATGCCGCTCGACTTATACCTGTTGCAGCTTCCCCTTGCGATTTTCCTCATGTTCGTGTTCTGGAACGTGTTCTCCATCCTGCTTTCGCCCCTTTCCGCGCTGAGCAAGGACGTGGCCAACCTGATGAAGGCCATTTCCACCCCCTTGTTCTGGCTTTCCGGCGTCATCTTCAACATGGAAAACGTCGGTATCGGGTGGATCCAGACGATCATGCTATTCAATCCCGTCACCTTCTTCGGGAAGATCTACAGGGCGGCCTTGGTGGACAAGGTCTGGATTTGGGAAGACCCTGCCGTGTGCCTGGGCTTTTTGGCGGTGTTCGCCGTGTGCTTCGTGCTCATGCTGGTAGTGAGCAAGCGACTTGCAAAGGATGTGGCCGATGTCCTCTAACAGCGAAACCAACACTCCCATGCCCGCCGTACAGCAGGACCGCGACTGGGAACAGGTTGCCGGGAAGCCCGCAGCGGCGTCCGCTCCCGAGGAGAAGGCGCCTGCCGCTGGCTCTTTGGCGGAAGAGGGAGCCGGCTCCGCAAAGCCTGCTGCTCCCGCGGGGCCCGAAAACATCGCGGAAAAGCCGGCTGACAAAAAGAAACCCGCCGCCCCCGCGAAGAAGCCCGCGGCTGCGAAGAAGCCCGCGGTTGCCAAGAAGGCCGCACCCAAGCCGCTCAACAAGACCTGCGTGAGCGATGAGGTGGTGGTGCGCTTCGACCACGTGACCAAGACCTACAACCTGTTCAAGAACGACCGCGCGCGCCTGCTGGGCTTGTTCAACATCAAGCGTAAGGGCTCGTATCTGGGCAAGGTCGATGCGAGCAACGACCTGAGCTTCGAAATCAAGAAGGGCGAGGCGGTTGCCTTCCTGGGCCGCAACGGCGCCGGCAAATCCACCGCGCTCAAGATGATCACCGGGGTCACGGCCCCTACGAGCGGCACCGTCACGGTGAACGGACGCGTTTCCGCGCTGCTGGAACTGACCGCCGGCTTCGATATGAAGCTGACGGGGCGCGAGAACATCGACCTGCGCTGCCAGATCATGGGCATCGACAAGGACCTGGCCAAGGAATTGGAGCCCGGTATCATCGACTTCGCCGAACTGGGCGTCTACATCGACCAGCCCATGAGGTCGTATTCCAGCGGCATGCGCGCCCGTCTGGGCTTTGCATTCGCCGTGGCAACCAAGCCCGATATCCTGATCGTGGACGAGGCCCTGTCCGTGGGCGACGTCACCTTCAAGCGCAAGTGCATCAAGCGCATCCGCGAGATCATGATGGATGAAAACGTCACGGTCCTGTTCGTCACCCATTCCAATGCGACCGCGCGCGAGTTCTGCAGCCGCGGCATCGTGCTCGACCATGGCACCAAGCTGTTCGACGGCAAGCTAGACGAGGCGATTGCTTTCTACGACGACATGACGAAGGAAGGGAAGTAGCTTCTCCGCTACTTCCCGGTGCCGAAGACCGCATCGATCACACGTTCAGCGGCATGCCCGTCGTCGAGCGGGCAGAACTTCTGCGTGAAGCGCGCATAGGATTGCCCGTAGCGTTTTTGGTAGCCATCGAAGTCGCGGATGGCATCGATCACCTGGTCCATGCTTTTGCACTGTGGTCCGGGCAGCTCGGTCAAATCGAAGTAGAAGCCATGCAGGTCGTTCGCGTAGTGGTCGAAGTCGGGCCAGAAGAACATCATGGGTCGGCCGGTGTTGGCGTAGTCGAAGAACACGCTGGAGTAGTCGGTCAACAGCGCATCTGCCACGATGTACAGGTCGTTGATATCGACCCCCTTCGAGGCATCGCCCACAAAGCCCTTGAAGGCGCTGAAGTCGAATTCGTTGGCGATGTAGTAGTGCGCCCTGAACAGGATGCACCATTCGTCGGCGAATTCGCGCTGCAGGGCATGGAAATCCAGCATGGTGTCTTCCATCACATAGCCCAAGCCCGCCTTGAAGCAGTCGTCGCGCCAGGTGGGCGCATACAGCAAGAGCTTCTTTTCCGGGTCCAGGCCCAGGCGGGCACAGATTTCGCGGCGCAGTGCGGCCACGGCTTCGGGGTCGTGCGATTCGCGGACGATGCGGTCGTTGCGGGGGTAGCCCTGCTCCAGCACCACGTCGGCGCGCCTTTCCTTGGGCAGGCCGAAGGCGTCTGCCAGATGCAGCGAGGTATAGGGCGAAGGGGACACCAGATAGCTCCACTTCCCGGAGTCCAGCTTGAAGCGCCCCGCCAGTTCCTCGGCGGTGTTCAGCGCGCCGTCCAGCCTGGGCACGTCGAAACCCAGGCGCTTGAGCGGGGTGCCGTGCCAGCACTGCACGTAGGTCTGGTCGCTTTTGGGGAAGAAGTATTCCGGCATGCGGGTGTTCACGATCCAGGTGCCGCTTTTCGCGCTTGCCTCCCAGTATTCCCTGGATCCGCGCACCACGGTGGCGGCGCGGTCCATCTGGGGAAGATGGTGCAGCGATTCGGGTGCTTCGGGGTGGTAGGACCAGACGAAGCGGTAGCTGTCGAAGCGCGGGTCGGCGCACATCGCCTCGTAGATGGCGCGGGGCGAGCAGGCGTACTGGCGGCCTCCGAAGCTTTCGAAGAACACCATCTTGGCGTCGGTGGGGGTGCTTGCCGCGAGCTTGCGGTATGCGCGCTCCTGCTTGCCGTAATAGGCTTTGCGGGTGAGCACGCGCAGCATGGGGAAATGGCGAAGCGCTCCCAGCGCCGCCTTCTTCACGTTGAAGTTCATAGATAATGCCTTACTGTCGGCGTTTCATCTGGCAGTATCATACCCGTTTACGAAGGGAATCGTGTGCGCTCTCTGCTCCTGCATATCATCGCCTGCGCACTCAAGGCCTGCGCGCTCGTGTTCAGGCTGGTGCCGGTCAAGCCCCGCGTGGCCTTCATGTCGCGCCAGGGGTGTTCGGGCTCGATGGATTTTGCGATTTTGAAGGCCGCCCTGCGCGAGCGCATGCCCCAGGTGGAGCTGGTGGAATGCGTGACCGATCCCGAAACGAAGGATCTGGTCCGGTTCGCGGGCAATACCCTGCGCCAGCTGCGCCTCTCCCAAACCTCCTGCGTGGTGGTGGCAGACGGGTATCTGCCTGCCGTGTCCGTTCCCGCCAAGCGCATGGGCGTGACGGTCATCCAGCTGTGGCATGCCCTGGGCGCGATCAAGCGCTTCGGTTACCAGTGCCTGGATACCACCGACGGCAGGAGCTCCGATTCCGCGCGCATCCTGCGCATGCATAGGAACTACGACTACGTGATCGCAGGCGGCCCTTGGGCGGTTGGGGCCCTTGCGAAGGCCTTCGACGTGCCCGCCAAAAAGGTGCTTCCCTTGGGCTTGCCGCGCTTGGACTATCTGATGGAGCCCGGTTTCGCCGAAGAGCGCGCCCGTGTTCGCGAACGCATCACCTCCCGCTATCCGCAGCTTTCCCGGCCAGGCCCCAATATCCTGTTGGCGCCCACCTTCCGCAGGAACGACGATGCGTTCTCCGCAGGCCAGCTTGCCTTGGCATGCGAAGCGGCGCGCGGCCTTGCTGCAACCGTCATCTTCTCGGGGCATCCGTTGGACGGGTCGGGGAAGGATGCCGGCCTGCCGCAGAACGTGGTGCTGGCGAGCGGTTTTTCCACCATCGAGCTTCTTTCCGTCGCCGATGCCCTGGTGACGGATTATTCTGCCGTCGCATACGAAGCTGCCGCAGTGGGCGTGCCCGTGTTCTTCCATGTGCCCGATATCGATGACTATCGCAAGACCCCGGGTTTGAACGTGGACCCCCTGCAGGATTACCCTGGCTGTTCTTCCCGTGATTTAAGCGAGACTCTGCGTACGGCCTGCCTGGATGCGCATCGCGGGGACGCCCTCGCGCAGGGCATGGGGCGCCTTCCCCGCGAATGCACGCAGGCGATGGTGCAGCTCATCTGGCGTTCCCTGGGTCTGTAGCTTCGGGCCGGCTGGGTGGTAAGCTGTCCCTATCATGTGCTGCCGGCAGCTGTTCCGCCGGCGGTTCGCCCCGCTTCCAGGGGCTTTTGCCCGATATGCCGTTTTAAGCTGCTCGAAAGGATGTGCTTGTGGAGCGCGAGGAATGCCCCGATAAGGAAACCCGTCCCTGCGAAGAGGACCCCGCCGCCCAGGTGGTGGTCGTGGGACGCGGCTATGCGAACATCCTGAACATGGTCCGCTCCTTCGGGCAGGCGGGTTTTGCCGTGGACGTGCTGCGCGTGTTCAAGAACCCCGCGAGCGCCAAGCGCCCGCTCCTTTCCATGAAGCCCGAAGCCGCGAGCAGATACGTGCGCCGTTATGAGCAGTGCGTGGCACCCGAGGGAAGCCGGGTTGCCCAGGCGCTTCTGGGGTTTGCCCAGCCAGGCGCGAAGAAGCTGCTCGTTCCCGTGGACGATTTCGTGGCCCTGGCCATCGACCAGGCGCGCGAGGATCTTTCCCCGCATTTCCTGCTCCCCAGCGTGGGCGGTGGCACCGCGCATCCGCTCTCCTTCTATATGCGCAAGGACGTGCAGAAGGCCATGGCACTGGAAGCGGGCCTTTCAGTCGTTGCCGGGCGCGTGGTGGACGCTGCCGATTGGTGTTCCGAAGACGCACGCGCCGTCCGTTTCCCCTGCTTCGTCAAACCCAATGTGAGCGCCCTTTCTTCGAAGGCCAAGATCGCGCGATGCGACACGCCCGAGCAGCTGGCAGCCGCGCTTGCGCGCTATGCCCGCGACGGTGAAGGCGAGGCGCTGGTGGAAGACTGCGTCGATGTGGCCGAAGAGCTTTCGGTCATCGGCGTGTGCATGGACGGCGTGTCGCATTCGCCGGCCTTCGTCCGCTCGCTTGTGGGCGGCAGGGGCCAGCGCCGCGGCGTCATGCTGACGGGCGAGGTGCTTCCCGCAAGCATGCTGGGCGGCATTGCGCCCGCGTGCGACCGCCTGGTGCAGTCGACCGGATTCGAAGGGGTCTTCGACATCGACCTGCTGGTGGCGCGCGATGGGTCGGTCTACTTCGCCGAGCTGAACTTCCGTCCGGGGGCTTCCACCTACGCGCTCGTGGCGGCGGGCGCCAACCTGCCCGGGGCCTTCGCGCGCTTCGCCCTGACCGGCTCGCTCGACGACGCCCCGCTGAACGCGACCATTTCCCGCACGGTCTTCGCGAACGAGAAGGTGCTGCTGGAAGAATGCGCGACGGGCGGCATGGCCCCGTCTGCCATGCGCAGGCTGATGCATGAAGCGGATATCGCCTTCATCCGCAACGAGGAAGACCCTGCCCCGTACCGCGTGTTCGTGGGCTTCGAGCGCAAGGCGCGGCTGCTCTGGCTGCGTGCGAAAATGCGCAAGCTCATGCGGTAAGCTTTCTGTAAGCTTCCGAAGATGCGGGGAAATGCCCCAGGCCGTTGTATCATGTAAGTTCAGGCGCGCGAAAGCCGCCTGGAGCGTGACCCATGTCGGACCATTCCAGATAGGATCGGTTACATGAATACGATGACTTTTCAGCAGGGGACTGTCTTGCTGGTCGGCAGGAGCCGGGTGGCCTGCCTTTCGGCGATGCGCGCCTTCGGCGAGGCGGGTTATCCCGTCGATGCTATCGTCAGCTGCCTGAAGCCCGGCGGCTCCAACCAGCTGGCCGAATGCCGCTTCGCGCGCGAGGTGTATGAAGCGGTTTCCCCCCGCAAGAAGGATTTCTACGACGAGTCCATCCTGTGCACCCTCTTGGAGTATGCGGCGGATCACTTCGGTGCTCGCACTTTGGTGTTCCCTTGCGACGCTTATGCCAGCCGCGTGATCGACCTGTTCAAGGAAGAGCTCTCGCAGCATTTCCTGCTCACGGGCACCAAGGGCAGCCTGCCCTTGGGCGAGCTTTTCTTCAACGGCGACCTGCTTGACGTTGCGCGCGACGCCGGCGTTCCCACAAGGCGCAGGTGGATCGTGTCCCTGGAAGATTATGCGGGAAGCCTTTCCCGCGTGTACTACCCCTGCGTGTGCGCCCCCGTCGATGCGCTGCCCGAAATGGGCCGCGAATCCCGCAGGGTCGATACCCCCGAAAAGCTGCTCCACCATCTGGACCTGCTCGCGTCCCGCAAGTCCGACCGCCAAGCGAAGATCGTCGAGCTGGATGCCTCCACCTCGCAGGCGGCCGTGTATTGCGCCTGCCTGGACGGCAAGGTCATCCCCTGCGGCGTGGTTGTGGACGACGATGTCGAAGACGACAGCATCGAAGATGCCGCGGTGGTGGACGTCTACGACGTTTCCGCTTTCGCGGACCTTGCGGCCAATGCGGTCGCGGTGCTTTCCGGTTTGGATTTTACGGGCGTGTGCGCCGCGGTCTTCGGAAAGACCGAAGAAGGCTATCTGTTCAAGGGCACCAACCTGGCCATGACGGCGAGCGACCAGGCCTTCTTGCGCAATGGGGTAAGCCCGCTGCCCCTGGTGGCCGACTACCTGTTCACGGGCAAGGTGCCCGAGGCGCTCCAGTCCGGTCCCTTCCATGAGCGCGTCCTGAACGAGAACACCGCCTGGAGGCATTACCTGAAGGGCAAGGTTTCCAAGGCAGAGGTGCAGCAGGCCCTGGAAGGCGCCACAATGCTGCTTATCGACGACGGTGAAGATGCCCGTGTGGTCGCAGCCTTCAAGAAGCAGGTGATGAAGGGCGCCCGTAAGCTTCCTGCGAAGCGCATTGCGCGCGCGGTGAAGCCCGTGGTGCGCGACGCCTACCATGTCGCGATGCGCTATCCGCAGACCAAGCGCAAGAACCGGCGCGACCCCGAAAGCGAGCGTCCGCGCGTCATCGTGGCTGGCCGCACCTACAGTTCCAACCTGTGCATGGCGCGTTCGCTGGGCGAGGCGGGCTATGACGTGGAGGTGCTGCGCGTGTTCATCAAGCGCCCGCGCCGCCGCAACCGCATGCGCGCTATCAAGCCCGATGCCTACAGCAAGTACGTGAAGGCGTACCGCATCTGCGTTTCCGGACGCAGGCGCCGCAAGGTGGTGGACGCCCTGCTCAAGATGGCGGACCCCGAGCGCAAGATGCTCGTGGTTCCCGTCGACGACTTTGTGGAAAGCATCATCGACCAGAACTACGACGAGCTGAGCGAGCACTTCATCCTTTCCAGCATCAAGGGCGAGCAGGGCGAGATCAGCCGCCTTATGAGCAAGAGCGTCCAGAAGAAGCTGGCCATCGAAGCGGGCTTGCCCGTGGTGGGCAGCACGGTGATCAAGTCCGAAGACGGCGTGTTCACCATCCCCGATACCGTGAAGTATCCCTGCTTCATCAAGCCCAATGTGAGCGAGAGCAGCTACAAGACCCGCATGTGCCGCTGCGACAGCGAAGAGGAGCTGTATCAGATCCTAAGCGGGTATGCCGCCAAGCAGGACTTCGAGATGCTGGTGGAAGATTTCGTGGAAATCGACCGCGAGTACTCGCTTCTGGGCCTGAGCGTGAAGGAAGGCGTGCTCTGCCCCGGTTTCTTCGTCGCCGAAGTGGGCGGTCAGAAGGAACACCGCGGCGTCGCGCTTCTGGGACGCGTGCTGCCCGTTGAACAGCAGCAGAAGCTGATCGACGATATCGCGGCCTTCGTGGGCTCTTTGGGCTTCGACGGCCTGTTCGACGTGGATCTGATCGGCTCGACCGACGGCAAGATGTACTTTGTGGAACTGAACCTGCGCTACGGCGGATCGGGCTACGCGATCACCCAGAGCGGATTGAACCTGCCGGGTATGTATGCCGACTACAAGCTCTTGGGCAAGCCCATCGACTTCAACGCGAAGGTGGAAGACGCGGGCAAGGTGTTCGTGAATGAGAGGATCCTGCTCGACGAATACGTGCGCGGCCGCCTTTCCGCCAAGGAAGCCAAAGAGCTTATCTCCCGTGCCCAGATTTTCTTCATGAAGAATGACGAAGACCAGCCTTCAACCAGGCACTTCAAGCGATTCGGGCCGGCTGCGACCGTGACCAGGCTCATCCGCATGAGGCGCGAGCGTTTGGCCGAAGCCGCCGACTTGGCAGCGGCGGAAGGCCTGATCGACGAAAACGAGATGGCGGAATCTTAAGTCCTGGGGCAAAGGACGAATCAAGTACCGAGTGCCGGTTGCATCGGGGGATGCCGTCGGCACCTTATCTAAGGAGAAAGATATATGTCGGAAATCGCGATGGTGAACAGATTCACGACAGGCGAGGCGCCGAAGGGCCTGCGCAGGGTGTTGACCTACGGAACCTTCGACCTGCTCCACTACGGGCATGTCCGTCTGCTACAGCGCGCAGCCGCCTTGGGCGATTACCTGGTCGTGGCCCTTTCCACCGACGAGTTCAACGCAAGCAAGGGCAAGTGCAGCTTCTATTCCTACGGCATCCGCAAGGAAATGCTTGAAAGCATCCGTTACGTGGACCTGGTTATCCCCGAGGAGAACTGGGAGCAGAAGATCGACGACATCAAGCGCTACGAGATCGACGTGGTGGTGATGGGGTCCGACTGGAAGGACAGCCCGCGTTTCGATTACCTGAAGGACTACTGCGAGCTGGTATTCTTGGATCGTACCGATGGTATTTCCACTACCGACGTGAAGCGCGAGCTGAAAGAATAGCATCCTGCCAGCATATTTATGTGAACACATCTAGGCGGCCTTATGTGAACACATCTAGGCGGCCCCGCCGGGCCGCCTTTCTCTTCACCCTGGGAACCCCTGTATATGGAGGGAATGTGGAGACGCCCCTCCCCCCTTGCAAGGGGGCGGGAAGGGGCGTATATTACCACCTTGCGCGCCGCACGGGAGTGCGGATGGCGCGGAGGACCTTGAAAACCGGATACTGCGAATCCAAGACGG
>Ga0129308_1001610_pt1 | contig 22693 bp, 35 predicted proteins | sample L827metagenome_FD_94440 | JGI IMG/M metagenome (GOLD analysis project Ga0129308, IMG submission 94440) | Ring-tailed lemur group fecal microbial communities from Wisconsin, USA - L827 metagenome | ecosystem: Host-associated > Mammals > Digestive system > Large intestine > Fecal | place: USA... | reverse complement strand
AGCCAGGCTGAACAAGCCGTGTATCTCTGTGAACAGTTCATCATGGCTAAAACAAAAATGGTCACAGCAGTCATCAACGATCATTTCAAATCAATTAAATTCAGACTTTTTGAAAAACAAATCAATGGTGGTATCAAAGAGTGCTGTGATGCAATGATCCCAAGCCCAGATGGCGCAATGGTCCCATATCAGTTTGCTAATAGTGCTGGGAAACTTAATGCAGGATTAGAAATCATCGAAACGCTGTCTAAGCATTATAACCTTAATCTTCCTGTATTTATTGATAATGCAGAGGGTGTTACAAAATTAAATCATATCGATAATCAGATCATTAGATTGGTCGTTTCAGAACAAGATAAACAATTAAGAATCGAATTAGATTAAAAAAGGAGAAGAGAAAAATGAACGAACAAGAAAACGTATTACCTGAAGGTAAAAAAATGCAACAACCTAGTGTAGTATTTACCAAAGCTGTTATTAGTGCATTCAAGATTGGAGATATGGTAATCCAGCCAACGAGCAAACAATTGGATTTAGTGCAGGGCTATTTTATCGCAATCGACAAAGCATTAGTTGCTGCGGAAGAAAAGAGACAGAAACAAAACCCTGAAGATAAATGGTATAACGATCTTCCATATGTATGGGCAAACGTCAACTTAAGACAGTTGGCTTTAGATGTTATGCATTATTCAAAAATGGGTTTGGATATCACGCAAAAAAACATGATTCATGTCATTCCATTTAAAAATAATCGTACTCAAAAATACGATATCAATCTGATGGAAGGCTACAACGGGATTAAATACAAGGCAATGAAATATGGAATGGATGTGCCTTCAAACGTGGTTATTGAACTGGTGCATGAAAATGATGAGTTTGGCATCATCAAAAAGGATAGTCAGCATGAATTTGAAGGCTATACTTTTCAAGTTAAAAACTCTTTTAATCGTGGGAAAATCATTGGCGGATTTGGCTATTACGAATATGATGACAAGCACAAAAACAAGGTAGTTATCATGTCTTACGATGACATCTTAAAAAGAAAGCCAGCGAAAGCAGCCGGCGAATTTTGGGGCAATGAATCAAAAGCTGGGTGGCATGAAGAAATGTGCCTAAAGACACTTAAAAGATTCGTTTACTCTGAAGCCAATATCCCATTGGATCCAAATAAAATTGATGAAGATTATCAATATGCGAAAGCTAGAGAGATGCAGCAAGCACAATCTGAATTGAATGCAGAGAAAACAGCAAATGCAAACAAAGACTTTATCGATGTAGAAGTCACAGAAAAGAAAGAACCTGAACAAATCGCGGCTCAATCCGAAACGCTCCAACAAGCCCCTAAATTTGACGAAAAAACAGGAGAGGTATTAAAACCTGTAAATTTCTCAAAAACGTCTTAGGAGCAAGAAAACAGCGCTGTTTTGCCACAGAGTGATGGTTACGGATGGTAATTAAGGTGATTGCAAGTGGCAGCAAAGGGAATGCTTATCTTATTTCAGATGGGCGTTCCCAGCTGCTTCTTGAGTGTGGTATCCCATTTAAAAAGCTGCAAGAGAGACTTGATTTTAAAATTCATTCTGTCAACGCTTGTCTGATCAGCCATGAGCATGGAGACCATGCAAGGTGCCATCGAGAATTAATCCGCCGAGGTGTTCCTGTTTATGCTTCACATGGCACATTAGAAGCTTTAAATATCGCCCTTTTAGGATGGCCGATGGAGCCGTTAGAAACATTCAGTATTGGCAGCTTCGTAATTCAAGGATTCCTGGTTGAGCATGATGCAGCTGAACCGTTTGGATATTATATTCGTTCAGTGAAAACAAATGAAAGATTGATCTTTGTGACAGATACAAAGTATGTAAGATATCGCTTTGATACGCCAGAGTTGGCACCTGATTATATCATGTGTGAGTGCAATTATGATGAAGATGTTTTGATCAGCAATGTTGCAGATCAGAAGCTCCATGAAAGTTTAGGTAAACGAGTGATCAGCAGTCATATGAGCTTAGAAACGTGTGCTGAATTTATCAATGCAAATAAATCAGAACGGCTCAAGGCCGTGTATTTGCTGCATCTCTCAGATAATAATTCTGATGCAGAAAAAGCTAAAAATAAAGTGATGGCATTGACTGGTGTGCCTGTATATATTGCCGGTTAGAAAAGAGGTGAAAGGCAGTGGTTAAGCACAATGAAGGATATGTTCCTTTATATAGAAAAGTGAAAGATAAGCCCTGGTATAAGAACATACCTGCTCATGTCGTGTTTGATCACTGCCTTGTTTCTGCCAATTGGAAACAAGGAGAATTGTTTGATGGAACCCCTGTTGAAATAGGCAGTTTCATCACTTCATATAAAAAATTAGCTGATGAAACCGGGCTTTCTGTCGGTCAAGTTAGGCGCGGATTAGCGACACTCAAAACGGCACAGGTTGTGACACACGAAGCGACACACCAATATTCTAAAATTACGCTGATAAATTGGGGAAAATATAACCCAACAAGCAAAAGTGCGACAAAGCAAGCGACACAGGAACCGACACACGAAGCGGCAACAATAGAAGAATATAAAGAAACAAAAGAAAAAAGAAAGATGGAAGATATAAATAATATATGCTACCAACTCGGCTTTAATTATTTATCTGATGATCAATTTAGACAGGTCCAGGAAATCTGGCTGAAGAATTATAGTATTGGTGCTATAAGGGATTTCGTTCAAATTGCAAAACAACATAATGCCAAGAATTTATTTGCGTATGTTAACACGATGGTACATAGAACGCTTGAACCGGCACCAAGATATGATATTGATGAAAATAAAAAAGAACTGGTTGATTACAACTGGTGGGAGGAAGAGGAATGAGAGAAAAAGAACAGTTAACGGTATTAAGATTTGTTGCGGTAGCGTGCGCTGGATTTGCAATAAACGGCTTTTTATATAAAGGTGTATCTATACTTGAGGCTTTAATGATTTTGGTTATGCTGGTTGCTATTGCTATAAATATCAAGGAAGAAATCAGCGAAGATAGATCTTACGAAAATGAATTATGCGACCTTGTTAAAGAGATGACAGAAGAATTTGTGAATTTGATTGAGGGGATAAGAGACAATGAGGTGTGAAACGTTTATTCTGGCTATTGATCCAGGAAATATACAATCTGCTTATGTAATGCTGGATGAAGATTTAAAACCTTTGAGATTTGGAAAAGTCAAAAATGAGTAGCTTAAAGAAACACTATATGAGAGCTGCTATATGGTTAAAGGGCCAGATGGCCAGTTTGTCCCATCCATTCCGCATGTGGTTATTGAAATGATGGCTTGCTTTGGCATGAAGGTGGGCGCTGATGTACTAGACACCTGCGTATGGATCGGCAGATTCGATAACCTGATTGAAGAAAATAGTTTAAAGAAACCTACTTTCATCTACCGCAAGGATGAGAAAATAACATTATGTGGCTCTATGCGAGCAAAAGACGGTAACATCCGGCAAGCGTTGATTGATCGTTTTGCAACACATGACTTCAAGAATGGCAAGGGCACTAAGAAACACCCTGATTGGTTCTACGGTTTTAAAGCGGATATTTGGCAGGCGTATGCTGTTGCGGTGACGTACTACGATATGTATTTAGGTATAAGCAAATGACGGCACCTATTAAAGAAATCCCAGAACTATGTGCTGACCTTAGAAAAGAACTGACGGAGTTTTATGAAAACAAGGTTGTTTCTTTAGAGAAGGACTGTCAAAGGTATCGCAAGGCTGCACAAGATTTGGTAAAGAAGAATAGGAATTTAGAATCACTTAACGACAAGCTGCAGATCGAGAACAATAAGCTTGTCAATCGGGTTGAGTATTATAGAGACTTGTATATCAAGGAAAGGAATAAGGGAAAATGAAAAATAAAGAAAAGTATTTTGATGAAATTCTGCAAGCAATTACAGAAAACGAAGATTCCGTATGCAAGTTTGTTATACGTCATATTATTGATAGGAAAGACTGCATGGGCATGCTGAGTTGCTCAGATTGTATGGGGCATTTCAAAGAGTGGCTGGAAGAGGAGTATGTGGAACCACCTAAAACGGTTTGGGAGTTGAAGCCCTTGGATGAATGTTACTACATCAATGAAGTGGGATATGTTCTTAAAGAAAAATGGGGAACTCTTGTCAGCAATCAGCGGTGTCGCAGTCAAGGCAATGTCTTTTTAACAGAAGATGAAGCCCGACACGAAAAACGGCGCAGAGAAGTCTATGCCATCGTTAAGAAGTATGCTTATGAATTTTCAGATGAGGAATGGAGAGACTGTAAGATTTTAAAAATGTGGCCTGCATTTGCTCATTCAAATGGTGTTATTGCTATGACCGCTAACTATGGATATCAAACAAATACATTATATTTCAAATCAGAAGGCGATATTGACAAAGCTATTAAGGAAGTTGGCGAAGAAGATTTTATTCGTTACTATCTGGGAGTTAAGGATTACAATGGATGAAGTTGATTTCTACCTAATGGACTTAGAATCAAAGTTCAAAAAAATCAATCCGAGTGAATATTATCTTTCCTATTCCGGCGGTAAAGACAGCCATTTCTTATTGTGGTTTATTAAAGAGTATCTCCGGGATAATCAGATCCAGATTGTAAGTGTAAATACATATATGGAGCACCCGGAAATATTCGCCAGAATGAGGAAACATGCTGACGTTATCCTTCTGCCAAAGATGAAGCCATTTGAAGTTAAAGAAAAATATGGTAGTCCTTGTTTTAGTAAAGCGCAGGACACAGCTATCTATGCATATCAAAATGGGAATAGAGCGAATTGGGTTATGAAACAAATAAATCAGGAATATTCAGCAGGGTTCAATTTAAACAATCGAGCTAGAAAGTTATTGCTAGAAAATAAATTGCACAGAATATCGCCGCTTTGTTGTCAATATCTAAAAAAAGAGCCGTTCAAGGAATATGACCATAAAACTGGGAAAAAGCCGATTATGGGTATAAGGGGGGGTGAAAGCAGCAGGCGTGCATTGGTGTATAAAGGGTGCTTTACAAAAGGCGGAAAATTCACACCTTTGCATGATCTGTCGGATGAACTGCTAGAAAAGATTTATAAAAAATATAACATCGAGGTTCCTGAAATATACCAACAAATTAGCAGAACTGGATGCGCCGGTTGTCCATATGGTAGTTGGAAAGGCGAAACAAAAAAAGAACTTGATTTATTGCCTGACAACAAAAGAAAATTTGTGGTTGAACTTTTCAGGGAAAGTTACGATGTATTAGGCATTGATTATAGTTTCAGGCAAACAACGATAGATGATTTTTAGAGAGGTGATAAAATGATTTGTTTGACACTTACAAAAAGAGAGCAGGACCTACTTAAATCTGGACTTCAAGAACTAGATAAAAGAGGCGGTTATGGGACAGCTCCAAACGATTTAAGAATTAAACTTGAACAGGAATCCAAGGATGAGCAAACGTCGCTCAGAGAACAAATTTTGAAGCTAGAGAAGGCGCTGAATAAGGCGTGTGATAAATTGTCTACAGTTATAGAGATTGAGGGCTGTAATCAATTTTGTGAAGATGCATTTGATCGTTGTTGTGATGAACATAATTGCTCAATAAGTAGATGGTGGAAGGAATGGTGTATGGAAGGAGATGTTGCCGAATGAGTGAAGATGAAGAAACTTACGTATTAACAGAGCAGTCTTGCATGCAGATCGCTTTGCATGATTTTGGAATTGAGGTAAATATCCATGTAGCTAAAGCCATTAAGGATAGATTTTTAGAGCTGATGGTACTGCATGGTCACGTTAAAAAGGAGAATAAAGAAAATGAATAAATATCAAGAAGCTTTAAAAGATTTACTCATGTGGTCCACGAACGGATACACTGCTTTGGAAATTGGCAGCGAAGAGCATAGCTATCTTAAAACAACGATGCAAGAATTGGTTAACAGAGCAACACAAAAGGAACCCATTTCAAAAGCCGTGAAGGGTTGTGATGAGGAAGTTGCTAGCCACCTTGTTTGCCCAAACTGTGGCCAACCGATTGTTAATGTATGGCGGATAGGGGATTATAAGCCTAATTACTGTCACTACTGCGGACAGGCTTTAGATTGGAGTGATGAAGAATGACAGCACAAGAGATGTTTGAAGAATTAGGATGGAAGATAACGTGTAAAAGTCAATGCACGATTATCTACGAAAAAGGATTTAGAACTATAAGCTTTTTTCAACTTGGTAATGGTGAAAAAATAGCTAATTCAAGTGGACACATTGAAATGAAACTTTTAAAAGCTATAAACAAACAATGCCAGGAATTGAGGTGGATGTGATGAGTTTTACTAAAGAAGAATTATTGCGTAATTTGAATAAAACAAAAGAGGAAGGTAAAACATACTTTACCTTTCAAACAAATGTATATCTGATGGTTTGTGATGTTATTGATTATCTCGAAAATTCTAACCTTGCTAAGGAAAACGAACGTTTGCAAAGCCAGCTGTTGGAATATCAGAGAGTTTGCAGTCAGAAACAGGAAATAATCGAGGAATTACAAGCGAATCCACCTTTAAAATTTGAAGAACTCAAGGAAGGCATGTGGATTTGGGATAACAAATGGAAAGAATTCAGGTGCATACGCCATGTAAGCATTAAATATAGAAGGTTAGGATTTGCATTGTATCACACAGATTGGATTAATTTTGAAAAAAACCGTTTCTACAGAAGGGAAGTAAAACAGAATGGCTGATTTTATTAGCAAAGATAAGGTGTTTGAAATCTTAAATGGATTAGGCGGTTGCGATGCTTTTGACGAGTATTCAACAGGTTGGGATGAAGCTATCGAAGCTGTTGGCGAAACAATTGAAGCTGCTTATAACGTTGGAAATTTGCCGGTAGTGGAACCTTTTACCAAAGCAGAATTATGTATTATTTCTCTTGGGTTAGGAACGCTAGCGGCTTCTACTGGGCTAAAAAACATCAATTTTAGTTCGATTATGAAAAAAATCAGCAGAATGGCGGGTTCCAAAAATGATTAAAGCGCCTAAGCCAATGCCTCTTCCAAAGGCAGAAGATATGGCGAAATGTACGGCGGTCGTGCCGGAGAGCAAATAGAAAGGGGAAATCAGGGATGGATTATAAACAAACGGTTGAATGGTTGAAATCTTATAGAGATATGTATTACAAGGTTCAGTACATAGACAATAAGATGCAAGGCATCAAAGCTATCAGTTATTCAGATGAAGCTGTCGGTGGCACACGCAAAACGATTGATGACTATCTGGCTGAAAAAGAAGAACTGGAAGCTAAGATGAAGAAAATAGAAGACGCCATTCACTCCATCCCTGATTTGAAACAAAGAACTGTGCTAGAATATAAGTATTTAGAGTTTATGAGTTTTGGAAAAATATCTAAATTTATGAATTATAGTTTTTCACAAATCACTCGTTATCATAAATCAGGAATTAAAAAAATATTAAAAAGATGAATAGTAATGAGTAGTAATGATATAGAATGAATATTTTAAATGTGGTATTATGATATCATCAGGAATTAAGCTAAAGCACGCAGGGCCGCTCGTTATCTGAGGTACGGTAGAAAACGTGCTTTTTGTTTTGTCAAAAGAAAGGAGTGCTGCATATATGATGACAGAGAAGCAAAAGAAATTTGCGGATGAGTATCTTATTGATTTGAATGCTACCAGAGCGTATAAAGCAGCATATCCAAATGTAAAGAAGGATGAGGCGGCTTCAGTAAATGGAAGTAAATTGCTAAGAAATACTAAGGTTAAAACGTATATTGATGAGCAATTAGCTGCGTTGCACGACAAACGAATTGCTAAAGCAGAAGACGTGATGATTTACCTTTCTGATGTAATGAAGGGAAAATCAAAGTCATCTGTTTTGGCTATGTGCGGTGATGGCTGTCAGGAAGTTATTGAGAAGCCGCCGGATGAGCGCGAACGTTTAAAAGCGGCTGAGCTTTTAGGGAGGCGTTATGGTATGTTTACCGAAAAAGTGGAACTTAACCAAACAGGAAAGGTTGTCATCGTAGATGATATCCCAGACGATAGTTAGCTTAAAGTCCTTGATTGCACCGCCTTTTTATAAAGTCCATAATGATATAAAAAAAGATTTGCATACTCATTATTGGCTGAAGGGTGGACGTGGCTCAACAAAATCGTCATTTATCAGCATAGAAATTGTTAAAGGTATCATGGAAGATGGACAAAATGGCATCATGTCAAACGCTGTCATTTTCAGGCGCGTTAAAGACACTTTGGCTGAATCGGTCAGAGACCAAATCAAATGGGCCATAGATATGTTGGGAGCAAGTGAAGACTGGCATGTACCAGAATCAAAACTAACTATCACGTACAAACCGACTGGCCAGGTTATTCGCTTCAAAGGTGCAGATAATCCAAAGAAAGCGAAATCAACAAAGGTCCCTAAAGGTTGGATTAAGTATATCTGGTATGAGGAAGTTGATGAATTTGAGTCCTATGCAAAGATAAGAAATATCAATCAATCTCTGATGCGTGGCGGTCCTGACTTCGTGGTTTTTTATTCTTATAACCCGCCAGACAGTCAAAGGAATTGGGTTAACCAGCATGTACTTGAGCCCAGGAAAGATACGTTTGTTCATCATAGCACTTATTTAGATGTTCCCAGGGAATGGCTCGGAGAGCAGTTTATCATTGAAGCAGAGCATCTTAAAGAGACCAATGAAAAGAAATATAATCACGAGTATCTCGGGGAAGTCATTGGAACAGGTGGTGAGGTGTTCATTAACCTTGACATCCGGGAAATCACAGATGAAGAAATTGCTATTTTCGATAGGTTAAAGAACGGATTAGACTTTGGCTATGCCGGTGATCCTTTGGCTTATTTAAAAATGAATTATGATAAGACGCGCAGCCGCCTTTTTATTTTTGGTGAGGTGTATGGAACAAGGATGAATAATAAAACAGCTGTTAAAAAAATCAAACGTCTCAATCCGTTGAATAAAAGGGTAACTGCAGACAGTGCAGAACCACGTACTATCAATGAATTTAAACTTCTTGGATTAAATGTATTCCCTGCTAAAAAAGGACCTGACAGCGTTGAAAATGGCATCAAATGGCTGCAAGATTTAGAGTCAATTGTCATTGATCCAATTCGTTGCCCAAATGCTGCAAGAGAATTCAACGAGTATGAAATTGAAAAAGATAAGGAAGGTAACCTGAAAGGCGAATTTCCAGATAAAAACAACCATACAATTGATGCTGCGCGTTATGGCTGTGAGAGCGACATTATTCGTTCGGTGGCTAGAGTTAAGAAAAAATCAACATATGGATTACCATAGAAATGAGGTGAGAGACAATGCACACTTTTACTTATTCTGCAGAGGCTTACGATGAAAATAACATTGACAAGAAAAAAATTTTGGTTTTGATTACTAAGCACCAGAAGGAGTCGGAAAGAATATTAAACAATCTTGATTATTATCTTGGAAAACAAGCAATCAATGAAAGGGCCAAGAAAGAAGGATTGGCCAATAACAAAATCATGGTAAATCACGCAAGAGATATTTCAGATACAGCTACAGGATATTTCCTGGCGAGTCCAATTACCTACGCAACATCAAATGAAGGCAAAAAAGACCTGGACAGATTAACAGACGCTTTTGATCAGGCAAATACTGATGATGTTGACCATGACAATGCGCTTGATATGTCTCGTTGTGGTGTGGCTTATGAGTATGTCTATGTTAAGGAAAACGAATCTATCCTGGCCTGTCGTAATCTTGAACCGATGAACACTTTTTTAGTGTATGATGATACGATTGAACAGAATCCTTTATTTGGCGTGTATTACTATTTGAGCAAAGATGACACTACAGATAAAGGAAAGTACATTGCTACTGTGTGTACTAAAAATTATATCTACAGGTTTGTCATTTTGAATGATGCAGCTGCTTCTCAGCTACCTAATGAAGCTCCAGAAGATCATTTTTTAGGTGATATTCCTATCATCGAATACAGAAACAATAAAGATTGCATTGGTGATTTCGAGCAGCAGAAATCACTAATCGACGCTTATAACACATTGATGAGCGATCGTATCAATGACAAAGAACAATTCCTTGAAGCTTTATTAGTTGTTTACGGTGCTGTCTTAGGAGATGATGAAAAAGAGACAAAGAAGGCAGCTAAAGAATTAAAAGATTCAGGTATTTTAGAATTACCTGATACAAATGCAAAGGCTGAATATATCACAAGACAGTTTGATGAAGCCGGGGTTGAAATCCTTAAAAAAGCACTTAAGGATGATATCTATACCATGTCCCATGTTCCGAATCTGACAGATGAGAACTTTGTTGGCAATAGTTCCGGTGTAGCGATGGAATATAAGCTGCTAGGCCTTGAAATGATTACAAGAACTAAAGAACGGTATTATACCAAAGGTTTGAAGCAAAGGATAAAGTTATTTTGTAATTATCTGAATATTAAGGCACTTTCCTTGAATCCTGCAGCAATCATGCCAAACTATTCCAGGGGATTACCTAAGAATATGCTCGAGCTTTCACAGATGATCGTTAATCTAAAAGGAACAGTTTCTGCGAAGACTTTGATATCTCAGTTGGATTTTGTTGAGGATCCAGATGGTGAAATTGAAAATGTAAAAAAAGAGAATGAAGAATCAGCAAAATTACAGCAATCAATCTTTGCCAATAACGAAAACGTTCCACCAAAAGAAAGTGAGGATGAAAATGACGAAGAAACAAAAGATTCTGTTGCCGATGATAAAGTTGCTAAACAGGATTCTTAGCGTTTTGATTAGGATACTATCATGAATAGTTATTGGGAAAAGCGGAAAGCGCAGCGTATGTATGAAGCTATGGAAGACGCTGAAAAAGCCGCTGCAGAAATTAGCAAAGCATATAGCAGCGCCTCTAGTTATTTAAATAGTCAAATAGAAGGGATTTTCGATAGATACAGAAGAAAGTATAAGCTAAGCGAAAAAGAAGCTAGAAGACTTTTAAATGAAGCTATGGATGGACCGACTTATGATGAAATGGTTAAAGCCCTTAAAAAAGGGGTATCTTCAAAAGAGAAAGAAGAGTTGTTAAAAGAACTGGAAGCGCCGGCTTATCGGTATCGAATCAATAGGTTTCAAAATCTGCAAAATCAGATTGATGATATGATGGTGAATGTTTATCAGCAGGAAAAGGATATTTCCACTAGTCACTATATAGCTACAATGTATGATGGGTATTATAAGTCTGTTTATGATATCCAGCACAACACTGGTCTAGGCTTTTCCTTTAGCAGCATTGATCCTGAACAAGTCAATAGAATTTTAAATTCTAAATGGAGCGGTGAAAACTATTCTGCAAGAATCTGGGGGAATACTCAAGAAGTGGTCAAAAAGCTCAAAGAAGAGATGCTGGTCGGGGTGATGACTGGAAAAACAGAAAGTGAGATGGCTAAGGAATTGGCTTATCGCTTTCAGGTTGGGGCATTTGAAGCCAGGAGACTGGTCAGAACCGAAAGTAATTTTGCATATACTCAAGCAGAAATGCTGTCATATGAAGAATGTGAATGCGATACATATGTGTTTCTTGCTACTCTTGATTTGATCACGTCTCAAATATGCCGTTCATTAGATATGAAACGTTTCAAACTCAAAGATCAACAGCCAGGTAAAAACTGCCCGCCTATGCATCCATTCTGCAGATCAACAACGATTGCCGGTTTAGATGATCAGGTGCTTGCTAAATTAGAGCGTAGAGCAAGAGATTCAGAAACTGGTAAGACATACACAGTTCCTGGCAATATGAGCTATAGCGAGTGGATGAAACAGCAGCAGGATAAACACGGAAAAGATACTGTCGATATACTTCAGAAGAAATTTCAAAATAGAAGTGCAGACAAAAAACAAATGCAAAGATATAAAGATGTGCTTGGCTCTAAATATGTCCCTGATTCACTGGATAAATTCCAAGATATGAAGTATAATGATGTTGAGAAATACAAAGATGTAAAAGGGTACTATTTATTTAAAAGAAACAATCCTGATTCAACATACAATGATTATTTGCTAAATGAAATTAAAATTTTTGCACCTGGTACTCCTGGCAGGCCAGAACGCATTAACGCTTATGCATTAAAAGATACAAAGGCAAAGGAAAATAATCAAAATCATTTGTTTGAAAGAATGCTAGAGAGAAATATTACTGCTGATGAGTTGCAAGAATATATCGATAATGCAAAAGTCATGTTTTCTCAATGGAGTGGCAAACGAAGACTTTATATTTCACCGCAAGGCGCAGCGATTGTTACTCAACGTGAAAATGATTGGATATTAAAAACAGGGTTCAAACATACAGATTATGGTGAAGATTATATGCACATATTGGAGGTATTAAAAAAATGGGAAGAATAGAAAAAATCAATTTTGAAGAAGATAGATATTGTCCTGTTTTTAATCGCGTTATTGATTGTGAGTATTGCTATGAAGCGTTGTTGGGAATATCTGGGGGAAGAAAAAGAGAAGCTGTAAGAGAGCTGGATAAATTATCCGATGAGGAAGTTAAGAAGGCATATTCTCTATGTAAGGAATGTAAATATAGTGAATTATAAAATGACAAGCCGGCAAATAGTCGGTTTTTATTTTGCAGAAAATTAGAAAGGAAGTAGAACAAATGAACGAAAAAGATTTCTTAACACTATGTAAAAAAGAAGTAGTTAAATATGCAAACGAACACTTAGACAAAACGGATCGTAAACAGATTACTGCTGATGATGCGTTCACAGTATGGTTATGTAAGACATTGCAAAATAGTAAAGCATTGTTATCCACAACATTGCCAGATGGTATGTATTATGAGCTTACCTATAACGGCGATAAAAAAGAACTCTATTTAGATGCATATAAGAAGTTTGAAAATAAATGCATTAAGGTTTAATCGCTATATCAAAAAAAAGAGAGGAGTGTCGGTTATGGGACAAGGCTTACGACCGTATTGGCATCAGCCAATTGTGGATCATGTTGAATATGATTACGATTATCGTAACGATTGTGAAACGGAAATAGTAACTTATATATGTATAATTCTAGGATGTCAATGGAAAAAGCGCGAGATAAGTAAATGCTATTATCCACCGCCAATAAAAAATAAGACTAAAGCATTAGAAAGGAATAAGAAGAAACACGGCAACCGAAAGTAGGTTGTTTTTATTTTGTCCAAAAACTTATGACATTAAAAGATGGGATAGTCTTACGGACTTTAAATGGAGGCAATAATGAATAAAATTTTATATTTTCCACTAAAATTACAGTTACAGTTATTTGCTGAAGGTGAAGGCACTCAGGATAATCCGGATACTGATGCTATTACCGACAATGGCGGTAACGATAAAAAAGATTCTTCTGAAACTAAAAAAACGTTTACTCAGGAAGAAATAGATAATATCGTAAAAGGCCGATTAGCAAAAGAACGTAAAAATTGGGAAAAGGAATTATCTGATAAACAGACTGAAGCTGAAAAATTAGCATCTATGACCGAAAAAGAAAAAAAAGCATATCAAGATAAGAAACGTGAGGATGATCTGAATAAGCGCGAAGCTGCTATTGTTAAAAGAGAATTGACGGCACAAGCTAAATCAACTTTGGCAGACAAAGGCCTTGCACCAGCACTCTCTGATTTTCTTGATTATACAGATGCCGATTCATGCAACAAATCAATTGATAAGCTTCAGGAGGTTTTTCAAGCCGCTGTTGAAAAAGCGGTGGATGAAAGATTAAAAGGCGGCAAGACACTTAAAAAAGTGCCTGACAATGAAACACAAGCTTTACAAGCAGAGATGTTAAGAAATATGAAAGGAATGTAACAAAATATGGCAATTAACACATTAGCAACAGCAACTTTATTTCAACAGACATTAGATTTAGTCGCACAGCAGGAAGCGTTAACTGGTTGGATGGAAGCAAACGCCGGCCAAGTAAAATATTCTGGCGGTGCAGAAGTTAAAATTCCAAAAATCGCTTTACAGGGCATGGCAGATTATGACAGAGACAGTGGCTATGTTCAGGGTTCTGTTACTTTAGAATATGAAACACGTACGATGACGCAGGACCGCGGACGTAAATTCCAGTTAGATGCGATGGATGTTGATGAGACAAACTTTGTAGCAACAGCTTCCACAGTGATGGGAGAATTCCAGAGGATGCATGTTGTTCCTGAAATTGATGCTTACCGTTTATCTAAATTGGCAAGTGACGTTATTACTAAGAATACTGCAAACATGATTGAATATGGATACACTCCAGCCGAGTCAACAGTTTTAAGAAAGATTAAAGCTGGTATCAAAAAAATTAGAGATGCAGGTTATAACGGTGACTTAGTTATCCATGCTACTACGGATGTTACGCTTGAATTAGAAATGCTTTTAGCGTCAAAAATGCAAACAGCAATTATCACTCAGGGCGGTCTCGATATTACTGTGCCAGCTATTGATAAAGCAGCTATCATCGAAACCCCACAGAATCGTATGTACACAGCAATCACAATGTATGATGGAACGACTTCCGGTCAGGAAAAAGGCGGTTATGTCAAGGGTGCAAAAGGGCTGGATATCAACTTTATGATTTTGCCAAGAACTTCACCTATTGCTATCAGCAAACAGGATATTATGAGAATCTTCGATCCTAAGACTAACCAGAAAGCAAATGCATGGGCAATGGACTACCGCCGTTTCCATGATTTATGGGTCAAAGATAATATGCTGCCATTGATTTATCTGAATATCAAAGACGCTAAGCCAACAGCACAGGGGTGATCGATCATGATTCGCGTTATTAAAGGTAATGTTGAAAGAATTATTGATGATAGTAAGCTTGATATTTATAAAGGCAAAGGGTACAGAATAATCGAAGTGTTAAAAGACGAATGCGGCGCCAAAGAAGATTTTACAAAAGGAAATACCAATCTTTCGAAAATGAATGTTCCACAGTTGAAAGAATTAGCTAAGGAAAAGAACATCGAGGGATATTCATCTTTAAATAAAGAAGAATTACTCGCTGTGTTAAAGCAGGCAGAACAAGAGTGAATTTAATTCTGAATCTGAAACTTATGTCAGGGGAGAGTGACGAAAAGTTGCTTTCCCTTTACTTAAACTTAGCTGAAGGAAAAATTCTGGAATACACGCACCGCACTGTTATGCTAGAAAAATTTGAAATGAAGCAGCTGGAACTTGCAAACATTATGCTTCAGCGAAGAGATATGGAAGGAGAATCTTCACATAGTGAAGGTGGTATTTCTTCCTCATTCATCGATTATGACCAGATTCTTGCGCCACTTTCTAAATATCGACTTGCGAAGGTAGGTGGTGTCATTCATGAGAAAAAACAAGATGAAACCGTATCAGACATATCTTAAAAGTAATGGAAAAGATGCCGAAGGTATTCCGAATATGATTTTTGATACAAAAGATAAGGAAATCAAAGCTGAAATATGGCCAGCAAGCGGTAAAGTTCAGGCTGAGATGTATGGGATGAAACTAGCTTACATCATGAATATGATAACAGATAAAAAGAACGAGATTACTGAAGATACAGGAATCGATGTTCTTGGGTCTGGAAAAGCAGATCATAAAGTCATTTCTAAAAAAGTTTATACAAAACATATTGTATATGAACTGGAGAGGATCATGCCATGAGTGAAGATATTATCAATGCAAGAAGACTGATGATGAAGTGTGCGAATATTGCGGATAATATTTCTGAACAATACATTGTGAGAGCTGTGATGTCAGGAATACTTCCTGTTCAATCTGCAGCAAAGCTACTAGCGCCTGTAAATGATGGTGAATTAAGAGGCAGCATTCGCAAAAAAGTTGAAAAAACAGCTTATGGTGCAAGAGGCGAAGTGTATACCAACAAAGCTTATGCTGCTTATGTTGAGTTAGGAACTGGACCAACTGGAGCCGAAAATCATGCAGGCATAAGTCCATTCATTTCACCTGTTTATACTTTATCACCTTGGTGGATTCATGAGAGTCAAATGGAACCAGAAACAGCAGAGAAGTATCATTGGTTTTATATTGATACCCCTGATGGACGCTTTTATCAGTGTACTGGTCAAGCTGCACAACCATTTATGTATCCAGCGTTAAAAAATAACGAAGATGAAGCAGTCAGGCGTATTAGCGTTTACTTAGCTAGAAAAATCAAGGAGGAAACTAACAAATGATCAACATTAAAGATCAGGTTTACAGAGAATTATCTGCAGTATTGGATAATGTATCCGATATCTATCCGTCAAACTGGGTGAGTTTACCTGCTGTCCAGTATACAGAAGAAGAAAACAATGTATATGAATATGCAGATGATCAGGAAGCATCAAGTTTTGTCCGGTATCGTATTGATATTTGGGATAATAAAAGTACCTCAGCTACTGCCGTAAAGGTGGACGAAGTATTATCAAGATTCGGTTTTAAGCGCACCTCATGTATGGATGTCGCTGATCCATCCGGGATGCGCCACAAGATGATGAGATACGAAGCTATTTATGATGTTAATCAGAAATTTATTTATCACAGAAATTAAAGGAGTGAAATTTTATGTTAGCAAATGGAGCAACATTAGAATATAAAGAAAAAGGATCAGCAAGTGCTACTTTTACAAAATTGTTAGGTTTAAAGGAAATCCCAGAAATGGGGACTGACCCGGAAAAGGTTGAAAATACAACACTTGAAGATAAAGTTAAACAGTATGAAATGGGAATCGGTGACCCTGGCGATATTGTTTACAAATTCAAATATGAGAACACCAGCGCAACAAGTCCTTATCGTTTAATGAGGGCTGCACAAGACGCCGGTAAAATACTGTCTTTTAAAGAAACATTAAAAGATGGTACAACCACAGCATTCGATGGCCAAGTATCTGTTAAACGTACCGGCGGTGGAGTCAACGGTGTTATCGAATTTGATTTGACCATTGCTTTACAGAGTGATATGACAATCACTGATCCAACAGAATAGGAGGTTATTTTAAATGCCAGAAAATAAAAGAATCCCTTATGCCGTATGGAAAGTTGGGGATGAAGAATATAAGCTGAAATTAACAACGGCTGCTATTACCAAATTAGAGCAGGAGTTCAAAACCAATTTATTAAATATTTTGATGAATCAAAGCATGCCTTCTTTGTTTGTTATGCTAAAGATAGCGCATTCTGCAATGCAGAAATTCAACCACGGCATTAAAGAAAAAGAAGTACAGGAGTTATTCGATCAATATCTTGAAGATGGTGGCTCACAGACAGAGTTTCTGACAGATGTTATTTTGCCTACATTTCAAGCATCGGGTTTTTTCTCGGTAGGGATGGAGGAACAAATGAAAGATCAGCTTCTGGAAGCAAAAGAACAAATGATTTAGAAATGTTATCCGATTTGATAGATGGACTATATCCAACGGCATTGGACTGCGGTATTAGTCCATTTTCTTTTTGGGATATGTCCATTGATGAAATCACTGATCTGATAGAAAGCCATAACAGACGTGCTCAGCAAAAAGCAAAGCAGGAACTAATGTTCAATCAGATTTTAAGTGCTCAGATTCGTCAAGAGATTCTCCCGCTTTTGGTTGAAAAAGTTCCAGAAGACTATAAAGTCCTTCAGCTTTGGGATTTATTTCCTGAACTGTTTAAGGAAGAAAAACGGTTGTATGAGGAAGCAAAACAGGAAAAAGAATTTATAAGTTTCAAAGAAAAAAGAAGGGCATATGCCGCAAGAATTAATCAGAGAGCAAAGAAGGTGAAATCAGATGACTCTTGAAGAATTGAAGGTTGTAATTGATGCACAGACTAAACCATTTAGAGATGAATTAGTAAAGATGCAGAGCCAAGTACAGAAATCTACAGAAACAGTGACAAAGCATGTCAGCAAAATAAAAAGTGCAATGTCAGGCATGGCTAAATTTATAGCTGGTTTAGCTATTGGCCGTAAACTGATTAGTGTGGGAAAATCAGCCATCGCTTTTGCCTCTGACGTAGAAGAGGTGCAAAATGTTGTAGATACTGCTTTTGGTAATATGAGCTGGAAAGCAGAACAATTTGCTAAAACAGCAATTACTCAATTTGGCATGAGTGAGTTAAGTGCAAAGAGAACTGCAAGTACCTATATGGCAATGGCTAGCGGTATGGGGTTAGGTGCAGACAAAGCATCGGATATGGCAATCACGCTGGCTGGACTGACAGGAGACGTCGCTTCTTTCTATAACATTTCACAGGAACTGGCTGATACGAAACTTAAATCTGTGTTTACCGGTGAAACAGAGACTCTAAAAGACCTGGGCATCGTTATGACGCAAACTAATCTGCAGGCTTATGCTCTTTCGCAAGGCATCAGCAAGAATGTTAGTGATATGAGTCAAGCTGAGCTCACAACACTAAGATATAATTATGTGCTAAGCAAATTATCAATGGCTCAAGGTGACTTTGCTAAAACCAGTGGTTCATGGGCTAACCAGCTGAGAATTTTACAAGAACAATGGAGTCAATTGTTAGGCATTATAGGTAATGGGCTAATCTCTGTATTGACACCTGTTATTAGAGTAATCAATACGATTATCAGTAAGCTGATTACTTTAGCAAACATTATCGCTGCAGTATTCGGAAAACTATTTGGAAAGAAAACATCGAGTCAGAATGCATTTAGTGGTGTGGCTGATGCTGTGGAAAATAGTACAGATGCCATTGGCGGTTATTCAGACGCAATGGATGGTGCTGGATCACAGGCTAAAAAAACCGCAAAAGAAATGGAAGGCGCGTTGGCAGGCTTTGACGAATTAAACGTTCTTAAAACAGGTTCTGATTCCGGATCGGGCGGAAGTGGATCAGGTGCAGGAGGAATCGGCGGCGCTGGTTACAATATTGATCCTATTGATTGGGACAGCATGTTTCAGGAACCGGATACAAGCGGCATTGATGCTGCGGTTGATAAAGTAGTTAAGAAATTAAATGCTTTTAAAGACTTCTTTGCGAAACACAAGGCTGTGATTTTAGCGGTTATTGCTGGTATTATTGCCGCATTTGGTACGCTTAAAGGAATAACAGCATTTTCATTTTTAAGTGAGAAAATTAGTTCACTTATGGGTTTAATTAATGGTTGGCAGCTTGGAATATGGCAAACAATTCAAGTTCTAACAGGTTTAAGTGGTCCTATTCTTCTTGCAGTAGCAGCCATTGGTTTGATCACAGGCGCTTTGGTGTATCTCTATCAAACAAGTGAAAGCTTCAGAACTCTCGTTAACGAAGCGTTAAATAACATATTTTCTATTTTATCTTCATTGTGGAATACAGTGCTTCAACCTATGTTTTCCCTTCTGTCTGACATGTTTTTAACAATTATTGTTCCTTTAGCAGAATTCTTGGCCACAATCGTTGTTCAGAATGTAGAGATGGTATTTACTATTCTTCTAAGCCTTTGGAATGAAGTGCTTGCACCAATCGCACAATTCCTTGTTGATGTTTTGTCAATTGCGTTACAAGGCGTTATTGATGTATGGGAAAGTTGGAAACCGTTAATTGATGGATTATTCGAAAAACTGAATTGGATCTGGAATGAGATTTTTGTACCGATTGCTGATTACATTTCAGGAGTGTTCACTCATACTTTTGAAGAATGGGGAAAGGTTATTGAGAAACTTATCCCATCGATTGAATTAATCTTTCAAGGCCTGATTGATTTCTTTTCTGGCGTCTTCAGCGGAGATATCAGTAAAATATGGGAAGGCATAACAGAAATTTTCCAAGGGTTCGATGATTTCCTTACAGGTGTATTTGAAATCGACTGGACTAATTCTTTTGGAAATTTTGGAAAAGTTTTGAATTACTTTTTTGCTACGATAGATACAATCTGGACCGGAATTAAAGATATTTTTGATGGTGTTATTACTTTTATCACTGGTGTTTTTAGCGGAGACTGGGAAGCGGCTTGGCAAGGCGTACAAGATATTTTCTCTGGCATATTTGATATGTTATCAGGTCTCATTAAGCAACCTATCAATGCGGTTATTGATATTGTGAATGGAGCGATTGATAGAATCAATGGAGTTGGCTTCGATGTGCCTGATTGGGTTCCTTTTATTGGTGGCGAATCATTCCGAATTGATGTTCCGCATATTCCCCAACTTGCAGAAGGTGGTATTGCTAATAAAGCAACATTAAGTGTCCTTGGCGAGGCAGGCGCAGAAGCTGTAATTCCGTTAAAGAGAAATACGCAAGGTATTGAGATGATTGCCAATAAGCTTTTAGAAAATATGCCGGTAAATCCTGGCGGAGGCACTTACTTAATTCAACTTGTTTTAGAAGATGGAACAATCTTAGCGAAGAAAATCATTAAGAATATTAAAGATTATGAAATCATTACTGGAAAACCAGCATTTTAGAAAGGAGACGGCATAATGGCAGAATATACAGATATTTATATTGAAGGAGTCAAATTGCCAACTCCATCTACTTATAAAGCAGGTTTTGAAGATTTGGATGCCGAAGGTATTCGACCTATAACAACAGGAATTTTAAAAAGAAATAGAATTCGGGCCAGAGTGGCCAAATATGAACTTACCTGGCTATTAAAGGACTTTCCGGATACAAAGAAGATTTTTGAAATGCTTGAGCCGGAAACTTTTACGGCTAAAGTATATGATTATAAAAGTAATTCTTATGTTAATAAAACAATGTATTGCAGCAAATGCGAATATGAATACGTTCGCACGCTAAACGGTATCAAAGCAAAAGCTTTAGCAGCTAATATAGTAGAGGTGTAGAAAATGAAAATTACAGTAAATGATGTTGATGTATCAAACAGACTTCTAGATTATAAAATAGCTGCAGAGATGAATAGCGATTCCTTGATTTTAGGAAACGCGGTTGCAAAGCAAATAACAATGAAGCTGGATAATCAGGATAACGGATTGAATAATCTGCTTGATTATCCTTTTATTATTCAAAATGACGGTATTAATAAAACGGGCACTTTTTATGTATATGAAAAACCGGAAAAGTATACAGGAGAGCTATCTTTGACTCTTTATGACAATATGTATTTGTTCAGTCAAAGATATGATACACAATTAGAGTATCCAACAACAATTGAAGCGCAAATTGATGAAATGTCTTTAATAACAGGCGTTAGTATCAATAAAACTAATTTGCGCGCAGAAACGTTGCAGAAAACCGTTGATTGGTACGACAATACAGTATCAATGAGGAATTACGTAGGATGGATAGCTGAACTTGATGGATGTAATGCTTTTGCTGATCCAAATGGCAGTATTGTATTTAGAAATTTAGCCACTTCGGCATATTCCACTGTTGATATCGAAACATATGAAAAGGGCGATTTGGTTCAATTTACAAGAGTTTGTTTCGATGATGGGCTTTTAAAGATTGAATCAGGCACAGATGCAGGCAACACCTTATATTTGAGTTCTAATAATGGCTATGTTGATTCTAATACTTCACTGGAATCTATTAGAGAAAAATATACGAACCTGCAATTTTACACTGTTAAAAATGTGAAAATGGCCAATATAGATGGGTGGTGTTTAACAGATTTAATTAATTACAACGATGAATTTGTTTTTATGCCGCTGTCTATTTCTGAAACTTACTCAGGTGGGCAGTATTCTATTGCTTCGGTTTCTGGTGAAATAAATACAACAAATAATGAGATGGTTGTCAATAAAGTAGATATGTCTGTTAAGATTAAAAGAATTCAGACAATCGTCGATAAGAACAATCAAAATTTAAAAATTTTAGCCCAAGACTTAGAAGATGGATTAGGAAAAGTTTCTGAATTTGAGTTAACCCTAGACGGCATAGCTCAATCAGTTTCCAAAACAGAAGAAAAAGTTGAGGAAGTTCAGCTCAAACCCACCATCAAAATCAATCCAAAATACGGCACTCAGCAAGTCTATGCACCATCGTCAAATACCTATATTCCTGACTGGTCTAATCAGCCACAAGTCTTAACACCAGAAATCTATGTCCAGGATATCCTGCAACCATTAGACGCCAGCAAGATTGCCTGGACAAGGAAAAATGGCACCCTGGGAACAAATGAAACTGTCTCCAACGGAATACTCACAGTCAATGCAAACGTCTTGTCTAGCTCAAAAACAGTGACCTATCAGGTCGTTTACAATTACGCAGAAGGAAAATCTGTTTCGACGGAGTTGTCTTTTTCTTTGGTTCAGGATGGGCCGAAAGGTGAAAAGGGAACCGATGGCACCAACGGAAAAGATGGCACCAATGGTACAAATGGCGAAAATGCAATCACATGCTCAATTAATGCTTCTGGTACTTCTTTTGTGAGTGCAGATGGCACCACATATTCACCTGAAAGAATTACTTTAACACCTCAATTTCAGAACTGTGATTTTAATCTATGGCAATATTCCACAGATGGTATTACCTGGAACAACATTGTCTCTGGGCAATACGGATTTACCATCAACGCTAAAAAAACGCTGATGGTTTCCAATGCCACGCCTTTATTATCAGACACACAGAAGTGTTTGAATATCAAGCTTTTAAGCAGCCAATTGAATGTTGTCTCAACTATCACGATCATAAAGACAAAAGATGGTCAGGACGGGAAGGACGGAACTAACGGAAAAGATGGTACCAGCATATCTATTACAAACAGGTCTGTT
>Ga0129308_1001609_pt1 | contig 22705 bp, 21 predicted proteins | sample L827metagenome_FD_94440 | JGI IMG/M metagenome (GOLD analysis project Ga0129308, IMG submission 94440) | Ring-tailed lemur group fecal microbial communities from Wisconsin, USA - L827 metagenome | ecosystem: Host-associated > Mammals > Digestive system > Large intestine > Fecal | place: USA... | reverse complement strand
CAACAGTCTTTGGAACGGTATACTCATCCTAAGCCGCAATGGTCAGGAGGACGTTCATGCCAACTATCTGTATGTTTAGAGGCATCAAGATTTATATAAACTGGCGCGACCATCAGCCCCCTCATTTCCATGCTTCTTACGGTGGGGATTCCGTTATCGTCTCAATTCGCGACATTGAAGTCCTTGAAGGTGAAATGCCCAACAAGCAGCTCAAGATGCTTCTTGGTTGGGCGGCCCTCCATCAAGACGAGCTCCTTGAGAACTGGGCCCTCGCTGAGAAGAACCAGGAGCTCTTTCCCATTGATCCTCTTCGTTAGGTTTGGGGGTGTTTGTCATGCAGCATGACGTGACGTTTTATACCAAACGTGGATTCGACTATAAGTCGGCCGAGTATTTTGCCTCGGGGCGCCGCAAGGCGACAGCGGTCAAGCCTTTGCCGGATAAGTCGCTCCTCGTCACGTTTGATAACGGTGAGATGAGATTCTACGACATGACACCGCTGATATGTCCCGGCACGGTCTTTGCTTTTCTTGCAGACGAGGGCGCGTTCGAGCGTGCATACATTGATGAGAATCACGACATTGCCTGGGATATTGACCCTCAAGTCGACAGTGCGGTTGTTTGGAACAACAAAGTGGACATCAGTGCCGACACTTGCTATCTAGAAGGCAAAGTCGCGTAGCGTCCCAACAACTTGACTCGTCACCGAAAACGCGCGGGGAACGAAAGGACCCTCCTGGCGCAGTTCCGCAGCCGCCGAAGGCGGCGAGGACTGTCTGAGCACAGGAGGGCCCTTTTCGTTCCTATGGGAGACTTACGAGCAACTCAGCCTCTCTGCCCGTGCCTTGCTGTTTTGCTCTCGAAGAAGCTGCGATTTGCGGTCATGGGTTATACTCGGCCATGTTTAGGGAAAGCAAGGTCCTTAGGAGGTAAGACATGGCTTATCCGTTCATGACGTTACCCGATGGGACGGAAATTACGCATTCAGAGGCGCATCCCGACGGCACATGCTACGTTTATGTGGAGAAGCCCGATAAAGAAGACTGTTTCCACAGCGGGAGATGCACTATCCCGGGGTATCGCTGGGACAATGTTGAGGGCTTTACGCTTCCCGAGCTTGAGCGCTATGAAGAGATAATCCGCTCCACTGCCCACTTGATTCTGGAATTCTCCCGCGAGGGAGGTTTTGCGCATGCCTCAGGTCTTTAAAGTTGGGCCTTACTGGATTTTCTTTTGGTCGAACGAGGGCAGCCCAGTCGAGCCTGTTCACTTCCATATTGCAGAAGGTGGCCCAACGGCAAATGCAACAAAGGTGTGGGTGACCTCGGCTGGCAAGTGCTTGCTTGCAAACAACAACTCAAACATTCCTGAACGCGCTTTGCGCAACGTCATCCGAGTTGCCGAGGCCCGTAGCGCCGAGATTGTCGCCCAATGGGAAGATCGATTCGGCCCTGCGAAGTTTTACCTCTAACGGTTTTCTCGATTGAGTGTTTCTGTTAACCGCACTGACATCTGTACAGCGTGCTTCCGGACGCTTTGAAGGAATCTCTGAAGCGGGTGAGCAAAACAAAGCGTCCGTGTCTCTGTGGATTGAACCTGCTTGTGTCTAATAACTTAACTTGTTGCCATAGCCATGCGGGGAACGAAAGGGCCCTCCTGGCGCAGTTCCGCAGCCGCCGAAGGCGGCGAGGACTGTCTGAGCACAGGAGGGTCCTTTCGTTCCCGTGGGAGACTTGCGAGCTGCCCGGCCGCCTTTGCCCTTAGCGTCCCAACGGTCTGACCCGTAGCTCCGACGCGCAAGGTGACAGAAAACCCTCCTGGCGCAGTTCCGCAGCCGCGAAGCGGCGAGGACTGTCTGAGCACAGGAGGGTTTATCTGTCACCTATGGGAGACGCTCGGCCCTACTCAGCCTCTGCGTCAATGTCCTCGCTCATCCACATGCCAGCCAGGCGGCCGCAGTTGTAGGCGGTCATGAGCGAGGTCCCCTCGTAGTCGCAGTAGGGCGTGGAGATGGTGGAGCCGTTGTCGGCGCCGGCCACGAAGAGGTTGGGCACTGCGGCGCCCGTGCGGTCGATGGACTGCAGGCGGTCGTTGGTCTTCACGCCGCCCATGGAGGTCCAGCCAGAGGGCTGGAACTCGAGCGCATAGAACGGACCCTGCTCGATGGCGTTCATGAAGGAGGCGGGCTTGCCCATGAAGTTGTCGACGCCCTCGGCGCAGTCGGCGTTGTACTCCTCGATGGTCTTTACCAGGGCGGGGCAGGCGATGGCCTCGGCCAGCTCCTCGATGGAGTCAGCCTTGTAGCACCAGCCCTCCTCGCAGGCGGTGTCAAAGCCGGCCTGCACACTCTCGAGCGTCTTGCTGGAGAGCGTCATCTTGCCGGTGGGCCAGTTCTCCTCGTCGGAACCGTTTACCGCGTAGGCGTTGGAGCCCTCAAGGGCATCGACGTAAGCCTGGTCGACGATGCAGTAGTAGGTGCCGCCTACCAGGGAGATGGCGCCGCCGATGGCCAGCGGGAAGTTGGCGAACTTGGCCTCGTTGGCAAAGCGACGGCCGAAGTGGTTGACCATGAGGCCGCCGTAGATGCCGCAGCAGAAGGCAGGGTTCTTGCGGTCGTACACGGGGGTCACCTTGTCGGAAGAGCCGGTGAACTCGTTGCCGCACAGGCCCCACTGGGTGCCGTACATGCCGCCTGCGGCCACGACAGAGTTGATGCCCGTGCCGTCGGAGAGGGTGTTGCCCAGGGCGTTGACCTTCGTGCCGTAGCGCTCGATCATCATCTCGTCGTTGCCCAGGAAGCCGCCGGTGGCCACGAGGGTTTTCTTGCCGCGCACGTCTACCTTGGTGCCGTCGCCGTAGACGCAGTGCATACCCATGACGGCGCCGTCCTCAACGATGAGGCTCTCCAGGGCGCAGTCGAACACGAACTGGGCACCGCGCTCCTCGCACCACTGCTCGAGGGGCAGCCAACGGTCCTCGCCTCGCACGCCCTTCTCCTTCGTGCCGAAGCCGATGCGCACGGAGTCGAAGCCCGAGCCGTAGTTGTCGGGACGCATATAAGTCTCGATGCCGAACTCGGTGGTGAACATGTCCACGGTCTCGCCGGAAAGCTCGAGGCACTTCTTCACGACGGGGGCGACGATCGACCAGTGTGCCCAGTCCATCATGTGGTTGAAGGCGTGCTCAACGGTGATGTCGATGCCGGCTTCCTTCTGTGCCGTGGACTGGACCACGAACGGACCGCCGGCAAGGGCGCCGTTGGCCATGCCGATGGAGGAGCCCTTCTCCACGACGATAACGCTCTTGCCTGCGCGGCAAGCCTCAACGGCGGCGAACATGCCAGCCGCGCCAGCGCCAGCGATGACGATGTCGGCCTCCAGGGTGTCGCCAGCGGCCTGCTCGGTCTCGGTGGGGGCGGTCTCGGCCAGAGCCACGGAGGAGCCCATGGCGGCGACGGTGGCGGCGCTTGCGGCGGTGACGAAGTTGCGGCGGGTCATGTCCATTGCGGAATCCCTTTCGATTGCGGTGCTCGTGCACCAATTTGTAGGTTGCCTGGCATGCACGGCCATTGTGCCGACTGGTCGTACCTCGCCAGGCGCTAAAGCCATCGTGCACTGTGCGAGCTCGCGGTGAAAGGCTGAACGCAGGGCGATGGTGGGCTACTTGAAGTAAAAATGGGTGTGACAGACCAATCACCCCCGAATCACCCTTTACCATGTAGCTGGTCTTTTGATATTGAGCACTGTTCAAGCGCAGACAATGTGCGTACACTTGCGCCAACAATGCGCATCGTGCAACAAAGGGAGCTCACCCGTGGCATATTCGACGAAACAGTCTCAAGACGCGCCGTCTGCGACCATGATTTCCCAGCCGCTCGAGGTGCTGGGCGATACAGAAGATGGTCAGCGGCGCGGCGCACCCCTCTTGCCGTGGTCGCTTCTCGGTGTGGGAGTGCTTGTCGCTTGGTTGTGCTGCACCCATTTGCCGGGCGTCTTTCTTCTTCCCGAGGACATGGGTGCCGGCGCCGTCAAGATGACCGTCGATTACGGTATGCGCGTGGGCGATATCGGCTTCTTTTTGATGTACGCTGCCTTGCTCCGGCGGTTCGGCCCCATCTCGTCACACCCCCGGTTGTGCTGCGGACTTATCGCGTTCAGCTCGGTGGGTACGTTTGTGGTCACGCTGTTTCTCGCGGCCTCCTCTCCTTCGAGCTTGATTTTTTTGGCCGTGCTCAGCATGCTCACGGGTCTAGGCGGCGCGGCGCTCTTCCTGCTTTGGGCTGAGGTCTACGCCCAGCTCGGCAGTACGCGCTGCCTGCTCTTTGGAGCCACGGGCTGCGTCTTAGCCGGTTTCATTTCTCTGGTCATCTCGCATCTCGATATCACTGCGGCCAATGTTGCCATAGCGCTGCTTCCCACCGTTTCGGGAGCCATGGCCGCGCTTTCTCTCTCGCGTTTGCCGGGGGAGGCCTGTTTTGAGCGTGACGAGACGGGACGTGCGACCCAGATGTCCACGAACGTTTCCTACCCGGTGCCCTGGAAGCTGCTCGTTCTTATGGCGCTTGCCGGGTTTGCCTCGGGTTTTGCAGGCTCGCTTCTTGTTGAAGCGGAAGGAGTGGGTGCCACGCACCGCATTCTGGCGACGGTCGTTTCCGGTGTCGTGCTGCTTGCCGCTTTCTTTCTGCGCAAAGGCGAGATTGACGTGCGTTTCTTTGCATGGGTCACGCTCCCGCTCGCGCTTGTCTTCTTTGCTGTCATCCCCCTGCTCGGCAGCACGGCTGGCATGCTCGTGTCGTTCCTCGTTAAGCTCGCGTATGTGGCGTTTGCCCTTTTCGTGCTCTTTATGCTGGCGAATGTGTGCTATCGCCATGCCATCCCCTCGGCGCGCGTTTTCGCCTATGCACGCGCTTCGAGCGAAGCGGCTATGTTCGCGGGTATCCTGTTGCGTCGTTGGATGCGTTCGGCGGGAATTCTCGATGGTCAAGAGATGCTCTGGGTTATCAGCCTCATCGGTCTCGTCGCTACGGTGGGGTGCGTGCTGCTGTGGCATACCGAACGCTCGGTGACCTCGGACTGGGGCGTGTCCGGTGTTGATGCGGCAAGCGGTTTCAAGGTGAAGAGCCCTCGCGACGAGTTGCTCGAGCGTATGGACGTTCTTGCCCGGGAGAAGGGCCTCACGCCTCGTGAGCAGGAAATCCTCGTCCTTCTTGCCCAGGGCTATACGGCACCCGCCATCGAGGGGGAGCTCTTCATGTCGCACAACACGCTTAAGACGCATGTGCGCCACATCTACGGGAAGCTCGACGTTCATACCCGCGCCGAAGCCTTGGAGATGCTGGGCGTCTCGGCTGACGTTGGGCGTTAGCGCCTGCGATTTTGCTATCCTCAGCTGTTGTACGTTTTACCTCACGCGACTATCGGAGGTTCATCATGCTTGAAGTCATTCACACCGACAAGGGCCCTGCGGCCATCGGTCCCTACTCCCAGGCCATCAAGGCCGGCGGCTTCGTGTACGTGAGCGGCCAGCTGCCCTTCGTGCCTGAGACCGGCGAGCTGCTTGAGGGCACGGTTGCGCAGAAGTGCGCCCAGGCCGCCAAGAACATCGCCGCCATCCTCGGGGCTGCGGGCAGCGGCATGGACAAGGTCGTCAAGACCACCGTCTTCCTCACCGACCTGGCCGACTTCGCCGAGGTCAACGCCGAGTACGCCAAGCACTTCGTCTCCAACCCCGCACGCGAGTGCGTGCAGGTGGCCGCCCTGCCCAAGGGCAGCGTCCTGGAGATCTCGGTCATCGCCGAGGCCTAAAGTTTTTCTAGAACATCGCCGTGGCTTGGAGCGCCGCGAGGGTCCGTGCACTCTGGTGCACCTTGTCCTCACGCTCCTCGCCACGGCGATTCTCATATCTCGAACCCCCGTTTTTCAAGGTGCCTCTTGGGGCCTGGTTTGGACAACGATGTCTGTAGATCTGTTCTCCTTGGCCATCATCGTGCTCGTGTCGGCGCTTGTGCCCATTGTGGCGCGCGCCATTCCCGGCCGCATCGTGCCTGAGACGGTGTTCCTGCTGCTTGCAGGCGCACTTCTCGGCCCGCACATGGCAAACGTCATCGCTGTCGACCAGACCATCTCGTTCATTTCCGAATTGGGCCTGGCCTTCCTCTTCCTGCTTGCGGGCTTTGAGATCGATCCCAAATCCATTGTGGGCACCCAGGGCCGCCACGGCCTTGCTACCTGGCTTGTGTCATTCGGCATGGCGGCCGCCTTCATTTACACAACGGGTATCGCCAAACTCAACAGCATCGAGGGCGTTGCCATCGCCATCATTCTCACCACCACCGCCCTGGGCACGCTGCTGCCCATCATGGCCGAGCGCGGCCTCATGGGCACGCGCGTGGGCGACTCGATTCTTGCGTACGGCACCTGGGGCGAGCTGGGGCCTGTCGTTGCCATGGCGCTGCTGCTTACGACGCGCGCCAAGGTCGCCAGTGTGGCGATCCTCATTGGGCTTGTGCTCCTCTGCGTCCTCATCGCTGCGTTTGCCAAGGGTGTGCACCGCTTCAGCGGTAAAATCTACACCTAGATCACAGAGGGCGCCCAAACCACCTCGCAGACCTACGTGCGCTTTACCGTGCTGCTGCTCGTGGCCCTGCTCGCGTTTGCCGATATATTTGAGCTTGACCTCGTCCTGGGCGCCTTCGCCGCCGGCTTTGTCCTGCACTACCTCGTGCCCGAGGACAATGAGACGCTCGAGCCCAAGCTCACAGGCATGGCGCATGGCTTCTTCATCCCACTGTTCTTCGTGGTCTCCGGAGCAAAGATCGACCTCACGGCCATCGCGCTAAGGCCTGCGTTGCTCGTGGGCTTCATTTTCATGTTGCTTGTCATCAGGGCGCTGCCCATCTTCATCTCGCTCTCGATGGCCAAGGGCACGCGCGACATGGCGGGTGGCAGCCGCGCCTCCGTGTCCATCTACTGCACCACGGCGCTGCCTATCATCGTCGCCGTCACGTCCGTTGCCGTTCAGGCGGGCGCCATGACCGAGGAAATCGCCTCCGTCCTCATGGCTGCCGGTGCCGTGACGGTGCTCGTGATGCCGCTCGTTGCCATGCTGTGCCAGCGCATCGCCGACATGCACCTCGTCGACGCGGCCAAGGAGGCGGGCGCCGCCCCGGCCGACGCGCGCCACATCCTGCATGACCACGTCGTTCTCGGCAAGCTCGTGCACGACATGGAGAAGGCGCAAGGCAGGGCTGCTCTGGGCCACAACGCGGTGGAGGAGGCATACGCCTCGGCCGCCGCGGCTCGCGAGGAGTATCTCGCAGCTGCCCGCAAGGCCCATGCGGCCCATGCCGAGTGGGTGGCCGAGCGCGCCGGCGCCGAACGCGAGCGCCTTATTCGCGACTATGCCAACGTACGCGCCGCCAGGCGCGACGCGTACGCCGAGGCAATCTCGAAGAAGTCCGACCGGTCTTCTGGCCAGGCCGGCAATCAGGTTGCCGATCGGACTTCCGGTCAGGACTAGCTCGGGCTTAGCGGCACTTCTTGCACGACGGGCATGCCGCCATGCCGCCCAGGGCTGTTTCGCGCAGCTCATAGGGAAGCGAGCGGCCCACCTTCGCCATGACGTCGACGATTTCGTCGAAGGGCGCGTCGCTGTGGATGCCTGCCAGAGCCATCTCGGCGCTCACCAGGGCGTTTGCCGCACCGCTTGCATTTCGCTTCTGGCAGGGGGCCTCCACGAGGCCGCCGATGGGGTCGCACACGAGGCCGAGCATGTTCGCCAGCGCGATGCCTGCGGCGTCGAGGCACATGGCGGGCGTGCCGCCCATGAGCTCCACCGCCATGCTTGCCGCCATGGCGCTGGCAGACCCTACCTCGGCCTGGCAGCCGCCCTCGGCGCCGGCGACCGTCGCGTTGCGCGCGATGATCTGCCCCACGGCGGCAGCGTTGACGAGGCCCGCTTTGAGCGCATCGTCGTCAAGGCCGAACTGTTCCTGCAGGTAAAGCAGCACGGCGGGAATCACGCCCGAAGAGCCTGCCGTGGGAGCCGCCACGATGCGGCCCATCGAGGCGTTCGTCTCGAGCACGCCGGTGGCGTAGGAGCACAGCCGCCCCCATGCAAGCCCCAGGCCACCGCTGCGCGCCTCGAGGGCGTCGAGCGCCAGCGACTCTCCGCCGATGAGCCTGCCCATGGTGGGGCGACCCTGCGGGCGCACCGATTCGCGCATCACGCGCAGCACTTTCTCGAGGTAGACGTGCGTGCCTTCGGCGCTTCTTCCATTGCATGCCAGGAGCATCTCGTCGCGGCGCATGAACGCCTTGCTCAGGGCGCAGCCGTTCTCGTCGCAGTAACGCAGCATCTCTGCGGCGCTTGCGAAGTCGATTTGGGCAAAGGCGTCGAGCGCCTCCTCGACGCTGATGTCGGGCGCCTTGCGCTCAAGGCGCTGGTGCGAGCTGTCGGCAGGCACGATGCGCACGCTCAAGATCGCGGGGAACTCCGCGATGGTGCGCTCCACCTCTTCGGGCACCTCGCCGTCGATCTCCATGACCACGATGGCGATGCCGCCGCGCCTGTCGCGGTACAGCGACACCGTGCCGATGTTGATGCCCGCCTGCGCCAAAAGGCCTGACACGTGCGCGAGCACGCCGGGTTCATCGTTTTGCCTGATGATGAGGCTCGTGCTTTCACCGGTGATGTTGACGGCGACCCCGTCCACCAAGCGAAGCTCCGCCGCGCCGCCGCCGATGGAGACGCCTCGCACGCTCACGCGCATCCCGGTTGCATCCACGGCCTCGATGTCGACGGTGTTGGGGTGGTCGGTTTTGGTGAGGGCGTCGCACACGAACTCAAACTCGAGACCCTGAGAGCGCGCCTCGCTGAAGGACGTGGCGATGCGCGTGTCATCGGTGTGCATGCCGAGTATGCCTGCGACCAGCGCTTTGTCGGTGCCATGACCCTTGTAGGTCTGGCTGAACGAGCCGTACAGCGTAAACTTGACTTGTGTGGGCTCGCCTGCGAGCAAGCTGCGCGCCATGCTCGCGATTCTCAGGGCTCCTGCGGTGTGCGACGACGAAGGTCCCACCATAATGGGGCCGATGATGTCTCGGATGCCTTGCGGTTTCATAGGGTCTCTCCTCAAAACGGTGTAACCCCTGAAGTATAGGCGCAAACCATCCGGTTTCATCTGTGCCTGTCTGGATTTATGCCGCTGGATAATGCGCCCCGGTTAACGTAGCGTCAATTTCTCGCATAAGAGTGCATATGCGGAGCCTCGACGCGGCCGGGGCGGGGTATGATACTCGACTCATACGATTCAGCCGGGTTTGCCTGGCACACGGACCGACCACGGAGGGTGCACTACATGAAGAACCCGGCGAACGTCAAATACTTCAAGGCAGGCGTGACAGGCGTTTGCGTCGCCGCCGTGTGCCTTATCATGACCTTCGTCATCTTCAACATGTCCCAGGTCATCACGCTTTTCAGTGCCATTGGCCGCATCCTCACGCCGTTCATGTACGGTGCGGTCATCGCCTATCTCCTCGCACCTATGTGCAACCAGTTCGAGCGTGCGTTCACGTTCCGCCGCCGTCGCAAGGGCCTGCCGCCTGCCGGTCCCATCGTGGGTGTTGTCTCCATCGCACTTTCGGTTCTCATCGCCTTGGCTGCCATTGTGACTCTGTGCATCATCGTTGTCCCGCAGGTCACGACTTCGGCGCTTGTGGTTTTCGACACCCTGCCCGCCAAGGTCGATTCCTTTGTGGCTCTCATGCACGACGCCCTTCATGAGTGGGGCGCGCTCCAGGAGTACTGGGATTCATTTGCAGCCTTCATCGTTGAGCAAATCGATTCCTTTTATTCGGGCGACATCTTCTCCACGCTCGAGGCCATCATCAGCGGCGTGGGCAACCACGTGGTCGACGCCCTCTTCGTGGTGACCAACCTGTTCTTCGGCATCCTCATCAGCATCTATATGCTTGCGAGCCGCCGTCGCTTTGCTTCGCAGGCAAAGCTCATCCTCTACAGCCTCGCTCCGCGCAAGTGGGCCGAGGTTATCGAGGGGGAGGTCCAATTTGCCGACAAGATGTTCAACGGCTTCCTCGTGGGTAAGATCATCGACTCCCTCATCATCGCGGTGCTGTGCTTCATTGGCTGCATGATCATGCGTATCGAGAACGCTGCCTTCATCAGCGTCCTTGTCTTCGTGTTCAACATCGTGCCGTTCTTCGGCCCCATCCTGGCCGGCGTGTTCTGCGGCCTGCTGCTCCTGCTTCAGAGTCCCATGCACTGCATCTACTTTGAGGTGTACTTCATCATCCTGCAGCAGTTTGACGGCAACATCCTGGGCCCGAAGATCATCGGCAACACCACGGGCCTTTCCGGCTTCTGGGTGCTCTTCTCAATCCTTCTGTTCGGCGGCCTTTGGGGTGTCGTCGGCATGGTTGTGGGTATCCCGCTTTTCGCCGTTATCTACGACATCATTCGTCGCGTGGTCGACCACGGTCTTGTGTGTCGCGGCGAAAACGCGCTGCTCGAGGAATACCGCGTTCGCTATCCCGAGAACTCGCCCTCCGCGCTCGACTTTGACGACAACGACATCGATGGCCCCGAGGATATCGAGCCTACAAAGGACAAAAAGGACAAATAGGGGAGAAGCCCTTGGGGCCGGCCCCGGCAAAGGCGGCTGGCCCCAACGCCCCTGTGGCATACCTGCTCGTTGGCAGTTTCCTGCTTGCCTGGCTGTTAGCGCTCGAACACTACCAGGCCGCACTCGCTGGGATGGTCGACGCAGATGACCTCGTCACCTGTTCTTTCGTGTTGAAGCAGCTCGACGGTCACATAAATGTCGCCGCTTGCTCCCAGTATCATGAGCAGCGCCAGCACAAAGACCACGCCCGCGCCTAGTACGACGCCCACAATCGCAGGGGCAAGGCCGAGCACAACAAGCGGGGCAAGCGATCCGGTGATGTAGCATGTGCGGCCCAGGGGCTCGGTGCAGGTGCAGTAGGGCGTAAGGCTCTCGCGCATGAATCCAAACTCGATTGCCTTGAAGTGCAACGGATTGCTCGCCGCCCACGTGAGTCCGTGGATTGCCTCATGGGTGGGTATGAGCACCAGGTAGGCGACGCAGCACGCGAGGGCCTGCCATATGCCGGGCGCTTGCAGGCCCCACAGCGCAAGCCAGATGATTGCGAACGGCACGCATGCGGCGGCGCCCATGGCCATGCCTTGTTTCGCGACGCGCTCCATAGGCAGCACGAGTTCGGTCGCATGCCAGCCTTCGCGTTCAAGGCTGTCTCGCAAGCTCGCAAAATGCTTCGTGCGTCTGACTTCCCCATCGCTGAGGTCCGTGCGTCGTCCGTTTGCTTCCATGGTCATCCATTTCGATACAAGAGCGGGGTACGACGTGAGCCGTCGCACCCCGCTCGCTTTGCGTGTCGTGCCCTGAGTTTACACGCCTGCTAGCTCATAAGCTCGTAGGTGACCGAAATGCTGGCCTTGATTTCGATCTCACCGGGGTTGAGCATGTCGCTGCCGTTGCCGACCCCCGTGTCTGCGGCTGCAGCCTCGGCAACCGCCATCGTGTCGGCTTCGGATTTTGCCTGGACGGAGGAGTAACGGTACTCCTGCGAATCATAGTTCTCGCACACGTTCGCGACCGCGCCAAGCTGGGCGCCTGCAGCCTGGGCCAGCACCTGGGCCTTCGCCTGGGCCACCTGCAGCGCGCTTACCAGGGCTTCCTGGTAGCACTCGTCATAGGTGCTCACGTAAAAGCGCGTGCCGTCCAAGGTGGTGTCCTCGATGCCGGCGATGGCGGGAATGGCGCTGTTGGCCTGGTCAATCGTGAGCTCCTTCAGCGTGATGTCGATGGAGGCCTGGTAACCCACGATCTTCTCGACGTAATCCGACCAGTCGTAGCGGGCGTAGATGTTTACCTGCGAGGCCACGATGTTCTTCTCGTCGATGCCGAGTGCCGCGAGAGCTGCCTTAAGCGCGTCGAGCTCGCTGGCAGCCTGAGCCTGGGCTTCTTGTGCCGTTGCTCCCTGGGGGCAGATGGTGAGCGAAAGCTCCGCCATGTCGGGCAAGACCTTTACCGAGTCGCTGGCGCTTACCTGGATGGTGCGCTGCACCGCTTGGGTGGAGCCGGCCTGTACTTCGCTTGCCAGGGCGGGCGAGGGGGTGCTTGCCACCGTGGCGATGCCCATCGTTGCCACGAGCGCAAGTCCTGCCAGTGCTGCGCCCAAAGCTGCCTTGCCATAGGTAACCTGGTTCGTCGCGTTCTTCTTCATGGTGGGTCCCTTTCTCTTGCTTGCGGGGATGCTTCACCTACTATGACGCAACCACGGCGCCTTGCGTCACAAGTATTTTGCCAATCTTTTGCCTGCTGTGTTAGGGCCCTGCGGCAAAAACCAGCTGCCGCCGCGCATCAAAAGGCCCCGGGATTCCCAGGGCCTTTCGCGTGCAATCTATGTGCGCCCGAGTTTTACTCCGCGCTGTTTGCAAGCGCCTGGTCGATGAGCTTGTTGAGGGCTTCCTTCTGCTCAGGCGAGGTGATGCCGCCCATGATGGGCTGGCCCACGATGTTGCCGTTCTGGTCGACGACATAGGTGGTCGGGAACGAGAACAGGCCTGCGGTGAACTGGCCGGCCTCGGTGTCGGAACCAAACCAGATGTTCCTGTAGGTGGCACCCTTCTTCGACAAGATGTCCTTGGCGTCGGAGATCGCGGTCTCGTCGCCGTCGAGGGTGTAGGAGTTGACGCCCACGACCTCGCCGCCCTTCTCGGCAAGCTCTTTGTTGAGCGCGTCGAGGTCGCCAAGCTCCTCCACGCACGGCTTGCAGGTGCTGAACCAGAAGTTCACGACGGTCACCTTGTTTTTGGAGAAGAGCTCGTCGCTGCTCACGTCGTTGCCGTCGAAGTCCTTGCCCGTAAAGCTCGGGAACGCGGTCTGCTCACTGGAGTCGCTCGCCATACCGGCGCTGGCCGCGTCGACGCTCTCGCCCTCGCCCGGCGTGCTGCCGCATCCCGGATAGTCCTGCTCGAGTGCCGCCAGCTGGTCCTCGATCTCCTTGACCTGCTGCGCGCCGGTCTTGAGCGTCTCGGTCTCCTCGTCGGATAGCTTGCCTGCGGCTGCGGCATCGTCGATGGCCGCAAGGAGGAAGTCGCCGTAGTTGGAGCTCTGACCAATCATCGGGTTGTCCTTGTCCACCGACGCGAACACCTTTTCCCACAGGTCGGAGTTGGCGGAGAGAATGTCGTTCTCCTGCTGCATAAGGTCCTGGTACTGCTTGGCGGCCTCGTCGGCGTTGCTCGGTTTGACCGATGTCGTGGCCGTCGTGTCGGGGGTCGTGCTCGTGGTCTCCTCCTTGGTGTCGTCAGTGCCCGAGCATGCCGTGAGGCTGACCGTCAGCAGGGACGCGACCAGTACCGTTGAGATTTTCGACATTTTGTTCATTGGTGTTCCTCCATTATCCTTCGATGGTCTTCTTGTCTTCTGTATGCGTCTCTGCACTGTCACAGGGATTCTTCCCCGGCAGGTCAAAGCCATAACTGAAATCGATGGCATCCACGGGACACGCGCTGATGCACTTGCCGCAACGGATGCACTCAGTGTGGTTCGGCGACTTCCTGATGTCGACGTCCATCTTGCAAGCCTTCGCGCACTTGCCGCACGAAACGCATTTGTGCTGGTCAACTTTGATGCCCAGAAGCGACACCTTGTTCATCAGCCCATAGAACGCGCCGAGCGGGCAGACCCACTTGCAAAACGGACGGAAGAACAACACACTTAACACTACGACCGCGATCAGCACAAAGAGCTTCCAGGTAAAGAGGTCTCCCAGTGCCGCGCGTAGGTTCTCGTCAACGATGGAGAGCGGAATCGCGCCTTCGAGCACGCCTTGCGGGCAGATGTACTTGCAAAAGAAGGGGTCGCCCATGCCCAGATCGTTGACAACGAGGATGGGCAGCAAAATCACGGTCAGTACCAGCACGACATACTTCACGTACGTGAGCGGCTTGAGCTTCTTCGTGGAGAACTTCTTGCTCGGAATCTTGTGCAGCAGTTCCTGCAGCCAGCCGAACGGGCAAAGAAATCCGCAGATGAAGCGCCCCAACAGCACGCCGAGCAAAATCAGGAATCCCGTTATGTAATACGAGAAGCTGAATTTCGACGAGCCCACAACCGCCTGAAACGCTCCGATGGGACATGCCCCTGAGGCAGCCGGGCAAGAATAGCAGTTCAGGCCTGGTACGCAAACGGCTTTGCCTTGACCCTGGTAGATGCCGCCCTTGAAGAAATTCGGCAGATGGATGTTGGAAATGAGCGTTGCCGCCGCTTGGATCCAGCCGCGAAAGCGGCTCAAGAGGCGCGATACTGATTTCTTCTCGTTAGCCAATTCCGATGCACTCCAAACACAGTCGAACCGCCTTGCCCAGTACGATGGTGGCTTCGCCTCGCGCAACGCCAACGCACACCATGGCGATTCCGGCAATGAGCAGGACGACCTGGGACACGGTTTTAATTACTTTGAACAAATCCCACCACTCCTTTCGTTTCGGGGGTCATTACACCACGGCGCATATAAAATCCGCGTTAAGAGAGAAAGCAAATGTGATGCAGAAGGGGCTGCCATGCGTATTTTGGTTGTTGAGGATGAGAAGGCGCTGTGCGATGCAATCGTGCGTAGTCTGAGGCATCTCGCGTATAGCGTCGATTATTGCCATGACGGCCAAGAGGCGCTGGATATGCTTGCCGTTGAGAGCTTTGACCTGGTTGTTCTCGACCTGAACCTCCCTGGGGCAGATGGCATGACGGTGTTGCGGACGCTTCGGAAAACCGATTGCGACACAAAGGTGCTCATTTTGTCGGCGCGTGGCGAGGTTGCCGACAAAGTTAACGGTTTGGATGCGGGCGCCAACGACTACCTTACCAAGCCGTTTCACCTCGAGGAGCTTGCTGCGAGAATACGCTGCCTCACGTTGCGCCGTTTCACACAAAGCGATGTGGTTCTGACCTGCGGAAACCTTACCTTTGACACGAAGACGCGCCAAGCCGCCGTCGCTGGGAACCCTTTGTCGCTGACCAAAAAAGAGACGGGTATCCTCGAGTACCTCATGCTCAACCAGGGCCGCCCGGTGAGTCAGGAAGAGCTCATCGAGCACGTGTGGGATAGCTCGGTGAACAACTTCAGCAACTCGATACGCGTGCATATGTCGTCTTTGCGCAAGAAGCTGCGGGCGGCCCAGGGCTTCGACTCCATCCACAATCGCATCGGCGAGGGCTACGTGATGGAGGCTGGCGTATGAAAAAGCTGTCCCTGCAGTGGCGCATCACATTGATGACGGCGCTTTTACTATGCCTGACCTGCTTGTTGATGAACTTCTTAATCGGCTATTCTGGCAGGCACTACATGGATTCGATCGGCAACGACATATCGGCCTACACCGACGCCGAGCAGGGCGATGCCGGCCCCTTCAACCTCGACACCGAGAACAACAACTATGACCTCATGATTATCGTGAGTGACGCCCAGGAGTCTTTTGGTGCGACGAATTGGCTTATAACGGCGGCGGTGACGTTGCTTGGCGGCGTGCTTGCGTATTTTGTGACAGGTCGCGCCTTGCGGCCGTTGCGGGATTTCACCTCGCAAATCGAGAAGGTACAGCCGAACAACCTGGCCGAAATGAAGATTGCCAAGAATGTGTTGCCGGAGTTTGAGCAGTTCAGTGCCTCGTTCAACAACATGATTGCTCGTCTCGACGAAGGTTTCGCGGCACAGCGACAGTTCACGGGCAATGCCGCGCACGAGTTGCGCACACCGCTTGCGCTGATGCAGGCGCAGATGGAGCTCTATGAGGTCGAGCATCCTGATGCCGCCCCCGAGCTGGGCGAGTTTCTCAAGCTTTTGCAGGAGCAAACCGGGCGCATGTCGCAGATGACGAAAGCCCTGCTTGAAATGAGTGAGCTCCGCACGATTCCCTGCAACGACGCGATCGAGCTGGCCCCGTTGCTCGAGGAGGTCTGTACCGACCTCGCCCCTCTTGCCGAGAGCAAGGGAATCTCCCTCGTATACGACGGCGACGCGGCGATGGTTGGCAGCGACACCCTCGTGTACCGTGCGGTATTCAACCTGACCGAAAACGCCATTCGCTACAGCCGGCCTGATACGGTGGTCTGCCTTTCCGCTGCCGAGGAGGACGACCGCATATGCCTGCGGGTCATAGACGCCGGTCCGGGGATACCCGAGCAATACAGGCAGAGCATCTTCCAGCCGTTTTTCCGCGTGGACAAGTCTCGTAGCAGGGAACACGGCGGCGTGGGGCTCGGCCTTGCGCTGGTTTGGGAAATCGCGGTGCTCCACGGCGGCACGGCACAAGTTGAGGAAAGCTCCGAGAACGGGACCACCATGCTCATCGCACTGCCGAAACGAGGAACCAATTCGGGCAATGGCGTTGCGCACCCAGCTGTCGATAAGAATCTTAAAGGCGATATATAGGCTTCGGCCTATGTCAGATAGGTATTTCAGGGTGTGCGACCGGGTCTTTTGCCGACATGTGCTGAGAGCTCCAGGGTGACTGGACAAGTTTTTGGCAGTGTCCGTTGGGAACTTCATGGCAGTTGAGCATGGTTTTTTGCAATCTCAGATGGTTGTTGAAAGGGGCAATGAGCAGGCCTTTTGCTTTCATCTAGGGTGAACCCGGGAGTCGATGAAAGGCGTCCTTTCAGCTTCCGACAGGAACCTGAAGCACATCAAGCATTGCGCCCTCTCTGTTGTGTTCCCGTAGTTTCAGGGGGCTTACAGTGCACGGGCGTACCTTGTTTGATGTCGGCAGACAAGTTGGCCTTCGCCGCCGGCATGACTCGGCACTGTTCCCCCTGAAAGGAGCGACCACTATGACCACGACGTTGAACGTGAAAGAATCCTCATCTCTTACTTGCATTTCCCGCAGGCAGTTTGCTTGCGCGGCTGCTTGCGCCTTTGCTGGAGCCGCGGCGCTTCCTGTTCTCGCATTGGCCGACCAGGTGGGCGGCACCCCTCCCGACATGCCCTCGGATGGCGGGCAAGGCGGCCCTGGCGGCGAGCCTCCGCAGGGCGGGCAGCCCGAGGGACAGCCGGGCGGTCCTGGCGGCGCCGACACGATGACCTTCGACTATACGGGCACGTACACGGCTGTTTTTACTGCCGACGGTCAGCAGGCCGCGGCGCAGGGCGAGTCGATTGAGGCTACCGAGACCGACCAGAATGCGGTCCTTGCCCAGAACGCCGGCACAGCGGTGCTGCAGGACTGCACGATCGCGAAGTCCGGCGACGATACCGACGGCGACCGCTGCAACTTCTACGGCGCCAACTCCATCGTCTTGTCTGTGAACGAGGGGTCCCAGGTAGTTCTCGGCGGATGCACGCTGAGCGCTACGAGCGAGGGTTCGAACGGCGTCTTTGCCACCGACTCGGCCGTGGCGTTTGTCAATGATTGCGGCATCGACACCTCCGCTGGCAACTCGCGCGGTTTGGATGCCACCTACGCAGGTGTTGTGGTTGCCTCGCAGGTCGACATCGCAACTGAGGGCGACCACTGCGCCGCCGTTGCGACCGACCGCGGCGGCGGAACCATTTCCGTTGCTGGCGGCACCTTCTCCACGGCCGGCTCTGGTTCGCCGCTTCTGTACTCCACGGGCAACATCCAGGTGAACGGCATCGTGGGCACTGCGTCTGCCAGCCAGATTGCTGGCATGGAGGGTCTCAACACCATCCTCATCAACAACAGCGAGCTTGAGAGCACCAACACCGGCCTCACCGGTTCGGATCCGGTCGCCAACGGTGTGATCATCTATCAGTCTACTTCAGGCGACGCCGAGGCTACCACGGGCGATGCCGCGAGCTTCCAAGCGGCATCTTCCACGCTCAAGGCCGCCATTACCTCGGGCACCATGTTCTATTTCACCAACACCACGGCAAACGTCGTGCTGTCCAACACTGTGCTCGACTTTGACTCCGCTTCCAACAAGCTTGCCTATGTTGCCGGCAACGACGCCAACAACTGGGGCACGCCGGGCAGCAACGGCGCCCAGGTGAACTTTACGGCCACGAACCAGCAGCTCGCAGGCGATGTGTGCGCAGACACGACTTCTTCGCTCAACCTGTATCTCCTCAATGGAAGCACCTGGAGCGGGTCGGCAAGCATCGAGGACGACGTCAACGGCGCCACCAGCTCTGCCCCGCTGAGCGTGTATGTGGATGGCTCTTCTGCCTGGACCGTTACCTCTGATGCACACCTGAGTGCGCTCGGCGTTGCCACGGGCGGCAGCATCGTCGACACCGATGGCAACACGGTGACCGTCGTCGCGGGCGGACAAACCGTCGTCCAAGGCACCTCAAGCGTCACTGTTACCGTCGATGGCGACTATACCAGCGATTTTGTCATGTCCAGCGCCAACGAGCTTGCGAGCGAGACCTATGACCGCAGCGCTTTCGACGAGTACTTCGGCACTTTCACAGCATGGACGATGGGTCAGGTGGCGTAATCCTCGATTAGGCCGACTTGCTTGCTCTTCCACGCGTTCAGGGGCATGTTGCTGCCTCGGCTGCTCGGGAAATCGATGCTTGGGCCAGCCTGCCCACCTACCTATCTCTGCCTGCCTCTTGCTCGCCAGCAAAGCCCGCCGTCTCCTCTGGGGATAGCGGGCTTCGCTCGTTTTCGGCTCCAAAATTTCTCTCCCCGCATGTTGTCCCCACAACAGACGGCCAAATTATTGCCGTTTTACAATTTTTTAAAGCCGGCCCTCAAAGGCGGTCGGCCCAACCAGGGAGAGGAGACACCCATGCAGGTCAAGAAGACGAGGTTCGCCGCCGTGGCAGGTACGTGCCTGGCATGCATGTTGGCTTTTGCTGGCGTTGCCGCTGTTGCTTCGGGCGAGGAGCAAAAGGCAGCCAATGATGGCCAAGCTCAGGAAGTCATTGCCGACGCTGCCTTCGAGTACGACCAGTATGGCGTGATTGACTCCGCTTACTGGGCCGACAAGTTCCCGCTTGAGTACAATTCCTATCTCATGACCGCCATGGACGTGCCGCTTGAGTACGGCGAGTACATCGCCGAGGGCAATGTCGACACCACTTCGGTTGGCACGGACCTTCTCGACGGTGATTACACGTCCACCAAGGTCAACTTCCTCGATGAGGATCAGTATCCCGAGATCAAGACCCTCGGCAAGGGCTACGGCTACGCGAAGTACTACACCGAACCGGGTGGCCACGCCTACTCGCTGTGGGTTGTCGCAAACAACGGACGCCTTGGCGACCTTTCTGAGTCCAAGGGCAAAGTCTCTTGCTATGCCTGCAAGACTCCTCAGGTGCATTTCGACGCCGCCAACTACGAGGGCGAAGGCAGCTATTGGACTCAGCCCATCACGGAGTACAAGGACGCGTTCACTGAGAACGTCTCTTGCGCAAACTGCCATGAGAACGAGGACCCCACCACCAACGCGGTGCTTCGCGAGGATTGGATTCGCGCCATGGGCGATGACCTCGACGAGACCACGGTGGCCAGCGCAGCCTGCGGCCAGTGCCACTGCGATTACTCCATGGCCCCCACGGTGGAGGAGGGCTCCGACGCCCCGTTCGAGTCCGGCGAGCCGGTCAGCCCCTACTACGGCGGTCTTGCCAGCATGAACGCCGAGGATGCGCTTGCCTTCTATGACGAGTACGGCTTCTCTGACTGGACCTATGCTTCCACCGGTGCGCAGATGCTCGCCGTGCGCCATGCCGAATTCGAGTTCAACTATGGTGCCAACCCCAGCCCCATGGCCCAGATGGGCTATACCTGCGCCGACTGCCACATGGGCACGGTCACCGACGAGGAAACGGGCGTTGAGTACACCGACCACAACATCCAGAGCCCTCTCGACAAGCCCGAGCTTCTTGCCTCCTGCAACACGTGCCATACCGACCTGGCCAGCGAGGTTGCCTCCATCCAGGAAGACATCGACGGTCGCACCCATGAGCTGGGCCTGCGCGCCGAGCAGTTCATCTTCAACTTCGAGGACAAGGTCGCCATTCCCGATGCCGACGGCAACCTCGTCTTCGACATGGACACCGCCCTTGCCAACGGCCTGACGGAAGACCAGGTCACAAGGCTCCAGGAGATTCAGCGTTATGCCTGCTACTACTGGAATTTTGCTGCCGCTGAGAACTCCGAGGGCGCTCACAACCCCGACATGTTCAACGATTTGCTCGAGAAGGGCAACGCCCTGCTCGACGAGGCCGACGAAATCCTCGGCGTCTCTTCTATCGTTGAGGCATAGCGTCGTCTTGTTTTCCGCACAGTGGCACCAGCCTGCGTTCTAGCTGCTGGTACGCAATTGCCCCTGTTTCCCGGTACGCTACGTATCGCCGGGAAACAGGGGCTCTTGGTTTGGCCCCTCTTTTATTCTGGAATGTTGGTTGCTGAGGGTGCCTGCGGTTTCGAGGCTTCCGGCCTCTGTGCTTAACCCTCGCGATACCTGTTCATCATTGCGTGCTGCAGGTCCTGGGCGCTCGGCGGCGTCCAGGAGACGGCGTCGGCACCTGCGGCGACGGTCGCGAGGATGCTCTCGCCCGTTTTGCCACCGGAGGCCACGATGGGCATTTCGGGATGACGTGCGCGAATGCTTGCGACGACCTCCGCCGTGCGCGCGCCCGCGGCAACGTTGAGGATGGCCGCGCCGGCCATGATCTTGTTGTCAACGTCCTCGTCATCTGCCAGCACTGTTGCCATCACGGGAATGTCGATGACCCCCATGGTGCTCTCCACCGTCTCGGCGCTGGCGGGGGCGTTGAGCACGACGCCGGCCGCACCTTGCATCTCCGCCATCATGGCAAGCTCCACAACGCGCGAGCCTGTGGTGGTGCCGCCGCCGACGCCCACGAAAATGGGCTGCTGGGCCACGGTAAGCAGGGCCTGCGTGATAATGGGCTCGCCAGTAAAGGGATAGACGGCGAGGATGGCATCGGCATTGCAGTTGCGGATAACCGCCACGTCGGTCGTGTAGGCAAGCGACTTGATGTTGCGCCCTTTGATGGTGATGCCTGGGCAAACCGCCACTTCTTCGGGAACACGTGCGATAGGGGACGTCAGACGGCCTTCGATGCGCACGCCGGAGGCGTTGCGCTCGACCTTGAGCGACGTCGAGTGCTGCTCGGGGGCATTTGGGCTGCTCGGGCTGAAGAGGGTCTTCAACCCGGCGTGGACGCTTGAGGTATGCATGCGCCCCCTACCGGCCGGGCCCTTCTCGTTCTCTTCACTCATCGAGAGCTTCCTTCCACAATCGTGCGTTCAACCTGAACATGGCTGGTACGCATAGGCATTTCTTCTTCAGGCGCATCGGGGTGCGTGAGGTTGAAGAACTCATGCATGGCGCGGCGCCGCTCGGCAAACTCATCGTTGGAGGACTTGGATTCGGCATTCTGAATGATACGCCGCAGGTACTCGTCGAACTGCGCAAGCTCCTGCTCATTAAGGCAGTCAAGCACGTCGGGCATTCCGTCGTCATCGTCGCGCATGTGGTTCAAAGTTTCGCGGCCCTTGCACGTGAGAGAAACGGAGACCTGACCGGTTCCCGAAGTTGAGGGCTTGCGCGCGATAAGGCCCCTTGCCTCGAGTTTTGAGAGCAAATCGGTTACGGCCTGGCGGCTCATGCCCAGGATATAGCCCAGATCCCTGGGTGTGGTCTCGCTGGTGCCTGGGTTGAGGCCCAAGATGCCCAGGAGGCGCCCCTGGCCGTGAAGGCCCGGCATATCGGAGTCGAGCTCATCGCGATGAAAATGATGCGCAAGCTTTGAACGACCCACATGCAGTTTTGCCTGGATAAGAAGGGCATTGAGCTCACGTATCTGATTTATGATTTCGTCCTTGGTGGCGTCCATCGCCAAATCCTCCTTTAAGCAGACAGGGATTAACGATTCTCTATATGTCAATGTGTGGGCAAGTATATACCCGCGGTTTGCGCGCGTATGTCCCAATGCACGAAGGGAGCAATTACTGCGGCAAGTGCCTGGGGAATGGGGCAGTGTTTATGTTGCATGGCGAGGAGAAGCGTCTCCTGCTGAGTGGGGCCTTGAGATTGGGTCCGGAGCAGCGCGCCCTTTGAATGTGAATTGGGCCTAATCGGGTGCGCGAATGGGACTGAGGGGTCCCATTGGGATTCTTGCCAGCCGATTCTTCGCGCGGCGCCGCGCCCGGTACATGGGGAGGAGGTGCCGATCTGTGCGCCCAGTGGGGCGGCCTCCCAGGCCGAAAAAAAGTCTGGTCGCCCGCGGAACGGGCCTGGGTCCGCACTTGTGGGAGAGGCACGACGTAAGAAAGCGCGCGTCCTTGATGGGCGACGCATGCTGCAAAAGCGCCTGCCGTGGGTGGCCGTAGGCGGCGGTCGCTTTGCCACCGCGCCTTCGCGCCTCCGCGCGTCCAAGGGCGTCGAAGCCTGGTTTGTTGGCGCGGGCCGTGGGGCTTGCGGCTCAGGCCCGGCCTCCCCTGGTCGGAAACTTGCATAACAATTTATTAGAGGAAAGAAAACCACAGGCTATGCCTGTGGTGGGTGGGTGGTTCCACCCGTCAGGGCTTAAGTGACATAGAAAAGGCTCCCGTCCCATAATGAACCCGCCGCTATGGCCGAATCGCGCCAGGAAGGGAAGGAAGCCGATGAACGAGGCCAGCTTATCACACACCAGGTGGGACT